>Ga0265323_10000013_pt1 | contig 107343 bp, 90 predicted proteins | sample 41225metaG_FD_193580 | JGI IMG/M metagenome (GOLD analysis project Ga0265323, IMG submission 193580) | Rhizosphere microbial communities from Carex aquatilis grown in University of Washington, Seatle, WA, United States - 4-12-25 metaG | ecosystem: Host-associated > Plants > Roots > Rhizosphere...
ATCGCGCCCGGGATTTCCAGCCGCGGCTTTCTTGACATGTCCTATCTCCATCGCCAATCAGTCCACTGTCAAACCATAAACCTAGCGGACTGACCCCTTAGACTCTCCTTTTGGGCTGCGCCCCGTATGGTTTTATGCCTTGCGGGGCCGCTGCGGTTGGAGTGGATTGTGTCTCGTTTGTATTCATCTCGGTGGTCAGGTTGGGCCCTCAGCGCCCGCCTGACCACCCCATGTCAATTTCCCCACCCAGTTGCCTCAAGAACGCTGTCAGAAATGAAGCTGCCGCTTTCTCGACCGGACAATGGGGCCTTCGATGCTCACAAGGTGGCGTTCGGTATTCTGATCCTCGCGATTCTGCTCGCTGGCCTTTGTGCCTGCACCAAAACTGAACCGATCTTCGACACCCACTGGAGCACGGAAACCCAGTTTATTGTCGAATCGACGGCCATCGATCTTGCCGGCATGGCGTATTACGCCAGACACGGCCAGGCCGTGGAAGCCGGTCAGCTGCAGGTCGAGGCGCAGGAGATTGCACCGGAGGGTGAAAAGCCGCTGACGTATCGACTCCGGATCCGCCACCCGGAATTCGCCGTCGAGACAACCCTGCCGGTCACGGGTTCGATTTGGGATCCGGCGATGTATCAGAGCGTGGTGGAGTTGTTGTTTGACCGCTTGCAGATCGATCCAGCGAAGGTGCCGTCAGATGCCAGCATCGGCCATGCATCCCTACGCGAGCTCACGGGCGCCACCGCGGAGACAATCGAACGCGAGAACGGTATGATTTCGGCCGGGCTGGCGGCGCATTTCCTCACCGCCGATCGGCACGACCAAGCGGCGCTGCTGTTGGCGGCGTTCACCTTGCGCGAGCACTCGGGAAAGTTTTTCGAGATCCGGTCGGAACTCTGCCGCATGACTGCGCACCTGGCCTTTGCCCAAGCTGTGCGCCGCGGCGCCCCGGCCACGCTGGAGGGACAATTGGCGGCCGCAGGCCTCGCTGCGCTCTACGGTGACCAGCGCGCGGCACTGCGGCTCATCGATGGCTTGCCGGCCGGAGAACCGTCGATCGAGGCCTGGTCCCGGGCATGGCGGATCCGGATTACCGGAGACTATCGGCTCCTGACGGGCGTGAAAGATCCGACGCTCCTGGAAAGGAGGGAGGCTTTTGCCGCCAAGGTGCAGGCGATCGACGTTGCTTTGGCTAACGGCATTCTGGCCAAGACGGACCAACTCCGGAATCTCGACGACTGGTCGCGCATCCTCAATGCACGGAAACCCGGAGTCGAAATCGGGCATGAGATCCTCCGTCGCTCCGTCGGAGATGAGATCAACGAGGCCCGGCAGGTGTTTCTGCTCGCGACAGGAGAACAGCTGGATGAGGCCGCCTACGTCGAGAAATTGAACGCCGAACCCGAGCCGTGCGTTGCCGGGCGCGCGGGCGGTCCGGCTGCGGTTCGGGTGATCGGCTGGGGGCATTGGGCGGCGTTTTTGCAGCGGCATCTCTGCCACGCCATCGCCAGCGACTTTCGGTTTCTGCAGGAGATGTTGGGCGCGCCAGGCTCAGCGCAGAAATACCGGGAAAGCGTCGACGGGCAATACGGGCGCCTGAGGCTGTACCCATTTGTGCGGCGACAAAATGCGACGGAGAAATCCTATTATCGCCAGGCGCAGGACGCTGAGATGGTTGTGGTCCACCACCGTCCGCACCTGGTGCCGGCGACCGTTTGGGCCGAAATCAGTGACATGATGCCTTTCGGCATCGTCTATATTCCCCCACCGCAAGACTACGCCCATGAATGGCACCGGTTTAATCCATTGCCCGGTACCGCCTACGACCTCGAGCGGCGGTTGGAATATCCTAGCTTGGAGAACCCCGAGGACATCCCTGCGTTGTTGACCCAACTCCACACGATGGCGCCGTACGATTTTTGGGTCACCCGCCGCTATCTGGGGCAGAGTGCGAGGTCGGGCGAGCAATCGTCGGGGGAAGGACTAGCTATGGAAAAGGCCTACGGTCCGGTGTTGGAGTTTAATTCGAAGGCGATTGCCGCTGTCGCTGAGGCATACAAGGCCCAGCCGGAGCGATACGAGCGTTGGATGAGCCGGGCGGCCGAAATTGACCCCCTCTGGGACTATTCGCTGGGGGAGTTCTACGCCAAAGCCGGCCGGGACGCCGACGCGGCCCGGGCCTATGAGCAGATCATCTCGATCGATGCGGATACGGTCCGAGCTTCGAACCAATGTGAATGGCTGGTGTACTACTACGAGCGCAAGGGAGCGCCCGGAAAGGCCACGGAGCTGGCCGAACGTGCGGCCCAGGCCTATTCGCGCTCCGGGCTTGAACTGATGGCCGACTTGCTGGAAAAGCGCCGAGATTTTCCTGGTGCCATCGGGTATTACCGAAAAGCCTACGAACGATATGGCTTCGCCGCCAACCTGGTTGCCTGCCTGACGCGGTATCAACGAGCCACTGGCAGGACCGATTACGCTGGATTGCTGCAACAGGTGATGGGCAAGGCGCTGCCTCGGGGTCTCGTGAGAATCGAGGCGGGGAAATTCAGCGGCCCGCCGAAGAAGGGGGTCGTCCTCGTGGAAGAGAACTCCGAGACGCGAAAGGTCGGGCTGGAATTCTCCGATATCATCGTCGGTATCCGCGGCTACCGGGTGGAGAAAGTAGCGGAATACCAAGTTGTTTGCGACCTGGAGCCGAATACGCCTTTCACCCTCCAAGTCTGGCGCGACGGCCGTTGCATCGAGATCAGGGCCGCCCCGCCCCGCAACCGCTTCGGCGTGAGAATGGGCGATTACGAGGCGGAGTGAATGACGTCCCCCTCCCGGAGTTCAGGCAGGCACGGCACTCAGCTGACACGGCGCGAACCACGAAGGAACACGCGGAAATTCGAGAGGGTCAGACCGGTAGATCACAGGCATCGGATATCTCTTATGAACGCGATCGACGGATATTTCTTGATCAAGCCGGAAGACCTCTCGTGGCGGCCGGCGAACCCCATGAAGATTCCATACCTGGATCTTCTCGAGCACACCAAGAGCGAGATCTTGGGTGCCAGGCTCTGGCGTTTCCCGCCCAAGAGCGCGAATACGCTCCACAAGCATGTCCGGGCGGAGGAATTCTATTTCGTCCTCGAAGGCATGGGGCGAATCCGCGTTGGCGAGGAAACGCTCACGGTGCCGAAGCATGGTGGCGTGCTGGTCGGGCCGCAAATGATGCGGCAGGTGTTCAACGACACGGATGCGGAAGTCCTGTGGCTGATCATCGGCGCCCCCGAGCAGGAATTCTTGGAGGGCGAAAGCTTTGACTTGAAACGTTTTTGGCCGGTCGATCCGAAGCAGTTGCCCAAGGAATTGGGCGGTGTTATTTGGCCGCCAAAAAGTTGACCGTTGAACCACCGGGTGGATCGCCACGAGAATCGAATGCTGTTCAAACAATGAGGATCAAAGCTATCCAGTGGGAAATTCGACGGGGTCAGTCCGCTAATATTGTACTCGATGGTTTGATCTTGTTGTTCATCTCACCGTTTCGAACTCCTGACACAAAGGCGCTCACTGAAATGGGCTAGCCCACGTGGACCCGGTAATTGCCGCGGTTGATCACATGATGAATCGCGCCCGGGATTTCCAGCCGCGGCTTTCTTGACATGTCCTATCTCCATCGCCAATCAGTCCACTGTCAAACCATAAACCTAGCGGACTGACCCCTTCGACCTGTTGCGGCGGACCGTTCGGGAATTCACATGCGAAAAACGCCGGCGTTCGACTGATTGAGATCCACTCGCATTAGGGGCAGGCACGATGACCAGATGGGCTCGGAATGGGGAACCGTGCAAAATGGAAAGGGTTTGGAGAGGTGGTAATGCGAGAGTCGGTTTTCCACATCGATGCGTCGGAGAATGGCTCCGGCCATTTTTCTTGAGGAGTCTGGAGGACGAAGTCCCACGGGCTCCTGACCGTTGACGCCGGCGCCGGATGGACTAGCTTCATTGCCATGACCGAGTTCATGGTTTCGGGGGAGGTGGAGGAGGCGAGGCGGATGCTGGAACGGCTCAAGGCCAACATGCGGCTGGCCGTCAAGGGCAAGGACGACGTGATCGGACTTGCGCTGGTCTGTTTCGCCGCCGGCGGGCATCTGCTGATCGAGGATCTTCCGGGTCTCGGCAAGACGACCCTGGCGTATGCGCTGGCCCGGTCGATGGATTGCGCGTTCTCGCGCCTCCAGTTCACGAGCGATCTGTTGCCCAGCGACGTCACCGGTGTGGCCATCTACGATGAGCACATGCGGAAGTTCGTCTTCAAACCCGGGCCGATCTTCGCAAACATCGTACTGGCCGATGAAATCAACCGCGCAACTCCAAAGACCCAGTCGGCGCTGCTCGAGGTGATGGACCGCGGCAAGGTCACGGTTGACGGCGAGGCGCATCCGGTGGGCACGCCGTTCATGGTTCTGGCCACGCAGAACCCGGTTGACTACGAGGGCACGTTCCCGCTGCCCGAAAGCCAGCTGGACCGTTTTCTCATGCGAATCCGCATGGGCTATCCGCAGGCGGCGGACGAACTGGAGATTCTCCGCGATCCGTACCTGACGTACGATTCGATCCCGCTGAACCCGGTTGTGAAGCAGGCGGAGGCGCTCCGGCTGCAGCAACTGGTCGGCCAGGTATTTGTCGAGGAAAGCGTGCTCGATTTCGTGCTCAAGATCGTGGCCGCGACGCGCACCGAGGCGGAGTTCAAGGCCGGGATCAGCGTGCGCGGCGGAGTGGCGCTGAAGCGGGCTGCGCAGGCGCGGGCGCTTCTGAACGGGCGTGATTTCGTTGTGCCCGAGGACGTGCTCGATCTGGTGCTGGCGGTCTTTGGCCATCGGCTTGCGCTGGTCCGGCCGTCATCGGATGCGTTGGAGGAGCGCAACGCCGTCGCAGCCGCGCTCCGGAAGATCGTTGGAGCTATCCGGGTTCCAGTCTGAGGAAACGCCAAAGGGCCAAGTACCAAGTAACAAGCACCAAGGACCAAGTACCAAGTGCCAAGGAATCATGGATCGAGCGCGAAACTTGGAATGTGGGTTCCAAACGGCCAAGCCTCGGGTCGGTTTGCGAAGGCGATTCGGTGCAGACCTTGGGACTTCCCTGGAACTTGAGATCTTGAATTTTGAAACAGGTGACACCGGATGAGTTCTCAGAGTGACACATCGCCGCCGCAGGCCGAGTGGGCTGGGCCGAGCATTCATGTCCGGCGGCGCGCCTGTTGGAGCGAGTTCCTCTGGGCGCTCATCTATCCGACGAGGAATCAACGGGTCACTCCCACGGTGTCGGGCGTGGTGTTGATCGGACTGGCCTTTGCAATCGGATCAGCGGCCTACAATGCGGCGAACAACATCCTGTTCATCACGCTTTCGCTGTTGCTCGCGTGCCTGATTCTGAGCGGGGTGATGTCGTGGTTCAACCTGCGTGGTGTCTGCTGGCGGATGCTGGTTCCGCGTCCGCTGCGCGCGGGCCAGGAGGCTCCGGTGGCGCTCGAACTTTGGAACCGCAAACGCCTGGTGCCGGTGTACGGTCTCTGGTTCGAACTGATGGCGCGGCCGATTCCGAGCGGTCCGCAGCGTCCCGAGGCGACCATCCGCGCGACCTCGGGGCAGATCCGCGCGGCCTTTGCCAGGCTGGAGCAGGCGACCGAGCGCGCCGTGCTGCCGCAGCGCGAACGCCTGGATGCGGGCGGCCAGACGCGGCTCGACTGGCTGTTCACGCCATCGCGCCGCGGGCTCGTCCGGGTGGAACTGACCAGTGTCGGCTCGCTCTTCCCGTTCGGCTTCCTGCGAAAGAGCCATGGGACCCGGATGCGGCGCGACGCGATCGTCTGGCCGGCGCCGGTGGACTATCGCTTCACGCGCGCGGCCGCATTCTCGCGTCAGGCGGACGGCGCGCGGAGCGCCCGGCCCGGCGCGAGCAACGACTTGCTGGCGCTGCGCCGCTATCAGACCGGCGATTCACACCGGCTCATCCACTGGAAGGCGAGCGCGCGCCTGCGCCGGCTCATGATCCGGCAGTTTGCGGCGGAAACTGCGGAGGTCTATTTCCTGCGGATCGATACGCCGCACGGGAGATGGCTGCTGGATGAGCAGTTCGAGCTGATGTGCGGCTTTGCGGCGACGCTGGCCGAGGATTTGTTCACCGAGGCCCGGCTGGCGGGCGCGGTCATCAACGCGGGCGATCCAATGGCGATCCGACGGGTGCGGGACCTCGAGTTGTTTCTCGACCAGCTGGCGCTGCTGGAACGCGACGTCGCGGACCGGGGTTCGGAAGCCGGTGCGAACGCGGGCGCCGGCGCGGACGGCGCGGGCCGGGCTGCGGGATCTCCGGCAGGCAGGGCGCGCTGGCATGTCGTCACGTTCGCACCCGAGGCCACCCGGGGAGTGGCCGCCTACATCGATGGACAAAAAACGGCCACAGCTTAGCGTCGACGAATTGCGGCAGCTCCGGTGGCTGCTCGGCGGCCTTCTGATCCTGCTCTCGGTCTCGACCGTCGTATACCTGGAGATTGATGCGTGGCTGCTTGCGTTGTGCGCGGTGGCGGCCGTGACGGTTGCGCTCCTGCGGCCGGGCCTTCCGGCGCGCGTGCCGCCGCTCGCTCACCGGCTGGCGTTTCCGGCCAGCGTGGTGTACTTCGCCTGGGACCTCTATTCGAACGGGGAGCTGCTTCCGGCCGCGGTCCGCCTGGACATTTTACTGCTGATGTATCGGGGAATCAGCTACCGCAAGAAGCGCGACGACCTGCAGATCGTCGTGCTCGGGCTGTTCCTGGTGATGGCGGCGGGCGTGCTCACCGTCTCGCTGGCGTTTGGGGTGCAAATCCTCGTTTTCACCGGCGGAACGCTTGCGTTCCTCTTTGTCATCACGGTGACGGAAGCGGCGGAGGCGGGCGTTGCCGGCGGTGCGGATGCCGCCCGTTCGCCGGCGGCGGCGGGTGGTGGCGCGGCTCGGCCTCCGGAGTGGACAGGCGTTCGCTGGAGCAAGCTCCTGCGGCGGTTGCGGGAGGTCGCCGACTGGCGTCTGCTGTGGCTGGCCGGCGGGCTGTTTGCCGGGGTCGTGGCGGTCTCGGCGCTGCTGTTCCTCGCGATTCCGCGATTCCAGCTCGACAGCGGATTCTTTCTTGACCGTTTCATCTCGAAGCAGAGCAGGACGGGCTTCTCCGATTCGATCACGCTTGGCGACGTTGTCGACATCCAGGAGGACAACTCGGTGGCGCTGCGCGTGGACGTCTCCGATCCGGCGCACATTCCGGCCGTGCCCTACTGGCGGATGGTTGTGCTGGACGAGTATCGCGAGGGGAGGGCCAGAACCTCGACGCGGCTGAAGAACGATCTGTCGCGGAGCAGCCGCCCGACCGCATACCTGCCGGGATCGCCATCAACACACCTGCCGCCGGTTGTCTGGACCTTCTATCTCGAATCCGGTGTCAGCCGTTTCCTGCCGGTGGGGGTTCCGTTCTCCCGCCTGCAGTTTCGCGAGGCGCAACAGGTGGAGCGTCACCAGCAATTGTGGGTCTTCGCCCTGCGCAACGAGCCGGTGACGATGACGGCCTATCGGGTGGAAGGCATGCTGACCGACGGGTTCATACCGGACCGCATATTTGGCTCGGCGGTGTGGCGTGCCGCCGAGGCGCAGCGGGTGGTGCGCGCTGGTTTGCGCGATTCCGGCGATGCGGCGCGGGTCCACGCGGTCTATCCGCTGACCACGCTGGAGCTGCCGGACCGGCCTGAAGACGTGGAGGCGCTCAAGCGCGAGGCGGGGCTTCTCGCGGCAGGGAATTCAGGGGGCGCGCCGGAGTTTGCCGTCCGAGCGCGGCGCTGGCTTACCGATCACCATGGCTACTCGCTGAAAGTGGATCTGGCCGCCGGGAATCGCGATCCCGTCGTTGCCTGGATGGAATCCGACCGGCCCGGCCACTGCGAGTTGTTCGCGACGGCGTTCACGCTGCTGGCGCGCGCGGCGGGGTATCCGACGCGGATTGTGACAGGTTTCAAAGGCGGGGATTGGAACGGCTACGAGAATTACTTCATGGTTCGCAACTCGCAGGCGCATGCCTGGTGCGAAATCTACGACGGCAGCACCGGTTGGATCCGCGTTGATCCAACCGACGGCTCGGCGCCCATCAACGCAGGCCCCGAGAACGCTGCGGGCGACTCCGGGGTCCTGACGCGCCGGCTGGACTGGACGTGGGGGGCGCGGCTGGACGCGATCCGGATCCTCTGGTATCGGCGGATTGTCAGTTTCGACCAACGCTCGCAGCTCGCCCTCGTCTCGGCGCTGAAGGAAACGACAACCACATTTGGAATGGCGGTGCGGGAGACGATGGAGCGCCTGTCCAGCGCGTCGCTGCGGTGGATGCGGCGCCCGTGGAGCGTGCGGCGGGCTTTCGGCTGGCTGGCCGGGGCGGTTGCGGTGGCCGCCGGCATCTGGCTTGGGTGGCGCCGGGCGCGCGCGTGGTGGTGGCGCCTCGGAGGTCTTGGGACGCGCCATCGGACGGATCCCGTGCGACGCGAGGCGGGCCGCTGGTTGCGCCGGATGGGCGGACGCAGGCGTCTGGAGGATGACGCCGGGGACATTGCGGTGGAACTGCAGCGGTTGCGCTATGGGGCGCGGGAAACGTGGCCGGAGCCCCGCACCGTGTTTCGTCGCGCGCGGCGGGCGATGCGGCGCTGATCAACCTGATCCATTTGCCGTGATTTGGACCGCCGCCACGGGCGCGCGCTGGGATTTCTCGAACCAGGTCTTGAGGATTGCCTGGGCCACGGGGGCTGCGTAGAGGCCTCCGGCAAAGCTCTCGCCCGGGGTGTCACCCTCGATTGCGACCGCGATGGCGATCTTTGGATTCTCCACCGGAGCGAAGCAGACGAACCAGGCGATGTTGATCGGCTTCTGATCGCGCGTGGTCTGGGCCGTTCCCGTCTTGCCTGCGATCCTCAGGCCAGGAATGCGGAAGGCCGACGCATTGAAGATCTTTGCGGCGGTGCCGTGGGTGACGCACCCTTCCATGCCATCGATGATTGCGGCGTACTGGTCGGGCGTCAGTCCGATTGGATCGCTGTGTTTCGCCGTGCCGTTCGGATCGTGAAGCAAGGTCGGCCGGGTTGTCGTCTCGCCGCGCGCGAGCGATGCGACGAAGCAGGCCATCTGTAGTGGAGTCACCCCGATGAAACCCTGGCCGATGGCCATGTTGGCGGTGTCGCCCTGGGTCCATTTTTCACCTTTGGTTTTCTCCTTCCATCCCGGGTCGGGAATCAGCATGCGATGGACTTCATACGGGAGGTCGACGCCCGTCGGCTTGTCCAGATGGAACCGGCGCGCTTCTGCGGCGATGAGGTCGGGACTGATGCGGATGCCATAGGTATAGAAGAAGATGTCGCAGCTCTGGGCGATCGCCTCGCGGAGGGCGAGGACGCCGTGATGGGCGTAGCCGGCCGCGCTCTTGTCACAGTAGAAAGTGCGGTCTCCGATGCGCATGGTGCCGTCGCAATCGGCGGTCGAATCTTCGGGAGAGAGCCGGCCGCTGCGCAGTCCGGCGATGGTGGTGATGAGCTTGAACGTGGAGCCCGGGGGATAGACGCCTGCGATCGCCAGATCGGTCCATGCCTCGCGGTCCTGAATATCCTGCGCGGCGGCAGCGCTCAACCGGGGGGAGAACTCGTTGAGATCGTAGTCCGGCTTGCTGGCGAGGACGAGCACCTCGCCCGTGCGCACGTCGAGTGCGACGGCGCCGCCCTTGAGGGTTTCGAATTGAGCAATCGCCTTTTCCGCTGCCGACTGCAGGTCGATGTCGAGGCTGGTTTCGAGCCGCTCGCCCTGGCGCGGTTGACGCTTGTCCAGCGGCGGATTGACCCGGAAGCCGGCGGGATCGACGCGGAAGATGGCGCCTCCCGTTTCGCCCTGGAGCAGGGGGTCGTACTGCAATTCGAGTCCGTCGCGGCCAATGGTGCCCTTGAACGAATACGTCTTCAGGTCTTCGCCGCTCATCTCCTCGCTGGACACTTCGTCCGTTGCGCGGACGGAGCCGAGCACATGGGAGGCGAGGGAGCCCTGGGGATAGTAGCGGGTGCTGGACGTATAGACCTGCAGCGGCGACTGCACGGGGAGCCGTTCGATCAATCGCGCGAACTCCTCGGGCTTCAAATCGTCGAGCAACACATAGGGCAGCAACAGCTGCTGCTGGAAATGCCGGTTGAGTTCGCGCATGTCGACCTTCTCCTCGCGGCTGAGCAGCCGGTTGACCTGGTCAAGGTAACGCTGGACCACCTGTGCGCGCGCGATCTGCTCCAGCTGGCCGGGCGACGGGCGGTCGCTCCGCATGAGGTCGCCGGCCGCTTCGCTTTCGCGGTAGCGGCGGACGACATCGATGTACTCGCGTCGGAACTCGCGGCGCAATTCGTCGAGGTAGAGCATCACTGCGAAGCGCGAGCGATTGCCAACGAGCAAACGGTTTTCGCGGTCGTAGATATTGCCGCGGGGTCCGGGAACGAGCACGCGCCGCTGGTTCTGGAGGCGTTCGCGTTCCCCGTAGTCGCCGTAGCGGACCAGCTGGCGGTAGGCGAGGCCGGCGGCAAGCACCAACAGCATGGCTCCGAACACGAACTGGAACAGGAGTATGCGCGGGCGCTGCGCGGTGTAGGTCTCGATGATGCTCACGATGAAGAAATCCCGGCCCGGCGACCGGAAACGTCAGGACCACGATGATACCCTGTGCGAAAACGGCAAGAGCCCAGCAGCCTGTCGGGCTTCGCCCTCCATGCTGCTAGACAAGCGGCGGACGCCGTTTGTGTGGAGAACCGATATTACAAAGAAAATTCGGAACGTTGGATGGGATGGTGCGTCCTGCCAGCATGCCCGCACGCTTTGTCGACTTGGACCGCCAGACGCCGATGTTTCTGCCGTCGAAATCGCTTGTTAAGTCCCGCGCTCGGCTACGCATAAGTCTGACCCAAATGGCGCCAGCCATTTGCTCAGGAACATGGAGGGCGAAGCCCGACGGGTTCCTAGAAGAACCGCGGGTTGTGCGCGGCGAGATCAACCTTGCCGAGTTCCAGCGCACGCTGTTGGAGGGCGAGAAACCAGGGCGCAACGCACAGGATGAAGAGTTGCGACCAGCCCAGGTCGGCAAAGAGCCGCAGCCACGCGGTGTGCGCCATCGGGTGTGCACCGAGCTCGATGTAGATGAAGGAGAGCCCGAGGAAGATGCCGAGGTTGGCCAGCAGCGCGGTGACGATTCCAAACAGGGTTTCCTCGTGCGGAAAGCGGGTTCGCAGATGGAAGATCAGAACGTGTGCGGATACGAACAGCAGGAGGTGCGGACCGTAGAACAGATGACTGCCGAGCTGCGGCACGGGCTCGACGGCATCGACCGCCAGTGCGATCAGAATCGTGGCGGTCAGCCCGTGACGGAGATTCAGCCGCAGGGCGGCGAAGGCCACGAGCAATCCACCGACCGAAAGAAACGCCCCGAAGGGCGCGAGATGATGGTTGATCTGCCCGACGATGCACCAGAGCAACAACGTGGTGCCGAAAAGAATCAGCCAGCTGCGGTACATGGGTGGGGCCTGGCGGCAGGATCATTCCGATTTGAGCGGCACGAGCACGGTGACCTCGGCGAGCTCGGACAAGCGCGGATCGAGGGTGACTTCGCCGCTTTGGAAAAGGCCGTCGGTGCCGGTCTCAAGCCGGGTGACGTAGCCGATCGTGAGACCGGGGGGAAATTCACCGAGTCCGGAGGTGACCAGCCGCCGCGAATTGGTCGAAAAAGTGATGATGTCAGGCGGCACGAATTCCACGATTCCACGGGCAGGGCCCAGCGATGGGTTGTCGCCGCCCTGGTAGCTGACCGGACGGGTGTCGTCCTCGAAACTGGCCGCGAGGCGCAGACGCGGGCTTGAGACCAGGTCGACATCGGCCTCGTAGGCACGGACCTCGCGCACGCGGCCCACCACGCCGCCGCTGTAGACGACCGGGGCTCCGACGGGAATATCGTAGTTGGCGCCTTTTCGGATGGTGAGCTGCTGCCACCAGGCGGACATGTCGCGCCGGCACACGCGCGCGGGCTCGAACCGGAAGCCGGGGTTGGTCGGCAGGTGAAGGAGCTGTTCAAGCCGGGCGATTTCGGCCTGCTGCGCCTCGGTCTGCTGTGCCTGGAACTCGTAGCCGGAATAGACATGGCCCAATTCCCGCGCCGCTTCGACAAGCTCGTTCTTCGAGTGCGCGCGGTCCGCCCAATAGGCCTGCAAGTCGCGGACGTAGGAAGCGGTCACCTGGACCGGCGACTGCAGCTCAAAGAAAGTGACCCGCAGAAACGATTTCACCGCCACGGGAACGAGCAGCCATGCGATCACGATGACACCGAGGGTGACAAAAGGTCTGGCTTGATCGAAGCGCTTGAATGACACGGGCAGCGGGAAACACTAGGCTGCAGATCGCACGAATCGATCCGAATATCTTCATCCGCCCGGCTTCGGGTCACCGGAGCAAGACCGCGGGCGGAACCCGCGGACGCGTCAATTCTTCGCCTCGCTCGTGAAATGGGGCAGCAGGAAATTCAGATCGCTGAGCACGACCCCGGTGCCATTCGCGACGGCGCTGAGCGGATCGTCGGCAACAATCACCGGCAGGCCGGTCTTCTCGCTGAGCAGGCGGTCGATGTTGCGGATGAGCGAGCCGCCGCCGGCCATGACGAAACCGCGGTCGACCAGGTCGGCGGAGAGTTCCGGCGGGCAGCGCTCGAGCGCATTGCGCACCGCATCGACGATTGCGGCAATCGTGTCACCAAGGGCCTCGCGGATCTCCTGGGAGGTGATGTGGATCGTCTTGGGCAGGCCGGCCACCGAATCGCGCCCCTTGACCTCCATCGCCAATTCCTCTTCGAGCGGATAAGCGGAGCCGATGCGGATCTTGATTTCCTCTGCGGAGCGCTCGCCGATGAGCAGGTTGTAGGCCCGCTTCATGTAATTGATGATCGCATTGTCGAGTTCATCGCCCGCCACGCGGATTGACTTGGAGAACACGACGCCGGCCAGGGAAATGATTGCGATCTCGGTTGTGCCGCCGCCGATGTCGACGATCATGTTCGCCGCTGGTTCCTCGACGGGCAGGCCGACGCCGATCGCGGCCGCCATGGGCTCCTCGATCGTCAGCACTTCACGCGCGCCCGCATGCGTCGCCGACTCCTTGACGGCGCGCTTCTCGACCTCGGTGATGCCGGAGGGAATCGCGATGATCACACGCGGTGCGACCCGGAAGGAATTGCTGTGCACCTTGCGTATGAAATAGCGGAGCATCGCCTCCGTGATGTCGAAGTCTGCGATCACGCCGTCCTTCATCGGGCGGATGGCCATGATATTTCCGGGCGTGCGGCCGAGCATGCGCTTCGCCTCTTCTCCGACGGCCAGCACCTTGCGCGATGATGTGCTGATCGCGACGACGGACGGTTCGCGCAGGACGATACCCTTGTCCTTGACGTACACCAATGTGTTCGCCGTACCGAGATCGATCCCGATGTCGTTCGAAAAATAACCAAACAAATTGCTGGCCATGTCTTTAGGTTGAATCGGCAGGTGGGCCGGCCCAAGCAAAGCAATGGGCGACAGGAGGAATTGTCAAAGGTATTTCAGTATCGTGCGCGAGCTGGACGCATCTGCCGATTGACGGTGGCGGCGCGGCCCGCCTTCGCACAAGGCTACGGCGCGGCGCGGCGTTCCGTGCCGTCGGAGCCGGACGCCCGTTCGACAAGCTCATCCGCTCGACAGGCTCAGGCGATTCGATGAATCGGATCCGGACTCCGTCTTCACCTATTCAGTCGCGCGACCGCTGCGCCGCTTCGGGCGTTCATCCTCTTCGGCTGAATCCTTCTCGTCGTCGTCCTCGTCCTTATCCTTGTCCTTCGCCTCGCCATCTTCTTCCTCCGAGTCGGCGTCTTCCTCCTTCCCGTCGTCTTCATCCCATTTCAACGACTGGTCGTTCTTGAGGCGCTCTTCCTCCGCTTCGTCGAGTGCGGGCAGATCCTGGTCATCGAGTTCGTCCTCCTTGCGCGGCGGGTGTTCGCCTTCCTCTTCACTTTCCCAACCTGCGGGGACATAATCGAGAATGGCGGTCGCTTCAGTGAACACATGCACCGCCTTGCCTTCCATGAACTCGATATTCTGCGCCTCGCGGATTTCGTCCTCCACCTCGTCGACGCTGAGTTGCTGTTCGAAGTCGAACAGATCATTGAGCATCTTCACACGCAACCGCGTGATGTGGTCGAGAAAATCGGCATAGGGGCCGTTCTCCTCATCCAGCAGATCGGGCAGCGCGAACAGCTTTTCCTCGGACTCGAAGAAGGAATCCTTGACGCGCACGAGGCGCACGCGGCCGTCGCCCTGGTCGCGCTCGATGCGGAAGGGAATGAATGCGCGCTCCATCAGATCCTGATCGAAACCGTATTCGCGCAGCGGCTCGACGAGTTCGATGATGTGCTGGACCTGGCGGGGATCGATGATGCTCAGGCCGTCGACATCCCAGCGCACGGGGTCGCTGACTTCCTCGACCCACCAGTTGTGGTCGTCACCGAGGCGGACAATGCACCATTCGAGTTGGGAAGCGGTTCTGGCCATGGGTTATGAAAAAAGATGACGGATGTTTTGGTGCACCAAAAAGCCGCCTTGACGACGGAGTCAATCCCTCAGAATGAAAAAAAATCGATGGGAATTTTGAGAACGTCCTGCCCGCGGTTTCTCGGACGAAATCGGAGCGCAGGGTGGGGCGGGGGACGCAAAAAACAAGCACAAAAATCGCGGAATTCTTTCCAGTCCTCCAACCCGGGTCCTTCCGGCGGCCTTCTGCGCGCAGTCCGAGCCGGGAACAGGCTGGGTTGTCGCCTCAGATTGTCCGGTCAGCGCGCCTCCGGCGCAGCCGGATGTGGCGATCCGTCTGAATGTCTGGAACGCTGTTGTTCCCGGTTGTCTCATTTCCCGCATTTGCGATGTCTCGCAGGGACAAATCGGGACAATGCCCCGGAGCTTGAGTTTTTCGCGGGCGGATTGCAGCGTTTGGATCATGGGGTCTTTCTACGAACGATTCATCCGGCCAGTCCTGTTCACGCTTGATCCGGAGGTGGCCCACGAGCGGGCTGTTGATGCGATGGCGCTGGTGAGCGCGGTCGCGCCGCTCCGGCGGATGCTTGAACTGATGACGCAGCTGCCGGCGGCGAGCGTCCGTCCGGTCGAATGCCTGGGCCTTCGATTCCCCAACACGGTCGGGCTTGCCGCCGGGTTTGACAAGAACGGGGTGGCCTGGCGCGCCGCAGCCGCCCTGGGTTTCGGTCACATCGAAATCGGAACGGTGACGTTCTTGCGCCAGCCGGGCAACGAGCGGCCCCGCGTCTTCCGCTATCCCAAGTATGAGGCCGTGATCAATCGCATGGGCTTCAATAACGACGGCGCCGAGACCGTTGCGCGCCGCCTCGCGCGGCACGCGCCGCCGGGCGCCCGTCGCATTCCGGTTGGGATCAATCTCGGCAAGTCGCGGGCGGCGCCGCTCGACAAGGCCGCGCAGGACTATCTTGGGAGCTTCGAACTGCTCGCCGACCACGCGGACTACCTGGTCCTCAATGTGAGCAGCCCGAACACGCCGGACCTGCGCAAGTTGCAGGATGAGCACTGGCTGCGGGAATTGCTGCCGGTGTTGACCGAGGCGAATCGCGCGCGCGCTGCGGCCGGCCGGCCGCGGCGCCCCCTGCTGCTGAAGATCGCACCGGACCTGGATTTCCGGCAGATCGACAGCGTCCTCGCCGCGATCGCCGAGTTCGGGCTCGACGGCGTGATTGCGACCAACACGACGCTTGCGCGTCCGGGGCCGTTCGCCGCGATCAACCAGCCGGGCGGCCTCAGCGGACCTCCCTTGCGTGCGCGCTCCACCGAGATCATCAACTACATCGCACGAGCGACCCAGGGAAAGCTGCCGATCATTGCCTCGGGTGGCGTCACCGATTTCGTGTCTGCGGGAGAAAAACTGGATGCCGGCGCGACCCTGGTGCAACTCTACACCGGACTGATCTACCGCGGGCCGTTCTTTGCGCGGGATCTGGCGCGCAGCCTTTCAGCGCGACAGAACCGGGCCTTCGGATTTTAGATTTTTGATTTACGATTTGCGATCTGGGCGGAGGATCCCGGATGCTGCCTCTGCAGGTGGCGCAGCGGGGATGACCGGTCCGAATCTCTGTTTGAACCGTCAGTCTGCGGGAGCAGACTGGCGAGAACCGCAATTCGGAAATCGCAACTCGAAAATCAGATGACCCAATCGGCGCCGTCCTTGAGATCGTTCGCGGTGATGACCGAGGCTTCCTTTTTTCGCCGCGCGCGCACGACGAGGTTCTCGCCCTTGTAATGGGCAATGCTGTTGGGCGGCACCGACTGCAGGATCCAGACGTTCGCGCCGACGATCGAGTTTGCGCCGATGCAGGTGTCGCCGCCGAGGATCGTGGCGTGCGCGTAGATCGTCACATGGTCCTCGACGTCCGGATGGCGTTTGACGCCCTTGACCGGATCGCCGGCGGCGTCGACCTCGAACGATTTTGCGCCGAGCGTCACGCCCTGGTAGATCTTGACGTGGGCGCCGATCCGGGCGGTCTCGCCGATGACGACGCCGGTGCAGTGATCGATGAAGAAATACGGCCCGATCTTCGCGCCGGGGTGGATGTCGGCGCCGGTGCGCTCGTGCGCGTATTCGGTCAGCATGCGCGGCAGGAGCGGCACACCGAGCTGGTACAGCACGTTGGCGATGCGCTGGAGCGAGATCACGAGCACGCACGGATAGGCGAGAATGATCTCCTCCGTGCTGCGTGCGGCGGGATCGCCGTGGTAGGCTGCGGTGACATCGGTTTGGATGATCTCCCGCACTTCCGGCAGGCGGCGGAGGGTCTCGTCTGTGATCTCGCGCGCCTGCGCGGCCGGGTGCGAATGGTGGGAGAAGCGCAGGCATTTCTCGATCTCCGTGTTCATGTGCGCGGAAATCTCGGCCAGCCGGCGCTCAATGAGGAGGCCCACGTTCTGGCGGGTGACAGGGCTTTGTTCGAAGAAGCCAGGGAAGAGCACATGCATCAGGTCCGAGGCGAGGAGGTCGACCGACTCCTCGGAGGGCAGATTGGCTCCGTCGAGATGGTTGATGCCGCCGTGCGTTTCGTAGGATGCAAGAAGGGCCTGTTTGATGAGATCGAGGGACATGGCTGCGATGCAAACACACTTCGTGAGGAAGCTCCCCGGGTCAAACCGGATGTAAACGGCGTGCCATCCGATTTGTCCTCCATAGCCCGAAGGGCGACGGAGGAAGCTCCGAAGGAGCGAAGGTCCGACGATGGCGTGCCATCCGAAGCTCCGAAGTGTCTGCATGCGGGCCAAATGTCTGCGATTTGGTGTGATTTTGTGCTAAAAGGCATTAATTTGCGCGATCCCTCGGCGGGATCCAGGTGTTCCTAAGTCATTGCGGGATAGGGACGGGGCGCTCCCCCACCTTTTGACCAGACATTTGGCCCGCATGCGAAAAAGGTGGGGGGTGGGGGGGAAATGTCAGGTCCCCCACCTTTTTGCAGCGCCATTGCAGACGCCCCGCAGCGTCATGGCACGGGCATTGCGAACGCCTTATCGGAACCCATTGCGACGGCGTTTCTGCGCATCCAATACCGCAGCCATTGAGCGGTGTTCGATTGAGCCATTCACCGCTCGGATCATTGCTTCCAGCCGTGCCAAGCCCTGGCTGTCGGCACCGCGAGCGTCGATGACGTAGGTATCGCCTTTTTCCCGCGTGTTGGCAACCAACGGCGCCTCAACCGCCCCGCCGACAAAACCACCTGAAGCATAACCCGGCGATGTCGAAAGACGCAGACTTTCCAGTCTCGCCAATCCAATGGCGCGGACCGACTCCTGCGGCAGGACATATTCGCCACGGTGCACGATGCCGGCGGGTTCAAACTTACCGCCAGAGCCGGTATACCCGCCGACATCCCAGGTGCCGATTGTACTTTTCGAACTGGTACTTGTGATGGTGTTGATTGCTGCCGTGCCAGAGCTGGTGCCAGTATATCCGCCCCCGCTGAACATGCCCATCATCGCTCCGATGGCATCCACCATCATCATTTTGACCAGCATTTCAGTGAGCATTTGCCCTGCGATATTGCCGAGGCTCTTCCACGCCTGACTCCAGCTCTGCGTACCGTTCGTTGCCGCCCAGATATCGTTCGTGAGGCTGGACAGGGTTTGCCCGAGGGTCTGCTGCAATGTTTGAGCCACGATTTGGCCGTCACTTCCAAGGGAGTTGACCCATCCCATCATTCCGGCACTCACCCCCTCCGAAGGGGCCATGTAATCGGAATTGCCCGCGGGATTGTTGCGATTCTTGTACTGGTCGGCGATCTTCGAATACGCTGAAGACTGATGGCCCGAGAGGGAATCTATGTTCTGCTGGGTCGCCGCGATATCACCCAGAAGCTTCCTCCTCTTTTCGAGTTGGTCCAGCTGCGCGGCCGTCAACCCTTTCTCATTCTCAATGCCGGCTACATCGCTATATTGCGTCTTCAGCAGCTCGTTTTCGGTAGCGAGCGTTTGCGTGAGGATACCAAGCAGATTAGTGCGCTTTTGGCTCTCGGTTTGAAGTCCGTCATTGCTCGCCGTCTGGTACTGCACCTGCAGGCTCTGTAAACGCGCCTCCAGTACATCGTTCGTCGGCGGCGTCTTGATCTCAATCAGCTGCTCCTGGAGAGCTCGGTTCTCCTGGATGAACTTCGCGATCCGCTGATCGCGATCATTCGCGGATTCACCCTTGTCGAGGTTTGTATATTGGCCGAAGTCGTTTTTCTGGGAAAGCAACGCAATCATTTCCCCACGGACTTTCAACTGACTTTCCAGCGCGGCCGTCACTGCCTGCTCACGCGGAATCGTTCCGCTCAATTTGTCGGCTTGTGCCGTTTGCGCGTCATTTTGGGCATTGAGAAGGTCTAGTTCCTTTTTCCGCCACTCGACGCTCTGGGAGAGCGGTACCAATTCCTCAGCTGCACCCTGGTAGATTGTCTGTAGCGCATCAGCTTTCATCTTGTCCAGACGCTGCTGATAGGCCTCATTGGTCTCCCCAACAGCGGGGCCGGATTTCTCTGTCAGGTCGATCAAATGCACCTGAAGCGCGGCCTGTTCGTGAAGCAATTCGATCAACCTTTGACGCTTTGTTTCTTCATCGGTGAGGAGCGGGTTATCATCGACGCCATGCCGATCGAGTTCCACCTTCTTTAACTCCGTCTCGGTATCGAGGATCTGAGCCCTGATGGCGGCCTCTTTCTGCAGCTGATCCGTATTGGCCCCGCCGCCCTCCGCTCCGGCCCCAGGGTTCGCAGCCGGCACATTTTTCGCCAGCCACTCCTGAATGCCAAGCTGCTCTTTGAGATAGGCATAGGCATTGTAACCCGGAATGACCGCCTGAAAACTTGTCTTAGCGAGCGCTCCAACAAGTCCCATCTTGTCATTCTGCCAGCCTGCTTGAGCAGCATCGGCATAGAGGCCAACATTCGATATTTTCGTGCCGACGTTGATCGTTACCCAATTCTTGACCTTCGCCATTGCCAACTCGGCCTCACGTAGGCGCGCAGCGGTCTCTGCGCTCATAATCTGACCGGCGCGCACCGCCGCTGCGGCAGTATTGTCATAGCCGTCTGTGGCGAGCCCACGCAGAGCATTCAGCAATTGCGGGAGACCCCGTTTTCCGAGGATATCGCCGGCAGCCGCAAACGCCGCAGTCTTGTCGGTGGCATTGAGCACGGCGGAAGCAACAAGCGCCATGCGCTGTTCCGGGGCGAGCGCCTCGAGCTTTGCCACATTCAGGCCCAGTACCTGATATGCCGCTGCAGCAGATCCGATCCCTGCGCGCGCTGCCACCATCGAATCGTTCTGCTGGGTCATCGCGACATCAAGTCGACTCGCATCAACGCCCGCCTCGCGGAGCTGCAGCCTTAGCACCTGATAGGCTTCGGTTGACATCCCAAGCGCGGCGGCTCCCTCGGTAGTCTGTCGGGCTAATTGGAACGCACTTTCAACGGTAGAGATCAGCGTCCCGCGCAGCATTTCCAAACCCTGTTGGGCGAGCGCGATTCCGGTGCCTATCCCAAATCCCTGCTGTATTACCGCGCCGAAACCCTCCGCTTCTTTCTTGGCGTCGGTTATCCCCTGCTTCGTTCGCGTGAGGCCGCTAAGTTCATCGCGGATCTGAATCAGAATTTCGAGTGTGGCATTATTAGACATTGGGGGGGGGATTGGTTGGAGCTAATTCAGTGTGCTGGCCCGGCTTTCTGCTTCTGGGCATAGGTCTGCAGTTCGCGGAAAGCCGACACAGGCTTTTTCCCGCGCAGTTCGGCCAGAAGGCCGGCCTGCATCTTCTTGGGATCGGCCGGATGCATTGCTGCGAGCGTCAGCAGCTGAAAGCATTGGTAATTGCGGTTCGCTGCGTCCCTCATGGCCAGCAGCCAGGAGAGGGTTTCGTCCAGAAGAGCCTCACGAGACTGCCCTGACCAAATGGCGCAGTCGGCTACGACCTCGACGAGCCTGCGAGCTGCTTCATCAATGGCTCGATGAGGGAAGTCACCAACGGCAGCACTTGGTTCATCATCGCCTCGTATAACGGTGCGACCTTCTTCTTCGCGGCGATCTGGCGATGAGCCCAGGTCGCCGCTTTGGAAAAATTTAGCCGGCAGGCTGTATCGTAGAGGTCATAGAAGGACGCCTCAGTGAGGTTCTGATCCCAGCCGGCCGGGACTGGGGCATAGCCGACTGGAGGCGGGATTCTCGGAAAGGCACCGTCGCCGATGGGCTCCCCCTCCAGATAGACGCACATCTCGACGACCTGGTGTTGCGTCTCGGCGACGCCCAGGAAGTCCCCCAGGAACTTGAGTGGAAGCTCGCGGACGAAGACGCGCACTTTGAAATGGTTGATTAGCTCCACTTCCCGTTCCTCGCCGGCAAAAAGGACGGAGAACGGATGATTTTGATTGGTCATGGGCTTAGGCGTTGAGAGCGGATTGAAGTTCGAGGACTGCCGTGCGGAGCTGATTGACCAGGACGACAAGCGCATCGGCCTGCTCCGAGGTGGTATAGGCATAGGGCGTCGTGACGGTCGATCCGGTGGCTGCGACGGCCGAGTTAACTGCGGCGACCAAAGCCGTGGCGATTGCGCGGGGCGAAGTGTCAACCCAAACGCCGTCCGATGCGATATTCACCACGCGGCCGGCAAGGATATTGTTGGTCGAAATCGATGCCACCGTGTCCTCGGCCTCCACATAGCAGGTCTTGCCGACATTCGCTGCGGCGAGCGCATGCCTGGCGCTGTTGGCGTACTTGAAAACACCACGCTTCACCTGAAGGCTGAGTGCCCCGGCTGCGCCCAAGGTGTTGTCAACCGTGACCTCTGCTCGGCCTTTGATGCGCAGACCCGCGGTATCGGTGGCAGGGACAACGTTTCCGCTGGCGTCCTCAGCAACGAGACTGCCGGCATAAATGATGGTCGCCGCGGCGACCGGAAGCGAGACGACTGTGCCGGCTCGCTCGGGAATGTTGATGGGGGCAGTTAATGACATGGAGTGGGAAGTCGGCGGTTTTTGCTGGTTGCTCTTTGCTTGCTCCCATCAAACCAGATCAGACCATGTCACGGCTACTCCCGGTGGCGCGCCTGGCGACCGTGGGGAAGGATTCCGGAGACTCCGATCTGCAGGAAGCTCGCTTGCGAGCGATTCCTACATCAGCGCATTCAGCGCCCGCAGCGCCGCGGCGCGGACGCTCTTAACCGCAAGGGGTGTCAGGATGTTGCTGTCCTGCGTGCCCCAGATTGGAAGCATCGGCCGCGCGGGTATGCGGCCGTTTCGTGTCCCAAATTGATGGATCGCTGCGATCGACATCTTGCCGTCTGGTGTCGCGCGATCGCTGCCGACCCGCACGGTATCGTTGGTCGTCTCGATCACTCGGTATGATCGATAGAGCACACCCTTCCGTTTCAGGATCGCTGTCGACGTATCCTCTTTGATCTTCTGTAGGAGCGTCGATTCCTTTAAGGGCGCCCAGGGCGCAGCGCGCACGCTGGGATCATTGAAGCTGCGCGTCGCGAGCGACACCACGGCCAGGCCGGCCGCCTCCGACACCGACTCGGTATTCATCAACTTCGCCTGCAGCTGATCGAGTGCGACCGTCGCCAGATCCTTGATGATGAGTTCTGCCATGGCACGATCATGGCGAATCCGCCCTGCTCCTGGCTATTGCACTTGGCGCGCCTGGCGACGGCGGCGAAGTTTTCGCGACTCTATTCCTCAGCCGGTGCGTCCGATGGCCTCGCCGGAGTGTCGAGATCGACGTCGGGCGCCGACTCAACTACCATAAGTGCTGCTGCCCTATAATCCCATCCATGCGCGACAAGCTCATCCACTTTCTGGTTCTGTTCTGGAGTCATGGGAATCACAACGGGCTTTACGGGCGGGGAAGCTCCGTTGACATCCCGCATCTGCGCCTCGACCTCGCTCACGAGGCGGCCGGAAGGGCGAAAACGCTTGAGACCATCCTCACCGATTTCAACCAGGTCGGATCCTCCAAGCGCCACAAACACAGTCTCTCCCGCGTCTGCACTGCCCAGTCCGGCCGCGACCAATTTCTCCACTGCCTGGCGCGGCGTGATCTCCTTCCGCGCCAGGCATTCGAGGATTCGGCCTATGGTCGACTCGATGTTCATGCCATGCCGTTTGCTTGGATCATATCGGGTTTCCCTGGACGCGATAAAACGCCAAAGAGCAGAAGTGATCAATCCCCACAACTGATACCGATCGCGTTGGAGAGGGATTTGAATTTGGCACGGAGATTCATCTCGACATGTACTTCGAGTATGGCGACGGCAGAAACCCAACGCGGCGGGATGTGATTGTTTAGGCCTTGGCGTTCCTCTTCTGCAAGCTTGGCAGAGAGGAGGTCGAGCATTGCAGCGGCCTGGTCCACGGCATCCTCAAGTTCGATGAGGGCCTGGTATTGCGGCGTTGGCCTCCGTAGCAATGGTTGCCGCTGGAGTTGGCCGCTCTCTTCTTCGTTTTCTGGCGGACGAAGGTCCAAGGATCCCGTCGAGCAGCTTTTCGAGTTGGACGCGGGCGAAGCCGCGGGGTTTGTTGCGGCCAAGTTCCCAATCTTGGAGAGTGCGGGGATTGATTCCCCATTCGCGAGCGGCTTCCACTTGATTGAAACCGGCTTCGTCTCTGGCAGCCTTGAGCCTCCGGACGAATTTCGATTTCGGCTTCCGTTTGGCGCATGGCATGATGGACCTTTTTGGTTGAGAGGCGGTAGGAGTGGAGCTATATTTTTCGATGTCGATTGCATTGGCTTGTTTTGATCACGGGTTATGCGGTCGATAGCCCGCCATCGCGCTAACGGTGGCGGGCATTCCTAGGTTAACTACGGGTTTCCCGTAGTTTTGCGAGCAAAAATTTGCCTCCGTCCCATATTTCGCTATGAGCGGCTTTTGCGATTCTGCCCTTTGTATGCTTCCCACCGCGCCGTGAGTTCTCCCGCCAGCAGATCGGCAAATTCCAATTGCGCTCCACGCTGGGAATCGCTGATAGCATTACTTCTTACCGCGGCGATTACACATTGGAGCTGCGAACATAGCTCTGCACCGGACATGCGACGAATGGCACCTTCTGGTCCTGCCCGCATCGTTCGCTCGATTATATCCGCCATGGTGTGGCGTTTGACCCAGGCTTCGGCCGGCCGCTCCAGCAATTCCCGATACCCGGAAAGAAAATCGACGCCACGACGCATCTGTTTTCGCAGTTCAGAGTGCGCGATCCCCAGTTCGGCCATCGGAATGAATGGCCGCTTCGGCTCCTCTCCGATCGCGAGCCATCGCGGATGGATGTCGAGATGTCGGCAGAACTCGAACCCGGCGCGGAACGCCAATGGATTGTGACCCAGTTCGAAACTCGCGAGAGCTGCACGCGTAATCCCGATTTCGCAGGCGAGTTCATGTTGGCTGAAGCGCTCGAGCTCACGCTCATCTCGGAAGCGTCGCGCGACACGCAATTGCGTCTCTGTCAGAGTTCTTTTTCGAGCAGCTCGCTGTGGGCTCACAACTTGAATGAAGCATATGTGCAGGCACGAGCGCCAGCCAGATTTTGCTTGCAGAGATCACACCCGTTGTTATCTTGGTTATACCATGAACGACATTCAGCGCACGATCCGGGCGGCTCTCGATGGGAAAGGGATCTCTGTAGGTGACCTCGCAGCTGCTGTCGGGTTGAGCGTCGTCTCGATCAACGATCAGATCCAAGGCCAAGCCGTTTCCCACCGGCGCATCAGAAAGATTGAAAAGTTTCTGAACACGCCGATCTGGACGCCGACAGCGCAGTTTATGTCGTTGAACCGCGCCTCGGAAATCCTTGGTTCCGACGCTGTGCTAACCGGATTCCAAGAGCTACGCCGGCAAGCAATCGCAATACACGTTCCGAACGCGCGCAAGTTCACGAGCAAAGACGACCTGGTCCGCGCCGTCTTGGCCCATTACGACACGCAACACCTCACCGCCACTCCCAATGAAAAAGTTCCTCGTTGATCTCACCGCTATCAAGCGCGTTGACCCCGTGCCACTCCGGAAGGCACTTGAAACCTACAAAAAAGCAAAGTCAGAGGTAGCCGGCGGGAAAGGCCGTCTCCTAGCCATTCAGAAGGAAATTGACGACTTCCTTGCGGGCACGAACGCCGACGACACTGAGCGCCTGCAGATCATTTCTGCGAAACAACTCCAGGTTCAGATTCTTCCCAACCTCATCCGGAGGGTCGAAAAGCAGATAGATAGCGACCTTTTCAGAGCCCTGCTGAAGGAAGCCCACCAGTTTCAACACGCGATCATCGATTTCTACTCCAGCGCGGCCAATGAAACCGCCAGGCAGATCGCGACATATTTCCGCCCATTCATCTCGCAGGAAGGAGTCGCGTTGGATGTTGCGCTTCGGTTCTCTGATGACTGCAAGGTCGTCGGCGGTCGCATCGGAGCGGCACAGGCGATCACCCTGCCAAACGAACTCATGGGTCGTAGCAGCTACTCGGAGCGGGACAAGGAGAGTATCGACCGCGAGATTATCGAGGCTGCCGTGCAGCTGCTCGCCCTGGCCTCGAAAAGCTGAGTGACGGGCTTCGATGATCATCCTGCAAAAACGAGCAATGCCGATTTTCCTCGGCTACAAACATGGCCGAGGGGAGGAAATCAAGGGGGCGATCCGGATTCAGCCAAGCCCCGGTCACCGGGTCGCCCCTACGATTTCAACGCTGCGGGCCGATCTCCCGTCCGTGAGTGATGGGATGGCGGGTCGCAAAAACACCTGTCTGCACCGTGCCTTCTAGCGGTTTGGTCGATCAAATCAGCATCACCCCAGAATCGAGTTTTGCCATGCCGACCGCCAAACAGATCAAAGATTGCGCATTGTTCTTGGGCCAGCTCGTTGGACTTGGAGCCAAACCTGAGGCCCTGGGAACGCTGGAAGAGGCCTATTGGGGTTTGCTTGGTGACCCGACGCCGAGCAAGTGGGATAATGAATCGCCGTTCCGAGACGGCAGCCGGGCAATTGACTTCGGAAAATGCGGTGCGGCTCTCAATGAGGATCTAGGTGGAGTCTATAGCTCGCCGCAGGTCTCTGAGGTATTCTTTCGGCTTTGCCAGATGCAGGCCGGCGCAGTCTGGCGAGGTGGGATAGACGCAGCTTTGCGCGTCGATCCCCGGTCAGCGTCGTTGGGCGCATTGCTTCGTAGCGCTGCCTTCATCGTCCTCGCTCGCGGCGCCGGCTGCTGGGAGACGCGCCAGGGTGAGCTGGACAAGATGGTTTTGCAGGAGGCAGGGCAATGAACAAGCCGGCCTCGCAATTTCAGACCTGAAATCACCAACCGAAGAGGAACTCCCATGCCACTGACGCTACCCACCGCTGCCTACGATCCCACGAAGAGTGTGATCGGTCGCCAATCGATTCTGGCGATCACCATCGCCACCGTTACCACAAATCTGCTCGTCAACTACGTCGGCCACGAACCGGGCCTTGAGATCGGCGAGACTCAGGCGCCGGGCGCCAACAATGGTCCGGCGTTCACCGATCGGATCTGGGAGAAGAGCCGCAAGGAGCTGCTCAAATTCAAGACGAAGGAAGTGAAGAAAGTGGGCGCGCTTCTTGGATCCCTCTCTGGATCCAAGTCTGGCACGTGCACAGCCTATATCCGCGATCCAGATGACAGCACGACCGTCGCGCTCAAGACAGATGATTTCCCGTGCACGATCTACGGGGACACCGGCGAAGCGGCATTTTCGGGCGACAATCCGACCGAGTTGACCCTCGTTGTGCGCTCGCGCAAGGACGGTGCGATCACCTTCACGCCGGATGTCGCGGTTAGCGCTCCCTCTTGATCCTGCCCCAGAACCATAAAGGCGAAGATCGTCGACGGATCGGAGGTGATTACCCAATGAGCAGGCCAACAATACCTATAACGCGCAAGGGCAAGATCGCCCGCTTGCCCTATCAGATTCGCATGGAGGTGAACCGCCGCCTCCTGGATGGGCAGACCGGCGACGAAATCATCGCTTGGCTGAACGATCAGGGTGCCGTCAAAGACCGCATGTATCTCTATTTTGGCGGGAGACCGATTGGAAACCAGAATCTCAGCGAGTGGCGCCTCGGCGGGTTTCAGGACTGGTTGAAAATCAGGCAGCAAGCGCCCGATGCCAATGGATGACCAGGTGCCAGTCTTCACTGCCTCGCGCATCGCCGAGATGGTCGGTCAGGATCGCAAGACGGTCCGCGAACAACTGGGCAACTTGCCCAGTTCACAGGTGAGAACTGTTCAAGTGAACGGGCAAGCGGCTCAAGCATGGCACGTATCTGATATTCCACCGGCTCTGTTGGCGAGGTTGGCTGATTTCTCCGATGAGCATTGCTTTGGTCGGGACAATCAAGGCATTGAGAAATATCTTGCGAATGGTCGGCCGCGCTGGTCACCAAGAACGCCGGCCGGCCGCTTGCCCCAGGCGCAAATCGACATTGCGCGCAAGCGTTGCAGCGCCCTCGCGGCCGTGCTGCGGCAGCAATATGGACAGCCGATCTCCAACATCGTTGAGACCGCCTTGCCTGCATGGGAGACTATCGGCGGATACGAGGTAAGCGAACGCACTATGCGCCGATGGATCGAGCGTGCGATAGCGCGGGATCTCGATTTCCAAGAGTGGGATCGTTGGGAAATCTATCTCGATAGTGACCTGCTTGCCGTGGCAGCGACACCGCAGACGGCCGCCGCGCAGCTGCTCGCAACGCCCAAGCTTGAGGAGATGATCGCGTGCGTGCTGCAGCCGGCGGCGTTGACGAAGAAAGAACGCGAGCAAATCTGGGCAGCGGCAATGAACGATGCCTCTGTGTTGATTGACGCCGGCTCGAGTGAGAATGACGTGCAGCGTGCGATTACGAAGGCTTTGCATCTCTCCGGCCTGAGCGTCGGAAAGAATCTCGACGCACTGCGCAAAAACTATACGCGCAAGCGCGTCGCCTGGCTCGCGGGCGGAGGCCGAATCGACGCCCTTAAGGACAAGCGCGAATCTGCGAACCGAACCCGAAGATTTTCACTGCCGACCTCAGATATTCTCAAGCTGATTGAACTCGCACGCACCTATAGCAATCAGCTCTCCTATGCCTACCGTGTCGCGCATCGGAGAGGGCTTTTATCGGCTGAAACACTCGCACGGTTTCCAGCACTGCCGCGGGAAAAGTCATTTGTGCCTCATTCGATTCGGAAAGCAGTGGCCCCGTTCCTCGGCGCGATCGAGATACTTGGCCAAGGCCCGCGAGCGCGGCGTCTCAATGGCGCGCACGTGGTCTGCGATTGGAGCAATGTCGAGCCTGGCGACGTCTTCGAATTTGATGATCTGACGCTTCCACTTTATTGGTGGATCGAGGATCCATCGGTTGAGCGGGGGTACTATTTTGGTCAAGGGCAAGTGCTGATGGGCGTAGATTCCAAGACTGGCTACATCCTGTCCTGGAGACTCGTTCCGCGCGCTGGTTATAACGCCCGCGACATTATATGCGTGGTGCGCTCTGTGCACGATGCCTACGGACTGCCGGCGCAATATATCCTTTTTGAGTGTGGCATTTGGAAGAGATCCCGCTTGATCTCGGGCGAGCCTTCGGAACGCGACTCAAACGAGATCTGCGGGGGGCTTGCCAGCCTCTGGCCCGTTCGTCACGCCTTTTCTCCTACCGGCAAATCGATCATCGAACGCACGTTTGGACTCTTGCAGGATCGCATGGAACACGTACCCGGCTATGTGGGGCGTGACATGCGCAAGGATTGTCCAGAGGCGAGCAAAATGGCGATCGCTGCGGTAAACGCGGGACAGAAACACCCATCGACGCATTTCTTGCACCATTCCCAGGTAATGGACCTATTGGAGGAAATCGCCGAGGCAGTGAACACGGAGCGGCTTGGTATCCGCACAGTCCGGATCCCTGGGAAATCGCCGAAGGAAGCTTTCGATGCGCGTGATATGACGCGCATGCAATACTTCGGCCCCGAGAGCAGCCATCTATTCAAGACGCACCGCCTCGAAAGGAAGGTGACGATTGAGGGCGTCCGACTTCCGGACTCTCTGGTTCCGCAGGATGAACGGCCGGCAATCTATCGCGGTCCCGCAACCGCCGAACTCATCGGACAGAAGGTGCTCTGTTGGTTTGATCCTTTGGAACGGGATTCGATGTTCATCACCGATCTCGATGGGAAGAACCCTCGAATCCTCGAGCCTGTAACGCGGCCTGCTGCGCGCGGTGCTGATTCGGAGTCATTGGCTCGCGCGAAACGTGAGGGTGCGGAGCAAATGCGTGTCGTCGATCTTTTCACGCGCGCGACCAAATCGAAGCTGACCCTAAAGGACTTTCGGCCGGTGTCCGTCGACGGATCCTCACGGCGGTTTGCCGCTGATATGCAAGAGCAGAAAGATGCATTCGCTACGCTCCGACGTGAGCAGGTTTCACTTTCCTCAGAGTTCGACCGGCTTACTCGCGATCGTGGACTTGAGATTCCAAAGCCGATCGAGCCGGACCGATTGCGCGTCATCATCAATGGGCTCAATGCAGACGGGAAACATTGGAACAACGTCGCGAAGTGTTCCCAGGAGAATGTCGAGTTATGAGCAGCACCCGCCACGCTACTGACAGCGGACCGATTCGTCAGGAACGCTACGCATCGAACGATGCTTATCGAACCGGTTTGGGCGGTCTTCTGGTCGCGAAACGGTGTGGGATGCTAAGCGCCGACCCGGAATTAACTGAGCTGATCTGGTTTATTCAATGGCGGTCGCTCACAGATCATTTCCTTGTGGGGGGCAACACAGGATCGGTAGAATCTCTTGCAGATGCCCTGCTGACCGATATGCACTGGCAGCCGCCCGTCGCGGAGAGTGTTTGGGTGGAAGATCAGGAGACAGGGAAGATGGATCTAGTCGAGCAGCGAGTGGATCATCAATCCGCGCGCTCAACAATGGTAGCCGAACTGGCGGCCGGACTTCGGACACTAGCGCTTAATCCCGTTGCGCCGCCAGAATCTCTGCCAGGCCTTGGCAGTCAGTGGCGCTCGGTTCTCAAAGCATGCCGCAGTCATTTTCGGAGCGAGATCCAGCGCGGTTTGGCCCCTACTATCGTCGCCAAGCGCATTGCCGAATCGCTCCGCTTCGCCCGCGAGACACACAAACCCGTCCTCATTACGGGACGGTCTCGGCTAGGAAAGAGCGCGGCAGCGAAGGCATTCTGTGCCGCTTCGGGCGGAATGGCGCGTTATGTTCTTACGCCCGAGGACAGTGATATGGACTCGTTTTACCGGGCGGTCGCGAAATCCCTTGGGGTTGCGGACAGCCACTCGCGCAAGGCCTCAGAAGTGCGCGATCTGATAGAGCGAATGTTGATGTCCTCTGGACTGATGCTTGTGCTCGACGAAGCTCATAATCTCTTCAGCGGGCTACGGCGGATCGCTCGCCTTCCGCAACGGGTTCTTTGGTTGCGCCGATTGATCGACGCAAATGTTCCCGTAGCTCTCCTGGCTCTGCCAGAGTTCGAAGCACGCGTAAAGCGCTACATTGAGCAGCTCGATTGGGATGCCGCCCAGATCACTGATCTAATTTGCCGGAGGGAAGAGCTGCCAGAAGCCCTCGACGGAAGCGATTTTGAATTGCTCATCGAACGCCTGGCGCCGGCGCTAACATCAAAAGCGAAATCGATGTTGGCTGGCGCCGCTGCGGGCCAACGCGGGGCGCAGTATATCGTCGATACTCTGGCCGTCGCTGGCCACGCCGCGGGGAAATTTGGCCGCACCGTTGCAACCGACGAGGAAATTGCAGAGGCGATCGGTGAGCGACCGCAATTTTTTCGAGTCAAGGCGCCGCGAGGCAGTCGAATCGACCCGGCGCCTATCGCTCAGGTCAAAACTCCGGCGGATGCGGTCAGGCTGCGGGGCTATCGCATGGGTCCTGCGAATAGCCTGCAGCCCGCGATTGCCGGCTAATTTCTAGTCAAAACCGCCCTTATGGCGGTCCGATTTGCCCGTTCGGCTCCCCGAGCGGCGTCGCTACATTGGCCCGGTTTTGACATTTGGCCGCCGTTTTGAGACATGTCGCCCGCATGCAGACAAGAAGGAGCGAAGGATGGTGCTCGGGGCGGGAGTCGAACCCGCACGCCTTACGGCACACGCCCCTCAAACGTGTGTGTCTACCAGTTCCACCACCCGAGCATCGCAAGCGTTAGGAGGACGCATAAGTAGGAACATGGCGGTGAATGTAAAGCCCTGAATTGCCTTGGAAATCGCCGGGAAATCGCTTGCCACGCTTCCGGGGCCGGCAAAACTTGCACGTCTGCTGCTCCGGGTGCCTGCGGCCCCGGGTGGTCCGCCATTTCGCAAACCGATCCGCCTATTCGCGGGCCTACGCCCGCTTTGCCACCTACCATGGACGACACGCCTCCGAAAGAGACGCCCGGCGAGGGTCTCAACAAGATCGATCTCAGCCAACTGCAGGATTTCCGTTTTGGAACGCAGTGGACCGAGATCAAGTCGGTGCCCGGACAGCGACGGGACACGGAGCGGGAGCGTCCGCCGCGCCGCGAGGGCGGCGATCCGCGGAGGGACCGGCGCGTGTTTCACCGGCCGGGCGGAGAGAGTTCCGGACCGGGAGGTCCTGGAAATGTCGAGAGGCGTCCGGGTGGTGATCCCGGTGGAGCGGGCCGTGGCCCGGCGGAGCAACGTCCTGAAGAAGGCCAGCACCGGCGGGCGCCGGAGCGCGAAGGAGGCGGCGAGCGGCGTTGGTCGGGCCCGCGTGCCCCGCAGGATTACCGTCCGTATCTCAGCCCCTATTTCAATATTGCGTTCTATCCCGATGACGCGGGGTTCTCTGCGTTGGTGAAGGCGTTGCGGGCTTCGTGCCGGACATTCGAGTTGTTTGAAATCGCCCGGTTGATCCTTGAACGAAACGAACGCTTCGTCGTGGTGGTCACGCGTCGGGCGCCCGACGCGCCTGCTCCCGAGTCGCCGGCGCCGGCGGGCCAATCGGGCGCTTCTGCGCCCCGTTCCTCCATCCCGATCTTTCTTTCTGTTGCCGACGGCCTTCCGTTCGACAGCGAGGAGGACGCGATCGCGCATGCGGCGGGCCATCATTTGGACCGGTATTTCGACCAGGCGGTTGTGGACATCGATCCGCCAAAGGGAAATTTCCAGTTTGTCAATCGCTGCACGCTCTCCGGCGAACTGCTCGGACCGCCGAACTATCATCGCTACCAGCAGATCGTGCAGCAGCACCACGCGGCGCGCTTTGCGCGGATGCCGTTCGAGCAGTACCGCGAACGCATCGAGACGGTGCGCGATCCCGAGGTGGTCAACCAGTGGCTGGAAAAGATGAAGAAGGCCACGCGCTACACCTGGAAGCTCGGGGCCGAGGGCGAACCGCCGGTGGCCTTTGACAGCATTGAAGAGGCGCGCGCCCATCTGCTGGCGACAGCCAAGGACCGTGTTGTGAAGGCGATCGAATCAGCGCGCTTTCCTGCGAAGCTGGTCGAGGCGCTGCCGATGGGCGAGATCCGGCGGGCGCTTGAGGGCCAGCTCGAACGGCAGCGCCGTTTCCCGCTGGACACCGCAAACGCGCTGCGCGGGCGGCTGCGGCGTGAGGGGTTCACGATCTTCAAGAAGGGATCGAAGGGCATCTCCTACGTCTGCGCGGTGAAGCGGAAGTTCCGGGTGCCGGGCCAGAGTTTCGCCGAGAGCATCGGTGCGCTCATTGGATTCATCGAAAGCAATCCGATGATCATGGTGAAGGAGCTGCCGATGAAGTTTCTCGGAATCGTGCCGCCGGGCGCGGTGTCGAATCCGCCGATTCCGGTTTCCAGCGAATCCGCCCCAGCTGCAGCTCCGGGCGCCGAAGTGGCGCCGGAGACTGCTCCGAAATCGTCGCTCACTCCCGAACAACAGGAGACGTTGAAGCGCGTGACGATGGACCTGCACTGGCTCGTGCAGGAGGGTTACGTGACCGAGTTTGCGGACGGGAGGCTGTTCACGCCGCCGCCGATGGCCGAGGCGCGGGCCAAGGCCGCGGAATCCCAGGATTTGGAGGAGCACGATCCGGAGAATTTCCCGGAAGCGCCGGCTGCGTCCCCGATCATGCCGGCGGCCCAACCCCCGCCGCCCCAGGAATCCGTTCCTCCATCAGCTGCACCGTCGGACGCGACCGTGGCGCCGCCGGGTGCCACTGTTGTGGAGACAGCCGGGGCTGAGGCGCCGGCGGCATCCGCGCAGGAGCCCGAAGCCCCCAGCGAGGGGACGGCGCCCGTGTAACCAGGCGGGCTCCATGTCCGATTCCGGTCAGCCTGCGCTCAGTTTTGTCGTCCCGCTTTACAACAGCGCAGAAACAATCGGGCTGCTGGTCAGGGACATCGAGGCGCTGTCGATCGACGGGGGGCACGAGATCGTGCTGGTGAACGATGGCAGCCAGGACGCGACCCTCGATGTTTGCCGGGAGCTCGTGCGGCAATCCAGGGTGCCGATCGTGCTGGTCAATCATTCGCGCAACTATGGTGAACATAACGCGGTGATGACCGGTTATCGCCACGCGCGAGGGGAGCACATCGTGAACCTGGACGACGACGGACAGAATCCCCCCGCGGAAGCGGTGCGGCTGTGGGAGCACGCACGGAGCCGCGGGTTCGACGCGGTTTTCGGACGCTATGCGCAGAAAGAGCATGCCCTCTGGCGCAACTTCGGAAGCTGGTTCACCAATCGCGTGGCCGGCTGCCTGCTCGACAAACCCAGGGGACTTTATCTTTCGAGTTTCCGCTGCGTCAGCGCGTTTGTTGCGAAATCGGTGACCGATCATTCCGGGCCGTTCCCGTATATCGACGGACTGATTCTGCAGATCACGCAGAACATCGGCACGTGCGAGGTGCGGCACGAGCCGCGGCGCGCCGGGCGAAGCGGTTACACCGTGCGCCGGCTCGTGCGCCTGTGGTTGAGCACAATCGTCAATTTCTCCGTCCTGCCGCTGCGGCTGGCCACGATCCTCGGCGGACTCATTGGCGTTGCCGGGCTGCTTGCGATTGTCCTGGTTGTCTACTGGCACCGGACCGAGGGCACGCCGTGGGGGTGGGGTTCGCTCATGGCTGCGCTCCTCACGTTTTCGGGCACGCAACTCATCATTCTCGGCCTGGTTGGGGAATATGTCGGACGGATGTACCTGACCGTCAATCGCCGGCCCCAGGCCGTTGTGCGCGAGGTGATGCGGGGCGGGCCGGACGCGGAGCCCCGCATTGTTCAATGAAGATTTGCGGCGGAGCAGCCTGTCGGGCTTCGCCCTCAAGAACCCCGCGGTTGCGGCGTCGATCTCCAACCCAGACCTCTTGTCGGGCGAAAATCCGGGTCGGTGGCCGGGTGCGTCCTACCAGAGTGAGAACACTTCGAGGCGCCGCTGATAGCGACGGCCGATCGTCTTGGGCGAAAAATTCCGCCGGATGTCGGCGGCGGCACGCTTTCCGATGCTGTCGCGGAATGCGTCGTCATCGACCAGGGAACGCATCCAGTGGGCGGCCTGATCGACATCGGGATCGGCCCAAGTCTGACCCCGCGGATACGGCCCGTAGCTGCGATCGAGCGTGAGCAGGCGGTAGTTGACGGGGCAGCCGTTGGTCACGTTGACAAACTCGGCGGTGCCCGACCAATCGGTGGTGATGACGGGTTTGCCGAGGAACATGGCCTCTGCGACGTTGAGGCCGAACCCTTCGGCCCGGTGCAGCGAGACGAAACAGTCGCAGGCCTGCTGCAGTTCATAGACTGCGGTGCGGGACAGGGTTTCGCAGATCAGGAACGTGTTCTCCAGCCCGGCCAGCTGCGCCTCGAGTTCGGCGAATGCGGCGGAATGGCGGTCGGGATTGTGGGTCTTGACGACGAGTCCGACCGGGCCCCCGATGGGAAATGCCTTCCGAAATGCGGCGATGACCGCCCGGGGATTCTTGCGCTCCTGCGTGGAGTTCAGGTCGTAGGCAAACAGGAAGAGAAACAGGCGCGGGGGAAGGCCGAACTTCGCGCGAAAATCGCCCTGCGGCACCGGAAAGTCGATTGCGTGCGGCATTGCGAGGACCGGCTTGGGCATCTTTGCGGCAATCGAGGCGCGCGCGAATTCCGAGGGGCACCAGATCTCGTTGAAGAACTGATGACGATCAACCCAACCGTCCGGGAATTCCGGCAGTTCCCACGCCCAATAGGCGATGTTGTAGCGGTCTTCCCGGAACGCCCGCCCGTGATGGTGGTCGATGTCCTGCGACACCGGTGGATCCAGGTGGAAGATGTTGACGGGATAGGGATTCGATTCCTGAAGCCGGTCGGCGTAGCTGGTATCGCCATTGCGACCGAGACAATTCAGCTTCAATTCGATGAGCGCTGTCGCGAGACCGGTTGCGTCGCAGGCCTTCGCCATGCAGCGCACCGACTCCCCGATGCCCAGTTCACCGCGGAACCAGCCGATCAGGTTCACTCCCTGGGGCGCGGCCAGCTTGCGCAGGCGGGGCACCAGCGCCGGCTGGTACCTGAAATCGAAGATGATCTCGTCGTCGGCCACGATTTGCGAAATGCGGAGGCGGCGGTTGATCCGCTGTTGCCGGCAGCCGCGAAAATACTGGCGCACGGGCTGTGGGAGCGGCCAGTTCTCGACGATGCGCCCGAGCCATGCGAGAAAGTTGCTGAACCCAACACCGAGCAAGGTCACCTCAATGCGCGTCGGCCGGCCGGCCACGGCGGCAGGCGCATCCACGCCGAGATTGAAATTGTCCTCCGGCAACGGGTAGGCGACGACGGTCTGCACGCCGTTGATGCGGATTTTCAGTCCGAGCGGTCCGGCGGATTGCGACCTGGCTGAGGCCGGCGGCGCGACGCAACCGCTGAGAAACAGATTCGAAACCGGAAAATCCGGCGGCAGGTCGATCGTGGCGCGGTCGCGGAGCCAGGCGATCTCGGGATTTGCCTCATCCGGAAAGAACCGGTCGCAGCGATAGAGCTTCGGGGTTGGCGGAGCGCCGGGGACTTCGCCGTCGCCGAGGATCTTCTTCCAGCGCACCTCTTCGCGCAAGAGTGCGTGGGCGACGTGCTGACGCGCGATGGCGGGCGGATTGCGAGTCAATCCAGCGGCTGCGGGGAGGCACTCGATGCCGATGCGCAACGCTTCCGCGCCGATGCAAAGCTGCCGGGGTCGCACCGCCTTGCGCGCCCAGGCCAGCGCAGCGTCATGGGAGATGACTTCGCGCCACCGGCTGTAGAGCAGGCTGCTGTTGCGCTCGTCGCGCAGCGAGGCCGGGCCGCGCGACGCGCTGACATGATGACGGACGATGCTGTCGAGACAGACCACGGTCCGCTGTCCGCGCTCACGCAGTTTGAGGGCGAAGTCAATGTCCTCGCCGCCGTTTTCGAACGCGGTGTCGAAGCCGCCGAGCACGAGAAAATCTGCGCGTCGGACGAGGCAGCAGGCGCCGGTCACCGCGAACACGAAGCGCGTGCCTCGGGCGCGCCGCGACAGCTGGGTAATGTGATTGATCTTGCCGGCGGCATCCACGGCGACCCCTGCGTGGTTCACGGAGCCATCGGCGACCCGGAGCTGCACGTTGCCGACGAGGCCGACGCGGGGCGCGCCCAGGGCAGCCAGCATGGGGGGCAGCCATCCCGGCGACAGGACGAGGTCGTTGTTAAGAAGGCCGAGAATGTCGCCGGAGGCCTCTCGGGCGCCGTTGTTGCAGGACGCGGCAAAGCCGAGGTTGCGCTCGTTTTGGACAACGCGGAACGGCGGTGACAGCGTGTCGAGCCAGGCGTGGGTGCCGTCAGTTGAGCCATCGTTCACCAGCAGACACTCCCATTCCAGACCTGGAGGGAGCGACCCGGGGAGCGCCGCCACGAACGCCCGGGTCATGTCGAGTCGGTTGAAGAGGGGAGTGACGATTGAAAGATGCATTTGGCGGCAGGAGACGTCTCCGCCTCAGGAACAGCATACACGTCCGTGGCGGGGGTATTGCGCTCCAAGGCGGGGGCATTCCGAGGCGTCAGCCGGGCAGTAGGGTCTCAAGGTAGCGTGCGTAGGTTGTCTTTCCAAGAAAGCGGATGCGGACGCGAAGCTCGTCGCCGGTGATCCAGCCGTTGCGGAATGCGATTTCTTCGAGGCAGGCGATCTTCAATCCCTGGCGGTGTTCGATGACCTGCACAAACTGGCCTGCATCGATGAGCGCGTCATGGGTGCCGGTGTCGAGCCATGCGGTGCCGCGGCCGAGCAGTTCAACCTGGAGCTGACCGCGTTCCAGATAGAGGCGGTTGAGGTCGGTGATCTCCAGTTCGCCGCGCGCGGAGGGTTTGAGTGACCGGGCGAGCGGAACGACCTGTTCGTCGTAAAAGTAGAGCCCCGGGACGGCGTAATGCGACTTGGGTTGCCGGGGTTTTTCCTCGATGGAAAGCACACGGCCATCCGGCGCGAACTCAACGACTCCGTAGGCCTGGGGATCCGCGACGCGATATCCAAAAATTGTCGCCCCGGTCGACCGGGCGCCGGCGGCCAGAAGCGAACCTGCAAAATCGTGGCCGTAGAAGAGGTTGTCCCCGAGCACGAGGGCTGAGGGATGGCCTGCGACAAAATCGGCGCCGATATGAAACGCCTGCGCGAGCCCTTCCGGACGCGATTGGGGTGCATAGGTCAGTCGAAGGCCCAGTTGGGATCCGTCACCGAACAGGCGTTGAAAAAGCGGCAGATCCTGCGGCGTTGAGATCAGCAGAATTTCGCGGATTCCGGCCAGCATGAGCACCGACAGCGGATAATAGATCATCGGCTTGTCGTACACCGGCATCAACTGCTTCGAAACCGCGATGGTCAGCGGATACAGGCGCGTGCCGGAGCCGCCGGCCAGAACGAGGCCGCGGCGGGGAAGGCCGGAAGAGGTGGGGTTGGCCATGGGTGAGGGGTCAAAGCGTGACCACACCATTGTCATGGGCAAAGGCGTGCATCCGAGCCCAGCACACTCTGTTTTCGGCGTTTGGTAAATAGTTTTTTCACGCCCGATGGCAGCTTGTCGGGTTTTGCACCCCAAAATCTGCCAAAATTCCGGTGCCGGGCCATTTCGGCTGAGACCCCGGGCGAATCCCGGGTCATCCGGTTCCCAGCCGCTGGCGGGCGTATGTCCGGGCTGTTATCTCCGCGGCCCAATCGCGATGCGCGAGATACCAGTCGACGGTCTTCTCGATGCCGGTGGAGAACGATTCGCGCGGAGCCCATCCGAGCTCCTGCTGGAGCTTGGAACAGTCGATTGCGTACCGGCGATCGTGTCCGGGGCGGTCGGTGACGTGGGTAATCTGGACGGCGCGGGATTTGCCGTCGGCACGCGGGCATTTTCGATCCAGCAGCGCGCAGATGGTCTGCACGATCTCGATGTTCGGCTTTTCGCTCAAACCGCCGATGTTGTAGGTCTCGCCCGAGCGGCCCTTCCGCAGGACGGTCCAGATCGCGGCTGCATGATCCTCGACATAGAGCCAGTCGCGGATCTGCCGGCCGTCACCATAGACCGGCAACGGTTTTCCCTCGATGGCATTCAGAATCACCAGCGGAATCAACTTCTCGGGAAAATGATAGGGCCCGTAGTTGTTCGAGCAATTGGTGGTCAGCACAGGCAGTTGAAACGTGTGATGATAGGCGCGGACCAGGTGGTCGCTGGCGGCTTTTGAGGCCGCATACGGCGAATTCGGCGCGAACGGGGTCTTCTCGGTGAATGCGGGATCCGACGGCGCCAGCGTGCCGTAGACTTCGTCCGTGGAGACATGCAGAAAACGGAACGCACTCTTGCGCGGCTCGGGAAGCCGGGACCAGTGACGGCGCACGCAGTCGAGAAGGCGCAACGTTCCGACGACGTTGGTCTGGATGAACGGCTCGGGCGAGTCGATCGAGCGGTCGACGTGCGATTCGGCGGCAAAGTTTACGATGGCGTCGATCTGATGCCCGGAGAGCAGTTTCTCGACGAGACTGGAATCGCCGATGTCGCCGTGGACAAAAACGTAGCGGGGGTCGCCGGCGAGATCCGCCAGATTGGCCGGATTGCCCGCGTAGGTGAGCTTGTCAAGATTGACGAGCTTCGCCGGGAGCGGGTCGTTGTCAGTGAGGCGCTGACGGATGAAATTGGAGCCGATAAAGCCGCAACCGCCGGTGACGAGTAGGTTCATGATGGGGAAAAACCGCGAAGAACGCGAAGTGACGCGAAGATCAGAGTCTGGTTAGGACGATTGGCCCAGCATCAGCTGCAGGCTTTCGCGCCAGTCCGGGAGGCGAAGGCCGAACGTACGTTCCAGTTTTGCGCACGACATGACCGAGTACGCGGGGCGCCGGGTGGGCGTCGGGTAATCCGCGGAGGCAATCGCATCCACGGTGCGGCATTTCTTCTCCTCGGCCGGCATCAGATCGATGATGGCTTGCGCAAATCCATGCCAGCTGGTCTCGCCTGAGGCGCACAGATGATAGACGCCCGAGCAGGCTGCGGCCCGGTCGGGAGCCCGCACCTGCATCAGCGCAAGGGAGGTTGTTTCGGCGATCAGGCGCGACCAGGTTGGACAGCCGATCTGATCCCGCACGACGCGGAGCTGCTCGCGCTCGCGGGCGAGCCGCATCATCGTGAGCATGAAATTGCCGCCCCTCGATCCATAGACCCAGCAGAGGCGGAAAATCAGGTGGGCGCAGCCGGCCTGCAGGATCGCCAGGTCGCCGGCAAGCTTCGTGCGGCCGTAGGCTCCCAGCGGATCCGCCGGATCCTCCTCGACGTAAGGGGATGTCTTGGCGCCATTGAACACGTAGTCGGTGGAATAGTGGACCAGGAGCGCGCCCCGCTTCTTCGCCTCCTCCGCCATGACTCCCGGCGCTTCGCCGTTGATCTTCATTGTCAGGGCGGTCTCCGTCTCCGCCTTGTCGACCGCCGTGTACGCGGCGGCGTTGACGATGACGTCGGGCGAACAGTCCTTGATCCACGTCCGGATGGAGTCCGGCCGGGTAAGGTCAACCTCGGGAAAGTCGACACAGACAAGCTGGCTCATGGGTGCCAGCGTCCGGCGGAGCTCCCAGCCAACCTGCCCGATTTTTCCGAACAGGAGAATTCTAGGTGGAGTCATGGGACAGGAGCTGAAACCGGATTCCGATGCTGGATTCAAGGACTCCCTTAAAAGAGCCTTTCGGCTGCGAGATCGCGCAGGAGCGGAGCCCGGGAATCGCGTTGCGACAATGTGGGTGCGGCGACCGGCCATTTGATGCCGACATCGGGATCATCCCAGCGGAAGCCCAACTCGTACTGCGGCGTGTAGACCTCGGTGCATTTGTAGTGAAACAATGCGGTGTCGCTGACGACCGCGAAGCCATGCGCAAATCCCGGCGGGATGTAGAACTGCCGCTTGTTTCCGGATGTGAGACTGATGCCGCACCATTGTCCGAAGGTCCGGGACCGGCGGCGGATGTCGACGGCGACATCGAAAACCTCTCCCTGCCATACGGAGACGAGTTTTCCCTGGGCCAGGGGATTTTGAAAATGGAGTCCGCGCAACGTGCCGCCCTGGGAAAAGGAGAAATTGTCCTGTACGAAATCGACGTCGATCCCGGCGTCGCGGTAGCGCTGCCGGTTCCACGATTCGAGAAAGAACCCCCGTTGGTCGCCAAAGACGTCCGGTTCGATGATGAGGAGACCTTCGAGTTCGCAGTTGATGACTTTCATTGGGCTGGCCCGGACTCAGCGGGATTCCGGGCGCACAGTGGGTTTCGCCCGATAGTCCCCGCGGCTGAAATACTTTTCAAGCCAGACGTAGGCGCAGATGAAAAAGTAGCGGCTGCCCATTTCCTTGATCTTGAGTTTGGCTTCACCGTGTTTGCGATTCTGCCAGGTGATGGGGATGACGGTCCATGAGAAGCCCCGTACGATGGCCTTTAGCGGGATTTCGACCGTGAGGTTGAAATGCGGCGAGAGGAACGGACGGCAGCCGTCGATCACGGTGCGGCGGTAGGCCTTGAATGCGTTGGTCGTGTCGTTGAGCGGGATGTGAAAGAGAATCCGAATGAACAGATTCGCGAGCCGGTTGACGAAGAGCTTCACGCGCGGGTAGTCGATGACGCCGCCGCCCTTGATGAACCGGCTTCCAAAGACGCAGTCCCAGCCTTCGTTGAGCAGGCGCCAGTATTTGACCGCGTCGGCCGGTGCATCGGAAGCGTCCGCCATCATGATCACGCAGGCGTCGCCCTTGCTGTGATCAAGACCGCATACAACCGCGCGTCCGAACCCGTGAGCCTCGGGGTTTCGCACGGGCGCAAGTGCGGGAATCTCTGCATGCAAGGATTGCAGCATCCGCCAGGTCGCGTCGCGGCTGCCGTCGTCCACCACAACGATCTCGTGCGGGATGTTCTCGCGTGCCAGCGCCTGATGGATGTCGCGAACCGTTGAGGGAAGCGAGCCCTCTTCGTCACGAGCCGGAACGATGACCGAGAACAGCCGGAGGGGTGGGGCGGTGTCAGCCATGCGATTCACAGTGGGGCCGAAAGGTCCAGCCATTCGGGATGAGCCTCGGCATGGGCGCCGATTTGATCGAGAATCGTCGTGACGGGGGTTTGCGGTCTCCAGTTCCAGAGACGCGTGGCCTTGGCGTGGTCGAGAACGATCCAGGGAATGTCAAAGGGCCGGGGCGTGCCGTCCGCGATCACGGCCTGCGGGCCGAAACGGCGCGCACACCAGTCGCTGAGCTGCCGCAGCGACATGGCCGAGGCCAGGCCGCCCGACACGTTGACCACGCGGTCCGGGGCGGCGAGGGCGGGTGCGGCGAACTGTTTTTCCATGAGCGGCGCCAGATCGCACGGATGGAGGCAGTCGCGCACCTGATGGCCGAGGCCGCCGAATCCGAGGTAGCGCAATGGCCTGCGCTGCAGCCAGGAGTTGATCCAGTAGGCGAAGATGCCCTGGTCCGGCCTGCCAAATTGGCCCGCCCCGGCCAAAACGCCGCAGCGGTTGACGAAGACCGGAAAGCCGAACGACTCGCCGTATTCGAGTGCGAGCGCCTCGGAGGCGAGCTTGGTGGCGCCATAGAGCGAGATTGGCGCGACTGTGGAAAACGTCTCGTCGAGGCCATCGGCGGAGAGACCGGCTGGCAGGCGGGATCCGCTTTCGGGAACAAAAGCGTCCCGGTCCACGGCAACGGGCAGTGATGCGAGCGGCGGGATTGAATAGACCCGGCTCGTGCTGAGCAGGACCAGACCGGCGCGCCGGAGCTTGCAGTATTCGAGCAGGTTCATCGTGCCGCCGAGATTGTGCTCGACCAGCTGCCGGCTGCTGGTGCGGCCGTCGATTCCCGCAAGGACGCTCGGATTGGCCGCCGCATCGATGACCCAATCGGAGTCGGGCAACTCCTCCAGGTCGCTTGCCGCCCGCAAATCCGCATGGAACAGGCGCGCGCCGAGCCGTTTCAGCTCGGACCGATTCGTCTCGCTGCCAGGGCGGACGAAGTTGTCGAAACCGAAAACCTGGCGGTCAGCGCCGTGCTCCAGCAATGCCCGTGCGATGCTGCTGCCCACGAAGCCACAGATGCCGGAGATCAGGATTCTCATCGATGGCTATAGAAACAGGACCGCCACGCCAGGGAAAGCGGGAAGTTGGTGGCCTGCGGCGGTGATCGAAACGAATCAGGGATTGCGCACGCGCCATGCCCCGACGATCTGTCGAACCGTCTCTTCCAGGCTCACGCTGATATCCCACTGCGGGTAGTGTGCGCGCATCTTGCGCAGGTCTGAGTAATAGCAGATGTGGTCGCCAATCCGGTTTTGATCGACGTAGGTGAAGACCTGTTTTCGGCCGGTGAATTTCTCGGCCAGGCTGAATGCCTCAAGGACCGAACACGAATTCGCCTTCCCGCCACCGAGGTTGTAGACCTCTCCGGCGCGCGGCGCCGCCACAAAGGCGGCCATGAAACGTGCGACATCGAGCGCATGAATGTTGTCGCGCACCTGTTTGCCCTTGTACCCGAACACCCGGTATTCGCGGCCTTCGAGATTGCATTTGACGAGATAGCTGAGGAAGCCATGCAACTCGACTCCGGAGTGATTTGGGCCGGTCAGGCAGCCGCCCCGCAGGCAGCAGGTGGGCAGGCCAAAGTAGCGGCCGTACTCCTGTGCCATGACGTCCGCCGCGACCTTCGATGCGCCGAAAAGCGAATGCTTCGACTGGTCGATGGTGAACGTCTCGGGAATGCCGTTGGCGTAGGCCGGGTCGGCATAATCCCAGCGCGCGTCGAGTTCGACCAGCCTGATCGAGTTCGGCGCATCGCCGTACACCTTGTTCGTCGACATGTTCACGAAGGGCGACTCCGGGCATGCCTGTCGCGCGGCTTCGAGCAGGTTGAGCGTGCCGCCGGCATTGGTGTCAAAATCGTCGAACGGGATGGCTGCGGCGCGATCGTGGCTCGGCTGCGCGGCGGTGTGAATGATGGCGGCGGGTTTGAGCTCCCGCACGAGGGCGAGCACGCCGCTGCGGTCTCGAATATCGAGTTCGTGGTGCACGAAGCCCGACAGGGTTTCCTGCAACCGTCGCTGGTTCCAGCGGGTATCGCCCTGCGGGCCGAAGAAGACCGCCCGCTGGTTGTTGTCGAGGCCGTGAACCTGGTAGCCGAGCTCGCGCGCGAAATAGGCGCATACCTCGGATCCGATCAGGCCTGACGAGCCAGTGACGAGGAGGTTCTTTGGAGACATAGATGAAGCGAAACGCGCGGGTCCCGGGCGCGCAATTACAATGGACCAAACCGCGACTTGCCCCAGGCGATCAGCCAGGTGAACGGGTCGCGAAACATCCGGATCTTCTTGCCTTGTTGAAACGACCGGGAGCGGTAGGTGATCGGGATCTCGATCGGGCGATAGCCATTGCGGACCAGTTTGATCAGCAGCTCCCAGTCGAAGTCGAAACGATTGCAGGTGAACGTGAGTCCGTTGAGGCATTCGCGCCGGAACACCTTGTACATTGTGAACGGGTCCTTGAGCCAGATGCCAAGCGACGCGTTGATGAGCAGGGTGAAGGTCCAATGGGCCAGATTGAGCACCAGGGCACGGAAGGGCTGGTCGGAGAATTTCCGGATCGCCCAGCCGCCGCGCCCGTGGCGCGAGCCGAGGACGAAAGCCTGCCGTCCGGCCATGATCGGGGCCAGGAGGGATTCATAGTCGGCCAGATCGTATTCGAGGTCGGCATCCTGGATGAGCAGGATATCCCCGGTGGCGGCGGCAAAGCCGGCGCGAACCGCGTGCCCCTTGCCGGACGGCCGGTCTTCCAGGATGATCCTGACGCGTGGATGTTCGCGGAAGCCGAGCACAATCTCACGGGATCCATCCGTGGAATTGCTCTCGACGATCAGAATCTCGATCTGCAGCCCGGGAATCTCCTTGTCGAGCAACGCGGCGAGCGTCTGCCGGGTCGTGGCAGCCTCGTTGAACACGGGGACCACGACTGAAAGGGTGCAGGGACTGTGCAATGGGTTCATCAACGATCGCACGGATCTCTCAGGCCCGGGGCTTGGCTGCAACGATGAGAAACTGCCGGCCTTTGAGCCACCACAACCAAGGCAGGGCGATGTAGAGCTTCACCAGAATCATGGGATATTCCGGTGCCTTGACCATCGTGAAAGGCAGAAACCGCGGAATGATCTCCTCGATCTGATAGCCCTCAATTTCCATCGCCTCCCCGAGAGAGGCCTCCGTGAGGTAGACATGGTGGTCGTAGAAGTCCCAGTATTCACCATGAAGATATTTGATGTTCGGTCCCAGCGCGATGAGGCGACCGCCAGGCTTGAGGCACCGTTGGGCCTCCCGAAGCGTCCGGTTCACGGCTTCCTTGTCCGGAAGATGCTCGAAGAAGTTGCTGGAGAAGACTGCATCAAGCGTGTTGTCCTGCAATGGCCATGGGGCCGAACAATCCTGATGGAATAATTCGACATCCTGGGCCAGGAATTCCGGCACGTCCGGATTGAGATCCATCGCGTATTTTTTGCGCGCGGCAATGTTGTTGATGAATTCCCCATAGCCGCAGCCCAGGTCGAGCACGGTGAATTCGGGGAGAATCCACCGCGAGAAAAACCCGGAGGTGAGGATCTGCCAGACTTTGCCCCGGTATTCCGCCGTCCTGATGAAACGACGGTGATAGATCCTGGACAACTCCCGAGGGGTATTGGTCATAAGCCGAAGATCGCGCGGTGTGCGGCGCAGGGACGAGGTCAGCCAGGATTGGCGCGTATCGACAGGAGTGCTGGCAAACGTTTAGAGTGTGTAGCCGGCTTCGGACGCGTCCCTTGCGAACATCTTGACGGTGTCCAGCGAAAGGGCGCCGAGGTCAACGCCGAGCAGCTTTGCGGCCTTGGCGAGGATGTCGTGGGGCACGGTGACGATCTGGCAGCCGCATTCCTCGGCCTGCAGGATGTTAAGGACCTCGCGCACGCTGGCCCAAAGCAGCTCGGCCCTGGGCAGGCCTTCGAGCAGCGCACGGCTTGCACGCATGAGCGGCATGGGATCGCGGCCTGTGTCGGCGATGCGTCCGGCGAAGACGGACACGACGGAAGGAACGGCCGGGTTGAGCGCGGCGGCGACATCGCGCACCTGGGCGAGCGTGAGAATTGCCGTGATGTTGAGTTGCACCTGCTGCGCTGCCAGCTCCCGGATGAGTGGAACCGAAGGCTCGCCGCGCGAATTGGTGATCGGGATCTTGACGTAAACGTTCTTCGCCAGAGCGGCGATCTTGAGCGCCTGGCGTTTCATCTCCGGAAACTCATCTGAAAAGACCTCGAGCGAGATGGGTTTTGCGGTGACGGTCTTGAGGATGTCGCACGCGAAGGCCTCGTAGTCCTTGATCCCGGCCTTCTTCATCAAAGTCGGATTGGTTGTGAGACCCTTGATATATGGCTTGCCGTAGAGATCGAGGATGCCGGCCTTGTCGGCTCCGTCGGCGTAGATCTGGACCTTGAAGTCGTTCAGGGACGTCATCATGGAGGAAGTGAGTTCAAGGTTCAGCGATGCGCAAGGATGATATCCACGGCCTCCGCGAAGGAGCGGACGGAATGATCGGGCCTGGCACGCAGTTTCTCGGCGTAACCGCCATCGATGAAGATCGTGCGGCAACCGGCGTTCTTCCCGCAGTCGACGTCGCGCCAGCGGTCGCCGACCATCCACGAACAGGCGAGATCGAGGCCGAGTTCCGCCGCGGCGCGGAGCAGGAGCCCGGGGGCGGGCTTGCGCAAGAGCGAGGGTGGCGTCTCGGATCCGGAGTCATAGCTCACCTCGACGCGGTCGACGGGCAGCAAAGCGCAAAGCATCGCGTGGATCGCTTCCACGGCGGAACGGGTTTGGGTTCCACGACCCACATCCGGCTGGTTGGTGGCGACCACGAGCACGAAGCCGGCGGCCTTCAACCGCGCGCAGCCTTCCACGACACCAGGCAGCAATCGGAATTCCTCAACGCTGCCCGGGGGGTACGGTCTGCCGTCGCGCACGACGGCGGCATTCAGCGTGCCGTCGCGATCGAGGAATACAGCGTGCCGTCGCGCATGTGGCGCCGGCCCGCTGTATTCCTTAGGTGTTGCCGAGGGGGCGGTCATCACTGACACGGAAAGCAGAGAACAAGGATTGTGGGGACTGACAACAGAGTGCTGGGACCCGCCGGCACACGGCGGGAGATGATCTGTGTGCCGCAGGCACCTCAGTTTTTCGCCGCAGGCGAAAAACTCTCCCATTTGGTCTGGTTCACCTTGAGATCGGGATGCGAGACAAACAGGTGCCAGAGCACAGCCTGAAAGGCCTCCGAGTGCGGCGTGATGTTGGCGGGGTTGACTGTGGGCACGATCACGCACGCGTCGGCGGCCTTGGCCGTGTAGCCGCCGTCCTTTCCGACCAGCCCGATCACACGGGCGCCGACCTGTTTGGCGAGTTGCACGGCGGCCACCAGATTGGGCGACACGTTCTTCTCAACGTTGCCGCCGCCGACGGAAAGAATGAGCAGTGCGTCCTTCGCGCCGAGGCGGCTGCCGCGCAGCCATTCCGAGAATACGCTGGCCCAGCCCTCATCGTTGGTCCGGGCGGTGAGCTCGGAGACATTGTCGGTGGGGGCATAGCATTCAAGTCCCGCGATCTTGCGAAAATCGTTGACTGCGTGCGAGGCATTGGCGGCGCTGCCACCGACGCCCAGGATGAAGAGGCGGCCGCCGCGTTCGCGCACGCCGCGAAGCTCGGCCACGCATTTTTCGCAAGCGTCAGGATCGATTTTGGAAACGATCTCCGCGGTTTCCTTCAGATGCTGTGCGGCGTAGGACATGCGCGGATGAAAGCTGAAAAGCTGAAGGACTGAAAGGCTGAAAGACCGAAGGACTGAATGGCTGAGATGGTTTCGCGGCTTAGCGGGGCGGTTGGATTGCCGCCTTCAGCAGCGCATCGAGTTCCTGCAGGCCCGCCGGAGAGCCGATCTCGTAGAACCGTTCCTTGACCTCGTATCCGGCGAGCGCTTCCTGCTCAACCAGGCGCCCGTAGACGTTGGCGAGATCCACGACCTCATCCCTCGGCCAGCCGTCCAGCGCTGAAGCCCGGAGCACGCCGAGCCCATAGTCGATGTGGTGCATCTGCGGGACCCTGTTCTTCTTGTCGTAGAGCCTGATCCGGCCGTCGGCATACCAGACGTTGCTCGCATCGTAGAGCCCATGGTTCTCGTACACGGTCATCAGGCCGGGCTGGCGGGACGCAAGGAACGCGCGGCCGATCGCGGGGTAATCGATGGGGAGGTAGCTGTCGCCGTAGAGGACGTAAAAAGCGTCTCCGAGAATGGGGAGCGCACGGATGAGCGCGCCGCCGGTTCCGAGGAGGCGCGGACCGTCGAATGAGTAGTCGATGTGCACGCCGTATTCCCATCCATCGCCGTAGCGCTCGACGATCCTCTCGCCCAGATGGCCCGCGCAAAGCACGATCCGCGTGAGTCCGGCTTCGCGGAGAAGACGGAGCTGATGGGAGAAAAACGGCTCGCCGGCGACGTCGACGAGCAGCTTGGGTATCTTCTCGGTGATCGGACGCAGGCGGGTTGCGAGGCCACCGGCAAGAAGAGCCACAGGAAAATCGGGAAACATTGGAAGGCGGGAAAGGGAGGAAGACGCTGAAAAGCGGGGGAACTGGGACAATGGGCCGGTTTCAGCGCTTCTTTCCTTTTTGGTTTGCGAGTTTCGTTTCTCCGCGCTCCCGCTTTCCCGGTTTCGCGCCCACCCGTCAGTTCTGCGCCACGACCTTGGTGCCTTCGAAATCGAAGCGGAATCGCACCTCGTGAAGGCCTTTCTCCCTCATCGCGCAGCGGAGCCTTGCCTTGTCCCCCGCGTAGAACATCAGAAAACCGCCGCCGCCGGCACCGATGACTTTCCCGCCCAAAGCGCCGTGGGCCAGGGCGTGATCATACCATTCGTCGATCTGCGGGTTGCTCATTCCGGCGGACCGGGCTTTCTTGCGCTGCCAGTGCTCATCCATGAGGCGGCCGAATTCTTCGAGATTGCCTCCTTCCAGCGCGGCGAGCGACCGGAAGCCGAGTTCCTTGGTAAAATGCAGGTTGTCCAGCATCGCCTGGTCGCTGTGCATCGACCGGTCGTTTTGGTCCTTCAAGATCGTCGAGGCGGAGCGGGAATAGCCCGTGAAGAAGAGAAGCAGGTTGTCTTCCAGGTTGTACAGGGTGTCCTCGGAAAGGCGCACGGGGCGGTACTCCACGCGGCCGTCCTTGTGAAAGGTGAACGCGGTGATGCCGCCGATCGCAGCGATATACTGATCCTGCTTGCCAATCGGTTCGGCCAGACGGTCGAGTTCGATCACGCAGGCTTCGGCGGCCAGCTCGGCGGGGTGAACGATGTTCTTCTTCAGGGCGTGCAGGGCCTTGAGCAGGGCGGTGGTGAAACTGCCGGACGAGCCCAGCCCCGTGCCTGCAGGGATATCCGCCATGGAAGTCAGCTCGAGATGTGGATTGTCGATCCCGACGAACTTGATGGCCTCCCTGAAGATCGGATGCTCGATCTGGTCGACGGCGGTGACCCGTTCCAGTTTTGAGTATTTGATGATCAGTTCCTGGACGAACGTCTGGTGCAGCGTGATGTAGACGTACTTGTCGATCGCGCCGGCAACCAGGAAACCACCGTATTCCCGATAATAGGATGGCAGGTCAGTGCCACCGCCGCCAAGGCTGACGCGCAGGGGAGAACGGGTGATGATCATGGAGGAAGAGTGAAAGTGAAAGTGAAAGTGAGAGTGAAAGTGAGAGTGAGAGTGAAAGTGGGGTGAAAGTGAAAGTGAGAGTGAGGGTGGGGTGAGAGTGAAAGTGAGAGTGAGGGTGGGGTGAAAGTGAAAGTGAAAGTGAAAGTGACGTAAGCGCTTAGCCTGAATCAGACCTTAGCCCGAAGAGTTCGGGTGCCTTCACGTATGCCCCAAAGGGCCTCAAATTGGCATTGTTCGGTATCTTGTTCTCGCAGGTCTTTCACTCTCACTTTCACTCTCACTCTCACTTTCACTTTCACATTCACTTTCACATTCACTTTCCACCTTGCCGATAGATCTGCTCGACGATTTCAAGGGTGCGGATGCCTTCGCGCAGTCCCGGTGAAGGATCGCGGCCGAGGCGGATGTCGTCGATGAACGCATTGGTCTCAAGAGCCCACGAGCCGTCCGCGGCCGGGAATTCCCAGACCGTTGTCTCGGGTGGACCCATTTGCGGGAGCATTTTGTAGAAGACCAGCCGTTCGGGGCCATAACTGCCCCCGAGTCCGTCGATGGCGATCTTCCCGTCGCGGCCGTAGATTTCGAGGGAGAACAGGTTCTTCCACTCGGTGCAGCTCGCGTGGAGCCAGGCAGTCTGGCCGGCGGCCGTGCGCAGACTCAGGAAGGCATTGTCGTCGACCGGCATGTCCCAAAAGTAGGTGGCGCAATGGCCATCGGCTGCGGTGAATTCGCCGAGGAACCAGCCTGCGATGTCGATGAGGTGGACGCCTTGATCGATCAACTCGCCTCCGCCGGAAAGATTGGGATCGGCGCGCCATTCCCGATCGTAGCCTTTGCGGCCGCCGTGCCCATATCGGCCGCGCAGGAACATCAGCGGTCCGAGGGCACCGGAGTCGACCAATTCCCGGGCCTTCTGCAGACCCGGATGGAAACGATGATTGTATCCGAGCCGCACCCTGGTGCCGGTTCTTGCCGCTTCGGCCTGAACCTCGCGCAGTTGTCCGGCGCGCAGGCCCCCGGGCTTTTCAACGAGCACGTGTTTGCCGGCGCGGACTGCCGCGAGGCTGAGCGGCGCGAGCGACGCATTCAATGTGGACACGATGACCGCGTCGACGGCCGGATCGCGCAAAACCGCGTCAGCGTCGGTGGTTGCCTGACATCCGGGAACGCGACTCGCCAGATCGGCGGCGCGGGTGCCGTCGAGGTCGCAGGCAAAAAGCAGGCGGCCATTCGTCAGGGCAGCGGCGCGCTTTCGTCCGATGAGGCCGCAGCCGATGATGGCAAACCCCGGATTGTCTGGCGACCGGTCAGGCATGGAACGAAATTTCTAGTTGGATCAAGCGGACGGGCAAGCTGTATCGCCGTTTCAGGACCGGCCGGCCCGCGCCCGGGGATGACCGCGGGCCGCAGTCCATCGGGGGCGATCACCAAGCGCTGAACCTGTGAATGACGGCGGAAACATGGTCCACCTGATCGTCGGTGAGTTCCGGATACATCGGCAGGCTCAGGCATTCGCGGGACGCCTGCTCGGCAACCGGGAAATCCCCGGGTTTGTAGCCGTATCCGGAAAAGCACTTCTGGAGGTGAAGCGGGTGCGGGTAGTGGATGGCGCTGCCGACGCCATTTGCCTCGAGATGAGCCTTCAGCCGGTCGCGGCCGGGATGGCGCACGGTGTACAGATGATAGACGCTTTCCACCGGTCCGGTCTCGCGCGGCAGCAGGAGCGGTGTGTCGGCGAGACGCTCGTGATAGCGGTGGGCGATGCGGCGCCGGGCCAGGTTCGACGCGGCGAGCCGGGTCAGCTGCACGCGCAGGACGGCGCCCTGGATGCCCTCCATCCGATAGTTGTAGCCGATCTCGTCGTGCAGGTAGCGCGCGGTCGAGCCGTGTTCGCGCAGCGATCGGGCCCGGGCGGCAAGATCAGCCCGGTTGGTGACGAGCGCACCGCCCTCCCCGCAGGCGCCGAGATTCTTGGTTGGATAGAAACTGAACGCCGACATCCCGCCAAACGTGCCGACGGTCTTTCCCCGGTACCGCGCGCCGTGTGCCTGTGCGGCATCCTCGACGAGCGGGAGGCCATGGCGGCGGCCGATCTCGAGCAGCGGATCGAGATCGCAGGGATGGCCGTAGAGATGCACCGGCAGGATCGCCTTGGTGCGCGGCGTCACGGCCCGCTCCACCGCGCGCGGATCGAGGTTCAGCGTGGTTTCCTCAACGTCCACGAAGACCGGACGTGCGCCGGTGTAGACGATGGCCCAGCTCGTCGCAATGAACGTAAACGGTGTGGTGATGACCTCGTCCCCGGGACCGAGGTCGAGCAGCCGCATCGCAATGTGGAGCGCCGATGTGCCGCTGTTGACGGCGATGCAATGACTGGCGCCGCAATAGGCCGCAAATTCGTTCTCGAATTGTCTGACCTCCGGTCCGAGGCAAAAGGCACCGGTGTCGAGACAACGGCTGACGGCGGCATCCAGTTCAGGGCGCAGCGCGCGGAGATGGGCGGGCAGGTCGAAATAGGGAACGTTCATTCGGATTGGGCGGACGGATGACGGAGAGGCGGCACCATGTTGATTCGAGCACGGGCGGGCAGTCGATGCGATTGTTGTTTCTTGCCTGCAGGGGATTCGATCGCATGACTTCCGTCGTGTTCAGCCAAATCGTGTCGGTCAGGTTTGTGAGGTTCCTTACAGTCGGTGGCTGTACCGCGGTGGTCGATTTCAGCGGCCTGTGGCTGCTGAAGCACTGGTTCTCCCCGACGCTCGCGTTTTCGGGGGCCTATCTCGCCGCAGTTGCAACCCATTTCTTGTTGAACAAACACTGGACCTTTCGCTGCGCGCGAAAGGACGTTGTGAGGCAGATGGCCGAATATCTGGTCGTGCTGGTGGTCACCTACCTGGTCCAACTGGCGGCATTCCGGGGAGGTCTGATCGTATTCCATCAGAACCCCTATATCGCCAAGGCCTGCGCGGTGCCCCCGAGCACGATCGTGGGGTATTGCCTGCTGCGATTGCGGGTGTTCAAGGACATCTCCACTCTCTACGACACCGGGAACTAGAGCCGATTGCCGGGGGCAGTCCGCCGGAGCGTGTACGTCTCGGCATCGCGCAACTGCCCGCCCTTGCCGGCAAGTTGATCCCAAGGATCCCACTGTGCGCTGATCAGGCGGCCGCTGACGCCATCGCTTGCCGGTGAGAGCAGCCATTCGACAAGATCGAGGGCGCGCTCCAGGGAGGCGCCCCCGGTTTCCTTCTGACGCAAAGCCGCATCGTATTCGGCCGCACCGGCCGACGCGGGGCCGAGTGCGAGGATCTCGTCGGTCAGGCGGGTGTTGATGGCCCCCGGAGCGACCGCATTGATGTCGAGCGGGGCGTCGCGTTCCTCATCGGCCACTGTTTCGACGAGGCGGACAACGGCGGTCTTGGAGACGCCGTATGCTGAGAAATTCGGGCGCGGCCTGGTGGCGCCGCCTCCGGAGAAACAGACGATCTTTGCGCGCCGCGGGTTGCGGCGCAGCGCCTCGTAGAAGGCGCGGATGGCATTGAACGTCCCGTCGAGATTGGTGCGCACGGTGGCGCTCCAGCGCGCCGGATCGATCGTGGCGGTTCGCCCGATGGCGCCTTGAACTCCGGCGCACGTGATCAGGCCGTCGATCTCGGGCCACGCCGCGAGAATCGTCTGAGCTGCGGCAGTCACCTGGGCGCAGTCCGCGACATCGCAGCGCGTCGCGAAAAAGGTCCCGGGCCTGCCGGCCGCGAACGCCGACTGGTCCGAACGGGCCAGCCCCCAGACAAGATGGCCATGGGAGAGAAGGCGGTCAGCCAGTGCCCGTCCGATCCCGCTGCTGGAGCCTGTGATGACAATGCGCATTGGAGAGTGAAGGTGAGGGTGAGAGGGAAGGTGAGGGTGAAAGGGAAAGTGAGGGTGAAAGGGAAAGGGAAAGTGAGGGTGACGGTGAAAGTGAAGGTGAAAGTGAAGGTGAGAGTGAAGGTGAAAGGTCAGGAGGAAAAGTGAGAGGGAAAGCGATACGGGAGGAAAAATAGAACTGGCCCCCTGGCGGGGGTCGAAAACAGGGTGAGCGTGAAAAATCCGCTGGAACGAGATGGCTACCAACGATCATCTGAGGAGTTTTGGTGCTCACGTAAAGGCGCTTGAATTGTTCGATCATGTCGTCGCTGATTTGACGCCGCTCATAAATAACCCGGTGCTACATCGGCTGGTTTCGCAGCAGTTCGCGAGTGCCGATTCAGTTGCCTCGAACATTGAGGAGGGGTATGGCCGTGGCAGCCGCAAAGAATATGTGCAATTTCTGATCATTGCCCGTGGTTCGGCGCAGGAGACCGGAGGTCGCTATGGCCGGTTCAAGCACTGGCTTCCCGAATCGGTGATTCAGTCGCGGTCAGCGCTCTGTGGCGAAATCATTGGGATTCTTTCTGCTACCATCAACACTCTCAGGGAACGGTCGTAATGCAAATTGGGTCCCTGCGTAACTCCCACTTTCACTCCCACTCCCACTCCCACTCCCACTTTCACTTTCACTTTCACTTTCATTTCCTGCTCTCGTACACCCACCGGTTGGCCTCCAGCCACCGAAGCGTTCGGACAATGCCCTGTTCGATGGTGTGTCGTGCTCTCCAGCCGGTGGCCTGGATCTTTGTCGTGTCGAGGAAGATGAATGGATTGTCGCCGACCCATCCGCGGTCCCCTCCAGTGTAGCGGAGCTCGGGACTGAGGCCGAGCGCCCCGCAGATGAAGCGGATGGAATCGCTGACCTGCACATATTCAGGTGTTCCGAGATTGTAGATCTGCGTGTGGTGCCGTGCGCCGGCCGCGGTGCCGGATCGAATCACATGCAGCATGGCATCGATGCAATCCTGGACGTAGAGATAGCTCTTGCGCTGTGTCCCGTCGCCCAGCACGCGCAGCCAGCCGGGGTGTTCAAGCAGCTGCCGGTAGAAATCGAACACGTGGCCGTGCGTGTAGCGCTCGCCGAGGATCGAGACGAAACGGAAAACGTAGCTTTCGAAGCCGAAGGCTTCTCCGTATGCCGAAACAAGGCCTTCGCTTGCCACCTTGGACGCGCCATAGAGCGAAGTCTGGATGGGGAATGGAGCGTTTTCAGGCGTCGGAATCACACCGGCCTCGCCGTAGATGGATCCGGTCGAGGAGAAGGCGATTCGCTTGATCCCATTGGCGCGCATCGCCTCGAGTACATGGAAGGTCGCATTCGTATTTTGATCGATGTCCCTCCGCGGATTCATCGGTCCGTATTGAACATCGGCGTTGGCGGCGAGATGGAAGACAAAGTCGCAGCCCACCATCGCGGCCGTGAGCGCAGGCACATCCAGATTGTCTCCGCGGAGGAGAGCGAAGTTCGGTTGTTGCCGGGCTCCGGCAAGAAACCGTTCCTGCCCGGTGGACAGATTGTCCCAGCCGACGACAACCAAACCTTCAGCCAGCAGGCGATCCACCACGTTCGAACCAATGAACCCGGCTGCGCCGGTGACGAATACCTTCTGCATGTAGGTGAAAGTGAAAGTGAAAGTGAAAGTGTAGGTGAAAGTGAGGGTGAAAGTGAAAGTGAAAGTGTAGGTGAAAGTGAGGGTGAAAGTGAAAGTGAGGGTGAAAGTGAACGTGAGGGTGAAAGTGAACGTGAGAGTGAAAGGGGAAGCAAGAGCGAGAAAGCGAGGAGGCGGGGCGTCAGCGGCCATCCTCCCCGATCATCTTGCCCGGACATGGCAGCAAGAAAGTGATGCAAGCCGATTTGCGGTTGCCGCCGTTTTTTCGTGACACAGACACGACATCGCGGGATTTTCACAGAGTGAAAGCCAGCGCCATACGGACAGTCATGATCAGCGGCGGTGCAGGGTTCATCGGGAGCCACCTGACGAGGCGTCTGCTTGCGTCCGCGGGAGTTGAGAAGATCGTGATCTACGACAATTTCTCATCGGGAACCCGCGGGCATTTGCAGGAAATCTCGGGGGATCCCCGGTTGCGGATTGTCGAGGGAGACCTTAAGGATCTGGCACGGCTCACGGCGGCCATGTCGGGCTGCGACACGGTGTTTCATCTGGCCGCCAATCCCGACATCGCAAAGGCCGTCACGCAGCCGGACATTGATTTTTGGGAAGGCACCTATCTGGCGCAGAATGTTCTCGAGGCGATCCGGGTGAACGGGGTCGGCCGCCTGCTGTACACCTCGGGCAGCGGTGTGTACGGCGAGAATGCAAGCGTTGCGTTTGCCGAGAGTCACGGCCCCTGCCTGCCGATATCGACCTACGGCGCGAGCAAGCTGGCCTGCGAGGCCCTCATCGGCGCCTACTGTCATATGTTCGGGCTGACCGCACGGGCCTTCCGTTTTGCGAATGTCGTGGGGCCCCGTCAGACGCATGGCGTGGGCTATGATTTTGTGCGCCGGCTCCGGCAGGACCCCGCCCGTCTCAGGATTCTCGGCGACGGCTCGCAGAGCAAGAGCTACATTTATGTCGAGGACATCCTCAATGCGGTGTTCCTGGCGAATGAGTGCTGCATGGCGCGCTTCGACGTGTTCAACGTTGCGACGGGCGATTACATCACCGTCCGCGAGATCGCCGATCTCGCCGTCCAGGTCTGCGGCCTGCCGCCCGGAAACGTGCAGTACGAATTCACCGGAGGGGACCGGGGGTGGAAGGGCGACGTGCCCGTGGTGCGCTTCGATTGCAGCAAGATCAAGTCGCTTGGCTGGAGCTGCCAGCGTTCCTCCGCAGCGGCCGTGCGGGATGCGATGATCGCGATGCGCGGAGAAATCGACCATGCCTGAGACGAACCCCGCCCCGACGGCCGTTGAGCATTGGTTGCCGCCGGGCGTGCAGACCGGGCCCGTGGAACTCAGCATTGTGGTGCCGGCCCTCAATGAAGCCGTCACCGTCGGGGAGTTTGTGGACTGGTGCCGGGAGGGATTGCAGCGGGCGGGCGTGACCGGTCAAATCCTGATCGTCGACAGCTCCACCGACGAGACTCCGCAGATTGCGCTGAGCCGCGGCGCCGAGGTGTTGCGCACGCCAAAGCGCGGTCTGGGGCGCGCCTACATTGACGCCATTCCCTACATCCGGGGACGGTGGATCGTGATGGGCGATGCAGACCTGACCTACGATTTTCGCGAGCTTGCCGCATTCGTCGGGGAGTTTCGCCGCGGAGCCGAGTTCATCATGGGCAGCCGGTTTCAAGGCAGCATCGAGGCCGGCGCCATGCCGCCGCTGCATCGGTATTTTGGAACGCCCCTGACGACCTGGATCCTCAACCGGATCTATCGCAGCAAGTACACGGACATCCATTGCGGCATGCGGGGGCTGACCCTGGACGCGCTGAAAAGGATCGACCTCAAGTCGCAGTCCTGGGAATACGCTTCGGAGATGGTGTTGAAGGCGGCCCGTTTGGGGCTGCGCATGGCGGAGGTCCCTGTGAAGTTCTACAAGGACCGCGCCGGGAGGGTCAGCCACCATCGCCGCATGGGTTGGATCTCTCCGTGGATCGCAGGCTGGATCAATCTCAAGGTGATGCTCGTCTACTCGCCCGATTCGTTTCTTCTGAAGCCGGGAGCGGTGCTGCTGACCCTTGGGCTGCTGCTTTCGTTCCTGCTGAGTTTCGGACCGGTCACCATTGCCGGCGTCGGGCTCAACCTGCACTGGATGCTGCTGGGAGTCACGTGTGCGACGCTGGGCTACAGCTCCGTCCAGATCGGGATCATTGCGCGCATCATGCACGGGTTGCGTCCGGGCATTGCCGCAACCGTTCAACGCAGACTTACCTACAACCGCGGCATGATCCTGGCCGCGATCTGCTCGGGCATTGGTCTATTGCTGGTGGGGATGCTCGTCTGGCACTATGTCCAGCAAGGACTGAGGCTGGTGGAACTGTCTTACCCGGGTATTTTTGGCCTTCTGTTGATCATTCTGGGATTCCAGACCTTCGGTTTCACCCTTCTGCTCGAGATGGCGCAGCGGGTCATGGCAAAGAACCAGTCATGAGCGGGCGATCCACGGAGTCCTACGGGCAGCAGAGGTTGACCTGGGTCGACCGCTTTGGCGTGTGGCTTTCCCAGCGGGCAATCCGACGGTCGTTGCCGCAGCGGAGCGATCTCGAAATACTGGAGCTGGGCTGTGGCTACCGGGCGGTGCAGTTGCTGGCGCTGCGCGACCGGCTCAAGCACGGCACGGGGGTCGATTTCCGCATCGCACCGGAGCTTCGCGGGGCGGAGGCCTACACGTTTCATGAAGGGGCCATTGAGGAAACGCTTCCCCGGCTCGCCCTGGGTTCATTCGATGCGGTGCTGCTGATCTCCGTGCTGGAGCATCTGCGCGAACCCCTGGCGGCGCTCGTTGCGGTGCGCGGGCTGTTGCGCCCGGGCGGAGTGTTGCTGATCAACGTGCCCACCTGGCGTGGAAAGTCTTTCCTGGAGTTTTCCGCATTTCGCCTTGGGCTCAGCCCGAAGGTCGAGATGGACGACCACAAGATGTACTACGACAAGCGCGATCTCTGGCCGCTGCTCGTGCGCGCGGGATTCCGGCCGAGCGAGATCCGGCTGCGATACCACAAGTTTTGGCTCAACCTTTTCGCCACGGTTCGCACCGGACCCGTCGCTCGATCGGCATGAGTTTTCTCCGATTTGCCCGCTCCCTGTTGCCACTGGAATTGAAGATTCCGCGGAATCCCGTGCCCCGCATCCTTGCGGCGAGCGGATATTTTCGCCTGCGCACGCGGCTCGCCAACAAAGGTGCTCCGGTGCGCGACCTCGATCTCTACCGGCCGTTGTTTTCACCGTGGGAGGGCGAGGCCGATTTCAAACGGCTCTACGATCCGATTCGCGCGCACACGCTGGTCAGTCCCGAGCGGAGCTGGATGTTGCTGCATCTGATGCGACATGCCCTGGCGTTGCCGGGCGATTTCGCGGAACTCGGAGTCTTCCGTGGCGGAACGGCACTGCTTGCCGCCGAGATTCTGCGGGAAGCGCACGATGCGCGGGAACTCCACCTGTTCGACAGTTTCGCGGGGATGCCGGTGACCTCGGCCGGCGAGCCGTTTGCGAAGGGCGATTTCGGGCAAACGTCTGAGGCGGCGGTCCGGGCGCTGATCCTGCCGACCGGCGCGAATGCGAAGTTCCACGTTGGGTTCATTCCGGACACGTTTCAAGGGCTCGACATTCCGCGGCTGGCGTTTGCACACGTCGACGTGGATCTCTATCAGAGCGTCCTGGACAGCATCGAATTCGTTTATCCGCGTGTGGTGCCCGGCGGGATTCTGATCTTCGACGACTATGGTTTTCCCAGTTGCACGCGGGCCCGGGAGGCGACGGACAAGTCGTTTGCGGGCCGCCGCGAGAAACCGATCTACCTGCCCACCGGCCAGGCGATGGTGATCAAGCTGCCCTGAAGCCGCATGTCCGAGCACGACAACTGGGACGAGCATTGGGATCGGTACTCCGCGGCCGCCAGCCTGAATCCGGCGCAGGGGATGCGTCACGCGCTGGTCGCGAGACTCCTGCGCGAGCGGCGCGGGACTCCGGGCATCCGCGTGCTCGACATCGGGAGCGGGCAGGGGGACTTGATCATGAAGCTGCGGGGCCTGTTGCCGGCGGCCGAACTGGCGGGTTTCGAGCTGAGCGCAAGCGGCGTGGAACTGTCGCGGAAGAAGACGCCCAATGCCAGATTCGTGGTCGCCGATTTGTTTCATCCGCCGGCGGAGACCGCGGCATTAGCGGGATGGGCAACGGATGCGGTCTGCTCGGAAGTGCTCGAACATGTCGATCTGCCGGTGGATTTCTTGCGCGCGGCGCGGCTCTATCTCGCTGCGGATGCCCGGCTGATCGTAACGGTGCCGGGCGGGCCCATGTCGGCGTTCGACCGCCATATCGGCCATCGCCAGCATTTCACCAGAAGATCCATCACCGCAGTTCTGCAGTCCGCGGGTTTTTCCGTTGAGCGTACTTATCTGAGCGGATTCCCGTTTTTCAACCTCTACCGGGGTCTTGTGATCGCGCGGGGGGAGAGGCTTGTGACGGACGTGGGGCCGGGAAAAGACGGTCTTTCGACACGGCTTGCCAACGCGATGATGGCCGTTTTTCGCGGTCTCTTTCGGTTCAACCTGATGGACTGCCCGCTTGGCTGGCAGGTTGTGGCAGTCGCGCGCAAGGAGGGATGAGCGACAGATCAGGACGGGGTCGGGACGATCCGGCCGGCGCCGAAGATGCAGTCCAGGAAATCAGTCAAGAGGCGGTCGAGGCCTGTCTTGCAGTATTTCCGCCAACGCCAGCCAGCTCGTGAACAGAAACAACAGCCATAACCCATACGTGCCGGTGAGATAGCCGACGTCGACGGCCGGATAGGAGGTCACATCGATCAGCGCAATGATCATTGCCATGGCGGTTATGGATCCGAGCATGCCTGCGCTAACGACCAGCAGGTAAGGCAGCCGGCGTCGGATGAGCGCGAGGGCGCCTGCCGCCAGCAGGGCGAACACCGCGGCGCCACCAGCCCAGGGTCCGATCAGAGGGTAGGCCCGGCCGATGCATCCGAGGATCGTCAGACGGACGCGGTCAAGCCAGCGTTGTTTCGGAGGAATTCTCGGTCCGTCGGCTGCCGGGCAGAGGCGCCCGCGCGTGAGATCGGCAAAGAACGCGAGGCGATCCGGCGGGCCGACGCTTGCCATGGGCATCGCGGTCAAGCGATCGAAGGAAAAGACGAGCGTGAGTGCGCGCTGCGAGGCGTCGAGGACGGGGATGAGCTGTTCGCGTCGGAACGGCGAGAGAAACCCCGTGCGCCGCGCGCCTGCCTTGATGAGACCTCGATCACACGCATCGTTCACCTCCCGGGCGAGCTGCGCATAGTAGGCCATGGCCTCTGCTCCGGTGTGGCCGTGACCCCTGGTGACCACCGCATCGCGCAGCGCCCACATGGTCCATCCCACAGGAATTTCCCGCTCCGTCGCCGGCAAGTGAGACACCCAATTCCCGATCTCCGCCCATCCCTCGCCAGACGGACCCTCGAAATAGGGCCGGAGTTCGGCAAAGGCCGGGCTCACGGCATAGAGCCGTTCCCGAACCTCTCGCGTGATGGGAATGTAGGGCAGCTGCCGTTCCGGTGTGACCCGAAGGAGTGCGCCAAACGCGGCCTTGAAGTCAGCCTGCTTGAATTCGCACGTGGTAAAAACGCCATAGTAGTGCCAGTTGATTCCCGCCACGGTGGCGACACCCGCCGCCCAGAGCAGCCCGGGGAGCACCAACAAGGCCAGCCTCGCTCGTCTGTCGGGCGCGTGTTCACGCCAGATCGCCACGGCAGCTGCAGCCCATAGCAGCCCTGCGCAGGGCAACAGCCAGACGCCTTCCTCGCGCGCAAGCCAGAACGCAGGAAGCGCAACACCCGTGAGCACCGCCCAAGGCCACAGGCGGCGTATGGGCTCCGCACGGCGCGCGTAAATCGCCAGGAACCCGGCGACGATCATCAGGACCAGCGCGGGCAGAATATCCTGACGCTGCACCCGCGTGCCCACGATGCCATCGTACGTTATCGGATTGAACAACAGTGCGGCGAACAGCCCGAATCGGAGATGGTTGGAGGCAACCAGCGGCTTCAGCGCGCGTGACACCAGCCCGCAGGCCGCCGCGTAGAGCAGGTGTTGCGCCACGAACAATGGAATCCCGAGCAGGAACACGCCCGCGATGAACAGCGGGTACATCGGGCCTTTCATCAGCGTGAACTGGTTGTAGGGTCCCAGCCATTGGCCGCTCAACAGCGAACTCGCCAGGGTGAGGAACGACTCATCGTCGACAATGGAGCCGCCGATTGCGGAGATTGTCTGCGCCGACACGAGCCAGAGTTTGAACAGGACGAGCGCGATCGCGGCTGCGGCGATCAAACGGGGTCTTTCGGAAGGCCTCCATGACGCGATCTTGCGGAACGGCAGCGGCATGCCGGCCACCGCGAACGCGGCCAGGAAGACAATGGCGAAGGCGGGCAACGCCGCCTTGATCCGATGCCACCATCCCAAGCTCGAGGGCAGGTCAATGGGTCGGTCGATCGACAGCGCCAGATAGGGATCATCAGCGCCAGGCGCGGTGCGGATTTCCAGGCTGCCCTCCTTCGGAGTCAGGGAGGCAATCTGATGAGCCGGCTGAAACTGAAGGGAGTCGAAACGCCGGATGATCCTGCCCTCTCGATCAACGATCTTCGCATCCGCCAGCGTGACGGTCCCCGCGCGGTCGATCGGGTCGAAGCGCAACAGCCGGCAGGTCCCGGTCGGAAGATCGAATCGGCAGATCGCCGGCGGACGTTTCGCACGCAGCGGCTGACGGCTCGAATCCGATTCGTTGAATCCATGGCCCAGATCGCAATAAATCTGAGCGTTTCCATCGACGTCCGACGACAGGGCGATCTCAAAGAAATAGTGTCCCAGCTCCGGGGGCGGGGGGCTGGCGAAAGGCGATGCCGCAATCACGGCGAGGACGACCGAAAGAGCGACAGCGCCGGGACGGAATGACCACGTCATGGGAGACGAGTAGTAACCCGGCCGTTTCTTCGCGTGGCAAGGGGAATCATTTGCGCGGCGACTGCGGGAGCTGCGGCTTCCAGACCTGCAATGTGTCAACGGAGCAAAGCAGCAAACCCGCTGCTGCCGCCAAATAGAGAATCAACCGCCCTTGTTTCACCAGCCACCATGCCCGGTAGGAGAGGGTGGTCATCTCCACCGGGTCGCTGAATGCGAACCAGGAGTCGGGACTGCGATCCGTCGCCAGCAACACGATTGGGCGGCGCGGAACCCGCACATAGGCGGAGCGCCATGCGTTGCCGGGGACATGCCAGGGTTGTGCGTCGGCGAGCGGTTTGCCGGTGGCTGCGTCGAGCACCGATAGCGAAAGGCCGGGTCCGCCGGGGTAGCCGGCCATCTCGATCTTCAAATAGCCGTCGTAAACGGGGGTGAAGACTGTGCTGCGCCATTCGCCCTGCGCGGCAGTCCCTCCTGAGGAATAGGAGCCCCAGGTGCGGCCATGATCGGACGGGGGTGTGCCCGGTGCGGTCCCTCCGTCCGAGAAAACCGCGGAGATCCCATCAGCGGCTTCCAACTGCACTGCAGGCCGGACGCTTGCAGGCATGAGAGCGCGGAGTTCCGGATGGCTGAGGCGTTCCCGAAGCGCATCGGCGCTCGGGTAGGGAATTGTCCGACCTTCAATGCGCGCGTAGTCATTGGTCGCGAGGTAGGCGCGCAGGTTGTATTCCCCGTCGCGCAGCCAGGCGCCGACTCTTGGAAGCTCGCCAGTCACGACACTGTTGACGTGATGCCAGAGTCCTTGGGCGACCACTCCAATCCAGAGCGCGCCCAGAAGCCAGCATGCGATCCGCCATCCGCGGGTGATCGATCGAAAATCGAGCAGGAAGGCGAGTGCCACAACGTTGACCAGAAGACCGAACGTGACCGTGTCCAAGTAGCGGGAAGCCGGATCGGGCGCATCGGCGCCGCGTGCGTACCCGGCCGCCGCAAATTGCAGCAGCAGCCAGATCAATGATGCGAACAACAGGTTCTCGCGATCGCGGACATCGTCGCGGCGCCAGCGGAGGGCCGACCACACGAACAACGCTGCCGGTGCGTAGACCACCAGTGCGAGCCAGGGTGAGCTGATGGCGGGCCATCGGAGGCTGTTGACGACGGTGAATATGAAGTCGTGCAACGACCGGGCCATCAGAAATTCATGACCCGACACGGACGTGCGCGTGAGCACGCCGACCAGGATTGGTATGGCGCAACCGGCCAGCGTCGGCCAGATCGCGCGCCAGGTGGTGTGCCGGCAAAGCGCCCGGATCGTGAGCGTGCCTGCGACTGCCGCTGCAGCGAAGAAGCCGGAACCCAGGGTGAAGTTCGCGAGCACGGCCAATACCAGGCCCGCCCACCAAGCGCCGGATCCGGTCCGTGCGAAGCAGAGAAGCGCAATCGTGCCAAACGAGAGCAAAAGCAGAAAATACTGTGGCGAATGGAAGCCGCCGATCAGGTTCTGCCATGAAATCGGCAGGCCGACGAGAAGCGCGCAAATGGCGAACAACGGGGCACGCCAGCGCGCGGCGAGCACGTGGCATCCGCCGAGGAAGGCCATTGCGGCGAACAGGCTGTGCAATGCGGAATTTGCGGCGCATTGAACGCGGGCGTCCCACTGCCCGTTTGCGAGCAACAGTCCAAGGTTGAATGCCTTGGTGAAGACGACGCGGTGTTCGTTATGAGGCGCGAAGAGGTCGGGAAGCCCGAGGCGGTGCTGGAAATAGGGCAGGTAGAGGTTGGTCCCCTCGGCATCCCATTGATCCCAGTTGGGCATGTCGCTTCCGAAACGGTCCAGCACCCAGAGATTGGCGCCGAAGACGATGCCAAACAGGCTGATGGCAAGCAGGACGACGCGGAGATGGCTGAGTCTGGTCACCGGAGTCAATCTGGCGGTTTGACGTTGGAACGACGGTGGAAGGGCGATGGCAAAGGGTGGCCGGGGCGCGGCAGTGGTGTCACGACTCGAAGCGTCTCGCTCCGGGCAGGACGGGGTGGCCGGGATTGCGCGCGGTTCGCCATCGGTTGAGCCAGCCGTTCAGGCGCATCCGCAACGGCTTCGCAACGCGGATGACAACGAGAAAACCGTTTGGATTGTTGGCGGGAAAACGCTCTGCCTGGTCGACCACCTGCCAGTCGAAGTGCGTGCCGGGATAGGTTTTCAGGTCTTCAACGAGCGCGAGAAGATTGGAGGACTCGAACACGTGAAAGTGAATGTTGATTTCCTTGCCGGCCTTGATCGCTGCAAAATAGGTCTCCTTGAGTTCGTGTTTCTTGTCCGGCACCTCGGCCGATGGAGTCGCCGGGCTGTAGGTCGACCAGTCCACGTTGTCGACGAAATCGGCAATATGGGTTCCGTCGGACTGCGTGGTCTTCCGTTCGAAATCTGCGATCATGTGCCGTGGCTCGGTGAGCTCACGGGCGTGATCCCAGGTATGGCGTCGGTCGGGCACGATCAGGTAGATGATTCCGCCGTGACGCAGGACCCGGACCCATTCATGGAAGGCGGCAACGGGATTCGCCACGTGCTCCAGCAGATGGGAGGATGCGACATAATCGAGCGAATCATCGCGGAAGGGCAGTTCACAGGCGTCGCCCCAGTAATCGGCGAGGCATCGTTCGCCGGCATATTTGCTGAAGCGGTCCACGTAGAACGGCCTGATGCCCGGTATCGGATATTTGAACGCGCCGATCTCCACGCCGGTTCCACGCAGCCATCGCGCAACCATCGCTTCATGGGTCATTGCGGTCGCATCGCCTCGCGTCGCCGAAGCCGGACGCGGCTCCGCCACGGGCCCGCCATCTGCATTTCGACGCCGCCTGAGAACTCGGAAGCTTCGCAACATGTTCCCCGATTCATGGCTCCTGGCTGCGCGGCGGCCAGGCGAGCTCGAACCCGCGCAATGAAAGGGCGAGGTTCGGGTTGTAGGCGGGATCGGCATCGAGCAGCGGCCCCCAGGTGCGCCGCATGTAGTCGACCTCGCGCGCAAATCGCTGCTGCCTCCCGGACGTGTCCTCTTTTCCCCGGCTGACGGATTCGCTGTGGATGAGCTCGGCGAAGGGTGTCCAGAGATTGCGGTATCCGGCGGCGCGCACGCGCAGGCAGAAGTCGATGTCGTTGAAAGCGACGGACAAATCGGTCTCGTTGAAGCCGCCGGCCTGTATGAACACCTGCTTTCGCACTGCGAGGCAGGCGCCGGTGACCGCGCTGTAATTCTGGATCAGGCGGGCACGGTTGAAATATCCGTCGCTGTCGTGTGGATACAATGTAAAGGCGTGGTTGGCCACGCCGCCAAGGCCAAGAATGACCCCGGCGTGCTGGATCCGGCCGTCGGGATAGAAGAGCTTCGCCCCCACGGCGCCGATCTCCGGACGGAGCGCCTGCCGCACGAGCTCATCGAGCCAGTGCTCGTTGACGGCTTCGACGTCGTTGTTGAGGAAGCAAAGGACTTCGCCGCGGGCATGCTGGACGGCAAAATTGTTGATCGCGGAGAAGTTGAACGGCTGGTCGTAGCGCAGCACCCGGACGCCGTCCTCGCGTTCCAGTGATGCGAAGAAGTCGACGACCGCCGGGTCGTCGGAACCGTTGTCGACGAGGATGATCTCGTATGGCGCATAGCTGGTCCGGGAGAAGATCGAGGCAAGGCAAAGCTGCACGAGATCGGCTCGGTTGCGGGTCGGAATGATGATTGAGACCAGCGGCGGAGAAGCCGGAAGCGGAAAGACAATGCGCCAGCGTGCGCCGGGGGCCGGGCGGATCTCGGCAGGCAGCGCGCAGCGCCTGAAATGGTCCGCCAAGGCCTGGCGGGCGCTGTCGATCGCATAGTTTTTTGCGGTGGCTTCCCGTGCGGTCGAGCCGGCAATCGCTCGCCAGTGATACAGGATCTTCGGAACATGGCGGATGCGGTCAGGGTCGATCTTCTCAAGGAAGCGGAGCGCGAGATCCCAATCCTGGCTTCCTTCGTAGTCGGTTCGGAAGCCGCCCACGGCATGCACCGACGCCGTGCGGTAGACTGAAAGATGGGAGATGCAATTCTGCCCCAGCAGAAGGTCCGGCAAAAAGTTGGGCTTGAAGTAAGGGTCAAAACGGCGGCCATCCTCGTCGATCTTGTCCTCGTCGCTGAAGACGAGATCGGTCCCTGGGTGGGCGTTCAGGCAAAGTACGACCTCCGCAAGCGCCCCGGGGGCGAGTTCATCGTCGTGGTCCAGAAGCGCGACGAATTCCCCCCGTGCAAGTTCCAGCGCGGAATTCGACGCGGCTGAAATGTGCCCGTTGGTCTCGCGGAATACGGTGCGAATCCGGGAATCCTTCGATTGCCAGGACTCGATCGCGCGCCGGACGTGCGGCGCCGTCGATGCATCGTCCGCAATGCAAAGCTCCCAACGGGGATAGACCTGTGCGACCACGGATGCGATTGCGCGGTCCAGCCAGCGCTCGGGTGTGTTGAACACCGGCATCAGAACGGAGATGAGCGGCTGGGCCTTTTCATCGACTGCCGCGAGCCGGTTCCGCAGAATCGCGATGCGCTCCGCGGTCGGGGTGTCGAAGGTTTCGATCCATTCCGTGTAGTCATGCGCGGTCCGCGGTTTCGCGCTGGTGTGCAACGTGTGTTCAGCCGATGGATGCCACTGGTTGTCGTCGCCCAGAACCTCCAGCGAGACTGGGTGGGTGGTCTCCACGGGCAGCTGGTATTCAATCCGGAAGCCGCAGGCTCGCGAGTCTGGCCGGGTGAAGCGATGGGCCTTGGCAACGTCTTCGCGGTCCAGACCGTAGGTGCCGGCCAGGATCGCATCCTGTCCGATCCGCGCCCGAATGCCTCCGACCGGGCGGCCATCGGGGTACAAACACCAGCCGACGATCTCACCGCTGGCTGGGGCGGCATCCCAAATCGAAGGGATGTCTATGCCGGACAGAGTTTGCAGGGGCTTCGGCGGGCTCGGCTGGCCGGGTCGATCCATCAATTTCCGTCGCGACCAGCGCAGCGGGGCGGTCGCCCTCCACGAGAAGGATTGCTGCATGCGGGCGATCTTTTCTTCCCGCTGTTGGATTTGGGCGGTCAGGCGTTCCACTTGTTGCTGAAGTGGGGGCAGGCGTTCCTGACTGGCCTGCAATTTCGCCTGTGTTTCGGAGAGTTGTTTGTCGAGCAGGATCCGATGCCAGCGTGCGGCTGTGACTTTGCGTCGCTCGTTCTGCAGCGCAGCCTCGTAGGCAGCCAGGTTCTGCCGGGCTTGGACCAGCGGACGAAGAATCTCGGGCAGGGCCGTCAGTTCACGGGAGAACCGCAGCCAGACTTCGCACACCAGATCCCGCGGGGCATCGCCGGCTGCGATTTCGGGGAGCAGCAAGCAGGGGTCGCGATTCAGACTGAGCAGATTGAGCGCCTGCGAATCGCCGAACCGCAGAAGACCGCTGCCCAGGCGTAACGCTTCCCAGCCAGTCGTCTTGTCGAGGACGAGCAACGGCGCATTGTTCTCTTTTGGGCGCACGCGTATTCCCGAAATCGTCAGGATTCCTGGGGCCGCTGCCGGGTCGAAGCGGAGATGCAGGTGCGCAGGGACCGAACGCAGCACGAAGCTCAGCCTGGCGTCCTCATCGACCGGGTAGGAGACGCGCTGCGATCGGTCTTCGGTGTAGGATTCATCCGCCCCCCAGTACAGCTGCGCCATGGCGGAGCCTTGAGCCGGCGCCTCCGCCTGACCCTGCGCACGCAACGCCAGCGGCTGCAGAAACACACTTGCCCGAAATCCCGCGTGGGCGGCCGCGGCGAGTGCGACGAGCTGGTCGATTTGCTGCCGGAGTCCTGAAACCGCAACGGCTGCCCCGTTGATTTCGTGGATCAAGACGGCATGGCGCAGGATGAAGAAGGCCTCCAGCCACGGTTCTGCCGATGCCATGGCATGCGAGCCAGGGAGGTCCAGAGCCTCGGGCGGGAGCATGGACAGTGAGCGCCAGCGCCACCGGTCCTCGGCAAAAAAGTGTGTGCGGCACGCAAACTCATAGTCCACCAGCCGCACGGCTCCATGCGAATCGGCGAGCACGTTGCGGGCAATCAGATCGCCATTGGTCCATCGCGTGTGCTGCGGGCCGGAAAGCGCGCCGCTGCGGATAAACGGGAAGATCACGCTCTGAAGGAACTGTTGATCGAGTCCGCTGAAGATCGGCGAGGCGCACACCCTGGCGAAGAACTGATCCAGTTCGCGGGCCGCTGCCCCGACGTCCGACGGAAGCAATGTGCGTTCAAGGGCGGACATGATTTTCGCAACGCGTGCAATCGCATCCTCGGACCTCAGCTGTCCCTCGAGCACGAGTGTCTCGAGATTCTTGCCCTCGAAGAGTTCGATTCCGAGATGGTCCCATCCCGCGGATTGGTGCCAGAAGAGCGGACGACAGGCGATATCGGGGCAGGCCTCCGCGAAGGCCCGGGTGCGCGTTTGAAGCTCGCTCAGGTCCTTCCCGACGGTCAGGTGGCAAACGGCACGGGTGTCCGCGAAAACCAGGAAACTCGCGCGGGTGAGGTAATCGCGGCGCTCCGGATTGCGGGGGACCGGTTCGAGGCGCGGAGTCGAGGCGGCATCAACGACGCCCAGGTTGCGCAGCGTTGCGCAGAGCGATTGTTCCGAGGGTCTGTCAAGCGGGTGCGCCAGGTCAGATCCCTTTGCCGGCGCGGGTTCCATCTCGGCGGGGGGTGTGCCGGGCGCGAACGTACCAGTAGAGTCAGAAGGGTTGTCGGCCGCGTTTGCCATATTGCAGAATCAGGAACATTGGGTCCGGCAAACTTCGAGGCAAGTCGCATCCACCGGCGGTTCGCCGCGGGTCGGCGACGATTGCTTTCCGGCGGCGTGCGCCGCACCGCCACGTTTTCATCGATCGTTTGTTCGATGTGGCGGCTCCCGAATACCACGGTCGCATCGCTGTAGATGAGCAGCCCGAGCATCATCGCAGGTGGATGCTGTTCGCTCCCGCTGCCGTTCGAAACTTCTCCTCTGAGTCGGAAGAAAAATCGCCGTTCTGCTTCAAACGGCCTCCGCCGTTTGTAAGGAGCGGGCGGGCGAAGCCCGACACGCTCCTGCGCGCTGGCAGCTGACGTAGAAGCTGGGGACGAACTCGCTCGCGATTCCCAGATGAGCCAGGGATCGATAATGCGAGTGCAGTTCCTCCTGAAAGGGGAGCGGCCGCCCGGACGAACCATCATGTTCGGCGATGCAGCCTCCCTGCAGGAAGAAGTCGTCGACAGCCGGTCCGAGCGGAAGAATGTGCTGCGGCACCTTGTAGTCGGGCAATGCGGCGAAGACGGTGTGATCGGTCAGGCCTGCCGACGAAAGCAGGTCCACCAACTCACGACGCGTGAAGGTAAATGCGCGCAGCGGCGCGCCAGTCTGGGCCTGCCATTTGCGCCCCGCAAGCGCGGCATCGTAGACGGCGACGTTCGGAACCCCGAGATGATCGTCCGGAGCCCCCATCAGGTATTTCAGACCCAAACGGTTCTCGATGCCGATGACCAGGCGTCCCCCGGGAGCCAGCAGGGCGCGCAGGCGCTTGAGAAAGTCGATCTGCACCTCGCGAGGATCTCCGGCGTGGAACTTCGGTACCCATTCGAGGACTCCGATGCAGCAGGCCAGATCGAAGGACGTCTCGAAGTCGACGTCGAAGAGGTTGGCCTGAACGAAATGCATCCGGTCGGCCAACTGCTCCTGTTTCGCTGCTGCTCGAATGAACGCGAGACGTTCCGGCGTCGGTTCCAGGGCGGTCACCGTGCAGTTGCGGGCCAGTGGAAGGGCGATCTGTCCCCAACCCGCGCCGACATCGATGACGTTGGAACCGGAATGCGGGGTGTGCTGCCGGAAATAGAGATCGCGGGCCGGACTGGTGACGACCTGATGCAGCCAGGGATTGCTCCGGGCGTAACGCTGGTCGATCACATCGCGCCACGGAGCACCGCTTTCGACCTGGCGCACGATTGACCAGAGCTCCTCGGCAGACGTATCGCGGTAGACAGGCTCAGGGGAATCCGCGGCCCAAAGATCGCCCGGATTCAGGCTGACCGGCTTGTTCTCATGGCGGAGGCGGATCATGCTCGGAAATTGGCGGAGACGGCGCCGTTCGCGCTCGCGGAGACGGCGCCGTCTGATGGAAGGGCCTGCGATCGAATGACCGCCTTGAGATTCGCGATGCCAAAGGACCGGTCGACGCCGTGCACTTCGATCTTGATCGCATCATAGCGCCGGTGGATGACGACCAATTCGTCGCCGAGAAAGTGCGTGAAGCCAAACGACAGGAAATAGTGACCCGGCATGAGATCGATATTGAAGGAGAATGTCACAACGCGCCTGTCCCCGACGTCGATGGACGGGGCCGGCTGGCTGCTGAACAACGTATTGGTGCCGTAGATCTCCACTCCGGCGACGTTCTTGACCGTCAACGCGTAGATGGGCTCGGGCAGTCGTTCGCGGGCTTCCACGATCATGCGGATGATCACCGGCTCGCCGCTCGAGAACCAGGTGCGCGGCTGGCCGGCGGCGTCCTGGATCGCGACCTCGTGAATGCGGCCCAGTTCGCCGCCATAGGCGAATTCGCGGCCGCTGACCTGGACGTGGGAGCGTTCGTCCGCGAGGAGTTTTTCGACCTGTTGCGCCAGGGCGCTGTCTTGAGGCCGCGCCTGCGGGATCGTCTCCATCGCCTTCACGCCAGAAGGCAGGGTGGCTGCACCGCCTTTCGGGGCCGGAGCATCGGGCGCAGCAGACGGAGATGACCGCGCGGTGGCGTCCGCCTCGCGGGCAGGCGCCGCGTCCGGAATCCGGACCGGTTCGTCGGGGGTGGCTGCAGGACCTGCAGCCTGCAATGCGGCGATGTCCTGCGCCAGCGCCTCAACCGAACCGCTGTCGGCGATCAGCTTCGAGTAGAGGTTAACCACATCGTTGGGCCTGCCGGCGTACACGAGGTTGCCCTGTTCAAGGAGAATTGCGCGCTTGCACAGGCGCTTGACCATCGAGGCGTCGTGCGAAACGAAGAACAATGCGACGCCCTGGGCGATGAAACGGTCGATCACCCGGGCGCATTTAAGCTGAAATCGCGCATCGCCGACCGCGAGGGCCTCGTCGACGATCAGGATGTCGGGGTCGACGTTGGCGGCTACTGCGAACGCGAGCCGCAGCACCATGCCGCTGGAGTAGGTCTTGATGGGCTGCTCGATGAAATCGCCGATCTCGGCAAACGCGGCAATGGCCTCGAATCGGGCGGCGACCTGCTCCCGGCCGAGCCCGAGAACTGCACCGTTGAGAAACACGTTCTCCCGCCCGGTGAAATCCGGATTGAAACCCGAACCGAGTTCCAGCAGCGCGGCCACCCGTCCGTGCACTTCAACGGTGCCCGTTGTCGGCTGCAGTGTGCCCGCGATGATCTGCAGCAGGGTGCTCTTCCCCGAGCCATTGCGGCCGATGATGCCCATGCTCTCGCCCCTGCCGACACTCAGGGAAACATCGCGCAGTGCGAAGAAATCCCGGTAACACCGGGTCGCCCTGCGGCGCAGCACCGCGTGGACCGCCGAGCCCTTGGGTGCAAGCCCGGCGAGGGACTGCCAGCACGAAGACGCCAGGCGGGCGGCCGGATTCTCCCAAATGCGGTAGGCCTTCGAGACGTTGCGAACGGAGATGATCGGATCCAAAGACATGGCTAAAGCACGTCGGCAAACGCCGGTTTTAGCCGCGAGAAGACGGTGTGCCCGAGGCCGAAGACCGCCAGTCCGCTGAGGTACAGGAATGCCAGGTGATACTCGTTCAGAGGCTGATGCCAGAGAACCACATTGCGCGCCTGCTCGATGGCCAGCAGGGCCGGATTGAAGCGCAGAAACTGCCATGCGGCGCTGGGAAGGATTTTTGGGGAATAGAAGACTGCGCTCGCATACATCAGCACCTGGGTGAAGAACTGCGTCGCCTGGCCGATGTCGCGGAAGAACACTCCAAGGGAGGCGATGAGCCAGGCAAGGCCGACGCTGAGCAGGATCACGGGGAAGACGATCACCGGGAGCCACAGCCATGACCAACTCAGACCCCGTCCCAGAAACGCCACTCCGAGCGCGACCAGCGCGAGCGAAATGAAGAAATGAAAGATCGAGGCTCCAACATTTGCCGCGGGAAGGATCTCCAGCGGGAAGACGACCTTCTTCACGAAGTTCGGCTGCATTACAATCGTCGTGGGGCTGAGGCCGATGACTTCGGCGAGCAACTGGAAAATGGCGAGGCCGATGAGCACGCCGAGGGCGAAATCCATGCGCGTCTCGTTCGGCAGAACGCCGAATTTGCCGCCGAAGACATAGCCGAATATGAAGACGTAGAGGCCGAGATTCAACAGCGGGTTGAGAAACGACCAGATCAGACCGAGATGGCTGCCTTTGTGCCGCACTTCGACGCTGCGCACCGTGAACTGCCAGAGCAGCTCGCGATGGCGCCAGAGATCGCCGACAGAAGATGGAATTTGCATCGCGGAGGGGAAACTCGGGGCCCTTAGCCGGATTCATTCAAATTGTAGGAAGCGAGCTTGCTCGCGATTCAGAGGTATAATCGCCCGCGAGCGGGCTTCCTACGCCGGTCACCGGACGGGATCATGTTTGCGGGTGAGGACGTGGCAATTTGAATAGTCACGGCTTAGACAAGCGGGGACACGGGGCGGATGTCAAAGAATGAAAACAGGCGGCCTGCCCGCGCGGGGCCCAAGGAACAACTCCAGCGCACGCGAATCCAAACATCGTCCGGCACCGCAGGTGCCGGCCTGGACTCAGGCCGCCCCGTGCGGTCCGCCTGAAACATTTCCGGATTGCAATCGGAAGAAAAATTCCACGCTCTGGCACATCTATTTATCGCTCTGCCCCATGAATCATCCTCATTCGCATCGCCAATGGCGCCGGCTCGTGACTCTGAGCGTGCTTTGCGTCCCAATGGCAGTGCTGGGGCAGCCGGTCCAGAAACTACCTCCTCTGCCGGAAGATTTGATGCCCGGGTTGCGTCCGATCCTGGTCGCTGCGCTGGCCCAATCGCCGCAGATGATCGCGCACAACATCGAAATCGCCCAGGCTGAAGGCACTCGCATCCAGTACTCCGCCGGCCTGCTTCCCAGCCTGGGAACTTCCGTCCAGTACGGCAGCAACACGACGACCACCTCCTATGCGGCGTCCACGGCCAGCGCGCAATCGGGATTCTTGTACAGTATTTATGCGAACCAGCCGGTTTATCATTGGGGGGCGCTCAAAGCACGGGCCGATATTGGCAAGATCGGGGTGCGAATTGCCGAGCGCCAGTATGCCGACGCGTTCCGGCAATTGGTTGTCGCCCTGCGGGCGCAATATCTCACGTTGGCCGGGAAGAAGATCGCTCTGCGCAACGCCGAGTTTGCGCTGCAGCAGGCGGAGGAGGCGCTGGCTCTCGGGGAGGAAAAGCTCAAGGCGAAGAATATCTCCCCGGGCGATTTGAACGGGCCCCGAATGCAGGTGGACGAATTGCGGCTTGGCCGCGATCAGACGCAGGAGGATCTGGAGAACTCCATCAGGCTGTTTGTACTGAGCTCCGGTCAGGCTGACTTTGGCCTGCAGGCGGTTCCCGACGAGATTCCCAAGCCGCGTTATGAGCCTGAAGTCGTCGCACAACTATCACAGAGGTTTCTGCAGGGCGGAGGCGATGGGACGTTTGCAGTCCTCAATCTTCAGGACAGCATCAAGCAGGCGGACCTCGACTACCGGATCGCACGTGTCCAATTGCTGCCGATGTTTGGCCTAAGCGCGTATATCAGCCAGCAGACGCAGAACTCCGTCAGTGGAGGCCAGCTGACCCAGTATGTCACGAAGTCGAACAACTACAACGTCGTGGCAAACTGGTCGGTCTTCGATGGCTTCGCCACCCGTGGCGCAAAGCTTGCCGCATTGAGCCGCAAGCGCAGCCTTGAACGCAGTCTGCGCGACACGGTTGACCAGCTTGCGACGCAGGTCCGTGATCAGGAGAAGCAGCTCGGGTTCTCCTGGCGCGGTCTTGAGATTGCCCAGACACGCCGCGATTACGGGGAGGGTGCGCTCGACACGCTGAAGGAAGACATCAAGCTGGGCCGCGCTTCGCCGTCGGCGATGGGCAACACACGGATGCTCTTTTTCCAGTTCGAACTGAGTCTGGCGCGCGCTCGTGGCGAATTTCTGGAGCGGTGGTCGCAATTCGTGTCGACCGTCGGCGTCGATCCATCATCAGATATGATCCCGGAACGCTTTCTCAAAGATGCCAAGTAACTCAACCCGTATTGCGTGGAAACTGGTCGTGGGTGCTGCGATTCTCGGCCTGGCCGGTTTCGGGCTTCTTCTTGCGTTGCGGCCGGTGGTCAGGGTCGTCGCCGTAAAGCGGGACAAGGCGGTGAATGCGGTTCCTGGAAGCATCGTGGTGCTCGCCGAGTATGAGATGGATCTCAAGGGCGAATTTCCGGGACGCATCGTCCGCAGCGAGCTCGATCCGGGAAATCACGTGAAGAAGGGGGATTTTCTGGTCCAGATCGATACGAGCGAACTCCAACTGCAGATCGAGAAGACGGAAAGCGATCTCGATGCACTGAAGAAGCGGGTGGCGATCGGCTCCCAGATCGAGATCGATCTGGAAAATGCCCGCGACGAGCTGACAGCCAAGGAGCGCGTGTTTAAGCTGGGAAGCCTATCTGAGAGCGACTTGGTCGTCCAGCAACGGGCTGTCAAAGCCCTTGGGCAAAAGGTGGATCTCGAGAAGGCGGTAAACGAACAGGCGCTTGCGGGCCTCGAAAACACGCTCAAGACCCTGCGCCTGGAGCTTGCCCATGCAACGATTGTCTCGCCGTTCGATGGGACGGTTGCGCTGGTGAACGCACGGCCGGGAGATATCATCGGTGCGAGCGTCCCCATCGCCCATCTCATTTCGACCAGCCGCGTTGTCGAAGCGAAGATCAGCGAGGAGAATTTCGCCGACATCAAGATCGGGCAGAAAGCCTCGGTGCGCTTCCTGACGTACGGGGAGCAGACCTATGGCGCCACGGTCACCAAGATCCTTCCGACGGCCGATCCGGCCACCCAGCGATACATTGTCCATCTGGCTGTCGACATCGACCTGACGAAGCTCGTGCCGGGCATCACCGGCGAGGTGTGGATCACGGTTGGTGAACATGACAAGACCCTGATCGTCCCGCGGCGGGCCGTGGTCGCCCACAGCCTCTATGTCGTGAATTCGGGTCGCATTGAGGCGCGTCAGGTCAGGCTCGGTTATCAGGGCCTCAACGTGGTCGAGATCCTGCCCGACGAGCAAACCGGCCAGGCGGCGGTCAAGGAGGGCGATCTGGTGGTCGTCGAGCAACTCGACCGGCTTCGCCCCGGTGATCGTGTGCGGACCGAGATCGAAAGATGAACCAGAGTCCGAGGCGACGCGCCCTGCGCTCTGTTTCCCGCTTTTCACTGTTCTCCGTCCGTCGCATTCCTAATTCCCGAGTCCCGATTTCGCTTTTACCGCTTCACAGTCGTGTCACCAAACCTCCGCATCGCATCCCGGTTTCTCGTCGCCAAGAAGCGGGCGATGCTCATGAGCCTGTCCTGCATTGTCCTGGGCGTTGGGTTGTTTGTCGTCACCCAGGCAACCACGAGCGGCTTCGAACAGTTCTTCATCAAGACCATCCTCGGGACCGATGGTGCGATGCGCATCGAGGACCGGATCCAGGATACCATGCGCTCGGTCGAGGCCGGCAGCGGTTCCGACTTTCTGATCGCGATGCGGACGGAGGGAAAGAAATACATCGAGGGCATCGAGGAACCCAAGATGTTGATCGATGCGGTCAAACGCTTTGAGAACGTGGCCGGCGTGTCGGAAGTGCTGCACGGCCCGGTGATCATCCGGAGTTCGTTCAAGAGCGAATCGGTCCAGGCCTACGGCATCAATATCGACGATCAGATCAGCGTGTCCGATCTGGCGAGCCAGATCGTGCAGGGCAATCTCGATGATTTTCGCGGCAAGCCCACCGGGACTCTCCTCGGAAAGGAGATGGCCGATCGTCTCCAGCTTGCGGTTGGCGATTCCTTCATTCTTGAGGCGGCGGGAGAATCGCGCCGCTATCGCGTTTCCGCTCTCTACGAAACTGGCGTTTCGGACATCGACCGAGTGCGCATCTACCTAGGCATGGGCGAGGCCCGCTCGCTCCTGAAGAAGCCCACCGGCGCCTCGTACCTCCAGATCAACCTGTTCAACAAGGATCAGGCGGAGGAAGACGCCGCGCATATACAGGCCGTGCTCCAATACCGGGCCGCCAGCTGGCAGGAACGCGAGCAGACGTGGCTTGAGGTCTTCCGCGCCCTGCGCATCTCCACGGCGATCACCGTCTCGGTTTTCACCCTCATCGCCGGCCTCGCGATGTTCAACACGCTTGCGATGATCGTCATGGAAAAGACCAAGGAGATCGCGATCCTGCGTTCGATGGGATACACGCGGCAGGACATCTCCCAGATCTTCCTCTGGCAGGCGGCGATCGTGTTGATGATCGGAACCGTGGCCGGCTGGATACTCGGCGCCCTGGTAACCTGGGGGATATCAAACCTGCCCATCCGCATCCGGGGGATCTTCGCGGCGGACACGTTTATCGTCAACTGGTCGGTCTGGCATTATGTGGCGGCAACCGCCACTGCGGTGCTCATGGTCATGGCCGCCAGCCTGATCCCGGCGCGGCGCGCCGCGCGTCTGGAACCCGGCGACGTGATTCGAGGGACGGCGCAGTAGATCCGGTCGAAACGAGATTTCAGATGTCTTTCTCCGAAAACAATCCCTCCGGTCTCAGGTCTCAGGTTTCAAGTCCCAGGTCTCCAGCCTCCGGCGACGTCGCGCTCTGCTGCGCGAACATCCATCGCTATCTCGGCCACGGCGAGGGGCGGGTTCACGTGCTCCGGGGCGTTTCCTTCGAGGCCCGCCGCGGCCAGGTTTATGCGGTGGTCGGACCCTCCGGTTGCGGCAAGAGCACGCTGCTTTACCTCCTTGGCCTGCTCGACCGCCAGGAGGAGGGCGACATCTGGATCGACGGCCGGCTCATGTCGAACAGCAGCGACGCCGAACGCACCGCGGCGCGGGGCACGCATATCGGCTTCGTCTTCCAGTTTCACTTCCTGATGCAGGAATTCACGTCGTTGGAGAACGTGATGATGCCGATGCGCAAGCTCGGGCGGTTTACGGAATCCGAGATGCGCGACCGCGCCGCGCAATTGCTCGACGCGGTTGGCCTGGGTGACAAGACGCACCGCCTCGGCTCCCAGCTCTCGGGCGGCGAACAGCAGCGGGTTGCGATCGCCCGCGCGCTGGCCAACGCGCCATCAATCATCCTGGCCGACGAGCCGACCGGAAATCTTGACCAGAAGAACTCCGGCGTCGTGTTCGATCTTCTCACGCGGCTGGCGAAGGACAACGGACAGGCCGTCGTTCTGGTCACGCACAATCCCGAGATTGCAAACCGGTGTGACGCCGTGCGCCCGATGCGCGACGGAGTTTTTCTGTAGCGGCGCGGGCATCGATCCTGTTTACAGGAGGCAACGGAGGACGCGGCGCGATCTCGCCTGCCGTGCCGTAGGCTTGGCGAAGGCTGGCCTGCCTGCCCCAATTTTCAGCGGACGCTGAGAAGTGCCGCGATCTCCTTGACCTCGGCAGGGTCGAACTCGGCGATGGGATCGTTGGAGCCTTTTGGGATGCGCAGGATCGCGCGATCCTTTTCAATCGCGATCGGCTCGATCTGTTGATCCACGTGCAGGGCGGCGAGCGGCACGGTCCGCAACGTGCGCCGGTCCTGGTCGACGACGCGGATGCAATGCACGACCAACTGCCCCTCGTCCGTGAGCGGGTCGAATCGCAGTGCGCGCATCGGCTCCGCGGGCAGGGGGAAGTGCAATGTCTGCAGCCGTCCGTCCGGCTCGTAATTGCGCGAGACGCTTTGCGTTTCGTTGAAGCCTGCCCCGGTGTCCCAGAACAGCTGGGCGGGTGAAGGACGATCGACCGTCAGGTCGAACTCCAGACTCAGGATGCGTTGGGTGGCGGCGGGATGAAAACGCGCGCTTCGGATCGAATCCGCAATCAGACCACGATTGCCCACCGCCGCAAACAACAGCGAGATCCCGGCCATGAACGCGGCACTCCTGGCGATGTCACGCCAGGGGCGGCCGCGAATGAGCGCAAAATAGGCCGCCAGCAGCAGAATCCACAACATCAGGGCAAGGTAGCCCCACGAGAGAAGGCAGCGCTGAAGATTGCGCGCATTCATCCCCTCCGGAATGACGGGGGAGGGGAATGCCAGACACGCATAGGGATCCTCGGCCGTGGCCATGATGAACTTCCAGCCAGCGGACAGCGGGACGGGTGCCTCGATGTTGTGGAGAACCGCAAAACTGTCCCTGGAAAATCTCCGGATCTCGTCTCCGTGTCGCTCGATGAGGCGCAGGTTGGTGATCGTGAATTCTCCCGGACCGCTGTCCAACGGATCGAGCCGCAGGCCGCACAAGGGTGCATCGGGCAGCGGGAAAGTATACGTATAGGGCTGCGAACTTGGCGCGATCGGCCAGGCGATGGTTTCGCGTTCGTTGAATCCATGGCCGCTATCGAGGTAGATCCGGGTTGTTCCCGTCACGCTCGATGCACACGTGATCTGCAACTGCACGATGCCCTTGGAGGGATTGTTCAGCGGATAGAACACCAGCGGCGCCTCCTGCGGCAGCAGAAAAGCCACGACCGCAACTGTGACCGCAAACAGTCCACGCCGCCACGTCGGACGGAAGGGATCGCGCGAAAGAGGAATGGAGTCATCCATGGGTGCGGACGATTCACGTAAGCGCACCCGCGCCTGCGAATCCACGCCAAAATAGCGGAGCCATTTTGTACTCGCAGCGTGAGGACGAAGTCCGACGCGCTGCGAGGCAGGTTCATGGATGCTCGGCCTGGATGGTGAAACCCTGCGTCGTCATGATCACCGTGACGTTGCCGTTGATTCCGCTGACGTAGATCGGGATCTTCTGGTCGGCAAAGTAGTTTCGGATCCGTTTGCTTCGGTCGGACAGCCACAATGTCCTGGGCGACGGCACCAGCGCGGCCTTCGGGTTGACCCGGGCAAAGAACTCATTCGGGGCGACGCCCTCGGTGCCGTGATGAGGCACCTTGAGCAGGTCGGCTGTCACGTCGAACGGACCGTGGGCAAGCCAGGTCCCGAGGGCGTTGTTCAGATCGCCCGTGAACAGCGCTCGGGTGGTTCCGTGGCTGAGTTTGACGATGATGCTGGTATCATTTGTATCAGTCTTTCCGACCGGAGTGTTGGCTCCATCATACAGGCAAACAACATCGAGCGTGACGACTTGACCGTCGTCCAGGGGAACTTCGAGGAGGCGGTCGCCGGCTTTGGGTCTGAAATAGGGTATCTTGTGTTCACGCAGAAACTGCAGGGTCGCTTCGGCGTGTGCCCGATCGAACCCCCACGGCATCTCGGCGTCGCATCCGCTAGCGTCCGGCGCCGGCATGTTTCCGGCAACTCGCCCGACTTTGATTCCCGCTTCGATCAAGTCCTTCAGGCGCCCGTAATGGTCCTTGTGAAAATGGCTGATGACAACCAGATCCAACGCGGTGACATTGTGCGATTTCAGGAAGGGGATGGCAACACTGCCGGCGTCAGCGGCATCGGCGATGTCGATCAACACGTTGCGACCGTCCGGAAATTGGATCAGATGGCAGTCCGCCTGCGTCTCGAGGGGCGAGACATCGATCATCGTCCAGCGCGTCTCCTGCCTGACCGGTTCCGGCGATGGGGTTGCGTTGGCAGCAGGCAAGCCATGCAAGAATATCCCAATCCCAAGAGACAAAAGGCTGCGCGCAAGGAACCGGATGAAAGTCGATTCGATCAAGTTGACGACAAGATCACCGGAGCCCACAAAAAGGCAAATTGGATTGCATTCAAGATCCACTCGCTGGCGCTCGCGGCCACAAGGAATCTCTGTTGCCAAGGGCAACCTATGGACGGAGTAGTTTGCCGGACTCTAGGCCTTCTTGCCTCCGACATAGACACCGAGCAGGCTGAGGCCCATTCCGGTGGCGAGGCCGAGAAACGCTCCAATAATGCCGGAGACCATGATCGGCCGGAACCTGCCGTCCGTAACCGGCTGCATGCTGATGCGAACGGCGTCGCCGAATTGTTGCTTTGCAAAGTCAAGCTGCGTCTCGCGAATCTTTTCCGTAAGCTCTTGGTACGCGACTTCCAGTTTGCCGAGCGCCTTTTGCACCTCTGCGACGTAGACTGATTGGTCCTCGCTCTTGGCCTGAAGAAAGGCCTCCATGTTCTTGCGCCGAACGAGGAGCTGGTTCTTTTCCGCTTGGATGGCCTTCACTGCCAAGCCGGCGTCGAGCGCCTTGTGCACAAGGAAATTGTAGGCGTCGTTTGCGAGCAGCGAATCGATCAACCCTTGATCCATAATGGGTGCTTCAGACCGCTGTTGGGTCGCCTGCGTTTTGATGCCAAGCACATAGTTCTGGGCACGGGACTCCGACTTGGTCAAAAGATCTTGAACGACCTGCTCCTCTGCGAGGGCTTTTTGCTCACGATCCTCCAGCGTTTGCATGTAGTAATCCATTTTGACCATGGCGGTTTCCCGATCTCTCGATAGACCGTGCCGGCGAATGAGCCCCAGGGCTTCATTCAACTGAATCTGTTCGAAGATCTGGGTTTGCCGGAGCAGGTCGCCGAAAGACATATTGGTCGTTGGAGAACGGAATGCCTTCGCTGCTTCGAGCTGCTGTCCAAGCGTAAAGATGATGCTCTGAACCTCCCGGTTGAGGATCAGATCATATTCGAAATAATCGGCGTTATGCAGGGTCTCAAATGTGTTGCGTGCCATCGGCAACGCCGCGTAGGTGCGCTGGAACTTCTCTTCGTAGACACTGACGATTGTGTTCATCAGTGCTTCGCGTTGTTGGACGGTAAGCGGGAATTTGCGAGGTAACATCAGAGTAATCTGATATTCATCAGGCCGATAAGTGGGAACCGGCTGACCGACGGCCCTCAGTCGGTCGCGCTCCTTGACGACGTATGCAGGGATGATGCCTTCAACCGTCAGCGCCGCCCGGATTGTGCTTTGGGTCTCTTCCGATGTGGACAGCTTCAGGCGGTTCAGCGCCTCGACCACCACGTCCGGGGATGTCAGATCCTCGGTCTGGAACTTGGTGTGATCCGGATACTCTCCCTTGCTGAATCCATCGAATGCGAAGACCAACCGCGTCGTCGTGGTCGTTGCCGTGTATGGACTGGACATCAGGTAGGCGACCAAAGCGATGACCAGGCCCAGGGCTGCCAGCCCGAGCGTCTGGGCGACGCCGCGTGCCAGACGGGAAAAAAGGTCGCGCAGATCGATGCCTTCGTAGAGGTCGGAATCGGTGGAAGGGGAGTCGGGTGATGACGACATGGATATGGTCTATGAAAAGTCGTAAGCGGCCGGGCGCAAGGCTCATTTTCCGCGGATCGCGCGGATCTTCCGAGCGCCGTCCAAAGGCCAGCGGGTGATTTGGCTGTGCCAAATCTTTAGTTTTCAGCGTCCGCTGAAAACTAGGTTCATTTTGGATTGAACTCCGAGGCACTGGCGGCCTAGATTCCCTGCCTTCCCGACTTGCTCGGCCCTTCACAGCCTCGTGCACCTCATGGACGTTTCGCTCATTCCGGAAGCGACGGGGCGAAGCTATTCGCGTAATCTGCGGTCGAATTGAACTGCCGGGATTGAGGTAAGATGGATTATCGTCCTTTTCCGATTTCTCGGTATTAGCTTTCTCGATTTCGGCTTTTCACTTGGCCCCCTCACTTTCACCTTCACTTTCACTTTCACCTTCACTTTCACCCTTTACCCGAGAGTGCGTGGCGTTCTTTTCCGAAGTGGTTCAAATCTTCGGGGTGCCGAAGTCAGTTGGGCAGATCTACGGGCTGCTCTATGCGACACCGGACCCGTTGAGCTTTTCGGACATTGTTGAGCGCCTTGACATCAGCAAAGGCTCGGCGAGCCAGGGTCTTCAATTCCTCCGGTCTCTCGGCGCGGTCAATGTCGCAGAAGTGAATCAAGAAGCGATCGGCGCTGAGCGGAAAGCGGACTCCAAGGATCAGCAGCCTGACGTTTCGAGCATATCGAATAATGCTGGCCACTCTCACGCCTGCTTTCAAAAGCACTCGGGCGCCGTTGCCCCCCGGCGCGTCGCTTATGAGCCTGAGCTCAGCCTGCGAAGGCTCATGGCTGGTCTGCTCCGTGAACGATTGGATCCGTTGATGATGGGACGAAAGGCACGTATGCAGTGTTTGCGTGCGGCGGCGGAGGACGCCGTGAGCGGCGCGCAGAGAGAATTTCAGTTTGCCCGGTTGGAGCAGTTGGGGACCTGGCAGCGCCAGGCGACACTGATTATGCCGGTATTCAATACTCTGCTAGCAGTCCAACCTCGAAAGAACTCGAAGAAACTCGCGTAGCCCATTTGACACCCCACGGTCTTCATCGACGGCGGCTATGCGTTGGATCAGCGGGCCTGGCCCGATTTCACCGTCGATCATTCACCGAGGCCGTGGATGTCGTTCTTGCGCATTGCTCGACCCTGAACTCGCCTGCTCCATCATGATCTCTTTGAATGACCTTAAGGTCCAAATCTACGCCGACGGTGCCGACAAGATGGGTATTCTCGACCTCTATGCGAAACCCTATGTCAAGGGGCTGACCACCAACCCGACGCTCATGAAGAAGGCCGGAATCAAGGACTATGAAGCCTTCGCGAAGGAGATTCTCAAGACTGTCATGGCCAAGCCCATCTCACTTGAGGTATTCTCCGATGAGTTTTCAGAGATGAAGCGCCAGGCGCTCAAGATCGCCGCTTGGGGCAAGAACGTCTACGTCAAGATTCCTATTACCAATTCCCGAGGCGAATCTTCGATCCCGCTCATCCGCGAACTGGCGATGCAGCAGGTGCAGCTTAACATTACCGCCATCCTCACGCTCGGACAGGTGAGGGACGTGGCGGCGGCGCTCAACCCGGCCGTGCCATCGGTGGTCTCAGTCTTCGCAGGCCGCATCGCCGACACCGGCATCGATCCTGTGCCATTCATGCGCGCTGCGCGTGCCCTTCTGGAGTGCCAGGCCAACGCCGAACTTCTCTGGGCTAGCGTCCGCGAGGTGCTTAACATCATCCAAGCCGAGGATGCCGGCTGCCAGATCGTCACTGTCCCCCACGACATCCTTGCCAAGGCGGCCAAGCTCCTCGGAACGGATCTTACTGTTTTGTCCCTAGACACCGTCAGAATGTTTGCTAAAGACGCAACGGACGCTGGCTATATACTAGTATGATGGGGAGGCCGTTGGCCCCGATGGGAGCGATAGGGCGAAAGAATAACAAATTTACATGAAAGCAGTGATATTAGCAGGAGGGCTGGGTACGCGGATTAGTGAAGAGACCAATCTGAAGCCCAAACCGATGGTTGAGATTGGCGGCCTTCCGATTCTTTGGCATGTAATGAAGATCTATTCTGCATTTGGCATCAACGACTTCGTCATTTGCGTCGGTTATAAGGGCTATGTAATCAAGGAGTATTTCGCGAACTACTTTCTGCACCGGTCGGACATTACTTTCGATATGAAGCACAATCGGATGGAAGTGCACGAAAAACATGCCGAACCGTGGCGTGTTACAATTATTGATACCGGTGAAAAAACGATGACGGGTGGCCGCCTTCGCCGCGTACGCGAATATGTCGGTGACGGGAGTTTCTGCTTTACCTACGGAGACGGCGTCGCAAACATCGATATCTCGCTTCTACTTGCGTTCCACAAACGACAGAAGACACGGGCAACATTGACGGGGGTGCAGCCCCCGGGGCGATTCGGTGCGTTGGACATATCGGGCGATCAGAAGATCAGCACATTCAAGGAAAAGCCTATGGGCGATGGTTCGTGGGTAAATGGCGGGTTCTTTGTGTTGGAGCCGGACGTCTTCGAGCTCTTGCGCGGCGACGATGACATTTGGGAGAAGGGCCCGTTGGAATCACTTGCCAACAGCGGGCAATTATCGGTCTACAAACATTCCGGATTTTGGCAACCGATGGACACTTTGCGCGACAGAATCCTACTCGAAACTCTCTGGACAGAAGGACGAGCTCCATGGAGGATCTGGTCATGACTGAGGCGTTTGGAAATTGGTATCGAGGACAGCGAGTTCTGGTGACTGGTAATTCGGGTTTCAAGGGCTCTTGGCTGACAGAGTGGCTCCTTTTGCTCGGGGCGGAGGTGGTCGGCTACAGTGTCGGTCCGCCCACTTCGCCTGCTCTTTTCGAGCAGTTGGGATTGACGGGTCGCTTACAACACGTTCTCGGAGATGTGCGGGATGGATCAGCCTTGGCTCAAATGCTGGAAGAGACGAAGCCGACGTGCATTTTCCATCTGGCGGCGCAGCCGATTGTTCGCACGTCCTACGTGCAACCCGTGGAAACAATTGCGACGAACGTGATGGGGACAGTCAATTTACTCGAAGCCGTCCGGCAATCCGGACGTCCTTGTGTCGTGGTGGTGATTACCACTGACAAATGCTATGAGAATCGCGAATGGGTTCATAGCTACCGTGAGAACGATTCGCTCGGGGGCCACGATCCCTACAGCGCGAGCAAGGCGTGTTCCGAATTAGTGGTCAGTGCATATCGGCGTTCGTTTTTCTCCGCGCCCGGCAATCAAGTCAGGCTGGCTTCCGCGCGTGCCGGCAATGTTGTGGGCGGAGGCGACTGGGCAGCAGATCGCATCGTCCCAGACAGTATGCGTGCGCTCCAGCGCGGTGAGCCGATCATCGTTCGAAATAAGGACGCTACGCGTCCGTGGCAGCATGTGCTTGAGCCGCTGAGCGGATATTTGTGGCTGGGCGCCTGCCTTGCCCGCCCGGAGTTGGCTCCTGGTGGTCGGGAGGCTCCGGTCACGTCGTTCAATTTCGGTCCAGCGATTAGCGCCAATCGCTCTGTGGGGCGATTGGTTGACGAGATTCTCCGGCATTGGCCCGGCCAATGGGAAGACCGCAGTGAAGCGAAGCCGGTGCATGAAGCGAACCTGCTTAATCTTGCCACCGACAAAGCGTACCATCTTCTGGGATGGCGACCGGTGTGGGAATTCGCGACTTCCATTGAGCAGACTGTCCGATGGTATCGCGCCGCGATGGATGCCGGTGCCGGCGTTGATGCGAGTGGCCGTATTCAAGCGTTCACACGGGTACAGATTGACCTTTACCAGGCTGACGCCCGGGCGCAGAGACTGCCATGGATCATGGCGCGATAACGCGGAGCCCGAAGTTTTATGGATCAAAAGCAAACATTAAGGCACGAGATTTTGGAACTTGTGCGCCGCTATCATGCCGTTGGCTCCCATCCGGAGTTTCGATCGGGTGAGGATCCCGTAAGGTACGCTGGCCGTTACTTCGACGAGCACGAACTCGTGGCCTTGATCGATTCGTCGCTAGATTTCTGGCTGACGGCCGGACGTTATTCGGAGGAATTCGAAGCGGGTCTTGGCGACTATCTTGGCGCGCCCAGCGTGCTGCTGGTGAACTCCGGCTCCTCGGCCAACCTCGTGGCATTCTCCACGTTGACCTCGACGAAGTTGAAGGACCGGCGAGTCCGGCCTGGGGATGAAGTGATCACGGTGGCCGCAGGTTTTCCAACCACCGTCAATCCAATCATCCAAAATCGAGCCGTGCCCGTTTTCGTCGACGTTGAGCTGGGAACTTATGTGCCGACGATGGCCAGTATCGAGGCCGCGCTGGGTCCGCGGACCAAGGCACTGATGATTGCCCATACGATGGGCGTGCCCTACGCAGTGCGCGAGGTCCGTGAGTTTTGCGATCGCCATAACTTGTGGCTAATCGAAGACAATTGTGACGCCTTGGGGAGCCGGTACGACGGTCGACTGACAGCCACCTACGGTGATCTGGCCACCTTCAGTTTCTATCCCGCGCACCATATTACCATGGGCGAGGGCGGAGCCGTGGCGGTCGCCAACGACGATCTGGCGCGGATCGCCCGCAGCTTCCGCGACTGGGGTCGCGACTGTTATTGCTCCGGGGGAGAGAATAATACCTGCGGCAAACGCTTTGCACAGCAGTTTGGCGGTCTGCCCTACGGCTACGACCACAAATACGTTTACTCTCATATCGGCTACAACCTGAAGGTTACCGACATGCAGGCTGCCATAGGCGTGGCCCAACTGCACAAGATAGAAGAGTTCGTGGCCGCACGGAAACGCAACCATGCCGCGCTAATGGTCGGGCTGAAGAAGCATGAACGGCATCTCATTCTGCACACCGCTCCAGCCAAGTCGGATCCATCATGGTTTGGCTTCGTCATCACGGTGCGACCCGAAGCGCCGTTCACCCGGGCAGAACTCGTCAATGCGCTTGAAGTTGCCAAGATCGAGACGCGCAATCTTTTCTGCGGTAACTTGCTGCGGCAGCCGGCATACACCGACATCGAACATAGGGTTGTTGGAGTGTTAACCAACACGGACATTATCACGACCAACACGTTCTTCATCGGCGTCTATCCCGGTCTGACCGGCCCAATGATCGAGCACGTGCTGGCGACGGTGGATAGGTTTTTCGCGGAACGAAAAACCTCGTGAGCATCCCCCGCAAGATTCGCTGTTCCGTCTCTTCGATCGTCGATCATGGCGGCCGAGTCTATACCGTTGAGTTAAAGCCGGAACGACCGGTGCCGGCTTTCCTCCCTGGCCAGTTTCTTCATCTCACCGTTGACGATTTCGACCCGGCTGGATTCTGGCCGGAGTCGCGAGTCTTCTCCATCGCAAGTTCCCCGACAGAACCGGATCGGATCAGGATCTGCTATTCCGTTAAAGGACGTTACACGCAGAAGATGCAGCGGACCCTCGCCGTCGGCCGGGACGTCTGGATCAAGCTCCCCTACGGCGATTTCATAATCCAACCCAAAGATGAGGTCATCCTGTTTGCCGGCGGAACCGGGATCAGCGCGTTTACCGCCTTCTTGCTTGGCCTCACGGCAGAGAACCAGCAGCCTGTGACTTTGGTGTACGGTGCGAGAAGACCCGAATTGCTCCTATTCCAGGACTTGATTCTCGAGCAGTTCGCGAAAGTGCTGACTCTCAATGTTGCGTTCTTTGCGGAATCCGCCAGCGAAGCGTTATGTGAGAAGATGGCTGGCCTGCGCCGTTCTCCCGCCTGTTTTTCCGGAAGGATTTCCTTGGATTCGGTATTCCGACCACCGTTAGCTGCGACTAGCCCGACCGCTGCATTCTATCTAGCCGGGCCGCCGTTGATGATCGCCGCGTTGAGCGCCGATCTCCGGACCCGGGGGGCGAATCCAGAACAAATCCGGATCGACGCTTGGGAATGAAGACCATGATGGATTGATCGATCGCAGGTACCCACCCAGGCGGCATCCCGCCGCGCCTCCTTGGCGCGGCCGCTGAACTCGAAGTCTGCTATATTCATATGTCCCTCGACCCTCGCCGGATCTCAACCTACCAATCCGCCATCAAGGCGCAATTCCGCTTCCTTAAGGAGGTGGTTTCGCTTGAAACGTGGCATGCCTCATCCCTCCCGCTAGGCCCGTCCGGCGGGTTGCTGCTGCCAATCTGTCGTCTCCACGCCGACGACGAGATCTTGATTAAAGACCTCGCGGCCTGGAGGCAGGCGGCGGCGGCGGCCTATCCCACTCGCTTTCCAGTCACGATCGACGGAACGCGAGCCTGGCTCATAGACAAATTACTCGCTGTCGAGGACCGAATCCTCTTTCTGATCCTTGACCGTCATGGCAATCGGGTGGGACACCTTGGTTTTGCCAATTGCCTCAACGATCTTTGCGCGATGGAGATTGACAACGTTGTCCGGGGAAATTCCGCCGGTTCTCACGGAATCATGGCTGAGGCAATGCGCGCCATCGCGCGTTGGGCTCACACCAACTTCTGGCCGGAGGAAATCTTCCTGCGAGTGTTGAGTGACAATTCGCACGCCATCGCTTTCTACGAGCGGCTAAATTATAAGTTGGTTGATACCCTTCCTCTGCGCCGCCATCAGGCAGGCGAGGTTGTGTCGTTCAAGACGCCGGAAGCCGGAGATAACGCCCCGCCGGATGCTTCTTTCCTGCGAATGCTCGCGCATCCTGACACTACGACGCTCGGGCAGAGTCTCATTCTCACGGCTGGTCCGTCCATCAGCCCGCGCGAAGTCATCTACGCGACTGAGGCGACTCGATATGGCTGGAACAACCAGTGGTCGAAGTACCTCAAATCATTTGAACGGGCTTTTGCGGATTATGTCGGAGTCAAATACGCGCTCGCGACTTCCTCATGTACGGGTGCGCTCCATGTTGCGCTGAAAGCGTTGGGCATTGGACCGGGGGACGAAGTAATTGTCCCCGATATCACTTGGGTGGCGACCGCCAATGCGGTTCTCTACGTCGGGGCAACGCCTGTGTTTGCCGACGTAGAGCGTGGATCGTGGTGCCTTGATCCACGTTCGTTCGAAACGCTCATTACCCCGAAGACGAAGGCGGTTATTCCGGTGCACTTGTACGGGCACCCGGCGAATATGGGCGAGATTGTGGCGATCGCCCGGCGGCATCGGTTGCAGATTGTCGAGGATGCTGCGCCGTCGATCGGCGCTGAGTACAATGGGCGGCGGACGGGGTCATTTGGCCATTTCGCTGCGTTCAGCTTCCAGGGAGCCAAGCTGGCGGTGACTGGCGAGGGCGGAATCTTGGTCACGGACGATCCGCAGCTCTACGAGACGGCCTATTCGATTTGGGACCAAGGCCGAAAACCGGGCACGTTTTGGATTCAGAGCAATGGCCTGAAATATAAGATGGCGAATGTCCTCGCCGCAATCGGCTTGGCGCAACTGGAGCGGAACGACGGAATGGTCGAGGCTAAGCGGAGGATTTTTGACTGGTACAGTGAAGACTTACATAGCCTCTCCGGCATCACGTTGAACCGGGAGATGCCCTGGGCGCGCAGCATTTACTGGATGACCAGCCTCATTCTCGGGGAAGGCGCCCGGGTGACTCGTGACGAACTCATCCTCGAACTCAAAAAGCGAAATATCGACTCCCGACCAGTGTTTCCCGCGATTTCCCAATATCCTATTTGGCCCCGCGCGCAGGCGCCGCAGCCGAATGCAAAATGGCTCGGGGACCACGCCATTAATTTGCCTTCGGGCGTCTGCCTTAATCGGGCGGAGATCGCCTATGTCACCAAGAGCATCCGAGAAATCCTCGCCGGCTAGAGATTCCGCCGAGACCTTTGATCGGGCGGATTTGGCGCGCAGGATTCGGGTTGAAGCCCTGCGCATGGTTCACCGCGCGAAGGCGTCCCATGTTGGAGGGGCACTTTCGATGGCGGATATCTTAGCCTGTCTATATGGTGGAACTCTGCGCGTGTGGCCCGACGAGCCTCAGTGGCCTGATCGCGACCGGTTCATATTGAGCAAGGGACATTGTTGCTCCGCCCTGTACGCGGCTTTGGCGCTTCGCGGTTTCTTCCCACTTGAGGAGTTGGCTTCGTACGGCTCTCCAGGGTCGCGTTTGATGAACCATGTGAGTCACAAAGTGCCCGGAGTAGAATTCTCCACGGGTTCGCTGGGCCACGGCCTGCCATTTGGCGTGGGCAAGGCTCTCGCCGGCAAACGCCAGCAGGCGCCCTGGCGCACGTTTGTGCTGCTGAGCGACGGCGAGATGGACGAGGGGTCGAATTGGGAGGCCTTGCTGCAGGCGGCACACCACGGGCTCGATAATCTGGTGGCGATCATCGACCACAACAAGATCCAGAGCTTGGGTGACGTTGCCGCGGTGCTCTCCCTCGCTCCGCTGCGGGAAAAACTCGAGGCGTTTAATTGGAGTACCCGGGAAGTCGACGGTCATGATGTGGCGGCACTTTCGTCTGCTTTGAACTCGGTGCCCTGGAACAGGGGGAAGCCGTCGTGCCTCATCGCCCATACCGTCAAGGGCAAAGGGGTCGACTTCATGGAGAACTCGCTGCTTTGGCACTATCGCTCGCCCGACGCGAATCAGATTGCCAGTGCCTTGAAGCAGCTTGGAGGCACCGCATGAGAAACGAGTTTTTGGAGGCGCTGGTTCTCGAGGCGTCTCGCAACCCGCGAATATTCCTGGTCGTCGGGGACCTGGGCTTTTCGGTGGTGGAACCCTTTGCTCAACGGTTTCCGGACCGGTTCCTGAACGCCGGCGTCGCCGAGCAGAGCATGACCGGCTTGGCCGCGGGGCTGGCATCTGAAGGTTATCACGTTTTCACCTATTCCATCGCGAATTTTCCGACCTTCCGTTGCGCCGAACAGTTTCGCAACGATGTGGCTTATCACCGTCTTCCCGTCACCGTGGTAGCGGTCGGTGGCGGGTTGGCATACGGAAGTCTCGGTTACTCACACCATGCGGTTCAGGATCTCGCTTTGATTCGCAGTTTTCCCGGTGTCCTTCTCGCCGCTCCGGGTGATCCCCTGGAGGCCCAAGCCTGCGTCAGATATCTCTCCGCGCATCCGCAACCATCCTATTTGCGCCTGGGCAAATCAGCCGAACCGCGGGTCCATGTCGCGCCCATTGAGGTTCGGCCTGGCGGATTTCAGGCCTTGCCGCCTGCGGGCGGTGACTCGCCTGGGTCCTGCGCGATCCTAACCACCGGAGCGACCTTGAAATTGGGCGCTGACCTCTGTGCTTCTCAAGCCTTGTCGGGAGCGTGGCGGCTATTCTCGCTGCCGCTTTGGCAGAGGGAGTGCGCAGCAGACGTGTGCGAATTTGTCCGCGCGCATGCTAGGGTGGCAGTGATCGAGGATCACCTTGCCGCCGGGGGTTTTGGCTCCTTTGTGCGGGAGTGCCTGGAGCCGGAGCCTGCGCTCCAGGAGCGAGTCCGCTGCTTTTCGCTTGCTCCGGAGGTGTGCGGAATTGTGGCGGACCAGCTTTCGCTCAACCGCATCGGAGGCCTCTGCTCCGAGCGCCTCGAGCCCATCCTTGCCGCCTTGACTCGATTGCCTCGGTCCTGAACGCCCGACAGGTGGGCCGCGAAATCAGGCGATTTCGGCCCGCCAGGTTGGCCGGGAGCCGACCGGGTGGCGATGAAAGACATTGCGCTCCGGCGCAGAATAAAGATCTAGATTCACCCAGGCCCGCCGCAGCGGATTCTAAGATGCTGGCAGAAAAATATATACTACACCATTTATCCGACTCGGCGCGGATCCGGTGCGAATAGCCGGTCGAACCTTTCCCATTGACTACTCTCAATCAGGTGAAATCAGTCGCAAAACGATGCCTTCGGGCGACGGTGCCCATGGTAGTGCTGAACCGAATTGTCGCCGCCTACTGGCGCCTCCGCAATTCCCTCCCCGGATCGTACGAACCCGAGCGCGAACGCCTGGGCCATTTTGTCCGGCCTGAAGATTGGGTGGTGGATGTGGGAGTGAATATGGGGCAATACGCTTCCCGCCTACTTCGGTTGGTGGGCAAGAAGGGCAAAGTCTTTGGTTTTGAGGCGGCGACGGAGACCTTTCAGATCGCCCGGTGCATCCTGCGAAATCCCGCCATGGAGCTCCGAAAAGAGGCGTTGGGCGATGTGACCGGGACGGTGCTGTTGGGTCTGTATGGTGGAGAATCAGGAATGATCGAACACGGGTTGAGCCGGATCGTGTCGGCGCCGGACCCAAAGATGATGCGGACCGAATCAGTGCCGTGCCTGCGTTTGGATGACGTGCTTGCCCAGCGTCCCCGCACGATCTCTTTCATCAAGTGTGATGTCGAGGGTTTTGAGGTGCATGTACTTCGCGGCGGCCAACGGCTTATCGAAAACGATCGGCCAGTTCTCCTCGTGGAGATCAGCACTTCCGGCAACTACTGCGAGATTATGACCCTGCTTATGCCGCTGGGGTATGTGCCGTACCAATTGACCGCCGAGAGAACGTGGCGGGAGGTTGCGCGGTACGAGGAGAGCTGGACGAACAACTTCCTGCTGGTACCGGATTCCAAATCCCGGCTGCTGTGCTGACCGAGCCGGCGCCGTCGGCCTCTGGCGGATTTCCCGTCAACTGCGCGGGTCGGGCTGCATTCATCTTTCTGCTCCACCGGAGCGGTCGACCTAGGGTTTCCGACCGCCGGACAGCTTCTCGGATTGAGGCCAAAAACAACGATGGCTCGTGAGGTGACACTCCGGATTGCGGTACCCACCTATAACCGGTGCGAGTATCTTTGTGACTTACTTGATTCGCTCGAGGGGCAAATCGAGCGCGCCGGGTCGGCGTGTGAGCTGGTCGTCTATGACAATGCTTCGCCCGATGCGACCGCGGCAATCGTGCGGGAGCGGGCCGCCCGGACCCCTGGCATTCGTCTCTGTTCGGCTCCGGCCAATTGCGGCGGGGTCGGCAACATCATTCGAGCCCTCACGGACCCAGGCGTAGATTATGTCTGGTTGGTTTCCGACCACATGATCGTGCATCCCACCGCGGTGGCGCGGTTGCATGCCCATCTGGAGGAAGTGAAACCCGAAGCAGCTTGCGCCGGCATCGTTGACTACGGCGAATGTCGCCTCCTGCACTATGGGAAGGAGGTTACGGTGTCGCAACTGTCGCCCGCCATGGTCGCGCCCCTGTATTTTCATTTTTCCAACATCTCGTCCGTGGTGGTTTCCCGCCAGCTCGCGGCGGAATCCGCGGCGGCCATCGCAGCGTGCGGGAAGTTGAGCTACCCGCATCTCGGCGTCTGGCAGCACTTGGTCCAGCGGGGGCGGATAGGGATCGTGCCGGCTCTGGCGGAATTCTCGAAGAAGGAGAGTCGCCGCGGCTACGCTTGGTTTCAGAGCGGCGTGCTCGATTTCGGCGAGACGGTTGGATTGAATTTTCCGCCAGAAAATCGGCAGCCCGTGCTAGCGGCCTTGATCGAGTTCCGTGGCTTCCGCTCCGCGATATTGCGCTATATCTTGGAGGCACGAGCTCAGTTGGTCCGTGAAGAAGTTGGGCCGGCGCAGACGCGCCGCTTTGTGCGCCTCTATCAGTGCCCGATGCGGGTGCGTTTCGCCGCCTGGCTATTTGGCCGAATTCCAATCTTGGCGGCGCAAGTGGCGGTATGTTACCTGCGGTCCTCCGGGCCAATGGCCCTTGCTCATGCGTGCCGGTCAGCCTGGAAGGTGCGCTGCCGTTCCCGATTCAACCCCGAGCCTCCGCTCGCGAAATTCACTTGATTCGATGAAATTGGCCGTAACCGGGGCGACCGGATTTATCGGAACCCATGTTCTGCGGAAAGCCGTTGCTGCGGGCTATCAGGTTCGAGCCCTGTGTCGGGAGAACTCGAATCGCCGCCGGGTGGAGCACCTTCCGGTGGAATGGATCGTCGGGGATATTGCGACGACTGCGTCCTGGGATGAGCTGTTGGACGGCGCCGACTCTCTGGTTCATCTTGCCGCCGCCGGCGTGGCGAATCTGAACGACGCGTTTGACGCGGTCCGAACGAACCTGCCCAGCCATCTTCTTCTCTTCCAGGCGGCGGCCCGACACGGCGTCCGACGCTTGGTGCTGGCCGGATCGTGTTTCGAGTACGGGCGCACGGGTGACCGCATCGGACTGAGGGGCTTGCGGGAGGACGATCCTCTCGATCCAATGAACGCCTATGCTGCCGCGAAAGCGGCTGCGACACTCTTGGCTGGACCGCTTACTCGGGACCTTGGGCTGGAGTGCTTTATCCTGCGACCGTTCCACACGTACGGCGAAGGCGAGTTGGCCACCCGGCTAATCCCGGCGGTAATCCACGCCTGCCAGGCAGGGCAACCGGTTCGTACGACCGACGGCAGACAGGTTCGCGATCTGGTCCACGTCGGGGACGTGGCGGAGGCCTTCTTGCGGGCGATTCAGGCTGACTGGTCCCAGGCAAGTCAGGAACCCGGCACCTGCGTGATCAACGTCGGTACGGGCAGGGGAACGAGCATTCGCGCGGCGGTCGAATGTCTGGCCCGGTTGTGCGGGCGCGACCCGGCGGAAGTAGAATTCGGTGCAATCCCGCATCGACCGCACGAGATGTGGCGGTTGGTCGCTGATGTCTCAGCCGCCCTGCGAGTGCTCGGATGGCAGCCGACGGCTAATCTCGAATCAGGCTTGGCCGAGGTCGTGCATGATCTTCAAGGCAGATCTGCTACATGACCGCTGACGGCCGTCAGGTTGCCCACGGCGCGGTCGCCTATCTCTGCCGATATGTGGCCGTGACCGGCCTGAGCTTTGCGGCGAATCTCCTGCTGCTCCGGTTTCTTCAGCCTGCGGAATTCGGTGTTCTTGCCGTACTAAACCTCGGTCTCAGCCTGTTGACCATTTGCTCGGAGGGCGGACTTAACGTTTACCTCGTGCAGCGAAGCGGCGAGGTGGACCCCGTCCTGATGGCGCGGATGTTTCTGGTGCAGATGTTCGCATCTGCGGGGCTGCAGGTCGCGCTCTCATTCGTATTGCTGGCGGTCTGGGCGGGAGGATTCGACTGGCACCTTCCGCTGTATATTTGGTGCGTTGCCTTCGCGATGTCGCCTTCTCTGATCCGGGGCGGCCGGGTCATGCTGCTCGAAAGAAGGCTGCAGTTCACGTCCATCGCACTTGTGGAAGGCGTTGAAGCCGTCGTGTACTCCGGCGCGGCGGTTGCCCTGGCTTGGGTGGGGTGCGGAGTCTGGGCAGTCGTGATGGCGACTTTGGCGCGCTCGCTGATCGGTCTGGTGCTGACGTTAAGACTGGTCCCGGTGGCCTACCAATGGACGATGCCCCGCTGGGACAAGGATCTGCGCGCGGGTTTCAATTTCGGTGTGCATTATCATGCCTCGTCGTTACTCAGCATCGCGCGCGGATTGGCAAATCCGCTTTTGGTCGGCAACGCCCTTGGCCTGGCGGCCGTCGGCCTGTGCGATCGGTCTGCATTCGTCGCGGGCATTCCTCTGTTGATGGTTGGCGCCGTCCAGGCCCGGGTGTTGTTTCCGTATTTCGCCCGCATCCAATCGGATAACACTCGCACGCGGCTCGCCTTTGAGCGGAGCCTCTATTTGAGCGGCGTGCTCGACAAGGCAATCTTCGTCCCACTCGTCCTGTTCGCGCCTTGCTTGCCGCTGCTGTTGGGGAACAAATGGGCCCCTGCCGTTCCGGTGATTGAAATCATGGCTTGGGGCAACCTGATCTTCGGTTCGTATATGTCGTCGGCGACGCCCTTGCTCAGTGCTGTCGGGCGGATCCACTGGGTGGCGTACATTTCGGTGGTGACTACCGTGGCACTTTGGACCTTGTGTTGGCCGGCGGTGCGATTGTTTGGCGTCGCTGGCTTCGCCTATCTCAGCCTGCTGAACTGGATGCCGGTCATTTGGTTGGCATATCGGATTCAGAACGAATGGCGAGTGGATCGGCTGGGCCGGATATGGGGTCTTCCCGTCGCAACCGGGTTTGTCGCGATCGTGGTGACGTACGGACTTTTTCGGCCCTTTCCGCAGAGCACCGGATATTTTCTGGCGAAGTCTTTGTCCGGGGTACTGATCTACGCGATTCTGCTTTGGCTGCTGGACGCAGCCCGGCTCGCGCACGAATCTCGGCTCCTAATTCGCAGCGTTCTTCCCCGGGCTCCCGCTCCCAATGACACCTAACCACTTTAGCTTCTCAGTCATCCTTGCGACCTACAATGAGGAGAGTCGGATCGAGTACGTGCTGCGAAACTTCGCCGGTCGCGCCCACATGCTCGTCATCGACAACTACAGTACCGACGGCACCGTGGAGATCGCGCGACGGTATACGGATCATGTCTGCCTTCGGAAGAACCCGGGATACCTCACGCCGGACTACTACGAGTTTGGTTTCCGGGAAGCGCCGACAAATTACGTCTTGATGGGATTGGCGGGACAGATCCATCCGGTGCCCTTGATCGAATGTTACGACCGGATCGCGCGAGAAGGGAAGTTCAAGGCGGTGGGCGCCTACAATCGTGTTTTGTCCTACGGGAGTATGGTGAACAGCTATTCCCGGCCCTATGCGCGCCGCTCCGCCCACTGCAAATTCTTCGACAAACGCTTTATCGACCTATCGCGCAGTGCGATCCACGATGAGCAGCCATTTACGGGCACCCGCAAAGATATCTGGTTCCCCCCGCGGCGGCCCGAGTATTGCATTGTTTCCTTTCGGGATGATACGGCGGAAGCAACCGAACTCAAGCACGCCCGTTATGGCAACGCCGATGCGCAACAGCGGTTCGCGCAGGGGGAACGGACGAATTGGGCAAAGATGTTCTGGGTCTTCAACCGACACCTTTGGGGCTGCTTGCTCTGGAGAGGGGCGATCTGGCAGGGCATGCCGGGTTGGATAAATTGCATTTGGCGCGCATGCTATTTTCTGAATATCCAGATTCGCTTGTGGGAGATGGAACATGCAAAGACTAGGGAAACAGTCATGCGTGAGCACGCGAAACTCAAGGAAGAGATGCTTGGGTCATGAGGCTTCTTGCGTGGCTCTTTTCTTTGCGGGCGCTAGATCGTCTAGCAATCCTGCTGATTGCAGTGCTGTTTGGCAGTCCTTTTGGCATTGAGGCATTGAAGATCAGCGGGTTGTATCTAGCCGAGATAGCCATTGCACTATTTATATTATACGCGGCGGCCGCCCACGGCCGAGAAACGTGGTGGGTTGGAAGGCATCTGACATCGCCAGTGACAATCGTACTGTTGGCGGCGACCTTGGTCGTTGGCGTAATCGGGCTGTTTGTCACGCACGACGCCATCGCTGTTTACGGGGACGTCCGCGGAATATTCACGTTTATTGTGGCCTGTAACATCTGGATCTATACACCGAATCGGCCGATCGACAAGATTTGCGCGGCGTACTGGATAGGGCTACTTTCGGCGATCCTAACGATCGTTGCATATCAGATGGATTTTATTAAAGCCGGGCTCCTTACGGGGGATAAGATCAGTTATCCTGTCTTCTCAGCAGCAGCAGCGCTGCTTGCGTCTGCGCTGGTGAGGTCGGGTTCGGGTATGATAGTGGCAACACTGGCGCTGGGCTACATGGCCATCCTGTCATTTTACAGGGTGAATGTTATTCTTTTTATATTGTTCATTATCCTTGCTATCTATCTGTACATGTTGGCGCCGCGCCAAGAGCGGCGGCGCAGGTCTGGTATGCTAAGGCGCATGCTTAAGATAGGGGCGTTTGTTGGCGGCATCGTATGCGTCGTTTGGGTGTTTTACGACAAGGTATATAATTACATTAGATCTGACGAGATGGGATCGAGGGAACTACTTGGAAAGATTGAGAACCTGTATGGGGCATACGCGGATGGCGACAGGCTAAATATCTCGGATGCTCAGCGGCTTAGTTACTACGCCGACATCTGGGATCATCCCGGTTGGTATGTGCTCCCGAAGGGGCTCGGTTCAAGGGCGTTCCTGGAGGCGATCGGAACACGATTCAACGCAGTGGCGGTGATGCCGAGTACTTTGGATTCTGCGATCTATTTCATAGTGTTCCATTATGGGCTTGTAGGATTTGTCCTATTGGCAGTGTGGTGTTTGGTTAGTTGGATTAGATGCTATAAGAGGATTGGGAGTTATCCTAGTAGAGTAGCGTTTATTATGTATGCGCTGGTGGGCGTTTTCTATCTGAGCCTTACGGCCGAAGTATTCACGATAATGACAAAGGGACTGATGTTCGCGATTTACATTTACCTGGGCAGGACATTGATGACAGAGGATGGCGGCGAACGGCCGTGGGCGGGTGGAGGCAGTCGCGCACGGAAATCGACCTGTAGGGTGGGTGAGGGCCGCGGTACAGGTGAGCGATGAAGGTGCTCTTATATGAGAACGGTCGCGGCGGTCATAGACGGACGATCCTTCGGTATGTGGAGAAAAGCCTGAAGAGGAGAGGTATAGACTATTCGGCTTGTGATGATGGCGGAGAGGAGGGCGTGGGGCTCGAGAAGCTCGAAGCGACTGCGGATGAGCGGGGATGTGATATGGTTCATATCTTAACGTCCGACGGCAAAGGAAGGAGGTGGTTAATAGAATCGCTGTGGCGGAAGAGAAGCCAGCGCAGGATACCGTTGGTCGGAACATATTATCTGTATTCGAACTGCTACAAGATGGTTGGGGGACTGCTGTGGGATTACGTGCATTATCGTAGCCGCGTTGAGCGACTCTTGATCTCTGATGACTTTCTGGCGGTGCGGCGGGTTCCTCGGTGGCGGCGGCGGTATCTTAGCTATTTGCCGGATCCGTGGGATCCGGATGAATTTCCCGCCTTAACGAAATCAGAGGCGCAGCATTCTATCGGGCTAAGGCCGGAGAGGATTCGGTTCTTGGTTTTCGGCGATTTGAGCTGGCGCAAGGGCATCAGCTTGGTGCTGGAGGCATTCTCCCGGCTGAAGGAACCGACCGCGGAACTGGTCCTGGCGGGTGTTTGGTCGAAAGATTTTGGCGGGAGTCCGGAGGAACGCGCAATCCGGGACTTGGTGGGATCTGGACGCGCCCAATTGCTGGACGGGTATGTGGACGAAAAAGATGTTTCGCCCTTGTTTCATGCGAGTGATTTTGTGCTCTGCGCGTACCAGGCGTTCTTCGCAGTTTCGAGCAATTCGTTGACTCGCGCCTGCGCCGCTGGTCGGCCGGTCATCGCCGCGGAGCACGGTGTGGTTGGTCGCTTGGTTCGGGAGCAGGGCTTGGGGATCGTCTACCCCACGGGGGACGCCGCGGGTCTTACGGCGGCCATGGAACGCGGGTGTGAATGGGTGAAGTCAGGGCGGTCACCGTATCGTGCTGATCGAGCCGCGCAGGTAGCAGCCGCGCGGACTCTGGATGTGTTCGGCGATCGATTGGCGACCATTTATCGTGAAGTGCTTGAGGCAACCTCGGGCAAGGTGGTGGCGGAATGAGCGCCGGATCATTGGTGATAGCCGAGCATGTCGAGCCAGCGGCGGATGGATTCCTCTCTGCGCGACCCGTAAATCCGATTCCGTAAGGCTGTGCGGAGAAACTTGATGAAGCCGATCGCGCCCATCGTCATCATTCAGACCCATGTGCCGGAATACCGGGTTCCGTTCTTCAGGGAGCTGGAACGGACGACGGGAAAGAGGGTGGAAGTATGGGGTTCCGATACCTATTTCACCGAAACAATGCAGTCCGGCGCTCGTGCCGAACCGTGGTACAGCGGACTGAAAAACCACTTCTTTTTCGGACGAACGGCGCTTTGGCAGAGCGGACATCTATCCATCGCGTGCCGCTCGAAATTATGCGTCCTGGAGCTGAATCCGAGAGTGCTCAGCAGCTGGCTGATTCTCGTGTTTCGCCGACTTCGGGGAAAACACTCCGCCGTGTGGGGTCACCTGCATCCGAGGGCCGGGGGTCATTCGCGTACACGATTTCTTCGCTTCGCGATGATACGCCTTGCCGGGAACTTCGTCGCCTACACGCACTCGGCCGCGGCGGCCGCAATGGAGTTATCGGGACGGGTGAGGGTATTCGAAGCTCCGAATGGCATCTTGTGGAGCCGGGAGTGCGGGGCGACCGCCCGACCTGAGGCAGGCAGGTTTCGCATTCTTTTTGTGGGTCGGCTGATTGCTGCGAAGAAGCCGATGCTCCTGTTGGAGGGATTCGCGCTGGCCTTATCGAGACTACCGGAGGCGATTCATCTGGATTTCATCGGCGACGGACCGTTGAAAGCCGAGCTCGAACGGCGCGTTCGCGAATTGGGATTGGGTGAACGGGTGTCTGTGCACGGAGCGCTTTTCAGGACCGATCTGCTCCGACCGTTCTACGCCGAAGCACTTGCTTCGGTCTCACCCGGGTACCTCGGTCTTTCTGCCATCCAATCGTTTGGGTGGGGCGTTCCCATGCTAGTCAGCGAGAAGGAACTCCATTCGGTCGAGATCGAGGCATGCAGGATCGGATTCAATTGTGATTCTTTCCCATCCGATTCCCCGCTTTGTCTAGGCGAGGCGTTGGCACGGTTTGTCCTTCGGCCGCCCGTTTGGAGTCAAGCCCGTGAGGAGATCGCGCGGGCGGCGCGCGCTGACTACACCTATGACACCATGGTCGCGGGCTTTCTGAAGATGTTTCAGGAACGAATGCGAGTTTCTTGGGAGCCGCGGCCGTTGCATGTCGCCATCGCCTGGAGGGGACTGCCCTATTATGGGGCGCGTTGCATTCGGGAGGCACAATTGCGGCATCCGGAATGGCGATTTACAATCATCAGCTCCAGAGATTCCATACCGTATAAGGGGATAGACGAAATGGTAGGTGGGAAAGTGCACTGGGTTGATTTGAATCGACCCGTGACTTGGGCATCCCTCGCAGTTCCGTATCCGGACCTGATGCTCAGTACCTCCTGGCCGCACGCTGCTTATCAGGCCTTGGCGCGCGACGCCAAATCAAACGGTGATGGGAAGGTTGTCTGCATGGTCGACAACTATCTCCGCTATACGCCCAAGCAATTCCTCGGGTGGCTCTACTTTCGCCAGATTTTGCGGCCGCTTTTTGACTCCGCATGGGTCCCTGGCGCTTACGGCCGGAGGTTCCTGCGTTTTCTTGGCATGGCTGACGAGGACATCCATGAAGGTCTGTATTCTGCGGATCCCGACCTTTTCCGCCCGCCGATCGCCGCCGTCGCGATCCGCCGGGGTATAGTGTTTGTCGGCCAGTTGATTCGCCGGAAGGGCGTGGTCGAACTGGCAGCGGCAGTACGGCAACTGCGACATCGCGAGGCACTGACCGCTGACGTCACCTTTATCGGACAGGGCCCCCTCCGGGATGCCCTGATTAAGGACGGAATGGATGTCCGCCCTTTCCAGCAGCCGGTTGAGCTTGTGCGGTCGTATCAGCAGGCATCCGCAATGATCTTGCCGAGCAGGGTAGATCATTGGGGTCTCGTGGCGCATGAGGCAGCGCTCTGCGGCTGTTTGCTGTTGGTGACGCGGCAATGCGGTTGCGTCGCGGAGTTGGTGGAACACCGGGTGAATGGATACGTTATGGAAAGCTCGTCAGTTAAGGAGATAATCGCTGCGATAACTTGGCTGAACCAATTAAGTGAAAGAGAGAGAACTATCGGTCGGGCAGTTTCGCTCCAGCGTGCGCTGAAGATCTCCCCTCGCCTTTGGGCCGACACACTCGATATACTGGTCAACCGTTTTGTGTTGCAGGGAGCAAGCTCCGCGCCGGATGAGAGGATCTGATTTAGAATGAGAAAGCACGTGATCGCGGCATTTCTCGAAATGCTATCGGCGATGATTCTCGCAGGCAAATTACGGCAGAGATCCAGGTAGGGCTTGGAATCTTGTGGGAGATTGCATAGGCGGTGGGCATCTGATCTTCAGATGGAACTGAAAGAATACTCTATCGATCAGATGAGACCGCGAGTTTTAGTGAATGCGCTGAAATTGCACGAGGGACCCGAACGGTCGCCAAACGGCAATTTCCAGCATGTTCTTCACCTCGCAGCAGAAATGGCCATGCTTCCCGGGATAGAGGTGCTAATTCTAACGGATCTGGATTCTCACGGACCGTTGGCGGAGAGGATCCAAGAAGGGAGATTGATTCCCACGCACTTGCGGATAGATTCAATCAGGGCGGCTGATCGCGCGGTTGTGCAGGCGGTCAGGAGGCTGCGGCCTGATATCTACCATCGGCCAACTGGGCAGCTGCCTTTTCGTGATCTGCACTGCGCCACTGTTGTGGGCATTGCAGATTTGAATTTTAAGCATCTACCGACCCCGTTGCTGAAGCGGCTCTACAAGGAATTGAGCTATCGCTGGACGATGCGAAAAGCAGACCGAGTCATCTGTGTTTCAGGTTACACGCGAGATGATGTGGCGAAACGGTACAGGGGGGTGGCTGGAAGATTACGCGTCGTGCCCCACGGAACCAACGAGTTGCCGCTTGCCGACAATTCGTTGGCCCAACTGCAGGCGGGTCCATTTTTCTTGGTCTTTGGCAACCAGGCACACAAAAATGTCGAGCTTTGCTTACGGGCGTTCGCCGAGTTAAATGGCGCTATTCCCGGATTGTGGCTGGCTTTGGTGGGGAGAAACGAGCATGTTGAAACAGCCCTGCGACCCATGGTGAATCGGCTTGGGCTTGACGCGGCGATTGAGTTTGTTGGTGCGCCAACGGGAGCGCAATTGGCCGGTCTGTATAAACGAGCAACGGGTTTACTCTTTCCCTCGCGTTTTGAGGGATTTGGGCTGCCAATTCTAGAGGCGATGGGTGCCGGATGTCCAGTTGTGTGTTCGAACGTATGCTCACTACCAGAGGTGGCAGGGGAAGCGGCGATCATGCTAGATCCAGACGATGTTGCCGGAATGCGGGCCGCCATCTTGACTCTTGTACGGGACACGGCCCATCGAGCAGAGTTTATCGCTGCGGGACACAAACAGGCAGCCAGATTCACATGGCGGCGGGCGGCGGACCTAACCGAGGCGATTTACCGGGAAATATTGTATCCGCAAAATTGATTTGGGAATACTTTCTGCTTTAGGGGAAAACACAAGGCGCCAGAATTCGCTGCGATACCTAAGCGTGTTATGCGGCTTCTCATTCATGATTATGCCGGACATCCCTTCCCAGTCAGCCTGAGCCGGGAACTTGCCCGACGGGGACACCAAGTGACCCATGCATTCGCAGGGAATCTGCTCACCCCGCGCGGAGTATTGATCCTCCAGCCTTCCGATCCTCCATCCCTCGAGTTTCGCGAAGTGCCGATGTCGGCGAGCTATCGAGCCAATAAGTATAGCTTTCTCCAACGGAGAAATTATGAGTTAGATTACGGACGGGAGCTTTCTGGATTCACTAGTCAACTGCGTCCTGATGTAGTGATTAGCGGGCAGACTCCGACCGAGCCTCAATGGATGATGATAAAGGAAGCCCGGCGGTTGGGGATTGCGGTGATTTCATGGGTGCAGGATTTCTACAGTATCGCGGTCACCCAGCTCGCTCAGAAAAAACTGCCAGTTATCGGAGCTGCAATCGGCTGGTGGTACCGCCAACTTGATACTCGGTGCCTCTTGGCCAGCTCGGGCATCGTGGCGATCACAAAGGATTTCGTGCCGATCCTCGAGAGGATCGGCGTGCCCGCGGAACGAATAACGGTCATTCCTAACTGGGCGCCGCTCGATGAACTGCCCGAAAGGCCGCGGCGAAATGCGTGGTCGATCCGGCACAACCTCGATGAGCGATTTGTCTTCTTATATTCTGGGACGCTAGCGATGAAGCACAATCCCGATTTGCTGCGGCAGCTCGCTCTTCGATTCCGAGGCGATACCGTAGTTCAAATTGTGGTTGTTTCCGAAGGCCCTGGCGCCAATTATCTGCAGCGCGCAAAAGCGGACGAGAACCTCGTAAATCTTGTGGTGCTGCCGTTTCAGCCGTTCGATGAAATGCCAGAGGTGCTGGCGTCAGGTGACGCGCTCGTTGCCGTTTTAGAGCCGGACGCAGGTGTCTTCTCGGTCCCTTCGAAGGTTCTGAGCTATCATTGCGCGGCGCGCCCGATCCTTGGTGCCATGCCTTTGCGGAACTTGGCAGCCCGGGTTATCGGCCACGCAGAATCCGGCATTTGCGTCGATCCAGGCGACATCCAAGGGTTTCTGGCCGCGGCGGAACGGCTGCGAGGTGATCCTGCGACCAATGCGGCGATGGGGCGGCGGGCACGGCGATACGCGGAGCAGGAGTTTGAGATCGGCTGTATCGCAGATCGCTTTGAGAAAGTGATTCGGAGTGCGATGAGCGTAGACCTCTGAGGAGGCCTTACGCCTGGGGCTGTCAACGCGGTATCTTTGGCGCCCTGCGGAGGGAAGGGGCGTAGCTGTTGGCTCCAGCGGGCGATCGAGCCATCCCCAGCTCAGTAGGCGTTTTTCCGACTAGAAAAAGTCAGTAGCAGGATCTGCATATCCAGCCAGAGCGACCAGTTCTCTATATAGTACAGATCATATCGAATGCGTTCGTGCAGGCTCGTATTTCCTCGGAGACCGTTGACCTGCGCCCATCCAGTCAGCCCCGGGCGGATTTCATGACGTGGATTGTAGTGGGGAATTTCTTTCTCAAATTGTGCGATCAGTTCCGGCCGCTCCGGTCGTGGCCCAACTAGGCTCATGTCACCTTTTAAGATATTCCAGAATTGGGGCAGTTCATCGAGGTTCCACTCGCGCATGAACATGCCGATCTTGAGCCGTCGCGCATCTTTCTGCACCGCCCAGCGGGGGCCGGTGTCCTTCTCGGCGTCCTTCCGCATTGACCGAAGCTTGTAGATCGTAAAATGATGCCCTTGTCGCCCGACCCGGACCTGGCGGTATAAAATCGGCCCAGAATCCTCGCGCCGAATCAGGACGGCCAGCACAGCCATGACAGGCATGGAAAGTACCAGCCCGACTGAGGCGCCGACCATGTCGATTGTGCGTTTGAGAAGGTGGTTGATTACCCCGTGGATGGGAAGCGACCCAATTCCGAGAATCGGAACGCCGGAGATTGGCTGCATTTTCAGGCCAGAGACGAAGATCTGAAAGAACGATGGGATGATGTTGAAGGCGACGTATAGTCGCTCGCATTCAGTTGCAAGGTCCAGCAAACGGTCTCGAGAGATGTTGAGATCCGCCACAACGATGGTGTCAATTAGGTGACTCTGGATGATCGTTTCAAAATCGTCCAATGTCCCGAGGACAGGTGCGCAATTCCCCGTTGGAACGGTCGCTCCGCCTGTCGTGATAAGCCCGCAAACACGGTATGCGGAGGTCTGGTCTTGCGAAATGGCGTGTACGACGCGTGTGGCTTCTTCGCTCCAACCAATCAAGGCGACACGTTGCATGATTCGGTCTCGCCAGCGACTGTGAACAAGCACGAAGTAGAATGCGTAACGCCAAATCGTCATCGCCAGGAACGTCGTGATGCACGAGAATGCAACGAACATGCGCGAGATAGCTGGGTTGAAATCGATGATCAGTGACGCGCTCAGAAAGAACAAAAACCAAAAGAAAATACCACGCACTATAATTGCTATCGCCTCGTGCGGGCGCAGCAACAGGCGGCCATCGTAAAGCTCAAGGTAAGCGAAGCTGCCAACTAGGCAAAGCGTCCCAAAGACCAGCAAAGGCAAGTAGGTGCGGTAGTTCGGGTCAAGTGGTTCGACTCCAATGTGTCGCAGGGGCGAGAAAAACCGCAACCAATACCCAGCGCTAAGCCCGAGAAAACAGACAATAAACCCGCTACCCAATTGTATGGATAACAAGAATATGCGTGTTCTGGGGAAGGTGCGGGTGGGCGACACAAAAATGAAAAGTTTGATGAAATAGTACGGCCAAATCCAGCCAATTATGGTGGCGTAGCCTAAGCCATCAACAGCAACCCCGGATTACCGGGGCTTCCCCTGTGAAGGGCAGTTCTAGCGCGTTGGGTGTTTTTTTGGCTCTGGGATCGGTCTCTTTGTCACAGGTCACTTGATGATGCCGGTCTCGGCATAATTGACTGCCCCATGACAGGACTCTCCGCTCTTCTGTCAATAGGATGTGGATTTTGTTTCTCCGGGAAGCCTCAATCAACTACTGCAGATCTCTCTTGGCATTTTGACTATTCTCCGACTTGCCATCGGCAACGATCAAGGTGTACCGGACCGTATAGTGCTTCACAGGCCAGACGACGTCGCCGACCAATTCAATCGCGTATTTCCCAGGTTTTGGGAACGCGACATTGAATTTGGAGTAGATCCAATGATTTGGCTGCAGCGTGACGAAAGAAGAACGATGGAATGAATCCGGCCCGGTGATTTTGATTGAGCCGCGCCAGCCATTACTGTCCAAGGTCTCCAGGAAGGGGGTCAAAATGAGTTTGTCCCCAGCGACTGGGGTGGCAAATCCCTTCACAGAATTCATCGAACCACGATCCTCGCTTAGTCCTCGAAGTGGCGCGCCTGCGCCAATAGCGTATTGGCTTGTTTCTTCGCGGCTGAAGGACCATTGGAGCCACAGGCGTGGCGGTCGCAGTTCTGCCGCTGACCGCAAAGGCAACCGGAAAAGCTCCTCTTGAGTTGAAAGCTCCAGAGCAACATCGCACGGTAGCCAATGGGTTGACAGGAGTCCGCCCTGTGAATACGGGCTGTATAGCACGTCCATCGCCAGGAAGGGTTGGTTGCGAGTTACGCTAGGATTGAAGAAACGCAGCTGTTCAATGACCGCATCGGTAACCGATGCTGGGGCAGTACGGATCAATCTTGTCGCGCCGGGGAGAAAGGCATTCCCAGCTGATTGCAGAACATAACCAATACCGGGAGTGGTCACGGGTACCTTCTCGCCGAACTTTGATGCGTCCTGCGTACCGGCTCCTGCCATTGTGTCAGTTGTTTTGATTATCTGGCGCATGGCGAGGTCGTCGGGAGGGATCATCAGAGCCTGCCAGAACCGGTTGTAAGTCGGTCCGTTCGCTGGCAAGAGAAGCAGGGCAGTCAGTACAACCAAGAGAAGGGAGAAGGGGGCAAGGAGAAGGGCGAGAGAAAGGCGAAAGGCGGAAGGCGGAAAGCGGGGGACTGAAGTGCCCGCAGGGAGAAGGGAGGAAGGGGCAGGCAGAAAGGATCCGTGAGCCGTAGTTGTGTTCGGCTGAGTCGAGCTAGAAGCTTTAAGCTGAAAGCCTAAACCTGAGAGCACTCTTGGTCCTATTTCCTTCGCTTCCTTCTGTAAGCTGCCCGAAGGAGGTAGCGAGATCTCAGCTGTGCCGGTTCCTTGCTCCTTGCTCCCAGCGCCCTGCCACACCCGCTTGCCGAGCGCGACGAGAGCGAGACCGCTTGGGATCGCGAACAAGAAGCGCGCAAAGGTGATCACCCCTTCGTCCGGACTATGTCGTGATATCAGTTCGACGAGGGGAATAGCCACAAACGGCAAGCTTAGCGCAATAAGCGGGATAATCGTAAGCCAACCGACGAGGTGGTTGCGGCGAAGGAGCAGGAGACCGGCGGCAAGGTTGACGAGGCCGAAGAGCCCAAGAATCCACAACGTGCGGTCGCCCACCGGCAGCTGGAATGCAAACAGGTTGAAACCGTACCACGGCGTGAGCCAGCCGTCGCGAACATAGCCAGCCAGCGCTGGATCGCGCGGAAACCATAATATCGCAACGACGCTCAACACCAGAGCTCCACCTGCCAGCCACCAGACCATCGAGCGTCTCCACTCGATCAACCGCCAGATCGCCACGGCGAGCAGTCCGAGTCCCGCAATGCCGAGACCCTGCACATGGTTGAAGGCGGTCAGCAGGAGCAAAGCGAGAACTGAAGCTCCTGCTTGGAGAAGGGAGAACGGAGAAGGGAGGGCGGAGGAAAAGCGCAAATGCGGGAATGCGGGAATGCGAGAAACTGGAGGAGCCTGCCCTGCAGCGGCAGCGCCATGGACCGCGGGTGTGTCTGTCCGATGCGATCCGAAAGAACCAGATTTCAACACGGAGGTCGCAGAGGACGCAGAGCCTATCGCAGCCGACTCTGTGCTCTCTGCGTCCTCTGTGTTTAAACTAGCTACAGATGGACTTGCTCCCGTTCCTTGGAACTTGAGCCTTGGAACTTGGAACTTCTGACTCGCATATTCGATCGCGACGCGCACCAGTGCCACCGCTCCAATCTGTGCGAAAATGCTGCTCGATATCCCATAGTACCGGTAAAACCCGAAGATGTTGTTCCCAAACAGCACCGTCTGCAGGATCACAAACAGCATCGATGCGCGCTCACCGAGTCCGAGCGCACGCGCGAGGCGGTAGTACTGCCAGCAGAGCAACAGGCAGCAGCCCGTGTAGTAAAAATCCAACCAGAAGAGTTGCCGGGTGGGCGGCGAAATTTGGCCAAGAAAGCTGTAGGCGAGAAAGTAGCTCGATTTTGCCCATGCTGAATGTTCGCCAACCGTGTTCAGCCAGGCCCATTCGTTGAT
>Ga0265323_10000014_pt1 | contig 106540 bp, 104 predicted proteins | sample 41225metaG_FD_193580 | JGI IMG/M metagenome (GOLD analysis project Ga0265323, IMG submission 193580) | Rhizosphere microbial communities from Carex aquatilis grown in University of Washington, Seatle, WA, United States - 4-12-25 metaG | ecosystem: Host-associated > Plants > Roots >...
GCGATTAGAAACCGCGTTCGAGCCGAGTGAGGCGCACGGGGAGTTTCGATCCGTTCGCCCACGCAGTTTCCCCAGAGGGATATGGTTGCTACTGCGCAGACCAGCACGAAGCAGCGTTTTCTGGCGAGACCACCTCGCCAAAAAGGCCTCGCCTGTCATGGGTGGGGCGCGCAAAGAGGACGCGGCTTCGGGGAGCGACCGGGTTTGGCAAGGCCCGGAAAACCTCCTTCCGTGGGGCGGCGTGAAAAACCACGTCACCCAACTGCAATGCGAAATGCAACCTGAGAGTTAAGAGGTCAGACCCGTAGCATGGGGCTAACGCCCGGCCAAAAGCCGGGGCCGACCCTGTGGTAACGGTGCCGACGCGAGCGACGCAAGTTGCAGGCGTGTCTGCACCCCGTCTGGCGTGACCGCCACTGGCAAGTGGTGGCCGAACCGGGCGTAGAGGCCTCACTCGAAAGATTCCGGCTGGCAACGGCCGGGACGGTCCCGCCATGAGACTGAAACCTTCGCATGCCGCGAGGAGTGGCGTCGGGGAGCACACGGCCCGCGAAAGCGAGAGCGCCCAATGTGTGCGACTGGGAAGAGAGCGTGGCGAGCTCCCACCCCCAAGTTTGGCCCTGGAACCGCAAGGTTCCGGGGCCTTCTTGTTTTTGGGCAAAAACACGCGTTTTGCACGCATTCACATCCTGCCGACCGTGCTCGCGAGCGTGTCCCGTGGCCGCGAGCGCCAGCGAGTGGTTCCGGGAAGGCAGACAGCCGCCCATCGCCCCGCTAATAAGCGCTTGCGCAGAAGCAGTTCCGCGCCTTGCGGACTCCGGCCTTGCCTTCCTTGAAGCCAGGCCGCACCGTAATTCCTTTTTTTGCAGAACCAGGCATGAACCACAACATCCGCAACATCGCCATTATCGCCCATGTCGACCACGGGAAAACCACCCTCGTCGACGAATTACTCAAGGAGGGCGGAGTTTATCGCGCCAACCAGCAGGTCCAGGAATGCGTCATGGATTCAGGGGAGCTCGAACGCGAAAAGGGCATCACCATCAAGGCCAAGAACGCATCCATTCACTGGAAGGGAAAGACCATCAACCTGGTCGACACCCCTGGACACGCCGATTTCGGCGGCGAAGTTGAACGCTCCCTCAAAATGGTCGACGGAGTGCTGCTCCTCGTCGACGCCTATGATGGCCCGCAGGCCCAGACGCGGTTCGTTCTGCGCAAGGCCCTCCAGCACGGCCTCAAGGTCATCATCGTCGTCAACAAGGTCGACCGGGAAAACTCGGATCCCAATGGCACCTACGACAAGGTGCTGGAACTGCTGCTCGAGCTGAATGCCAATGAAGAGCAATTCAATGCTCCGGTCGTCTATGGCAGCGGCCGCGACGGATACATGGTCCGCAAGCCCGGAGAGAAGGGCACCGACATGACCGCGCTGTTCGAGACAATTCTTGAACATATTCCACCTCCGTTCGCCAAGCCCGACGATCCGTTCCGGATGCTTGTCTCCAACATCGACTGGAGCGACTACGTCGGCCGGATCGCGATCGGCAAGGTCCTTTCAGGCCAGATCACGGTAGGCGACGCCGTCTACATCATCCGCAACAAGGGGGGGGAGCGTATCCGCTGCAAGATCACAAAGGTGGTGGAATTCTCCGGCACCCAGACCAGCGAGTCCGCCGTCGGAGTTGCCGGCAATATCGTCGGCTTGTCCGGCTTCGAGGACATCGACATCGGTGACACGATCGCGGCCGATGAGAATGCCCATGCACTTCCTTTCACGGACGTCGATCCGCCGACGATCGAGATGCAGTTTTGCATCAATGACGGCCCGCTCGCCGGCCGCGAAGGGAAATATGTCACCTCCCGCCAGCTCCGCGACCGGCTCTTCCGCGAGATGAAATCGAACATCTCGATCAAGGTGTCGGACACGGATACCGCGGGCGTATTCGACTTGAAGGCCCGGGGCTCCATGCAGATCGCGATTCTCGTCGAACAGATGCGCCGCGAGGGCTTTGAAATGCTGGTCTCGCGACCCACCGTCATCACCAAGACCGAGAATGGCCAGACGCTCGAGCCCTTCGAGTCGCTCTGGGTTGAAATCCCGGAAGACTGCCTTGGCGTGGTCATGCAGCTCCTGGCCAACCGCAAGGCGCAGATCACCGCCATGCACAAACACCCTCTCGGAACCACCATCGAAGCGGTGGCGCCGACCCGGGGCCTGATCGGGCTCGAAACCGACCTCGTCAACGCCACCAGCGGCCGCGGCGTGATGTCGCACCTCTTCAAGGAATATGGCCCCTGGGCGGGCGATGTCCTCACACGGCTCACCGGCACGCTTGTCGCCACCGAGGGCGGAGAATCAAAAGCCTACGCGCTCGTCACCATTCAGGAGCGGGGCAAGCTCTTTATCGGGGCCGGCGAGCAGGTCTACGAGGGCATGCTGGTCGGCGAGAGCCCGCGGCAGGAGGACATTCCCGTCAACGCAGCCCGCGCGAAGCGGCTCACAAACTTCCGCTCCCAGGGCGAAGGCGTCGCCACGCAGCTCTCGCCGCCGGTGCGGCTTTCACTCGAGAAGGCCATCGAGTATATCGCGTCCGACGAATTCGTCGAAGCCACGCCGAAATCGCTCCGCCTGCGCAAGCGGATTCTCGGCCAGACCGACCGCCGCAAGGCCGAGCGCGCGGGACGCAAGGGCGAAACGGCGGAAAAGACCGACTCTTGACGGCGCAAATCCGATCGCTGCCGGAATGGCTCCGGCAGCGAATCGGCCGGTTGCCTCCTGTTTCAGCAAATGCCGCGCGAACGCGGCAGCAGCGACTCCGGGCACCTCTGTTTCCGAGGCGAGGATCTTCATGGGGAAATCGTCAGCAGCAGTTTGCCGGCAGTGCAGGCTGTACTCTGGAGACGGGACGCCCTCGTCGTGCCCACCCCTCTCGAAGACGCGACGCGGGCGTCGCGTCTTCATGAGGGAACCGAGTGAAGAGCAACCGCCCTACCCGAGCAGCTTCGCGTAGTCGTCGGCCGACAACAACGCGTCCACCTCCGAACGACTGGCGATCTTCAGCTTGAGCATCCAGCCTTCGTCGAACGGAGAATGATTCACCTTTTCAGGCGCCCCATCCAGCGCGGCATTCACCGCCAGCACCGTGCCCGCCACCGGCGCGTAGAGATCCGAGGCCGCCTTCACGGATTCAACAACCCCGAATGACTCGCCTGCCTTGAGTGCGGCTCCGACCTTGGGCAGCTGCACAAAAGTGATGTCTCCCAGGCTGTTCTGGGCGTAGTCGGTGATGCCGACGGTCGCGGTGCCGTCGCTCTCCAGTTTCAGCCATTCGTGGGATTTCGCGTATCGAAGGTCAGGTAGGACGTTGCTCATGGGATAAGGGAGGAGCCAGGAGGCGATAACATCGAGGAATCCGTCGCGTGCAAGCACGCAGGAACCTGTTGGGCTTCGCCCTCCAGGTTCCTGAGCAAATGGCTGGCGCCATTTGGGACGGACTTGTGCATAGCAGGGTGGTGGTTGGCGCAAAGCAGCCTGTCGGGCTTCGCTCTCCAAGCTGCTGGACGATCCTTTGTCCTTCAGCCGGAGTCGCGCGCAGGAATGCCGGCGTCACGTCTTCTTCGCACGCACGAACGGCGGTTTGACGAGTTGCAGGGCGATCTTCGCTCCGCGGATGTCAACGGTCAGCGGCTGCGTCGCGGCCGCCGCGATGACCAGCGCCGAACCGATCGCCTCGTTCAGAATCGGCGAAAGTGTTCCGGAAACGACCCGACCAACCTCGCCGGAGAGGCCGATGACCGGCGAGCCGCCCCGCACGATCCGGCGATCGCCGGTCTTGAAATACACGATCCGGTTCACCGAACCCGCCGCCTTCTCCGCCGCCAGCGCCGCACGTCCGTTGAAATCGACGCCCTTGTCCAGTTTCACCGTCCAGGCGAGCCCGGCGGTCAACGGCGAGATGTCGGCCGAGATCTCATGCCCATAGAGCGGATAACCTGCCTCGAGGCGAAGGCTGTCGCGCGCCCCGAGACCCGCCAGTTCGAGCCCGCGGCCAGCTCCTGCCTCCAGCACCGCATCCGCGAGACGCCGGGCGTCACCCGCCGGATGATAGAGTTCAAAACCGTCCTCCCCCGTGTAACCGGTGCGGCTGATCAGACAATGGACTCCGGCGACCGCGCCTTCGCCGAAATGGTAGTACTTGATCTCGTCCAGCTTCACGCCCGTGAGCGATTGCACGATTGCCGGCGCCTGCGGACCCTGCACCGCGAGCTGGGCGTAGTCGGGCGAACGGTCTGTGACGATGATGTTGAATGGCGCGGCCTGTTCGCGAATCCAGGCCAGGTCCTTGTCGATGTTCCCCGCATTGATGCAAAGAAAGTAATCCTCGGGCCCGCGCAGATAGACGAGCAGATCGTCAACCACCCCGCCCGTCGGATAGCACATCGGGGAATAGAGCACGCGCCCGGGATAGAGGCGCCCGACATCGTTCGTCACGAGATGATTCAGAAAACGCCCTGCCTCAGGGCCGCGGACGTCGACCTCGCCCATGTGGCTGACATCGAACAGCCCGGCGGCGCGGCGCACGGCCTTGTGCTCGTCGAGAATGCTGCGGTACTGCACCGGCATCTCCCATCCGGCGAAATCCACCATCCGGCCGCCGTGCGCGACGTGAAACTCACGGAGGGGCGTGCATTTGAGTTCGCTCATACCGGTGAATGAACTGGCGGAACCCCGGGCGGATCAAGAACGTTCTTCATGACGCCGCGACGGCCGGCGCGGCGTCTCGCACCGCCACGATCACCGAACGGGACGCCATTCCACGACCGCAAGCCTTTCAAGTGGCGCTGGTCTTCGACCGGCGGCCTGCCCGCGGCATATTGTCAACACGCCAGTCGGAGACTGGCACCGCGCTCCGCCCTCGGCTCGACATCCGCGCCACATTTGATTCGAAAATCCACCGTTATCACTAGAATGTACCCTCCATGTCCTGGCTCATTCTCGCCATCGTCCTGACCCTCGACGTCTCGTTCGTCTGTTCGCTGGTCGAGGCGCTGATCCTGAGCACGACCATCGCGGAGATCGAGGCCCTCAAACGGCGCCGCCCAAGACACGGACAGCTCCTCGAGCTGCTCAAAGTCGGTCTCAACGACACGATGTCGGCGATCCTCACCCTCAACACCATCACCAACACCCTGGGTTCGGTGATGATCGGCGGCCTGGTAACGCAGCTTTTCGGCCATGCCTGGCTCGGCGCAGCCTCGGCCGCCATGGCGTTTGCAATTCTCGTGTTTTCCGAGGTCCTGCCAAAGAACCTTGGCGTAACCTACCGCGTCGCGCTGCAACCGCACGTTGTCTTCCCTCTTTGGTGGGCCCGCCGTGCGCTCACCCCGGTGCTCTACGTCTGCAGCCTCGTCGTCCGCGTGTTCATCAAGACACGCCCGGCGGCCCAGACCTCGGACAAGGAGATCATCCTGCTCGCCGAGCGCGGCGCGATGGAAGGGACGCTTTCAAAGAACGAGTCGAACATCATCGCCAACGCACTTTCGCTCGATGACGTTCGTATCAGCGAGATCATGACCCCGCGCACCGTAATCACCACACTGCGAAGAGGCGCAACGGTGGGCGACGTCTTCCGCGAGTTTCCAAACATCCCGTTTGCCCGCATTCCGGTCTGCCAGAAGAATCTCGATGATGTTGTGGGACTCGTGCGGCGCCGCGATCTGCTCAAGGCGAAAGCCAACGACCAGGATCTCGAAACGGTGGGCAATCTCATGCAGGAGATCAGCTTCATCCCGGAAACGGCCACCGTGGGCAGCGCGTTGCAGCTGTTCCTCAAGACCCATCAGCATCTCCTGGTCGTGGTGGACGAGTTCGGCTCCACAGCCGGAGTGGTGACCATGGAGGACGTGATGGAGCAGATCCTCGGACGGGAGATTTTCGAAAAGGACGACATCGCGGTCGACATGCGCGAGCTCGCCCGGGCAAAGCTCCAAAAGCAGCGCCGCAGCCGGCGTCCCGGGGACACCAGCGCCGGATCGTGGACACCGCGCCCGTGACCACGACCATTCAAGCGAGCCGCGCTCGATCCATTTGTGGTTTCCCTCCGATTGGGTCACCCGTTTGACTGGAAGTTCCTGTGAATATCCTCCTGCCGTTCGCCTACTGGGTCGACAATCTCAGCCCCTTTGCCATCCGCTTTTGGGGCAATGTCGGGATCCGCTGGTATGGGCTGGCCTACGTGCTCGGATTCATCGCCGGAGGCTGGCTGATGATGCGCTACCACCGCGCGGGGCGCTCCTCGCTCCCGGCCGACAAGGTGGCGGATTTCATCCTCGCCCTCGTCGTTGGCGTGATGGTCGGCGGCCGGCTCGGCTACTTTCTCCTCTACGATCTGGATCTGCTCCTCCGCTACCCGCTCGTTCTGTTTCGCGTCTGGGAAGGAGGCATGGCGAGCCACGGTGGATTTGTCGGAGTCGTTCTTGCCATCTGGTGGTATTCGCGACGCCACGGTTTCCCCTACCTCCATCTTTTTGATCTGGTGGCCAGCACTGCTCCGATCGGCCTGCTCCTGGGCCGCATCGCCAATTTCATCAACGGCGAGCTTTGGGGAAAGATGTCAACGGTGCCGTGGGCGGTGATCTTCCCGAAGAGCGCGAGAGAGGGCACGCCCGTCGAAATGATCGCGCCCCGCCATCCCTCGCAGCTCTACGAAGCCGGACTCGAGGGCGCCCTGCTCCTGGCCTATGTGCAGTTGCGCTTCTGGAAGAGCGATGTCGTGCGCAATCAGCCGGGACGCCTGGGCGGCGAATGCGTCGTGGTCTACGCGCTGGTGCGCATTGTCTGCGAGGCTTACCGTGAACCTGATGAAGGAGTCTCGCTGATCTTTGGCCTCAGCCGCGGCACGTTCTACTCCCTGTTTCTGATTCTGGTCGGCGTGTTTCTGATCGCCCGCGGCATCTGCCGGCAGAAGCACGGTGATCCGGTTGCCAAATAGCACCCGTCTCTGACTGCGCCACTCGTCGGATCGTTGGCCAGCGCCAGTAGCGCCGGTCTGCGACCGGCGTCTGGAGTCGGGCGGCAGAAGGCCGCCAGTCAAAGACCGGCGCCACCCTTGGCGGCGACCGAAGCCGCAGGAGGTTCACGCCAGCCATCGCCTGGCACAGCTCAACCGCGACTCGCTCCGCCGAATTTCGAGCGCAACATCGCCTTCAGTTCCTCGCGCCCATCGATCTTCAGCGCCCAGAGAAGTGCTGCATAAATCGCGCAACCCAGCGGGATCAATCCGACAACGGCAAGCACGTCGGCCGTGCGGCCCCCGGATATCTTTCCAAGCCCGTACCATCCCGCGCCCACCACGGCGCTCATGACAGCGGTGGCAATCATGATTTTGACAAGACTCGGCCTCAGCGATCCGAACCGCATCTCCGGTATCCGCCGCGTCAATGCCCGCTTCAGCAAAACCGTCTGCACGATGATCGCCGTCGTGCTCGCCAGCACCAGTCCCGCAGCTCCGAGCCAGCGCATGAGCGCGAGGCTCAACGCGAGGTTCACGAGAAAATCGATCGCTGCAATCTTCACCGGCGTCGCCGTGTCCTTGACGGAATAGAATGCGCGCACCGTCAGGTTAACGACTGAGAAGAACGGCATGCCAATGACAAACAGCGCAAGCAGAAGCGCCATGGCGCCCGCGTCGCCGGACGTGAATTTCCCGTGTTGGAACAGAAGCCGCGTGATCGGTGCGCTCAATAATGCCAGGCCCGCCGCCGCGGGCACGTTGATGAGGAGTATCAATCGCACCCCTTTGCGAAAATCCGCAGCCATGTCCTCGAACCGCTCTTCGACAGCATGACGCGCAAGCACCGGGTACACGACCGTCGAGACGGCTATCGCAAACACTCCGATCGGAAGTTCCATGATGCGATTGGCGAGGAACATGAGCGTGGCGGCGGAATCGTTGATCTTGTACGCGAGAAGATTCCCGACGTAGATGTTCACCTGGTAGACGGCGGTCCCGAAGAATCCCGGCGCCATCAGCCGCGCGATCTCGTACACGCGGGGCGAAAGCGCGAAATCGAAGCGCGGCCGCCATCCCAGTTTGATCAAGACGCCTGCCGGCACCGCCATCTGCAGAAATCCTCCGATCAACACGCCCGCGCACAACCAACGGATCTCACCCATCGGCGTCCGCGCCCAGTGCAGCCCGGCGCCGCCGAGCGTCAGAATCATCGACAGATTGAGCCAGATGGGCGACAGCGCCGGCTCGGTGAAATGCTGGAAGACATTCAGCGTCGCGTTGAACGCCGCCGCCACGCAGATGAACACCAGGTACGGGAACAGGATCACCGTAAGGTCCGCCGCAAGATACCATTTCTCCTCCTGTGCGCCGATCCATCGCGAATGGTCGAACAGCACCATCGCCACCGCCACGACCCCGCCGGTCGCCACGACCAGCCAGCTCGTGACCTTGTTCAGCAGCGCATAGGCGCCCGGCCGGCCGTGCTCATGCAATTCCTGCTGGAGCGTCGGCAGAAAAGCCGCCGAGAGCGAGCCTTCGCCCAACAGCCGCCGGAAGAGATTCGGCAGCCGGAACGCAGTGTAGAACGCCGACAACAACAGGTTTGCACCAAAGATCGCCGCACTCAACTGATCGCGCACCAGCCCCAGAACGCGTGAAATGACGGTCAGGAACGAAACGACTCCGATGTTCTTGAGGCTCTTTGACACAGGGCGGGTGTTTCTCTGCATCCGACCGGGAGTTAGCAAGCCCATTACAAGGCATTGACGGTTCCGAAGACCCGCTGCATGTTCCGCGCGAATGCCTTTGCTGCCCAAGCTAATCGAGCGGCTGCAGCGCCACCCCAAACGCATCGTGTTTCCGGAGGGCGCCGATCCGCGCATCCTCCAGGCGGCCCGACAATGGGTGACGCGCCGCATGGGCGCGCCCATCCTGCTTGGCGACCGGGCGCGGATCAAGGAGGCCGCAGCCCAACTGGACGTGCAGCTTGCAGGCATGCGCCTCATCGAACCCGGCCGCAGCGAGGATTTCGACCGTTTCGTCGCCGAGTTCGAAACGCTCCGCCGCGACAAGGGCCTCAAGCCCGGTGAGGCCAGTACGGCAATGCTCGACTGCAATTACTTCGCGACGATGATGCTCGCAACCGGCCAGGTCGACGCGCTCGTCGGCGGCGCCACGGTGTCGGCTTCGAGCGCGCTCCGTCCCCTGTTCCAGATCATACCGCGGCTTGCAAACGTCACCACCGCGTCGTCGTTGATGATACTCGACTGGGATGAACAGAAGGTCGGCATCGATGGTTCGCTGTTTCTGGCCGACTGCGGCGTCATTCCCGAGCCCACCGCCGAGCAACTTGCCGATATCGCGATCACCACCGCGATGATCGCCCGGCATCTGACCAACGAGCTTCCGCGCGTCGCGATGCTCAGCTACGCCAGCAAGAGCGAGTCGGACCATCCCGCAGTGGTCAAGATGCGCATCGCGACCGGTCTTGCGCGCGCCAAGGCCGCAGCCTCCGCGCTTCCGATGGAAGTCGATGGCGAGCTTCAGGTCGACGCGGCTCTCGATCCGCACGTCGCCGAAACCAAACGGGTTGGGGGCGAAGTCGGAGGCCGGGCGAACGTGCTCATCTTTCCCGATCTCGCGAGCGCAAACATCGGCTTCAAGCTTGTTCAAGTCATCGCCGGCGCGAACACGTTTGGCCAGATCATCACCGGGCTCAGCCGTCCCGCCGCGGAAATCAGCCGCGGCGCAAGCGCGCACGACGTCTTTGGCGCCGCAGCCGTTGTCGGCTGCCAGGCGATCGACCGCCGTCTGCTCTACGGGATGGCATAGCGGATCCGGAGTTTTGGGTTTTGAGTTTTGGGTCTGGAGATCTTGCTTATTAGTTCAGAGTTCAGCGTTCAGAGTTCGGAGTTCAAGGCTCGGAGTTCAGAGCTCAGCTTCTCAAAGTCAGAGTTTTAAGTTTCCGAATTCATTCCACCGTTCTGGAACCAATCCGGTCCGCGCACTTCTGGCTCAAACCCAGAACCCAAAACCCTGAACTCTGAACCCTATTTTCTTCCCTCCTGCCTCCTTCCATCCTGACTCCTGCCTCCTCCGTCATGCCCAATCCCAACCCGTTCAGCCAGCCGGTGCTGCCGTTGCTGACCAAGCCGACGAACCTCACCACGAAGCGGCTCTTCGTCGCCGCCACGCGGATGAACGACGGCAAGACCACGGCGTGCCTCGGTCTGTTCACCGCCCTGCAGCACCTGTACCCGCGCGTGGGCTTCATCAAGCCAATCGGCCAGCGATACGTCGAGGTCGAGGGACATCAGGTCGACGAGGACTCCTACCTGCTCGACATGATCTACAAGGTGCATGTGCCGATCGAGAGCATGAGCCCGATCACGATCGACCCGACGTTCACGCGGCGGTTTCTCGCGAATCCGGAGGAGATCTATGCCGGCCTTGTCGACCGGATCTGCCGCGCATTCGACCGGGTGTCATGGGAAAAGGACTTCACCATCATCGAGGGCACCGGACATGCCGGAGTGGGCTCGGTCTTCGATCTCTCGAACGCCCGCGTCGCAAAGATCCTCGATGCGAAGGTGATCCTCGTCTGTCCCGGCGGCATTGGTCGACCCATCGATGAGGTTGCCCTCAACCAGGCGCTCTTTGACCGCGAGGGCGTGGAAATCATCGGCGCAATCCTCAACAAGGTCGAACCCGACAAGCTCCCCCTCGTGGAGCAGTATGCGGGTCAGGGTCTGGAGCGTCTCGGCGTGCCGCTGCTCGGTGTCCTGCCTGTGCAGAAGATGCTGTCGGCTCCGAACCTCGCCCAAGTGGCCGGGGAGATCAATGGGCGCTGGCTCAACGCGCATGCGACCGGCGCCAACGAGCGCGTTCTGCGGGTCATCGTCGGCGCAATGACGGCGAAGGGAATCATCGATTACCTTCAGGCGGGCAACCTGATCATCACCCCGGGAGACCGCGACGATGTGATGCTCGCCGCGATTTCCGCCACCGCCATCTCCGGCACGAAGGCGATTGCCGGAATCATCCTCACCAACGACATCCTGCCCCATCCCAAGCTGCTCGAGTTGCTGGCGAAGACCGACATCCCCGTGATCACGGCCCGGGAGGACGCCTACGCGATCACGTCGAAGATCCATAACATGACCGTGAAGACGCAGCCTCAGGACCTCGACAAGATCCCGGTCATCAAGCGGCTCGTGACGGACCATGTGAACATGGAGAAACTCCTCGCTGCGTTCTGAAATCAGGATTGATTTGCTGGCGGCAGCCGTTCACTTTCGCCGCACTCAAGGGGACGCTTAGCTCAGTTGGTTAGAGCATTAGTATCACACACTAGGGGTCCCGGGTTCGAGTCCCGGAGCGTCCACCATTTTTCTTCCCGCCGCGGGAAGAAAAATGCCGCGCCGAAGCTTCGGCGAAGGCGGGCATCCAGAGTTGCAGCACCCTGCGAAATGGAGGCAATCGCCTCCTATCGCCAGTCTGCCAGTGGCACCAGCGCGGGCGGTTCGAGTTTCGGCCATTTTTCACCGACCGGACTCAGCAAGACCGCGAGGCGCGAGACGCCACGTCCGGCCGGCGGAGTCACGTCGATCGCGAGCATCGCGGTGCCCGCGTTCTGGTTCTCCGCGGCCGTAGGTGGCCGCGTCGAACTGATGCGAAGCCGCGCGTCGGAGGGCTCAAGCAGGTCCACCCGCAACGAGCGGCCATTTTGGATAAGAGTCGCCGACCGGCCATCACTCCCCAACGCAATCTCGGCCGGTGTCACCATGGTCCACTGAAGCGGAATGCCGGGCCGCTCCGCCAGGAATTCGTCCTGCACCAGGACCCGGGCGCGGTCGAGCAGGGCCACGCCGCGGTGAAGGCTGGCCACTTCGTTCGAGTAGACAGCCGTCAGGTCGGCGATGGCGAAGCCCCGGGCCAGCGTGCTTCCGAACGCGACAATTGGCGCGACGGCATGCCGATTCTGCAATGCTCCGCCGGGAGTCACTGTATTATGGCTGTAGTTGTTCGCCCTGAAATAGGTCCATCGTTTCGTTTTGTTGTCGCCCCAACCGGGAAGGTTGTAGCTGCCCCGGTCAGCCTCCGGACCGAGATCCATGGCCCATCGCTGTCCGTCGGCGTCGAGAACGAACGATCCGAGGTCGAGATGACCATGGTGGTCGGCGTTTTCACCCGCCTTGAAGCCCAGAAAGATCGCGCGCGGATCGTTCCAAGCACTGCGAAAAACGGCAATATCGGCGATGCCACCGAAATGGAGATCGAGGGGAAGTTCGGATGCTGATCTGCCGTTGGCAGATTCCTGTGGAAACCAAATCGCATGCAACGCGAAGAAGCGGTTCACCACCAGTCGTTGGATGGTGCGGTCGAATTGCATCACCCGCCCGCGAGCCAGGGAATCGGCCAGCAGAGCGCGTGTGCTGCGCAACGCGGCAGGCTGGTGATACCGTTCTGCCAACCAGGCGCGCGCCGGCGAATTCTGCAGGTCGCTGGTGGAATCGGCGTAGTTGAAGACCGGCCCTGACGGTCCTTCGACCGCTTCGTAGTAGTTTGCCGTGCGATCGAAGCCTGGCGCCGACGCCAGGCCGAAATCGGTTCCCAGCGCGCTTTCGAGTTCAGCGAATGCAATGACCGCGTAAGTCGTCCCATACGTCCAGTAACCCGGCCCTTCGGGATATCCTCCATCCGGCGAGTAGGCCGACATGCCGCGCGGCAAAGACCTGCGAACTCCGGCGATGACTGCGCGCGCGAGGGCCGGCTCTTCGTCGGCGACGGCAAGGGCGGCGCTAAGAAGACCGCTATTGCAGACCTGATTCTGGTTATTTGTGTCGACGGCCCATAAAAACTCGCGGCCCGTCGGGCCGCCGGAACGGTAGGCCGAATCGGCAAAGGATAGGGATTTGTCGACGAGAGCCCGCCTGATGACCGACCGTTCCGAAGGCTGGAGTTGCGGGTATAACCAGTCATAGCCGATGGCTACGGCGAAGCTCATTTCTCCAACCGACAAAAAATGGTGTGGATTCCAATCGGGAAAGGCGGCGACGGTAAGGAGGTCGCTCTTCGCACGGGCGAGGAACCGGCCATCACCGGTAAGACGATAGGCCATCGCGCAGGTGAGTATATAATAAACCGCATATCGGTCCTGCTCCTGCCCGAGCTCGCTGTCGGGTTGCCGGATCGCCGGTGCGCCGAGGATCGTTTCGGCCGTGGCGACGATGCGTTTGTGCAGGGTGGCACGCAGGGGATCGGACTTTGCCGCGGTCACCGCCGCGGCCAGATCCTCGTCGTTCATGAGCAGCCGCGGATGACCAGGGCGGAGTTGGGCCAGAGGATCCTGCTGCGCATCGGCCGGAAGCCCCGCGAGAACAAACAGCAGCGCCAACAGCAGACCAATGAAAGTGCGCCAACGATTGGACGGCATCGGCGATATCCACAGCGGAGATGCCGGTCTTATTTCAAGTTTTGGCATAGTCCAAAGAGCCATTCTGCACAACCGTAACACTCGCAGACTTGGACGTAAGGAGGCATTCCCTTGCCGAAAAAGCAGTCTATGGGGTCAGGCTTGGGGGGTTGGGGTGAGGACCACCTACAGAACCGTCTTCAGGAGCAGACAGATGCCGTAGCTCAGCGCCGCGAGCGAGTCGCCCGCGATCAGCCCGCCGCCGACCAGGGACGTCGTGCTCATGTCGGACGGGACTTCGCCCTCGGCCGGCGTTTCAGAAGCCGGCTTCGCCCGGGCTGTCGCGGTCTCGTAAAGCGAGCCCAGCGTGCCTCCCGCAGCCCACCACCAGCATGTCGCCAGCTCGACGAATCCGCCGAAGCTCGACGCATACGGACTGGGCAGCAGAAAGGCGTCGAAAACGAAATCGAAGACCTTTCCGCCGGCTGACGCGCGGATCCAGCCGCGGTAGCGCGGAAGGCGTTTGACGAGCTTCCGCACGACCTCCGTGACCAGGCCGATGAGAATGCCGAGCTTCAGCGCCTTCATGATATGCGGCTGCGCGGATGTGATGCCGCGCAGGGCGCCGACGAATTTGTAGGTCATCGCGCTCTGCCAGTGCTGCGCCCCTGCAACATGCTGGCCGAACTGGTCCTCCTTGAGCACCGGAAACGCGTTCAGGAAGATCTTTGCCAGCGCGACTGCGAGCACGGCGCCCATTGCGATTCCAATCACCTGATAGCGAAACTGCACGATCCGGTTTGTGCCCAGCCGCCAGCCGGTCGAGCGGTCCTGCTGCATGTCGCCGCCCTCGCTGCAGGAAATCAGCAGGATGGACGCGCACATCAAACCCGTGCCCGCGTCAGTGAGCCCGATCGCCGCCAGGATGAACACGGTCATCACGAAGGCGCTTGAGATCGGATTCGAATCCGAGATGCCGGCCGCGATTCCGTTCACCAGAACGAACACAAATGCGAGTCCGATGCAGACCACGAGATACCGCGTCGGCTCGCCCAGCACCGTGTGCCCCACGATCGCCACCGCCAAACCCCAGAATACGACCCAGGAAACCAGCCGGAACACGTTGACACGCTTCCAATCGGCAGCCGGCTTGGCAGGCGGCGCGTCCTTGCCGGTGAATTTCCTCACGGCTTCGACGAGGATCATGCTGATGTCCAGAATCGCCGCGCCGAGAATCGTGCCGAGCGCAATGATGAAACCGATCTTGCGGAACGGCGCGCCCTGTTCGAGCCAGCCGATCCCCACGAGATATGGCTTCAGCGTGTCGCCGATCACGGCCACCACCAGCGCCGGGATGGCGATCCGGGCGCCGACGATCATCCCCGCTCCGAACGTCGATGTTGAGACGCCCATGGCCTCGACCGCCGGCAATTCCAGCGATGCAAGCCCTCCCACATAACCCACCAAAATTCCACCGCCAAGCTTGGCGATCGACTTCTTCAGGAGCGCCTTGTCCGTGAGCGCGCGGAGGATGTTCGCCACCGCCAGGCCCGAGGGAAACGCCAGCTGCATCCGGTCGACCACGATCGGCGTGTACACCATGCCCAGGCCGACCCCGAACATTCCGATGCAGGTGTAATAGAGGATCAACTGCCACGCTGGCAGCTCCGGAAGACCGAGCCAGTAGCGCGCCTGGATCAACACCGCCATCCCGCACATACCGGCGACCGAAGCCGCCAGGGTCTGCATGTAGTTGGCGCCGTGTTTGCCTTCGGGGCCGTACCCCAGCGTGATCGTGCTTCCCAGGATGCCCGCAAGCACCTGCCCGCCGATGAAAAACCCGATGGAGAAATTCATGAACGCCGCCGAGATTCCACCCAACGGGCCAAGAATGAACATCGCAATACACCCGAGCAGGATGTGATAGCGAGTCGAACCGATCGGAGGCAGCAGGCGGCGGAACAGAGGCGGTCGTTCGGAAGCGGACATCGCGGTTCCGGGCTAAGCCGTCACGGCATTGTCAGCTTCAGGGAATCTCCCTGGACGGAAACGTCGGCGAGCTTCTTCCATGCAGCCGTGATGTCTTCGGGAATCTTCTCGTTGGCAAACACGTGTCCGAAAACGAAGCGGGCAACGCCGGGCAGCTTGTGCAGCGGACAGCAACCGATGTAGAGCTCGTCCGGGACGAACGCGATGCCTTCCGCAGTCTTCGCAAACCGGCCTGTTGTCTGCATGATCAGCGATGCCTTTAGCCCCACAATATCCAGGTTGACTTCCGCTTCGCAACCGACCTGGAACACTCCCTTCGCAATGTGGAAATTGGGCGTTCCCAATACAATCAGTCCTTGAGGAGGCGCCGGAGGCGCATCGTCCGGCTTCTTGCCAGGGGCCGCCTGATCCGGCTTCTTGGCCGCAGCAGCCTGGTCCGGCTTCTTGCCAGGAACGGCCTGTTCCGGCTTCTTCGCGGGAGCCGCCTTGGGTGCCTCGGTCGCGGTTCCGGCGGTGATCCAGGCGTTGAGCTCGTCTTCGTTCACCTCGACTGAACTCTTCTCGGTGAAAAGCTGCTTCTTGCGCAGCCATTGTTTGCCGCGATTCCCATCTTGGGTGCCCTTGGTATACGTGACAACGCTCGCCGACTCGCCCTTGGCAGCGGCCTTTCCGACCTGCACCGGCTGCACGACCAGATAAACCACTGCAACCACGGCGCCCAATAGCAGGCTCAAGACCGCACCGAAAAATATCTCAGCCACGCTTGGGCCGTACTTGGCTCTTTCAATAGCGCTGGAAACCATGGGGTACCTTTCGTCGCTTCGGCGGGGTCGATTTCACTGTTTTGCGGGCGTCGCAGAAGGAGTCGGGGCGGACGCTCCGGGCGGGGTCGGCGCCGGACTGGCCGCGCCTTTGCTTTCCCGGCCGTTCGCGTCGCCCTTGGCGGACGTGGGCTGGCTGCGGCGGTAGTCATTCTCGTAAAAGCCGCTGCCCTTGAAAATGATTCCGGCACCGCGGCCAACCAGACGTTTCACCCTGCCCTTTTTTCCACAAGTGCAGATCTTGAGCGGTGCGTCCTTCATCGACTGGAATTTGTCAAATGTCTTGCCGCATTTCAGGCAGCTATACTCGTAGGTCGGCATGAATGAATCGTCAGCTATATGGAGAACGTGTTCCGCCTTTGCGAGACTCTTCTAGCGCCCGGAAGGATGCCGCATAGAACGTGAATGCCGTCGACAGGCCCAGGAACGCAGTGATTGGCAGGATCGGATAACCGACAATGACGAACCCGATCAATGCCAGTGTCGGCACGCAAAAATCGACGCGGGCGGACTCGAGCATCGCGGCCAGCCTGGACAGCTGGAATGCCGCGCGGAAGTCCTTCTTCTTTTGATATTGGTAGATTCCCGCGGCCGTCAGCGGGGCGGCCAGCACGACCCCGGGTATCAACGGAAGATAAGTCAGCGCCCCGATCCTCAGGGAGCGCAGCGGCCAGGACAGCATCCAGCCCGCACAGATGGGAAGGACACCCAGACCCGCAAAAATGACGAAGGCGATCACACCGTCGATGAACAGGCGCCGCCACGTGCTCCACGCGGGCAGCTCGGGGTCTTCACCCCTCCGGGCTTGATCGATCAGGGCATAGAAGAATCCAAACGCGACGAAGTGCCCGACCGGAACCAGCAGCAGCAATCCGCAGAGCAAGCATTTCAGCAGCGACGACGGATCGGAGAATAAGCGTTTGCAAACCAGTTCGAGCGGGGGCATTGCGTGGGGATTAAGCCGGAGAGCGTAAGAATCCGTCCATGGAGTTCACAACCAAATTTGCCGAACTGGTCTCGCGCGTCGAGCGGGGGATCGACCGCGAACTTCCCAGGGCGGACACCAATCCGGCCCGGCTGCACGAAGCGATGCGCTATGCGATGCAGGCCGGCGGCAAGCGTCTCCGGCCGGTGCTGGTGCTGGCCGCCGCCAGGCTGTTCGATCTGGACGAGAGGATCGACCCCACACCGGCGGCCGTCGCCGTGGAGTGCATCCACACGTATTCGCTGATTCACGACGATCTGCCGTGCATGGACGACGACGATCTGCGGCGGGGCCGTCCCACCTGCCACCGGGCGTTCGACGAGGCCACCGCGCTGCTCGCCGGCGATGCACTCCTGACCCACGCGTTCTCGCTGGTCAGCGGAGCCTACGCCCCGAATCCGCCGCTCGCCGTCGCATTGTGCGCGGAACTCGCCGACGCGGCGGGAAGCCGCAACCTGATCGGCGGCCAGATGCTCGATTTGCTGGGGGAGCGATCCACCGACGTTACCGACGAGATGTTGCATTCCATTCACGCCGGAAAGACCGCCGCGATGATCCGCGCCCCCCTGGTGATGGGAGCCCTGATCGGCGGGGCAACGCCGGCTGCCATCGCCATCCTCCGTTCCGCAGGATCCAGCCTTGGCATGGCCTTCCAGATCGTCGACGACATCCTCGATGCGACCGGGGATGCGGCGACCCTCGGCAAGACCCCCGGCAAGGATGCAAGGGCGGGCAAGGCGACATTCGCGACGCTCCACGGCCTCAACGCCTCGCGCCGCATGGCGGAGGAGCAGTCGGCCGCGGCCGCGCGGGCACTGCGCTCGCTCGAAGGCGACACGTCGTTCCTCGTGGAGCTCGTGCAATCCCTGACGACCCGCACGCGTTAGGGCGCGAAAAGGAGGGGGGGGTGCCAGGGCGGCATAACGTGCCATGTTGACTGAAGTGCACGACTGCGGCGGCGCGCACATCCACCCGCGGCGCAGTTTCGTTCTCGGCGGAAGCACGTGCCACCTGCTGGCCGTCCTGCTGTTCTTGCTTCCGCGGCCAGCCTGATTTCGTCGTGCCCGGGTGAAATAGTTCGACGCCAAAGCGCCGGTGCGGCATAATTGACCAACGTCCTGGTCGGTGGCACGGCGCACAGCACACCGCGCCAGGGCGCCGGATTCTGATCACCGGGCCACCGCCGCTCTCCTCATCTCAGCCAGTCAACATCAACCAAGGAAAAACATGTCAAAGACACAAGACTCCAAGAAACAGAACAAGAAGACGCCGCAAAAGACGCTCAAGGAAAAGCGTGCGGTGAAGCAGGCCAAGAAGACGCGCTGATTGGCGCGATGCATCCCGCGAAGCGGCGCTCATGCGTTGTCATGACGGCGCCGCCATCGCGCGGGATTGCCCTTGATGAGGATCTCCACGGCGTGAAACGCCCGGCCCGCTGCGTGGGGTCAATCGTCCTTCCAGAGGACGGTTTCGACGGAGTTGTCCGGAGTTTCGGGGGACAGGTGGAGCGCCAGCCATAGCGTCACCGAGGAGCCAGGCTCGATCGTCTGCTTGCTGTTCAACGTCACCGCCAGGCGCCCATCCTTGTCGATGCCCACCCACTGCACGCCCGGGACCACCTCCCCCGTGTTGGTCTTTGCCACAAACTGGGACGGAGAGAGGGTCGCGACATGATTGGATGCGTTGTCGAGGATCAGGGTTGCCACGTTGCTCTTGCTGCCGGTGAAGGTCAGCCGGCATCCCTCGCGCCATTCCGGACCGCTTGTGATGGAGCGGGCCGGAGCGGGCCGCACCGCTGACGGCGCCTGTGTTTGCGCGGTCGCTTCGCGCTTGGCCTGTTCGGCGCGCGCGGCCTCGCGCTTGGCCGCCAGCACGGGCTGAAACTCCGCCGGGAACAACTCGTAGGCCACGGTCCGGGCGCCACCGTCGTATTTCACCATCACGACCTTGGTCGTAAACGCCTTTGCTCGCGCCTCCCGCAACACCGAGCCATCCTTCAGCACAAGCTTCGGCACCGGTTCATCAAGGAGCGGAGCAGCCAGCAGGCCCAGTGTCGTCAGCCAGACGAATGATCCTATTTTGACCCACCTGTTCACCGGTCATCAGCAAATCCAACCGGCGCGCGGACGCCATTCTTTTCCGCCGCGACGCGCCGGTTTACATTCAAATCACCGGCACGCGGGGGCATCCCGGCCTCTTCCGCCGTCAACGGAGCGCTGCGCCCCGGCCGTTCAACCTCCGGGGGGCGCCGTGGCAAGATCGAGCCGGATGTCCTCGACCATGAACGAGAGCCGGCGATCATCGTTCCAGTTGCCCGATCCAACCGGGACCCCCGACGAATCGAAATCGACAACAGTGTCTCCTTTCGGAATCGCGAAGCGCGGCGTTTGCACCTGCTGCTTCGATTGCAGCGACCGCACCGACCAGAGGTCGACACCGCGCACGCGGATTCGCAGATCCCGGACAGCGACGCTCCGGGTGACGAATGACAGGCTGACTTCGACCGGGCCGGGAGCCGCATTGGAGAGCGTCAGCGTCGCGTGACTCGCGGTTCCCCATCGCCACGTGTGCCTGCGATTCCATTCTTCGTCCGACCAGCCCTGGTCAAAACGCAGACCGACGGCCGGGGGTGCTGTCTCCGTGGACTGGATACGGTATTCGGACGGCGGAAATGCGGGACCCTGGGCCTGGATCGCGAACAGCCAGACGCCATAGGGCACAAAACAGTTGCCGAGGAGAAACCATGCCAGCCAGCCGCGGCGGGGGCGCATCGCGAGGATCAGGTTGAAAGCCAGCGTGATCGGAAGGGCGTGGCGCGTGACGGTGAAATGGCTTTCCCAGGGTATAAAGCTGATGCACAGGAAATAGGGGACGAAGACCGCCCCCGCCCGCCAGATCCGGTTGTCCCACTCGCGATGCGTAAACAGAAAGATGCACTGGGTCAGCGTGGCGACGATCGTCAGCAGCGCATGAAGCGCCTCGTTGGAATAGATCTCGGAATACCAGTGGCTCCAACGGACGTCGCCGTTGGCGGCGTGGACGCTGAATTCGCCAAGCTTGGCCATGATGCCCTGCAGCGGCCACGTCAGGTTGCCGCCGGCCAGAGACTCCTGCGGAGGGAAGCGCACCAGCACGTAGGCGAACCACAGCGCGATCGGCAGGCCGGCGATCAAGCCCAGGATCAGGTTGCGTCTGGCCGCCGCAAGCCAGGGCGGCCGGTAATCGAAGAGCCCGACGACGCCGATGATGTTGGGCTCGCGGGTGAGCGCCGACAGCGCCAGCACCCCGGCGCCGCCGGCGCCGCCGATCATCATCGCCAGGGTCATGAGGACAAATCCAGGGAAGTCCGTAAGCGACGATCGCATGGATTCGATGATCCCGCAGGTCATCAGCATTGCGGCAAAACCCGCCAGCCCGCTCCATCCATGCGGGCGGAACAGGACGGCCATCATCGCCACGAAACCCATCCAAAAGACAAGATTGAGCGCAGCGTAGACATTCAGGATCCAGAACGGGCGCCCCAGGCCGCCCAGCCATGCCAGCCAGGGCATCAGGATTCGGCGCGACCGGTACGAGGGATTATCGAGCGCAATCTTCAGCTGCGGGTCGCGCAGGAGCGGATCGAGGCCGAGTTCCGCGTACAGCTGGCCGTCAAAACCCCAGCGACTGGAGGGAGCGATGTACTTTGGCGTAGCCCGGAAGACCGCAAGACCCCGATCGTTAAACTCGCTGCCAATCTGGAGGAGGCTCGTGATCCCGTACTCAGGCGAATAGACCCGCACGTAGGTGGACAAGAGCAGAAGAAACGCCGCCGCCCCGACAAGGACGAAAACCCAGGTACCCGGACGTGTGAAGGCCTGCTTGAGCGTTTTCAAAAGTCGGGATGCAGTGAAGCGGGATGGCCCGAGACTTGGCAATGATAACCGATGCCCTCACGGAGCAAGCTTGCGGAGCCAGATCTGGCCACCGCCAACGTTCGAGCAGAGCGGCATCCGGTCACGCAGAAATGCCTTGCGCGTTTCATGGAGCCATGAGGAGAACAACTCGACGCGAAACGCAGCGTTATACATCAGAAACGCGCGCAGCAAGTACTGTTCGTTCCACGCACGGCCGTTTTCGAGCCACTCCCGCGGATATTCGAAATTATTCGCGATATCGTGAAAGTGGATGAGCACGCCCGGAGCAAGCGACGGCAGTATGTCGAAGAAGATCCGGTTCACATCGCTGCCGATCTTGCTCACGTGGGACGAGTCGATGAAGAGCACGTCATTGGCGCCGAGCGCCTCGAACGCATCGAGCGGCACTTCCTGCACCCGCCGCTCAATCAGGGTCGCGCGGGATGCATCGCCCTCCCGGAGCAATTCGCGCAGGCGCTTCATTTCGGGGTCGATGAAGGTGAACTCAACCGAGCCGCCCAGCACCAGTTCATCGAGATCAAGCATCGCCGCGGAGCTGAATCCTGACCCGATCTCGACAATCCGGCGGGGCCGAGCCTCGCGCAGCATCCCGTAGAGCATGATCGCATCGAACGCGCCGTAGGACGGGTTGTTGAGGTAAAATCGCCGCCCGGCCGCCGGCTCCCCGGAAAACGGCTGTTCGGGATAGTACGCCGCGAAGCGCTCGAGCCGCTCGAATTGCGCCGCCTCATTCAGGTCCACCGCGGCAAACGGCGGCCCGAATCCCCCTCGGGCAAACGCCTCCGCGATCTCCACATGCGACGGCAGCGGCGAGTAGTAGTGCCCGGGGGCGTAGAATGGCACCCAGTCAGTCAGCAGCGCGCGTTCGGCTTCAAGCACTGCAAGCCTCGACTGCAGCTCTTCGCGCGCCCGGTCAAACTCCCCTCGAAGCGCATCGCGCTCCTTGATCAGCTCCAGCTTGCGCTCTTCAAGCAATCGGTACGACGGGATCAGCCGCAGGATATGTTTCAAAAGCGGGCTCATGTGTGCCCATCGTTGAGCCATAGCGGCTTCGATGCGATTTCAAATGAGACGTCGAGATGAACGGACTGGCGTTTCTCACGATTATCGGTAGCGGTGCGGCGTTCCGCGCCGTCGGAGCCGAACGCGGCTCCGCTATTGAATCGCCGAGCTCGCCGCCCCACCGTCAATCGGCAGATGCGCCCTGACCGCGGACCATTCGCCGCAATGGTTCTTGCCTTCACACCTCCCGAAAACAACTTCGAATACGGCACCCGCGACGTCGTTCCGCGGTCATCGTTGTCACTCTCCATGCGTTTTGTCTCGTCGGCCATTCTCCGTATCGTCGCGATTGCGATGCCTGTCGTTTCCAATATGTCCGCCAATCCGGGCTCGTTCACCGCGTTCAAAGACGGCGAGACGTTCACTTACCGCGCAAGCTGGGGCATCTTCTTTCATGCCGGCGAGATTGTCATCTCGGCACACGAAGAAAAAGGCGCGGACGGGGCCGTTGTCTTCCGGATCACCACGGATACCGCGACGCGCGGCATCGTGCGCGACCTGTTCGCCTACAACAACCGGGCGGAGGGCGTCATCGACCAGAAGACCGGCCGTCTGCTGCAGGTCAGCGAGAAGGGTTCCGATGGCAAGCATTTCACCGACAACGAAACGACCTTCGACTATCCGCGAATGACCGCGTCGTACGTCGACCGGGCTCACCCAGATCGCACCGCCAAGGTTCCAATCCCGCCCGGTGACCCGATCGATCTCATCAGCGCGCTCGTGGCGACTCGCGACTGGAATCTGAAGCCGGGCGAACGCAGAAACGTGCTCGTCAATTTCGGCAACGACTTCTTTCCCCTGGCCCTGTGCGCGGAGGGCTATGACGATGTGCGCACCCCGCTCGGTGAATTCCAGACGCTCGTTCTTGTGCCGCGCATGGAGCAAAATCCGAAGGGCATCTTCAAGCGAGGCGGGGAGTTCAAAGTCTGGATCTCCCAGGAAGGGCAGAAGCTGCCGGTCAAGATGCAGCTCAGGTTGAAGTTCGGCGTGGCCACGCTCTACCTGACCGACTACCGCAAAGAGGGACCTCCGCCCTAGTCATTCTCAGGTTGGCTGAATCGACACTTTCCCTGCACCGGAGATCTATCCCCTTCGCGGGACTCTCGTGCCGGCTCGTCGATGGAACGAGGCATCATCGCGATTTCGTTTCATCGCGGCTTGCCAGATCCTGAAACAGTCTGGTTCACTCCGGGCGTGAAGCAACGCATTGTCACCCTTGATATGGAAGGCGTTCTGACGCCGGAAGTCTGGATCGCGGTCGCCGAACAGACCGGCATCCCCGAACTGCGCCGCACGACCCGCGACGAGCCCGACTATGACAAGTTGATGCGCTCCCGGATCGGAATCCTCGACCGGAACGGCATCACGCTGTCACGGATTCAGGCTGTCATCGGCTCGCTCGCCCCGCTGCCGGGAGCGGCCGCCTTCCTCGATGCACTCCGGGAGCAGGTGCAGGTAATCATCGTCTCCGACACCTTCGAGCAGTTTGCCCAGCCGCTGCTCCGCCAGCTCGGCTGGCCCTCGCTGTTCTGCAACCGGTTGATCGTCGAAAACGACCGCATCACCGGATATCAGCTTCGCCTGCCCGATCAGAAGCGCTGCTCCGTGGCGGCCCTGCAGTCGCTCAACTACTGCGTGATCGCCGCCGGAGATTCGTTCAACGACACCACGATGCTCAAGAAGGCGGACCACGGCATTCTGTTCCGTGCGCCGGAAAACGTCGTGCGGCAGTTCTCCCAATTCCCCGCAGTGAATGAGTATTCGGCGCTGCTTGCACGGATCACCGCGCTCCTGTAGCCCGATGAAACTCATCAACAACGAACTGATCGACGGACTAATCCGGCGGGCCACGGAATCCCCGCGCCGGAGATCCAATTTCAATCTTCACCCGGCGCTGGATGATGTTGTGCAGCGTCTTTTCGTCGCGACGAAGATCGATACCTATTTCAGGCCGCACCGGCATGAGACAAAATGGGAATGCGCGCTCGTGATTCAGGGTGCGTTCGACCTGTTCATTTTTGACGAAGACGGAACGGTCACCCAGAAGATCCGGCTGGGAAAATCCGGCGATGCGCTGGGATTCGAAATGCCAGCCCGGACCTGGCATACGTGGGTGGCAGTCGAGGACGACAGTGTCTTCTTCGAGGTCAAGGAAGGTCCCTACGATCCGGTGCGCGGAACCACGTTTGCATCCTGGGCGCCACCCGAGGGCGATGCCGCGGTGCCCGCATTTCTCGCCCGCCTGCGTTCAGCGAAGGATGGCTCCGCCATTCTTCCATAGCCGCCCGGTCCGCCGGGCGAATCGCTACCCCGGCCTGAGCTCCGGCTTGGCGTCGCGCATCATCAGATCCCGCACCGCCAGCCGCGGATCCTTGTTCTCATAGAGGCTCGCATGCACCTCATCGATGATCGGGGTGTCAACCTGCGCGCGTCGGGCGAGTTCGTAGGCGCTGCTGGCGGTGTTCACCCCCTCCGCCACAACCAGACCCATCTCGCGCTGGATGTCCTCCAGTTTGCGTCCCTTCCCGAGTTCCTCGCCGACGTGACGATTCCGGCTGTGCCGGCTCATGCAGGTCACAATCAAGTCGCCGATTCCGCTCAAGCCAGAAAATGTTTCAGCCCGCCCGCCAAGCACCTGACCCAGCCGCGCCATCTCGACGATGCCCCGCGTCATCAGCGCGGCCTTCGTATTGTCGCCCATGCCCATGCCGTCGAGCACTCCCGCGGCAAGGGCCAGGACGTTCTTCAACGATCCGCCCAGCTCCGCACCCACGACATCGTCCGACGTATAAACCCGGAAAAACTCATTCATCCATGCCTGTTGGATCGCGCGCGCCGCAGCGGGATCTTTTGAAGCCGTCATCACCGCAGTTGGAACAAAGCGGGCCACCTCCTCGGCGTGGCTCGGCCCCGACAGAATCACGTAGCGCACCGGCCCGAGGATCTCCTCAACAAGCTGGCTCATCCGCTCGCAGGTGCCAACCTCGATGCCCTTCGCGACATTCAGGTAGATCAAATCGTCCGCGCGCGGCAATACCTTCAATCGTCCCAGCAGGCTGCGCATGTACTGGCTCGGCGCAGCCAGCACCAGGATCGATGCTCCTGCGCACGCCCGACCGAGGTCAGCCTCGAATCCAAGCGCCGCCGGTAGTTCGACACCCTTGAGAAACTTGTCGTTGCGCCGCGTTCGCGCCATCTCGGCCAGATAATCGGGAAACGGTCCCCACAGGCAAACTTGGTGGCCGTTGTGGCAGAGGAGCACCGCCAGGGCAGTGCCCCAGCCTCCGTCGCTCAAAATGCTGATCTTCATGGCAACACGGGAATCTTTCAGTTCAATCCGGTCGGGGGCGAGGCAAAATAGGTCGTAGGCGGCTCCGCGCGATTCAGATTGTAGGCCGTTCCAGGGTCAATGCCCCCGGCTACAGGCCGGTCCGAGGCAGGCGCCAGCGTTGCGGCCGGCCGCGGTGAGGCCGGTCTGGGGTCGGGGGCTACAGGCTTCTTCCCGTCCGCCGCCAAATCGGTTTTGTCGTTCGCCCACATCGACCCAGCTTACTTCGCTTCCAACATGCGCGCAATCCGCCGCAGCACCCGCTCGCGACCGAGGACGCGTAGAAGTCCGTAGAAACTCGGCCCCACGCTCACTCCGGATACCGCAAGCCGGCCGGGATGAATGTAGTCGCCAATCTGGAGACCATTCCTCGCCGCAAGCTGCTGCAGCGCCTGTTCCAATATCGCGTCCGTGGAGAAATCCGCCGTCGCGTATGCCTCCGCAAGCTCCCGCAGGCGCGCCTTCGGATCGCCTTTGCCCATGATCTTGTCCCGGGCCTTGGGATCCACCGCAAACTCCTCCGTGAAGAAATACGCTGTATAGGCCGGCAGTTCCTCGATCCCCTTGATCTTCGGCTGGCTGAGAAGCAGCACCTCTCGAAGATAACCGTCGTCCGGCCAGACGGCGCCAAAAACGCCCTTCTGCCGGAAATAGTCGCGCGCCAGCGCCACAAAACGATCCGCCGGCTGTTCGAGCAGGCAGGCCATGTTCATGTGCGCGAGCTTCTTCTCGTCGAAGCGCGCATTGCTCTGGTTGACGCCCGGCAGGTCGAAGAGGCGGATAATTTCCTCGATCGCCATCTTCTCGCGGTCGCCGCCGGGATTCCAGCCGAGGAGGCACAGGAAATTGACGAGCGCCTCGGGCAGGTAGCCGCGCCGCTGGTATTCCTCGATCAGCGCCCCCTGGTCGCGCTTCGACATCTTGCCCGGACCATTCTGTTTCAGGATCAGCGGAATGTGGGCGTAGACGGGCAGCGGAACCCCGAACGCCTTGAAGAGCTCGACGTGCTTGCTCGTGTTCGACAGATGGTCCTCACCGCGGATCACGTGGGTGATCTGCATGGTGATGTCGTCGACAACGTTCACCAGGTGGAACACCGGGTTGCCATCGGACCGCACGATGACGAAGTCCTTCTCTTCCGTGCGCTCGACCCGGCCCCGAATCGCATCGTCGATGACCTGCGGCTGGCCGGAGATCCTGAAATACACCGCGCCATCCTTTTCGTAGGTGCGGCCGCCGGATTTCAGCTTCTCCAAATACTCGCGATAAATCCCCGTCCGCTCACTCTGCCGGTAGGGTCCGAATCCGCCGCCCACCCCCGGTCCCTCGTCCCAGTTGAGTCCGAGCCACCTCAGGCTGTCGTAGATCACATTCAAAAACGCCTCGGTGTTCCGCTCCTTGTCGGTGTCCTCAATGCGTAGGATGAACACGCCGCCCATGTGACGGGCATAGAGCCAGTTGAACAGCGCGGTGCGTGCGCTGCCGATATGGAAGAACCCGGTTGGGCTGGGGGCGAAACGGACGCGGACTTGCGACATGAGGTCGGGGATGGCGGGTTGAATACGATTTGCGGACACGCGAATCTGGAAGGTCGCCACTTCACAGAATCCGCTGGATTCTGTCAAAGAATCCTCTCGTTGAATCACATTCCCTCCAATTTCCTCCTTGCGCAGCTCCGAGAAACCCGAAAAAACTAAACCCTTCCCGTTGCGCGAAGAGGCGCCGCGCAGTCTATGTAAGTCACGTCAACCCTGTTTGCATGCATAGTTTTTCCGAGCAATGTCTCGACATGGCCCGCTCGATGCTGGGCCACAATCTTGATTCCATCAGTCCCGACGGCACCGTCACCCCCGTCACCGGCGAGCATCCCCGCCAGGACGAACCGGGGCACGTTGCCTTTGCGCTTGGAGAATTTTACCGCGCCACGGGTGAGACCACCCTGAAGGGTTACGATCTCATTGACCTGGTCGCGCGCTGCGTCACCGCGCAGGTGTTCACTGAGCCCCCGACCGAAAACGGCCTCGCGTACGCCTCGCTGGGCCTCCTGTGCTTTGGTCCGTCCAAGGAGCGCAATCCCGTGTGGGAGCGGCTCGTTGACGAGACCCGACTGCGGCTCGACAAGATGCTGCTTCACCGCAGCGACTACGACAACCACTGGCAGGCCTTCAACATCGCGAAGGCGGTCTGTCGTTTCAGCTTTGGGTTGTCCAAGAAGGACGAAACCAGCCGGCTCATCGAACGCATGGTGGACCGCATCAACCAGACGAGTTCGACCGGGTTCTTCGACGACGCGGCCAAGGGAATCGGCGGCAACTTCAATCTCTACGGCGTGATGAGCTTCGTGTTCATCCGGTCCGCGCTGCAGTTGCATTCCAATCCCGGAGTGCGGGAGCGCAAACTGCCAACGCTGCGGACGTACGCCGAGAAATATATCCGGATGATGCCGGACCTCGTTCGGACCGACGGCCTCGGCTGGGCCTACGGCCGCGCCGCCGGCGTCTACGGTCAGATGCACTGCATCAGCATCATTCTGCAGGGGCTGCGCGACGGCTGGATCGCCGACGATCAGAAGCCGCGCTATTTCGACATCCTCCGGCGTCTTTTCTATTTCTTCTACCAGACCTACCTCGAGCAGGAACAGGGCTACTTGGTGGTGCGCGACGATGAGCGCACCGCCTACGCGACGCACACGACGAGGATGGCAAACTTCGACGGGGCGCGCTACCTCTGCCAGTGGGCCCGCCTCGGCAAGACCGTGCTCGTGCCCGAAGGACAGCCGCGCCTCGAAGCCGCACGCACCAGCGGACGCTTCGTGATCTACGACAAGTCGAACCGCAAGGAGCAGGGGCTGTTCCTCTACCGCGACGCCGACACCGGCCTGCATGTCCAGCTTCCGCTGGTCAGTTCCGGCGGCTCGGCCCTCGCCGATTCGCTCGCGTTTCCGCATTGTCCGGGCGTTTTCGACTGGCCAAACAACTTCTATCTCCCGGTCATGCTGCCCGAATTGACGTTTGGCGAGCGCGTGACAATCCCGGCATTCTACGGCCAGCGCTGCGTGACCGGTCTTGGCCTTCGCAACAGCTTCTATTTCCGCTACGAACAGCCCGAGCTGATCGATACGAAAGAGGAGTTTGTCCGCGGTCTGGGCAACGTGAAGGTGCAGTGGACCTTCACAGGCAGCAAGGTCAGCTGCGAATTTGCCTACACGGTCAAGCAGCAGGTCACCCTCGACAATTTCCGCTACGTGCTCTGCATCGGAGCACCCCACTCGCGTTACCGGCTCGGGAATTCCCCGGTGCTCGGCCCCCTTGGACACCGGTGCACCGTCCACAAAAACGACTTCCAGGCCATCTGGCAGGAAACCGATGTGGTCAGCAACGATCCGACCTATCGCACGAATTACGGCCGGATTCATTACCTCCAGTTCCTGAGGCGCGACCACCCGCTCGTCATGCGCCCGGGAAATGTGTACCGCCTCGCCGTCGAGTTCGATCCCGACATCACGATGGTTGAGGCGTGAGCGGAGGAGTTCTGGGTTTTGGGTTTTGGGTTTAGAGTTTAGAGTTGTGGGTTTTGGGCGGGGGAGGCGGAGTTTTGCGTGTTGATACTTACTTCAATGGAGTTTCAGCATGTGACATGAGTAACATAGAAAGATTCGAAGATCTGCAATGCTGGCAGGCTGCTCGTGTCTTTCGCCGTGAAGTCTATCTCTTTAGCCATCTGCCGGACTTTTCCCGCGACCACGCGCTGGTGGCGCAGATACGCCGTGCAGCGATTTCCATCGGATCGAACATTGCAGAAGGATTTGAACGGAGCGGCAACCGGGAGTTCATCCAGTTTCTCTCCCAGGCCAAAGGATCGGCAGGCGAGGTCAAGGATCAGCTCTATGTTGCGCTTGACGAAGCGTACATCACACCGGCTCAGTTCGCCCGAGCCTATGCAGACGGCGAGAGCACAACCCGGTTGATTGGCGGCTTGATGAGCTACCTCCGTTCCGCAACGATCACGGGACACAAATTTGACACAGCATCTTCACGAACAAGTTCAAAACCCCAAACCCTAAACCCCAAACCCTAAACTCCAAACCCTAAACTCCAAACCCTAAACTCTAAACCCTAAACTCTAAACCCTGCTTTCCATCCGTCCTCCATGCTTTCCCGCCGCATCATCCCCTGTCTCGATGTCACCGCCGGCCGCGTCGTCAAAGGCGTCAAGTTCCAGGAACTGCGCGACGCCGGCGATCCGGTGGCCTGCGCACGGGCCTACGATCTTCAGGGCGCGGATGAGCTGACTTTTCTCGACATCACCGCGTCGAGCGACAACCGGGCGATCATGCGCGATGTCGTGGCGGCGACGGCCGACCAGTGCTTCATGCCCCTCACGGTGGGCGGCGGACTGCGCTCAATCGACGACATCCGCGCAATGCTGAACGCGGGTGCGGACAAGATCAGCCTCAATACCGCGGCGATCCAGAATCCGGACCTCGTGCTCCAGTCCTCCCGACGCTTTGGAAATCAGTGCATCGTTGTGGCAATCGACGCCAAGCGCGATCCCGGACCCGAGCCACGCTGGCGGGTCTACACGCACGGGGGGCGCAATCCGACGGATCTCGACGCCGTGAGCTGGGCCAGGCAGGTCGTCGCGCGCGGCGCCGGCGAGATCCTGCTCACGTCCATGGACCGCGACGGCACCCAGGCCGGATATGATCTCGAGCTGACCCGGCGCGTTTCCGACGCGGTCGAAGTGCCGGTGATCGCATCGGGCGGCGCCGGTGAATTGGAGCATTTTGCGGCAGTCCTTGACCAGGGGCACGCCAGCGCAGTGCTCGCCGCCAGCCTGTTCCATTTCGGAACGTTCACAATCGCCCAGGTGAAGACCTATCTCGCATCCCGCGGCGTGCCGGTGCGGAGCTGAGCCTGCAGAAGACGCCCGCGCTCAGGCCGGCCGCGTTGAGGCCGGTCCTGGATTGGTCTGCGTTGTAGCCGGCCGCGCTGAGGCCGGGTCTGGATTGGTCTGCGTTGTAGCCGGCCGCGTTGAGGCCGGTCCGGAGTCGACCCGTTCGACGGGTTCGACAAGCTCCCGTTCGACAGGCTCAGGGTCTGCGACACCGCAAGCAGGCTCAGGATGACCCTGAGCGGAGTCGAATGGGTCAGGGCCAGCGCCCCCGGCTGCAGGAATCGAGCGACGGGCTCGCGCTACACAAGCGATTGCCGCGGCGCAGGCGGTGTCTCCGCGGCCGGCGCATCCGGCCGCGGCGGTGGCGGCTCCGCGCCGGCCGTCGCTTTCTTCGAGGAACCGACCAGCACGCCGAGTTGTTCCTGGATCTTCACGAAGAACTCCGGTGTCAGATCGCCCGCGGCTATCTCGTACATCTGATGGGTCTTCAGATGCTCGAACCGGTTGCGTTCCCCGTCTTCCGTTACACCGCGCGGCCGAAGGAGGCGCTTCCGCTCCAGCATCAGGGCCAGAAACTGCAGCAGCGGCGTATTGACCGGATTCGGCTCGTTCGCCGGATCGGCCAGCGTCAGAAAAAGATTCTCCGCCGTCAGTTTCAGCGTCCGCTCGGGATTCTCGTCGTTCTTCCGCGGCTTGTACAGCTGCGCCCACCGGCAGAACACAAAACCTGCAGGGCGATAATCCACGTCTTCCGCGGCAAACACATCGTGGCGCTCGATCTCGTTGGTGACCGACCGGACAAGATAGCTGACCACCCGGTCGCCTTCGGCAAAGGGACGATTGGACACCCGCGAGACCCCCGCCAACGGCTGTAGACTTAATTCCATGGGTTTTGTGTTTACTTGCCCGCGTGTGTGACGCTAGCAAATTCATGCTGAATGACATGAACGGACGCCTCATCGCAATCGGTGACATCCACGGCTGCCACGTCGAATTCGCCGAGTTGCTGAGCCGGCTCTCGCTGACCAAGGATGACCGGCTCATCCTGCTCGGCGACCTCGTCAACCGCGGTCCGGACAGCACGAAGGTGATCGACCTCGCCCGGGCCAACAATGCCATCGCCCTGCTCGGCAACCACGAGTTGCGGCTGCTGAACTACCGCCGGACGAAGGATCCCGATTTTCAGAAGGAGGACGACCAGGCAACATTCGCACAATTGCGTGCCGAGGACTGGACCTATTTGGAGTCGATGCTGCTCACGCACTACGTCGAGGAGTTGAACATGGTCTTTGTCCACGGCGGATTCCTGCCCGGCGAACCGTGGCAGAGGCAGCCGGCATCCGTGGTGACGCGGGTTCAGGTGATCGATCGCGACGGCCGCCCGCGCAAGCGCGCCGAGTGTCCCGACTGCCCGTTCTGGGCGGACTTGTGGAACGGTCCTCCATTTGTTGTCTACGGCCACACGCCGCGCCCGGAGATCTATCGCCTCAAATGGTCCGTCTGCATCGACACCGGATGCGTCATGGGCGGTGCCCTCACCGCATACGTGCTTCCGGAAAAGCGATTCGTCCAGGTGAAGGCGCGGCGGAGATACTACGCGCCCTGAGCTCGACATGCTCCTGCTGGGGCGGCGGGATTGTGTTTCCAACCGTCCCTGATTTTCACTACGAGTGTCGCCATGTCCGACTCCCCTCCCCTGATGACGGTCCGCGAACTGAAAGCGCTCGAGCCGCGCTCCAGTCACGCGTTTTCGAGCGTGCTGCTGGTTCGCAAAGTCACCGCAAAGACCGCGAAGAACGAAAGCTCGTACCTGTCCGTCGAACTCGGCGACAGGACCGGCTCGTTCAGCGTCACCTGCTTCGGGGATTCGGCGCTGTTCGAATTCTTCAGGAACCTGCCGGCGAGCGCCGTCGTCCGGATTGAGGCCAAGTCCGACTACTACCAGAACCGTTTCTCGCCGCGGATCAGCCAGGCTGAGCAGCTTAGCGCCGAGCAGCTCGCCGCGCCTGGCCTGCTCGAGAATCTCATCGAAACGGCTCCGGAGAATCTGGAGCAGCTCTGGGCGGATCTGCAGGGTTTCATCGCCAGTCTCGCGCATCCCGAGCTGCACGCCACGGTGCAGACGGTGTTCGACGACATCGGCGACGCGTTCAAGGCCGCCCCCGCCGCCATCGCGATGCACCATGCCTACCGGCACGGCCTGCTGGAGCACACGGTGCACATGGCGCGCGCCTGCCGCGCATTGCTTCCGCTCTATCCCGAGGTCGACGGCGAACTTGCGATGGCCGGCATCCTGCTGCACGACATCGGCAAGACCATCGAATACGAGGGCACGCTGGTCACCCAGCGAAGCCGCAAGGGCCTTCTGCAAGGCCACGTCGTTCTCGGTTATCAGCTCGCGCGCCGCGCCGGCCTCAAGGCAAAGCTCGCAGCCGGGCTGCTGGAGCGCCTCGAGCATATCATCCTCAGCCACCAGGGCGAACTCGAATACGGCGCCGCGGTGATGGCCGCCACGCCCGAAGCCGTGTTTGTGTCGATGATCGACAATCTCGATGCGCGCATGGGCATGGTCCAGCGCGCCCTGCGCCAAGCCGGTCCGGACGAGGAGTTCTCCGAGCGGCTCCCCGGCCTCAGCGCCCAACTGCTCACCCGGAAGCCTGCAGGTTGAACTCTGGTTCCTTGGGTCTCCGGCAAAATGATGCGTTGCGTGTTCGCCTCGTGGAAAGTGCTTTGGTTTTGGCCGTGGCTCCGCCACCGTGGAAGACATGTCCGCCAACATCCTCGTGTCCGATTTCGACGGCACCATGACGCGCCACGATTTCTACGATCTGGTGCGCAAACAGTGGCCTCCCGCGCAGGGTGACGATCCGTGGGAGGAATACGTTGCGGGCCGCCTCACTCATTTCGAGGCCCTCGCCGCAATCTTCGGACGCATCCGCACCAGCGAGGCGACGCTGCTCGGTCTGGTCGATGGGATGGAACTGGATCCCGCGCTGCCCGAAGCCGCGCGACGCCTCGGCGAACAGGGCTGGAGCATCGTCGTCGCGTCCGCAGGCTGCGAATGGTACCTCCGGCGCCTGCTGCAACAGGCGGGACTCGCGCTGGAGGTGCACGCGAATCCCGGGGATTTTTCGCCGGCCACCGGGCTGCAGATGCGTCTGCCGGAGTCGTCGCCCTTTTTCAGCCGCTCCACAGGCATCGACAAGGTTGCCATCGTCAACGATGCGCTGCGCAAAGGCGGCGCCGTGGCTTTTGCCGGCGACGGACGGCCTGACTTTGAGGCCGCGCTGCTCGTCCCGCCGGAGCGCCGCTTTGCGCGCGGCTGGCTTGCGGGCGGGCTGCGCGAGCTTGGACAGTCATTTCATCCGTTCACAAGCTGGACCGAGATCGCCGACACGCTAATCAATCCCCCGTCTCCATGCTGACGCTCAAACAAGTCTCCATCCCCGTCCTGGTCCGCGTGAAACGCAATGCGCTGGACCGCATTGGCATCTACGCACGGCGCCAGGACTTCAGCCGCGTCGTGCTCCTCTTCAGCCGGGACCTCCAGCCGGCGTTGCTCGCGCGCATGGATGCCGGTCTCGCTGGGGAACGCATTGAGGTGCTGCAACGGCTCGCGGTCGAGGAGGCCAGCTTCGAGCAGGCGGAAGCGATCTTCCGCAATCTCCCTTCCACAACGGACGCCGTGATCGGCATGGGCGGCGGCAAGGCGCTGGATGTTGCCAAGTATGTCGCATTTCTGGCCCACCTGCCCTACTTCGCGGTTCCCACGTCCCTCTCGAACGACGGATTCTGCAGCCCGCAATCGAGCCTCACCATGGATGGCCGCCGCCGTTCGTTGCCGTCGGCAATCCCGTTCGGCGTGGTCCTCGATACGGAGGTGTGCCTGGGCGCGCCCGAGATCCTGTGGCTGTCCGGGGTTGGCGATCTTGCAGCGAAGTTCACGGCCGGCGTCGATTGGAAAATGGCCTTTCATGCCAAGGGTGTGCCGGTCGACGACTTTGCAGCGCTCGTGTCCGACGCAACCGTCTTCCAGTTCATCGCGCGGCCCGTGCGCGACGCCGAAGGCGTGAAATTGCTCGGCACCGCGCTGATGTTGAACGGAATCGCGATGGCTCTCTGCGGGTCGTCCCGGCCCGCGAGCGGCAGTGAGCATCTGATTTCCCACGCTCTCGACGGCCTCAGCCGGCGTCCGCGCCTCCACGGACTGCAGGTGGGCGTTGCGACCTACCTCGTCAGCCTCCTGCAGGATCAGAACAGCGGGCAGATCGCGAACCTGTTCGAGGCGACCGGTTTCTGGCACGCCATCGCGGCCGATCCGTTCCTCCGCTCCGAATGGCTGGAAGCGGCGCGCATCGCCCCGTCGATCAAGCCCGGGTTCTACACCGTGCTGTCGGCCCGCGACTGCCTGCCGGATATCAGCCGGCTGCTCGCAACGGATTCCCGGCTGCAGGCGTGTTTCGTGGAGTAGGCCCGCTTGCCCGTGAATTGTGGCGTTGCCTCGCGCGCCGGGTTTCCGCAGATTCGCCGGCTCCGTTATGACTGTCGAGACTCAAGCTCCCACCATTCCCGCTCCGAGTGATTTCATCCGCGACATCGTCGCGCGCCATGTCGCCGAGCAACGCTATCCGCGGATCGTCACCCGGTTTCCGCCGGAACCCAACGGCTACCTGCACATCGGTCATGCGAAGTCGATCTGCCTCAACTTCGGGATCGCCCGCGAGAACTCCGGCCAGTGCAACCTGCGCATGGACGACACGAATCCGACGAAGGAGGATGTCGAGTATGTCGAGTCCATCATCGCAGACGTCAAATGGCTGATCGACGGCTGGGCGGACCATTGCCTGGGCTTCAAACCCAAGGGCAAAACGGCCGAGTCCCGGGACGTCAACGGCCGGCGCGATTTCTATCTCGGCGCGGCGGATCCGATTCCCGCCGGCGAGGTGCGGAATGCAGATGCCGTCGAGCCGTTCTACGCAAGCGACTATTTCGAGCCGATCTATGAATGCGCCGTCGCACTCGTCCGTAAAGGCCTGGCCTATGTCTGCGACCTGACGCCGGAGGAAATGGAGCAATACCGCGGCTCCCCGGACAAACCCGGCAGGAATAGCCCGTTCCGCGACCGGCCGGTCGCCGAGAACCTCGACTTGTTCCAGCGGATGAAAGCCGGGGAATTTCCGAACGGCGCCCGCACCGTGCGCGCAAAGATCGACATGGGCTCGCCCAACATCTGGATGCGCGACCCCGTGATCTACCGCATCCGGCACGCCGAGCACCACCACACGGGCAACCGCTGGTGCATTTATCCGATGTACGACTTCGCGCACTGCCTGAGCGATTACATCGAAGGTGTCACCCACAGCATCTGCACCCTCGAATTCGAGGTGCACCGTCCACTCTACGACTGGATTCTCGAGGCGCTGGACCTTCCCCGGCCGCTCCCGCACCAATACGAGTTCGCCCGGCTGAACGTTGGCTACACGGTCATGAGCAAGCGCAAGCTGCTCCAGCTGGTGCAGGAGAAGATTGTCCACGGCTGGGATGACCCGCGCATGCCGACGATCTGCGGGCTGCGGCGCCGCGGCGTGCCCGCCAGCGCGCTCCGCGATTTTGCGTACAACATCGGCGTGACCAAGTTCGACAGCCTCACCGATGTTGCGGTGCTGGAGCATTCGATCCGGGAAGAGCTGAACCGGTCCGCGCTGCGCCGCCTGGCCGTCCTCCGCCCGGTCAAGGTCGTGCTCACCAATATTCCTGCTGGTGACGCCATCCCGTGCACCGCGATCAACATTCCTGAGAATGAGGCCGCCGGCACCCGCACGGTGGCGTTGACCCGCGAACTGTTCATCGACAGCGACGATTTCATGGAGACGCCGCCGCCGAAGTATTTCCGTCTTCGCCCCGGCAGCGAGGTCCGCCTCAAGTACGCCTGCATCATCAAGTGCGATGAAGTGGTCAAGGACGCAGCCGGGAATGTGAGCGAACTGCGTTGCACGGCGGATCTCGATTCGCGGAGCGGCGGTCCGAACGCCGGGCGAAAAATCAAGGGCACGATCCACTGGGTCAGCGCGGCGCAGGCAATCGACGCGGAAGTCCGCCTTTACGACCGCCTCTTCACCGTGCCCGAGCCGGGCGCGGCCGCCGATTTCAAGGAATTCATCAATCCGCACTCGCTGGAGATCGTGACCGCCAAACTCGAGCCGTCGTTGAATGACGCCAGGGCCGGGGAACGCTACCAGTTCGAACGGCTGGGCTACTTCGCGCTCGATTCCGACAGCCAGCCCGGCAAACCGGTCTTCAACCGGACCATTCCGTTGAAGGACGCGTGGACCAAGGGCAACCCGGTCAAATGAACCCGCATCGAATCGGAATCATCGGAGGCACCGGCCTCTATCACATCGAAGGATTCACCAACCAGAAATGGGTCCGGGTCCGCACGCCGTTCGGCCCGCCGTCGGATGCTCTCCTGACAGGCACCCTCGCCGGGCGTGACGTCGTCTTCCTGCCCCGGCACGGGCGCGGGCACCGCATCCTTCCGAGCGAGCTGAACCACCGCGCCAACATCTGGGCGCTGAAAAAGCTCGGAGTTGCCTGGATTGTCAGCATCAGCGCCGTGGGCTCCCTGCAGGCACGGTACCGGCCATGCGACATCGTGCTGGTCGACCAGTTCGTCGACCGGACCAAGCAATCCGCCGCTCATACGTATTTCGGCCGGGGCATCGTCGGACATGTGGCCTTTGCCGATCCGATCTGCGAAGAACTGCGCCTGCTGCTGCTCGCAAGCGCCCGCGCCGTCAGCGCGCGTGTGCACGATCGCGGCACCTACGTGTGCATGGAGGGCCCGGCGTTCAGCACGCGGGCGGAATCGACCACAAACCACAAGCTGGGTTACGACGTCATCGGCATGACCAATCTTGGGGAGGCCAAGTGCGCGCGTGAAGCGGAGATCGCGTACGCCACTGCGGCGATGATCACCGACTATGACAGCTGGAAGACGGACGAGGCCCACGTGACCATCGAGATGGTGATCGAGTATCTTCAACACAACGCGGCAACCGCCAAGCAAATCGTCACCCGTGTCATTCCGGGGATTCCCCGGGAGCCGAACTGGCCGTGCCATTCGGCACTGAAGAATGCGATCCTTACCGATCGCAAGCTGTGGCCGGCAAAGACCAGGAAAGAACTCGCCCTGTTGCTGGCCCGAGAAGACTAGGGATGGCCGGTGATGATTGCCCCGGAGCTGAGGATGGTCGCATAGGCCAGGCTGCTGCCGATTGACACGCTCTGTCCGTTCAGGGTGATCCTGCCCGAACCGTTGAGCAACAGGGGAGCGACTGCGCCGAGCTGGAGCGCGCCGGAGTCAGGGCCGATGTCTCGATCCCGTGATCCGCGACTTCAATCGAACCGTACCGCACACGATCCAGCCCGCAGGAGACGGCCCACCGTCCCACGATCGGAAGAAGCGGATGGAAATCCCCGAGGGCTTCACCGATCGCATCGCGTCTCCATGGGCCGGGATGCTCCTTTTCCGCCACAACGCAGGCTATTCGCGCAATCCGATCCAATACCAGAGGATCCTGCCGTTGTCATCGAGGCCAAGCGCCCGGTAGCGCGCCCCGAAATTCATCGTCCAGATCACGCCGTTCTTCTGGAGGTGCAGCGCCGGGGCCGGCAGATTGTCGTTGATCGTCTCGAGACGCTTTTCGACGTGGTCTCGAATCGCCGGCGGGAGCTGCCGGCAGCAGACCATGAAATGGTCCGTCCGCGAGTGTCGGACGCCCGCGTCCGATGTCGTCCCGCTGCGCCGGGATTTGTCCAGTGCCCGCGGCCCCGGCAGGCCCTGCACGATCACCGGTTTCTTTCGCCGCAAGTCCGCTTCATACCCTGCAAACCACAGCCGGAACCGCCGCAATTCCTCCCGGGATAGGGCGGATATCGCAATTTCTAATTCTTCGATATTCATGCGTTGACCATAACCCTGGTCACCCGCATGACAACCACCGTTTTCCAGCCCGCCAAGTCCCGGCTGGCCGGATGCGCCCTAGCCCGGATGTGCCGGCCAGCGTTCTCGGCCCGCGGATCGTCGACAGTCTGCACGCAAGCTACCGTGTAGAGTCTGAAACATCCGGGCTAGGCGCCGACTCCGGCGGGTTCGGCCCGCATCGGCCGGGCGTCGCCATCCATCCGCGACGCCGCGTTCTTGTTGGACAGGAAGGCCCGCGCCTCAGCCATCGATTCGAAGAACGACCAGTTGCGCGTATCCTCGAAACCCTTGCACTCCGTGATGATCTGGGCGTTGCCCACGAGCGAGAACTGCATCGCGAGTTCGCGGCACGTCTGCATCGTCTGGAAGAGGAGCTTGATGATCGTCATGTTCAGGCTCTTGACCTCCTGAACGTCGATGATGGCGCGCGACAGGCCCGCGTTCACGGCCTCGGCCAGCTTCGTCTTCAAATGGTTGTTCACCTCGTTGATGACGATCGGCGAACAGTTCTCCGGCAGCCGCATCGTGAAGAACTCCTTGTCGATGCTGAAATAGCGGGGCGACGTGTCGAGGTTCATGGCCTTTGCCATCTTGGCCTCGAGGTCGAGAATCTCGATGGGCTTCGTGATGATCGCCGAGAATCCCATCTGCTGCGCCTGCTGCTGCGCGACCGCGTCGGTCTTCACAACCAGCGCAAAAATCGGCGTGTATTTCGTCTTCAGATTTGTCCGCAGAAGGCGGAAGAGCTTGAACGCGCCATCGTCGGGCAGCGACAGACTGATCAGGATGAGATCCGGCACCTGGCGCTGGCACAAGTCGATGGCCTCGCCCAGCATGCTCATTCCAAGGACCTTCCATTGCGTGTGGCCCAGGCCGTCATGGATCTGCTGGATGATCACGGGCTTGTCCTCGACAATCAGGATGTCGCACGGATCGAGGATCGATTTGTTCTTCGCCGGACCGTCGGCAAGCGGCTTCAGATCGATGATGCGGCCGAGCTTTTCGATCAGGAGATCCTCCTTGAACGGCTTCACGATGTAGTCGCGCACGCCGATCTTCGCGATCTTCAGGACATTCTCGCGGCCACCCTCGGCCGTCAGCATGACAACCGGAATCGTCTTCAGCTGCGGGTCGGCCTTGAGCTTCGTCAGCATCTCAACGCCATCCATCACCGGCATGGTGACGTCCAGGAGAACGATGTCGGGCGTCTCCTTGCTTGCAAGAGCGAGGCCCTCGACGCCATTGGAGGCTTCGAGAATATCGCAATCATAGCTCTTGAAGGCCTTCCGTACAATGCAGCGAACGGTCTTCGAATCGTCGACGGTGAGGATGCGATAACGCATGGCAGGGAAGAAGGTTATTCGCCGGACTTCATGAGAATGTCAGCCACCAGCTTGTGTCCGGTGCAATCGAAGTAGAAAATCCATCGGGTGGCGGAACTGATCGGTTCGATCGTGAAATTGCTTCCCCGGAGGATCGAGGGAATCGTGAGACGACAGGACAGACCCGAGTCGCTCAGGCCGTTCTTGAACACACCCACCGTCATGTTTGTGAGTTCGCCGATGGCATCATTGACGACCTCGTCGCCCTCCGCGACGACCTCGGGTTCGCTCATTCCGAGCATGTGCGAGGTGACGACGCGCGCAAACTTCTCCGGCAGGTAAAGATAAAGCAGGCCGTTGATCTCGCCGATAAAGCCGACGGTGCCGACCACATACGGCTCATGTTGGCCGGGCTTGCCGGTCAGAGGCGGGCACGCCTGGAAGCCCGTCTGTTTCGTGCTATCAACAAGCTGGACGTGCTGGCCCAGCATGGTTGAAAAGACCTCTTTGATGGCGCGTGTGACGTTGTCCCGGATGGATTTGTCGGAGATGCAGTCGGTGGTGGGCATGCGGAGGCGCCCGAAGGCGGGTTGACTTTTCGTATCGGCCTTTTCGCACCGAAGTTAACCCAAAACGCAACAAACTCACCGTCCGCAAGACGACATAGTGCTCCGGCGCCGCTTAATTTTCTCCCCTCTCTGCCGATGAAGGGTTTGCTGCCCTACCCAAAATATGGCTCTATCAGCTGACGTCTTCGGCGTCCTTGACGACCTTTCCAGCCGCCTCGCGGGCGAATCCGTGCTCGCACAGGCGGGCCGCGACGACGGTCTGATCCCTGTCTTCAGCCTCCTGTCCGATTTCGCGCAGGCCTGCGAAGCGGAACCCGTTCTCGCTGCGGCGGCAGGCGCCGTGCGGCAGGCGATCGAAGCCCTGCTCGATGAAGCACAGCCTTTCGACGAACGCACGCTCGGCCGCTTGCGCCGCCTGGTTGACTGGCTTCCCGCTGCGCTGTCCGACGGGCGCCAGGGCCGGCCCATCGCACCCTTTGTTCCCGTCGCCGACGCCCCTCGTGCCGCTCCGGGCGCCGGCGCCGCTCCCTCCGCCGACAAGCTGGCTGAGACCGTCGACGTCGTGCTCGATCTCAACTTCGAGGAAAACCACGAGCTGCTGACGGAGTTTCACGCGGAAGCCATCGATCACCTTCAGCAAATCGAGGCCGCGCTGCTCGCCCTCGAACACAAGCTCGACGATCCCGAGGCGCTCAACGCCATCTTCCGGTCGTTTCACACAATCAAAGGCGTCGCCGGCTTTCTCCGACTCGTGCCCATGCATACGCTGGCACATGAAGTTGAGTCGCTGCTCGACCTCGCCCGCAACCAGAAGTTGCGCCTCAATTCCGAGATTATCACGCAGATCCTGCTCAGCCGCGACGCACTGCAGGCGCTCGTGAGCCAGATCACAGCGGCGCTTGAGCACGGCCACATGCCGAACCAGGTGGTTCCGGTCAGCCATTTGATCCGTGCCGTCCGCCGTTCTATCGGTGACGCCGGGACAACAGTGCCTGCATCGGCCAAACCGGCTGCGCCTGCGGAGGCGGACGATTCCCCCCCGACGCTCGCGCCCGTGGTACCCCTCGAGTTTCCGACCTCTGTCGCAACCCAAACACCTCCGGCATCCGGGGCGGTGCCACCGCCTGCCGCGCAAGCACCGGCCTCAGCTCCCGCTCCCGCACCGGCTCCAGCAGAGACCGCCAAACCCGCGGGCCCGGCGGCTTTCGCCAGCGCGGCGACCACGACAAAGACCTCCAGCGCGAGCACGGTGCGGGTGAACACGGAGAAGCTCGATTCGCTCATGGATGTGGTCGGCGAACTGGTCATCGTTCAGAGCCAGTTGTGGGAAAGTTCGCGCGCGGCCGCCGCCGGCGGCGATGCCGCGCCGCTGCAGCGCAACGTGGCGCAGCTCTCCCGGATCACGAAGGAGCTTCAGCACACCGCGATGTCCGTGCGCATGATTCCGATCAAGCCGACCTTTCAGAAGATGGAGCGGCTTGCGCGGGATCTCGCCCGTGATTGCGGCAAGAAGGCAATCTTCCTGGTGACGGGCGAGGACACGGAGCTGGACCGGACGGTCGTCGAGGAAATCGGCGATCCCCTCGTGCACATGGTCCGTAACGCCCTCGACCACGGTCTCGAAACTCCGGCGGACCGCGTGGCCCACGGCAAGCCGGAAGCAGGCACGATCCACCTCAAAGCCTTTCATGAGGGAAGCCATATCGTCATCGAACTGAGCGACGACGGCCGCGGGATCGATCCTGACCGGATCATCCAGAAAGCCCGCAAGCTCGGCCTGGTCGCCCCCGGCGTCGAACTGGAACGCGACGACATCCTCGCCCTGATCTTCGCGCCCGGCTTCTCCACTGCGGAAAAAGTCACCGCCGTCTCGGGCCGCGGCGTCGGCATGGATGTCGTCCGCCGCAACATCGAACGCCTGCGCGGAAAGATCGAGATCGAGACCGCAGTGGGATCGGGCTCCACCTTTCGGATCAAGCTGCCGTTGACAATGGCCATCATCGACGGGCTGGTTGTCCGGGTCGGCGCCGACCGGTTCATCCTCCCAAGCACCTCGGTCAAGATGGCGCTGCGCCCTGCGCGCGAGGCACTCATCACCGTGCACGGCACCGGCGAGGCGCTCGACCTGCGCGGCAAGATCCTGCCGCTGTACCGTCTCCACCGGCAGTTCTCGATCCCGCATGCGGTCGAGAACCCGTGGGAGGCCATCGTCGTGATCGTCGAGGTCTCGGGCAAATCGAAGGCGCTCCTCGTCGACGAACTGCTGACCAAGCAGGAGGTCGTCATCAAGAACCTGGGCGGCTTCCTGCAGGAACTTCACGGCGTCGCCGGGGGCGCGATTCTCGGCGACGGCAACATCGCCCTGATCCTCGATCCCGGTTCGCTCTTTCAAGCCGCTTGAGAACCCTGGCAACCGAATCGAATCCGGCGTGATAAATCCCCGGGACCCTGCTCCTTTGCGTTCGCCCCACCGGTGTCTCCAATGAAGCCGCCAACCCTCGATCAGGTCTGCGAAAAGGCGCTGCGGCTTCCCTGCTCGCCGGTGCTGCTGCCCCGCCTGATCTCCGTGCTGTCCAAGGAAGACAGCAGTTCGGAGGAATTGGAGGCCATCATCCAGATCGACCCCGCGCTGGCGAGCTCAACCCTGCGACTTGCAAACTCGGCATTTTTCGCCGCGGCAACACCGGTCGATTCCCTCAGCGAGGCCATTTTTCGGCTGGGACAGCGCGAGACGTACCGTCTTGCGGCTCTCTCACTCGCAGGCCGGTGGATGAGCGTCGAGGTTGACGGTTACCGCTGGGAACCGGGCGATTTCTGCCGCCATTCACTTTGCCGGGCGATCGCGGCCCAGCATCTGGCCGAACGCACCAACCGGGTCGATCCGAGCGTCGCCTACACCGCCGGTCTCGTCAGCACGGTCGGCAAGCTCGCGATCGCCTATGCCTGCAGCGAATGCTTCGCCGACATCCGCGCCCGGCAGAAGGCGCAGAACTGCACGTGGCTGGAAGCGGAGCATGCGGTGCTCGGCTACGACTATTCCGTCGCGGGTGCACGTCTGCTGCAACAATGGCGTTTCCCGCCGATCCTCGTCGCGTCCGCCCAATACCAGCTGGCGCCCGCGCGAGCACCCGATGATATGAAACCGCTGCTCGCGACGCTCCATGCCGCCCAATATCTCGCGACCGCGATGGGAGCCGGAGTCTCCGAGGAGGGTTTCCTTTTCGAGATCGACGGAGACTTCCTGACCCAGAACGGCTTTACCTCGGTGTTGCTGGACGAAGCTCTGCCCGTGGTGCTCGACCGCGCGTTCAACGTGCTGCACGACCGCCTGAACACTGGCGCCGTCAAGCTATAATCGAGCCTGTCGGGCTTCGCCCTCCCCGTCTCCGCCGAGGCTCCGACGCTGCTGCTAGGCGAGGCTCAGGGTCTCGGTCGCATTCGGGAGCTTGAGCGTCACCTGCCCGGAGGCGATGTCGAGGTGCACCGTGCGGTTGACCACCCCGCCAAGACCCGCGGCGACCACAAACAAGCCGCGTTGCATCACGTGCTGTTTCACGGCCTCAATGTTGCGCGCTCCAATTTTGAACGGATCGATTCCCTGCAACACAGAGGCGCCGCCCGCCAGGAAGAGTTTCAGCCGCCGGGGATCCGCCCGCAGGCCGGCCAGTTTGGCGAGAAACACGGGGAAACCCGTATCGGCAAACATCGCCGGCTGCGTCGCAGCCTTATCCAGGGAGATGGAGGATTCCGGCAGCATCAGGTGCAGGATCGCCCCGGCGTGCGCCGGCATATCGTAGGCGACCACTGCCACGCACGACCCGAGCGCATAGGTGCTGAGGGTCACGCTGGTGCTGTTCGAAGCCGCCACATCACCCACGCCGATGACCACGCGTTGAGCGAACAGCGAGGCAATGGTGGGTGATCCGGGCATGCGCAGAAAGTGCCGTAGAATGGCGTTCCATAATTAACGGTCGATCGGGCTCCAACTTGAGCCCATCAGCAGGGCGATGCCGCGTGCTTGCCTGACTTCTTCGGTCCCCAGGCCCGCATCCGCGGCAAGGTCAGGAAAAGACGAGCAGTCTCTGATTGATCGGCGCGATCAGGTTGTGGCTGCGAATCTTGCCGATCGTCGGCAGCGTCAGTGTCACACCTTCGCTGATCAGCAGCAGGCCGTGCGGGCTGTAGATTCCGCCCGCCAGCACCATGCCGGGCTGCAGGTCGTCGAGCAGGACTTCGCGAACCTGGCGAGGAAGTTCGATCAGGTGGGTGACCTTGAGGAACAGGCGCACCGCCTCGGGATCGAGCGCCTGGCCCGACTGGCTGAGCACCAGGTCGATCGCCTGCTGCTTGGGCAGGCTGCTTTCGACAAACGTAACCGCCACGGCCAGACAGCGCGCCGCCCACGGAATTGCATAGCCCGCCAGGCCGTCCGGATAACCTTCGCCGTCGAACCGTTCGTGATGGGCGCGGATCGCCTCGCCGACCGAGGCGCGCGCGTCGACATACGATGCCAGCGTCTGACTGTAGATCGGATGGTTGCGGATGAGCGTGCGCTCATGGTCGCCCAGCTGGTTCGGATTGGTGCGGAATGTGCGCAGCAGGTCGCGCGGCACGCCGATGAGGCCAAGGTCGCAGAGCCAGGCCGCAGCCCGCAGCACATGCCGCTCCTCATCCTTGAAATAGTCCGTCTCGGCCAGCTTCTGCGCAATCTCCACAACGGCCTTCGTCTGCCCGCCGAGGAGCGGATCGTAGGTCGTCAGGATGCGGCAGCACAGGTCGAGCGAATGATCGTAGCGCAGCGCAAGCTCGCCGTTGGCATGGTCCAGCGCCTGCCGCTGGAGCTCCAGGTCGCGCACCTTGGCCTCCAGGGACTGGTTGGCGCCTGTGAGTTCCGTGTTGAGCCGCAAGGTCTCCTTCTGCAGCGCGTCATTGTTGACCAGCAGTTCGTAACGGTTGACCGCATTCTTGACCGTCGTCGTGAGCTCTTCCCGCAGCCAGGGTTTGGCGATGAAGCGGAAGATCTCGCCGCGGTTGATCGAGTCGACAATGGTCGGCAGGGAAAGGACCGCGGTAATGAGGATTCGCGAGGCATTCGGCTGCAGCTGCTTGCACTGGACCAGAAACTCCAGGCCGGTCATCTCGGGCATCCTCTGGTCGGCGATGATGACCGAGAACTCGCGCTCTTTCGCAACCTCCAGCGCCTTGCCCGCGCTCGAGAAGGCCACCACATGGACACCCTCCCGTTCAAGCGTCTCTGTGAGCGCGCGGAGGACGGCAGGTTCATCGTCGACAATCAGGAGAGGCAGGGGGGAAGCCGTCGGATTCATGGTGAGGCGCGGGCGAGAGGCGCGTGGCCTGCGCCCGCAGGTTCGAGTTGGCGACAGATATATTCTGAAATGCGTTCAAGGGGCACCTGCCGCTGGGAAGCCCCAGTCTCCCAGGCGACCCGCGGCATGCCGTAAACCACGCAGGACGCCTCGTCCTGGCTGAAGGTCGCGGCGCCATGCTCGCGCAGGCGCAACAGGCCCTCGGCACCGTCCTTGCCCATGCCGGTCAGCACGCCGGCGAGGACGTTTGTGCCCGCCCCGGCATCCGAGGCCGATTTGAAGAGCAGATCAACCGCAGGCCGCTGGTGCCAGACCGGCGGACCGTCGATCACACGGGCCCGATACTGCTCCCCCTGTCGGACGACCAGCAGGTGAAAATTTCCCGGAGCCACGTAAGCGTGCCCCCGCTCAAGCAGATCGCCGTCCCTCGCCTCGCTCACCCGAAAGGAGCAAAGGGTGCCCAGCCGGTCGGCGAACGCGCGCGAGAAAAGGGCCGGAATGTGTTGCACAATTGCAATCGGAGGCAATCCGTCCGGAAGGTGGGTGAGCACCTCGCGCAGGGCCTCGGTGCCGCCCGTCGATGCGCCAAGAAGAATCAGCGAACGGGGTCCGCTTGAGGGCGCGCGCGCCCACGGTCCCGCCGTTCCCCCGGCAACCGCCGCTGAAACCACCGGCGTAGCAGGAACTGCGGGGCGCGTCCCGCGGAACGGGCGCAAGCGCGCGATCGCCGCAGCCTTCACCTTTGCAAGCAACTGGGGCCCGAGGTCGCCAATCGAGTACGAGGTGCCGGGCTTGCCAAGCACATCAACCGCACCCAGGCGCAACGCCTCCAGCGCATGCTCCGAACCATTCCGCGTCAGGGAACTCATCACCACGACCGGCAGCGGCCGCTGTTCCATGAGGATCCGCAGGAACGTGAGCCCGTCCATGCGCGGCATCTCCAGATCAAGTGTCAACACGTCAGGTGCCAACGCGAGGATCTGATCGCGCGCCGCATAAGGATCGACCGCCGTGCCGACAACTTCGATCTCCGGGTCCGCGGCGAGCACGTCGCTGATCATCTTTCGCACGACCGCGGAGTCGTCGACAACCAGCACCCGGATGCGGTTTGCGCTCATGGTTTCGCGGCCGGCGGACGGCGGTAGGTGGCGGGTGCCAGGAGCGCGAGCGAATGCTTGATTCCGGTGAGACTCTCCGAGTGACCCACAAGCAGGAAGCCGCCGGGGATCAGCTGCCGGGTCAATTTTGCGATGAGATCCTCCTGCGTCGGGCGGTCGAAGTAGATCATCACGTTCCGGCAAAGTATGACATGAAATTGTTCGATGAACGGAAACGGTCCGTCAATCAGGTTGAGATGCGAGAACACGACGTGCTCCTGAATGCACGGCTTCACGCGATATTTTCCCGCCTGCGGGCCGAATCCTCGTTGAAAATATTTGTTCACGAGCGATTCCGACACGTGGCCCACAACGCCCTCCTCCCCATAGATCGCCGTACGCGCCCTGTCGAGCACTCGGTGCGAGATGTCGGTGGCATCGATGCGCCAGGGCAGGTCCGGGGCGAGCGCCGGGAGGGTCTCGGCCAAAGTGATCGCCAGCGAATAGGGTTCCTCACCGCTGGAACACGCGGCGCTCCAGACCTTCAGGACCGGCCATCGCTCGGTGCGCCGCCGTGCGGCCAGTTCCGGCAGGGCGGTTGTCCGGAGGAACTCGAAGTGGTCGTCCTCCCGGAAGAAGAAGGTGTGGTTGGTTGAGATCGCATCGATCAAGTTGGCGACCTCGTCCTGCGCCTCCGATGTGCGCAGGTACGAACAGTAGTCGCTGATCGACGCGATTTGCATCGCCCGCAAACGCTTGCCAAGCCGTGCAGCGACCAGCTCGCGTTTGTCAGGTCCAAGGTTAATCCGACTGCGCTCGTAAACCAGACTTCTTATGAATTGGTAATCGCTGTCCCGCATACGGGTGTTCCACCTTGTATCGACCCACCCGCGCCCAAAATGAAGAGCTGAACCGCTGAAACATCCTGGCTAGGCAGTTTTTGCCTTTTCGCCCTGGCGCCTGAAAGAACCTTCAGGACTCGAATCCAAATCGCCGGCCGTCATCCGGATTATCCATCTGATTCTGAACGACAACGGAGATGTGACGCGTCGCTGGCACCCCCCGTGCTCAAACGCGAACCATGATTGAACCGTTGTTTGCGTCGAACAACTATCAGATCGCCTGCAAGCTCCTTGACGCCGTCACGCTCCGCCACGAGGCAATCGCGGCCAATGTCGCCAACGCTGAAACGCCCGGCTACCGGCGGGTGGACCTCGCGCCCAGCTTCGCAGACGAACTTCGCGCAAGCCTCGCCCGCGGCGATCTCGCGCAGACTGCAGCCACATTGCAGCCCTCGCTGGAGGAAGATGCCCACGCCCGCAGCGTCCGCCCCGATGGCAACTCCGTCGAAATCGAACGCGAACTGCTCGAGATGAACAAGAATTCCACCGAGCAGGAATACCTTAGCAACGTTGTGACCTACAATCTGAAGCAGCTCAAGATGGCAATCACCGGCAACATCGGCACCTCCTGAGCCATCCCCGTTCCCCCCGCTGCTCACGCCGCCCCAAAATGAACATCATCTCCGGCATCGATATCACTGCTTCCGCGCTCAACGCGCAGAAGACACGGCTCGACATCATCGCCCAGAATATCGCCAACGCGCAGACAACGCGGACGCCAACCGGAGGGCCCTACAAGCGCCAGCTCGTTTCCTTCCAGACCGAGCTCCTCAAACAGACCGGTAAAGGCGCGCCAGGCCTCTACGGCGTGCAGATTTCGTCCATCACTTCCGATCCCACGCCGGGCGAGCGCATCAACAATCCGCAGCATCCCGACGCCGACGCTCAGGGCATCGTCACCATGCCCAACGTCAACCTCGCCTACGAAATGGTTGACCTGATCACCGCCACACGCGCCTACGAAGCCAATCTCTCGGTCGCGAAAAACGGCCGGGAGATGGCGGACCGCACCCTTCGCATCGGCCAGTAATTCTCGACATGTCCCCGGTTTCCCCAATCAGCTCTCCGCTCGCAAGCCTCTACGGGCGGATTTCCGCGCCCAAGACCGACGCAACCATCCTCACCGATGCCGGCAAATCGGGCGCCCCGGCTGCCGCTCCCGCTGGCGACGCTTTTGCCAAGGTCTTCGACCAGCTCGTCGGATCCGTCGAATCCAAGCAGGGCGATGCCAACGCAATCACGCGCAGCGTGTTGGTCGGCGATCAGGGGCAGCTCCACCAGAGCGTCATTGCGATGCAGGAGGCCTCCCTTGCGTTTTCCCTGATGGTCTCGGTGCGCAACAAGATGATCGATTCCTACCAGGAGCTGATGCACATGCCGGTCTGACGCGCCTCCGCCCCACCCACTTCGCCTGAAACTCCATGAAAGCCTTTGCCCAATCGTTGCTGTCCCTCTGGAAACAGCTCGGTCTCAACCAACGGGTATCGCTCGCGCTCGCAGCAGCGGTTGTTGTCGCCGGCTTCACCGCGCTCATCCTCTGGTCCCGCCGACCCGACTACCAGCTGCTCTATGGCCGCATGGGGGAAAAAGATGCCGCCGCCATCATCAGCCAGCTGGAGGCACAGAACATTCCGCACCAGGTCACAGCGGGCGGCGGTGCCGTCTATGTTCCCGCCGACCAGGTCTACCGGTTGCGCATGGAACTCGCGTCGAAGGGACTGCCGAGCGGCGACGGCGTGGGCTTTGAGATCTTCGACAAGGGCCAGTTCGGCCTGAGCGATTTCGTGCAGCGAACCAACTACCTGCGGGCTCTTCAGGGCGAACTCAGCCGGACAATCTCCGAATTGCACGGAGTGCTCTCCGCCCGCGTGATGATCGTTCAGCCGGAAAACCGGCTTCTGCTCACCGACCAGGGCGTCAAGCCAACCGCGTCGGTCTTTGTGGAGCTCGCGGGAAACCGGCTTGAACCCGAATCCGTCAACGCGATCCGCAACCTCGTGGCCAGTTCAGTGCAGGGTCTCCAGCCCGACCAGGTGGCCGTCGTCGACAACCAGGGCCACGTGCTGTCCGAGGATCTCAAGCAGGATCCGGCGCTGGGCAGCGCCGCGAGCCAGATGCGCTACCGCCAGCAGATCGAGGACTATCTTTCCAAGAAGGTTGAAACGATGCTCGCCCAGGTCATCGGACCCGGAAATGCCGTCGTGAGGGTCTCGGCCGAGATCGAGACGGACGCGACCACGCTCACCGAGGAAAAATTCGATCCGGAAGGCCAGGTGGTGCGCAGCCAGACCATTGCCGAAGACACAACGAACACCACAGAATCCCGCACCGGCGGCGTTGTGGGCGTCACCGCGAACGTGCCCGACCGGTCTGCGAACGCCGACACCGGGAAGCCAACGTCGACCAACGAGCAGAGCCGCAAGAACCGGACGACGACCTACGAGATCAATCGCACAACCACCAACACCGTCCGCAATCCGGGCACCGTGAAGAACCTCACGGCTGCAGTGTTCATCGCCCAGCGCGCGGCTGCCGCCGACGGTCAGGTCGCCAAACGCACCGCCGACGAGCTCGCCGCGCTGCGCCAGCTTGTCATCAATGCGCTGGGCGTCCATGCCTCCGCCGGCCAGTCGCTCGACAACATCGTCAGCCTCCAGGAAATGCCCTTCCAGATTCCCGCAATCTCCGCCCAAGTGGCGCAGATCCAGAAGGAGACGCGCGTCGCAACCTGGATCGAGAGCGCCAGCCGCTACGTGGCAGTCGGCATCGGCCTGATCGTTCTCGGCCTGTTCTGGAAAATGCTCCGCTCCCAGAAAACCGAGCCGGTTCCCGTGGAACTGCTCTCCGAAGTCTCCGTGAGCGGCCCGCGTGGCATGCCCGCGCAGGGCGCGATCACCCCGGAGCTGCTCAACGAACTCATCCGCCAGAAGCCCGCCAACATCGGCATCGCTTTGCGCGACTGGGCCGCGGCGAAGAAGAACTGACACGCCCCTCTGCAACCTCCAGCCATGGCTGAACTCGAATACACCAAGCTTTCCCGTCAACAGAAGCTCGCCGTCCTCCTGATCACCATCGGTCCCGAGGCCGCGGCCGAGATTCTCAAGCAATTCGACGATGCCGGCGTCGAGAGCCTGTGCCGCGAAATGTCGACCTTCTCGATGGTTCCCGCCGAGTTGCAGCGCCAGGCAATGGAGGAGTTCTCCTCGGTCATCGGCGCCAGCCTCACGTCCGCCCTGGGCGGCCTGCCCTACGCGCAGCGCACGCTCGGGATTGCCAAGGGCGATTTCAAGGCTTCGTCCATCATCGGCCGCGTCGGCCCCGTCGGCGGCTCCTCCGTCGATGTGATCCAGGACATCAGCGAAATGGAGGGCCGCCAGATCTTCAACCTCATCAAGAACGAGCAGCCCCAGACCATCTCGTTCGTGCTTTCCTATCTCGATCCGGCCAAGTCATCCCAGATCTTCACCCTCCTCAGTCCCGACATGCGCGAGGAGGTCATCGAGCGCCTCGGCACGATTGAAAGCACGTCCCTCGAACTGGTGGGCAAGATTGTTCGCAGCCTCGGCAAGCATTTCGACACCAAGGTGCGGCCGACTTTCCATCACAGCGGCGGCGTCCGGGCCGTGGCCGACCTGCTCAACGGCCTCGACAAGGAGATGAGCAAGGGGCTCCTCGTCCGCCTTGAGGAACGCAATGCCGGGCTCGGCGGCCTTGTCCGCAAAAAGATGTTCAGCTTCGAGGATCTCAACCGGCTCCAGAGCAGCGATCTGCAGCGCGTGCTGCGCGAAGTCGACTCGAACAACCTCGCGGTGGCGATGAAGTCCGCCAGCGAAGGGCTGCGCGAAAAGATCTTCGCCTCCATTTCCAAGCGCGCGGCCGAAAGCCTGCGCGACGAAATGTCGATGCTCGGGCCGGTCCGCCTCAAGGACGTCGAGACCGCGCAGGACGCCATCATTCATATCGTGCACCGGCTCGAGGAAGAAGGACAGATCTCCCTCGATGCGGAGCAAGCCGTCGTCGCCTGAACATGCCGCTGACAAAACTCGTCACCTTCGATCGTCCGTTCTCCGGCGCCATCATCCCGGGCCGCTCGGCCCGCGTGTACACGGACACCGAGGTCGAGGCGATCCGCCGGGAGGCCTACCGCCAGGGGCAGGACGCCGCGCGCGCGTTCGGCGACCGGCAGTTGGTCGAGATCCGCTCCGACGTGCAGCACCTTCAGGACGGGATCTTCAGCAAGCTCGCCGACCTCGAGCCCACGCTTCTCGGCGAGATCCGCGCCTCGTTGCCGGGCCTCGCCATCGATCTCGCACGCCGTCTCATGGCCGGCTTCGAGCCGCCGCCCGAGGTCATCGAACGCATTTGTTGCGAAGCCCTCGACCAGCTTTGTCCGGAGCGCGAGAACCTCGAACTCATCCTCAGTCCTCGGGACGCCAGCCTGATTGAACGCGTCAGCCCCGAATGGATCAAGCGGTACCCGGGACTGAAGGTGCGCTCGGACGCTTCGCTCGCCGCCGGGGACTGCCAGGTGCGCAGCCGCTTCGGGCTCACGGACGCGCGGCGCGTCACCAAGCTCGAAACCCTTTCCCTCGGCCTCTCCACATCGTGATGTCCGCCATCGCTCCATTCGTCGACGCACTCCGCAGTCAGGTGCGTGCCCTTCCCGCCACGCAGCGGCTCGGCTCCGTCACCGGAGTCACCGGGCTCATCATCGAATCGGAGGGTCCGAATGTCGGCCTGGGCGAACTCTGCCTTCTGCGCTCGGGCCGGGAGGATGTCTCCGTGCTCGCCGAGGTCGTCGGCTTCCGCGAACACAAGGTGTTGCTGATGCCGCTTGGGGACACCGCAGGCCTCCATGCCGGATGCGAGGTCGCCGCGTGCGACCGGCCGCCCGTGCCCGCCCCGGGTCCCGCGTTGCTTGGCAGGGTGCTCGACGCGCTTGGCCGCCCCATGGACGGGCTCGGTTTTCTCCGTCTGGAACCCGGCGATTCGCAGTCGGCGACGCCGCCCCATCCGCTGCGCCGCCAGCGCATCAAGGAGACGTTTGTGACCGGCGTCCGGGCAATCGACACCTTTGCGCCGCTCGGCCGCGGCCAGCGACTCGGTCTTTTTGCGGGCTCGGGCGTCGGCAAGTCGACGCTTCTCGGCATGATCGCGCGCGGCGCGGAAGCCGAGGTGGTCGTTGTGGCGCTCGTGGGCGAACGCGGCCGCGAGGTGCGCGAGTTCATCGAGAAGGATCTCGGGCCGGAAGGGCTCGCACGCGCCGTCGTCGTGGTCGCAACATCCGATCTGCCCGCGCCGCTGCGGCTGCGTGCCGCCTTCACCGCCACCGCCATTGCCGAGGCTTTCCGGGACCGCGGAAAGAACGTGCTCTTGCTCTTCGACTCCGTCACCCGCTTCGCCATGGCGCAACGCGAGATCGGCCTCGCGATCGGCGAGCCGCCGGCCACCCGCGGCTACACCCCTTCGGTCTTCGGCTTGCTGCCCCGTCTGCTGGAGCGCGCAGGCGCCGGCGAAACCGGAGCGATCACGGCGCTTTATACGGTCCTGGTCGAAGGCGATGATCTCAACGAACCCGTCACCGATGCGGTTCGGGGCATCCTCGACGGACACCTGGTGCTCTCGCGCACGCTCGCCAACTTCAATCACTATCCCGCGATCGATGTGCTGGAGAGCGTCAGCCGCCTCAACCGCGACATCTGCACGCCCGAGGAAGTGGCGCTCGTCAGCCGCGCCCGCGAGCATCTGGCGGTGTATCGGAAGAACGAGGACCTCATCACCGTCGGGGCCTACCAGAAAAACTCGAGCGCCGTGCTCGACCAGGCGATCGCCCTGCACGAACCGCTGCGCGCGTTCCTGCGGCAGGGCGTCAATGAGCGCACGCCCCGGGCTGAAAGCTACGCGGCCCTCAAACGCATCATCCCATGAAACGCTTCTCCTTCGCGCTACAGTCCGTCGCAACGCTCCGGGAATTGCGTGAGCTGCGCGCGCGCGAGGGCCTCGCCGCCGCCATTCGCGTGTGCGAGCGCACCGAGATGGCGCTGGCCGATGTGCGCGCGCGCCGCGAGCTGCTTGAGGATCTGGTGCGATCCGGCCGCGCATTCACCCTGCGCGCCGCCGAACACGTCGCCTTTCTCTGCGCGCTGCACTCTGCGGCAACGGACGAATCGACCGCCGTACGGGAGGTCGATCAGGCCCGCACCGTCCGGGACCAGAGACTTTCCGACTACTACGAGGCCGCGCGGGCACTCAAAGTCATGAGCAACCTCGAGAGCCGCGCCCGCGCAGCACACCGCCTGACCGGCGAACGCGAAGAACAGAACGCGCTCGATGAGCGCTCAAGCGTCGCCGCCGCCCGAGCACACCGCTTTCTGTCATGAAACTGCTCCGCAATCCTGCAACGCTGGTCATCATCGGCCTTCTCTCCGGCTTGAGTACCGGTCTCGGCTGGTTCTGGCGTGCCGCTGATGCAGTCGCCGCCGCCGTGCTCGCCCGGCACGCTGCGCAGGTCGAGGCCCGCAAACCCGCCGCCCCCTGGGGTTTTTGGACGATCGAAATCGAGAACATCGCATCCGAGCTCAAAGAGGAGCGAACCCGGGTCCAGCAACAGTCCGATCTGCTTGCGCAGCGCGAAGCCCGTCTTGCAGCCGAACGCCAGGAACTCGAACGAGTCCGGGCTCAGATCGAAGGATTGCGCCGCGAAATCGCCGCCAACGTGGTCTCGGTCGAAAACGACGAGTCGAAAAACCTGCGTGTTCTCGCCCAAACCTACACCAATATCACGCCTCGCGCCGCCGTCGCGATCTTCCGCGAAATGGACGACGGGACCGTCGTCAAGATCCTCTCGCTGATGAAATCGGAGTCGGTCGCCCCGATCTTCGAGGAAATGAGCCGGGCTTCCGCAGGCGACACGTCGCTCCCCCGCCGCGCCGCAGCGCTCTCGGAGCGACTCCGGGTCATCCGTTCCGCCCAGCCCGCCGGTTCGTAGCGTCTTCTTCCGCGGGGCTGCGACCGCCCCAGACCCGCTTTTGACTGCCGCGCCAGGGACGGTGCGATCCGACGATCCAAGGATGGATTTCCACAGTGAATCTCCCACTTCCATCCACCCCATCATCGGCCTCCGTCAGTTTCACCGGCCATCCCGAGGCCGGGAATCCGGCTGCACACGCCGGCGATTCGAACGCAAAGACTCCCTTTGCCGATCTGCTCGCAGGCGCCTCGCGTCCGGCGGAATCGAATCCCACCGCATTGTCGGACACCGGAACCGGTTCGCCCAAAGCCACCAGCGGTCGGCGCACGGCAGCGGGGAAGCAGAACAGGCCGGGGACAAGATCCGCACCGCCCGATGCCGCCGCTTCCCAAACGACACAAGCCGCGGATCCCGCAACGAATCCCGGCTGGGGCCCCGGCAAACCGAACGCAGTCCCAACGCTGCAGGTCGACGGCATCGCGATGCAACAGGGCCTGGCGATCGACGCCGCCTCGGTTCCGGAATGCGATGCACTCGCGTCAGAATCGTGTTTTGCGATTCCACAGGTTCTTGCAGCCGGCGCCGGCCCCTCTTTGGGAGATGATGTGCTTTCTCCAAAACCGGGAACAGCGACGTCGGATTCCAGCGTTCGCGCTCAGCTGATCGCGCCCGAGGCCCTGTCCATCGTTTCCGATTCGCCCGGCGGTCCGGTCAGCCCTTCCGCAGTCGCAAATCCAATCGTTGGAGCGCCGGCAGCCGCCACCACTGAGAATTCCTCAACAGGCCAGGCATCCCCGGCAGGCGCAGTTTCCAAAGGTTCGAACGCAGTCCTGAAATCCGTCTCAGCGCTGGCAACCGCCGATCCGACATCCCACGTAGTCATCGGCACTCCGGACCCCGCGACCCAGCCTCCGGCAGCCCAGCACTCGTCGGGACTGCAACTCGAGCCAGGCCGCGCGGACCGCACAGCTGAATCCGCCCCGCCCTCGGTCCCGGTTGGTCCATCCCCGGCTGTCACGGTGGAAGAAATTGCCGGCTCGCCGGGTCGACAGACCCCCGGTCAGGCGACCGCAGCCTCCGGCGGTGCTTCGTTCTCAAAGTCCGACACGAGCTTAGCCACTGACAACAAGCAACTTAAGCTCTACTGTCGCTCCGTTGGCATCGCCGGTGCTGATCATCCTGTTGATATGCGCAAACCTGCCGAAACTTTCGGGCCCATGGCTGTCGAGCGAACGGCAGGAGCAGGCATGCCCGCGGACGCTTTGCTGGCTTCGGCCCCGATTAGCGTGATCACAACAGCCGCGGTATCCGCCAGTTCTCCGGGATCTCCGGCTGCATCAACTCAACATGCTGTCGCAGCGGTTGAAGCGACCATGGATGTCATGGAGCGCATGCGCGACGCCTCTCATTCGAGCGTCGAATTGAAGCTCACGTTTGCAGACAACACGCCCCTGACGGTGCGGGTCGAGCTGCACGAAGGCACGGTTCTGACGACTTTTCGCACCGACTCCGCCGAACTTCGCCAGGCACTGGCCAGCGAATGGCGCCAGTCCGCACCGTCGGATTTCGTGACCGATCCGGATCGGAGCTTGCGCATCGCCGAACCCGTTTTCGCTCCAGCCTCCGGTTCGACGGGCTTCACCGGAACGGCGACGGGCGGTCACGCAAATTCCCGCCAGACGCCGGATCCGACCGCGTCGGAATCCACGCTCCTTTCTTCTGCCTCTGCCAGGTCCCGCGGTACATCTCCCGCCTCATCCGCGCCGGCCGCCCCAACCCGCCATTCGACCTCCCTCCGCCTCAACGCCTTTGCCTAACACCCCCCCGCCCATGTCATCAATCAACCCGGTCACAAGCTCAACAAGCACGGCGGTCCCTGCCTCCACAACGCCGAGCGCGCAGTCAACCCTGACGACGCAGGACTTTCTGCAGCTGCTTGCGAACCAGATGCAGAACCAGGATCCGCTGAAGCCCATGGACGATTCGGCGTATCTTGCGCAGATGGCGCAATTCACGTCGCTCCAGCAGATGAACACGCTCTCCAGCACGGTCTCCACCATGAGCAACAGTCAACAGCAGCTCGCCGCCGTCAGCTATATCGGCGCCACCGTCACGATGAGCAACGGAAACAACGGCACGGTTTCGGGGCAGGTGACCTCCGTGGACACCTCCGGGACGATGCCGCAACTGATGGTCAACGGGGCGCCCTATCCGCTCACTTCGCTGCTTTCCGTCTCCCCCGCCCCCGCCCTTGCCACAACTCCCGCCACCTCTTCCACAAACTAATCGCACGCCGGTCCGGTTCCCTCAACCCGCCAACTCACTCCCGCCATGTCGCTCATCAATTCCCTCAGCTCCAGCGTCAGCGCCCTCAAGGCATTCACCGAAGGTCTCGATGTCATCGGTAACAACATCTCCAACATCGATACGACGGCGTACAAGGCGTCCAAGACGTCTTACTCCGACAGTTTCAGCGACACCCTGCAGGCGTCCTCCAACTCATCTGGCACGGCCGCAATGCAAGTTGGGACGGGCGTCCAGGTCTCCGGAATCAACACCGATTTCACCCAGGGCACGACAGTCGAGACCGGAAGCGTCTCGAATCTGGCGATCTCCGGCAACGGCTATTTTGTCGTGGATGATGCTGCGAGCGGCGCCAACTACGCCACGCGCGATGGTATGTTCAGTTTCAACTCCACCGGCAGTCTCGTCAACGCGCAGGGCTATCAGGTCCTCGACGATGCGGGCGCCGCCGTCTCGGTTGCGAACTGCAAGAATTCAGCCGGCACCGCGATCACCTACAGCAACGCGACCTCCGTCACCATCGACCCGGACGGCACCGTAACCGCCTACGATTCCGCCGGCACGGTCTATACCGGCCAGAAGGTCGGGCTGCTGGGGGTGGCAAACCAGGGCAATCTCCTGAAGCGTAGCAACAATCTCTACGATTTCTCCGCCACCGGAGCCACGCTTGCTGCAAACCTGGGCACTCCCGGAACGGGAAGCCTTGGTCAGATGGAGTCCGGCAGGCTCGAACAATCGAACGTCGACCTCACGACACAGTTCGCCGACATGATCACGACACAGCGCAGCTTCGAGGCGGCATCCCGCCTCGTGACGATTTCTGACACGATCCTCGACGACATCGTGAACATGAAGCGTTCCTGATGCACCACAGGGCGGCATTGCCGCCGAGCCGACTGCAACTCCCCATACCATGGCTGCGAAATCCGAGACCACACCGCCCGTTGCCCAGGGCGGAACGACACCGCCGATCGAGAATGCCCCCGCTGCGGATTCCGCCAGGAAGTCCGTGCCCAGCCTCCTGGCGAGCCTGGTGCCGGTCGCGATCGTGCTCATCGCGACGCCGATCCTGACCTGGGCCGTCGCGGAGTTTCTCCTGATGCCGCGGCTGGAAAAACGGCTCGCGTCCGCCGTCGCAAGCGCCGACTCCACCACGAAAGCCGCTCCACCGGCCGAAACCGCTGCGGAGCCGAAGAGCGGCGAGCCCGGCGCACCGACCAACACGTTTGAATTCAGCAACATTGTGGTGAACCTCGCGGGCACGATGGGGACCCGGTACCTGAAGACCTCCTTCCTCGTCACCGGCACCGACGCCGGCCTGCGAGGCGTCTTCGAGACCAACAAGGCAAAGCTGACCGACGTCACCCTCAACGTGCTCTCCTCCCTTTCGCTGCCGGACCTCGAGGAGGCGGGCGCGAAGAACCTGATCCGGGAAAAGCTGGTGGTCGCCTACAACCAGGCCCTCGGAAAACGGATGGCCGACCAGGTGTACTTCTCGGATTTCGTCGTGCAATGACGCCCCGAAAAGCCTTCTTCAGGAAAACCTGAATCCGCATGAGTGAAGAAAACAACAAGCCGGCTGAAGAGTCGGTCGGACTCGATCAGTCCGAGATTGACCGTCTGCTCACGCAGCAGATCGCCTCTCCGAAACAGCAGGTCTTTCAGGCCGTACCGTCCCGCCATTTCATGGTGGAGAACGTCAAGATCGAGCCCTACGACTTTCGCAATCCGGCGTTTCTTACCGAGCTCGAGCTGCGTCGACTCCGGCTGCTGCACGAGGATTTCATCCGCTACCTCGGTGCGAGACTGTCGCTCTTTCTGCGCATGGAACTCGGGCTGAAAATGGCCAAGCTGACCACGCTCACCTACGCGAAATTCACCGATTCGCTCCCGAGTCCGACCCACCTCTGTCTGTTCAAGGTGGAGCCGCTGCTCGGGGTCGGCATCCTCGACGTCAATCCACGCCTGGCCCTCACCATCGCCGACCGCATGCTCGGCGGCCGCGGCCACTCCGTGAAGCTCGAGCGCTATCTCACCGAGATCGAAATCGCCCTGCTCGAGGACATCATCAACATCGTCCTCGAAGAGTGGTGCGCACAATGGAAGAACGAGCAGGAGCTGCACCCGGTGATTCTCGGCCACGAAAACAACGGCCGCTTCATCCAGACTTCACCCAAGGATGCGATCGTGCTCGCGCTGACGCTCGAAGCGAGTTTTGGCGACTGCTCCGAGCAGATGCAGATCGGCATTCCCTATTACACGATCGAGCCGATCGTGCGGAAGATGCAGTCGCGCCGCCAAAAGGACAATGCCTCGGCCAACACGGAAAAGCGCTCCCAGTGGCAGACCGCGTACGACCACATCACGATGCCCGTCCGCGCCGAGTGGGATGCCTGCGAGGTCAACCTGCGCGAAATCGTGCACCTACGCGTCGGCGACATCATCGAGCTGCCCTCCAACCTCTTTGAAGAGACGCGCGTGCTTCTGAACGGCACGCCGAAATTCACCGGCAAGGTCGGGCTCGAAGCCGACCACGTTGCCATCCAGATCACCCGCAAGATTGTCAATCAGACACCCTATGTCAGCACTGACGGAAGACAAAACCCTTGATATCGTCCTCGACGTCAAAGTGAAGGTCACGGTACAGCTCGGCTCCTGCCAGCTGACCATGCGCGAGGTACTCGAGCTGGCGCCGGGCGCCGTCGTGCAGCTAAACCAGCACGCAAGTGATCCCGTCGGCCTCTACGTCAACGACAAGCTCGTCGCCTATGGCGAGGTCGTCGTCGTCGAAGACAATTTCGGCATCAAGATCACCGAGCTCGTTGGCTCGGAATCCGGCAAGAACTGACCGCCGCGCTCATGCGTCACCTGGCTCTGCTCCTGCTCTGCACATCCGCTCTTGTCGCGGCCGATCCTGCGGCACCGAAGAGCCCTGACACGGTCATCTATCCGCATGCTGCGGCAGATTCGGCGACCGCCGGGGATCACGACCGCTGGAATCGCGTCCCCTGGCTGTTTGGCGCGCTGGCGCTGGCGGCCTGCGGCACCTGGTGGCTCTGGCGCAGCCGCAGCCAGGCCGGTCTTGGCAGCAGGCGCGGCCGGAAGCTGGCCATCGAGGAAACGCGGTCGCTCGGCAACCGCCAGTACCTTGTCGTTGCAGCGTATGAAGGAAGAAAACTCCTGCTCGGCGTGGCCCCTGGCCGCATCAAGCTGCTGTGCGATCTCTCTGAAGACGACGGGGAGGGCCCATGACAACACACCGCCGTTGGATTGCCTGCGCAGCCCTCGCCTTCGCGGCGCTGGCGCCGCTCATTCCAGAAACCCGCGCCCAGAACGCGCCGCTGCCTGCGCCCGCCCCTGCGTCGCAGCCCGCCGCCCCGGGCGCCGCTTCCAGCGCGAGCAAGCCTTCCGATCCCCTCCGCCTCACGGTAAATCTCGAGGGCACCGAGCATCCCGGCGATGTGAGCGTGGCCGTGCAGATCGTGGTCGTGATGACGCTGCTGACTCTGGCGCCTTCGCTGATCATCCTGATGACAAGCTTCACGCGCATTGTCATCGTGCTCGGCTTCGTCCGCTCCGCGATCGGAGTCCAGAACGCACCCGCCAACCAGATCATCGTCGGGTTGTCGCTGTTCCTCACCTTCTTCATCATGGGCCCCGTGTTCGACCGGATGAACACCGACGCGATCCAACCGTATCTCGCCGGCAAGATGACCTCGGTGGATGCGCTGGACCGCGCCTCGCAGCCGTTGAAGGAATTCATGTTGAAGCAGACGCGGACTCGCGACCTTGAGTTCTTCCTCGAACTCGGCCGGTTCGGGCCGACTCCGGTCAAGGACCTCTCGATGCGCGTGGTCATTCCGGCCTTCGTGATCAGCGAGCTGCAGACAGCGTTTCAAATGGGCTTCCTGCTCTTTCTCCCGTTCCTCGTCATCGACCTGCTCGTTTCCTCCGTCCTGATGGCGCTCGGCATGATGATGATGCCACCCGTCGTGGTCTCCCTTCCGTTCAAACTGCTCCTCTTCGTACTCGTCGACGGATGGCACCTCGTGGTGCGCGCGCTCGTCGAGAGCTTCCATACATGAATCCCGACCTTGCGATCGACCTCTTCAAATCCACCGTGATTTTCGCGCTTTACGTGATCGCGCCGTTCCTCGCGGTGACCCTGGTTGTCGGATTGATCACAAGCCTCCTGCAATCGGTGACGAGCCTGCAGGAGCAAACGCTCACGTTCGCACCAAAACTGGTGGCGCTGGCGGCCGCCTCGCTGCTGCTCGCTCCGTGGCTGTTGCGCACGATGGTCGAATTCACGACCTCGCTGTTCGCGCGCATGGGATCGATGGGCCCGTGATTCGATGCCCCTGGATCTGCTCTTTGCCTGGCTCATGATCCTGCTGCGCGCCGCCGCCCTGGTGGCGGTGCTCCCATCGCTCGGCGCGAAGCCGTTTTCTCCCACGCTGCGCGTCGGTTTTGCCATGTGTTTGGCAACGTTGCTCTACGGCATCGTGCCCCACGCATCGCTGGCAGGCGCCAGCTGGGGCGGCCTGGCGTTTGCGGCCGGAGGCGAGGTTTTGATCGGACTCGCCATGGGTTTCGTCGGCCGCCTGATCTTCGCCGCGATCGAGATGGGCGGGCGCATCATCGTCACCGAGATCGGCCTCGTCGCAGGCCCGGGTTTCGATGTGCCGACGCCCGATCAGGAACCGCTGCCCGCCTACCTTTCCATGTTCGCCGGTGTCCTCTTCTTCCTGCTCGGCGGCCATTTTGGGGTGCTGCGCGCCTTCGCCCGTTCCTTTGACTTCGCCGCAGCCGGCGCCCCGCGCTTCGGTGGAGATGCGGTCGAGCTCATCGTCCGGCTGACCGCAAATTCCGTCGAGCTGGGCGTGCGAATCGCAGCGCCCTTCATCGCCCTCAACTTCCTGGTCGCCCTGGGATTTTCAATCCTGGGTCGCGCCGTCCCGCGAATGGGCGTCTTTGTCCTCAGCTTTCCCGTGCGCGTCGTTCTGGGCCTGATGATGTTCGCCGGCTCGGGCGCGCTTTTCGTGCGCTATTTCTGGGGCGAATTCGACGCGCTGCCATGGCGCATGCTGCAACTGCTGCCACCGCGCTAGCAGCGCACGGCCGCATCGGACGCGGCCTTCCCATGCGGCAAATATTGCCGCGCGCCCCGGACCGAAAATCCCACGCATCGCTCCGGGTGGAATAAAATGCGATATGGCGAACACAAGTAATTGTATTACAATTACTTAATATCCATTAAGCCTCATTGGCATCGAGGGTGCTGATAGGGCTCGGATGGCTGACAACGAGCAAGACCAAAAAACCGAACAGCCAACGGAGAAGCATCTCACCGAAGCGATGGAGCGCGGAAGGTTTGCGCGATCGCCAGAGCTGAATCTCGCGTTTACGCTGGCTGCAGCGCTCGGGGTGATCGGGCTGACTGCAACGACCGCGTCGAAGGAGCTCGCAACGCTTGCGGTCAGCACGTTCTCACACCTCAGTTCGGCGGATGTCACGATCGACACGGCAACAACTGCCGTGGGCGTGGCGGTGCTGGCACTTGGGCGCGTGCTCCTCCCATTGCTGCTGGCGTGCGCCGGCGCAGCGCTCCTCGCAGGAGGAATTCAAAGCGGATTCCAGCTGACCCCCAAGGCCTTCGGCGTCCACTGGGAGAATCTCGACGTGGCCGCGGGTTTTCAGCGGTTGTTTTCGAAGAAGACGTTTGTTCACTGCGGCATCGATGTGCTCAAGCTGCTCGCCGTGAGCGCGGCGCTGTACGGCGCCGTGAAGACCGTGGTGAACGATCCGCTCTTCCATTCTCCCGTCGAGACGGCCTATCTCGGCCAGTTCCTTTACCATTCCTCGCTCACCTTCCTGGCGCGCCTGCTCCTCGCCCTCGGAGTCATCGCGGCAGTCAGTTACGCCTACGAACTCTTCCAGACGCGCCAGGAGAACATGATGAGCCGCCAGGAGCTCAAGGAAGAGCACCGCAGCACGGAGGGCGACGCCTTCCTGAAGTCCGCGCAGCGGAGGCTTGCCCGCCGGCTGATGCGCCGCCAGATGCTCTCCGCCGTCAGCACCGCCGACGTCGTGGTGACCAACCCGACCCACTATGCGGTGGCGCTCAAATACGAGCGTGGAATTGACTCGGCCCCCGTCGTGCTCGCGAAGGGGGAAAACCGCTTTGCCCAACGCATCAAGGCCATCGCCGCCGAGCACGAGGTGCCCACCGTGGAAAACCCGCCCGTGGCGCGCATGCTCTACTCGCTTGGCCGCGTCGGCGAGGTGATCCCGGCCCAGCTCTACCAGGCCGTCGCCGAGATCCTCGCGGTCGTTTACCGCACGCATCGTTACTACTTCTACCGCCTGAAGTCCCGCAGGACACAGGCCGGCGCATGATTTGATCCATGCCGACCTCCGCCTCAGCCCAACTGAACCGACTGCTGCAGCGCGCCGACCTGCTGTTCACCTTCGCGTTGTTCGGCACCGTGCTCCTGCTCATCCTGCCGGTGCCGGCGTTTCTGCTCGACCTGCTGCTGGCGCTGAACATCGGCATGTCGCTGCTGGTGCTGCTCGTGGTTGTCTACGTCAAGGATCCCCCGGAATTCTCCGGCTTCCCCACGGTCCTGCTCTCGCTGACGCTTTTCCGCCTCTCCCTCAACATCAGCTCGACGCGCCTCATCCTGGTCCACGGCTATGCCGGCCACATCATCGATTCGTTCGGCCGGTTTGTCGTGCAGGGCAACTTCGTCGTGGGCGCCGTCGTGTTCTGCATCCTTGTGGTGATCAATTTCGTGGTGATCACAAAGGGCGCGGGACGCATCGCAGAGGTGTCCGCCCGGTTCACGCTCGATGCCCTCCCCGGAAAGCAGATGGCCATCGACGCCGAACTCAATGCGGGGATCATCGATGAAGTCACCGCCACCGCCCGGCGCGTGAAAATCCAGAAGGAAGCCGACTTCTACGGCGCGATGGACGGCGCCTCGAAGTTCGTGCGCGGCGACGCCATCGCCGGCATCCTCATCACCCTCGTCAACATCCTCGGCGGTTTTGCCATCGGCGTCTTTCAGATGGATCTGTCGCTCGCCGAGTCGCTCCAAAAATTCACGCTGCTGTCCATCGGCGACGGTTTGGTGGCCCAGATCCCCGCGCTCGTCATCTCGGTCGGCGCCGGCATCCTCGTCACGCGCGCCTCGGAAAACGCCAACCTGGGCACGAGCATCGGCCGCCAGATCGTGCGCTACCCGCGCGCCATCGGCATCGCCGGGGCGATGCTCGCGTTCTTCGGCTTGATGCCCGGCATGCCGGCGGTTCCCTTCCTCGTTCTCGCCGGGCTCGCCGGATACGTCTCCCATTCACTCCGGAAAGTCGAGGGCGCCCGCGACGAGCTGGCCGACGAGACTCCTGCCGCACGGCCCGCCGGAAAAGGCGCCCCTGCCGGCAAGGGCAAGGGCGCAGCGGTCGTTCCGGCCGCAGGCGCAGCGGCCGCGGCGCGTCCCATCGAGGACATCCGCAAACTCGCCGAAATCGAAGTGTTCGCCATCGAGATCGGTTACGGGCTGCTCAGCCTCGCCGACCCCAAGAGCAACACCGGCGACCTCCTGGCTCGCGTCACCGGGGTCCGCCGTTCGCTGGCGCGGGAGCGCGGCTTGATCGTCCCGCCAATCTCCGTCCGCGACAATCTGGAGCTCGATGCCAACGACTACCGGTTCCTGCTCCGGGGCAAATGCATCGCCCGCGGTCAGATCATGCCGGGCAAGTGGCTCGCCATGAATGTGACCAACAGCAACGTCCGGCTGCGCGGCGTGCCGACCCGCGAGCCCGTCTTCAACCTCGACGCCACCTGGATCGCCGAGGAGGAGAGAAAGACGGCGGAGGTCAACGGCTTCACCGTCGTCGATGCCGCATCGGTGCTCGTCACCCACCTGTCCGAGGCGCTCAAGGGCGTCGCCCATCATCTGCTTGGCCGCCAGGACGTGCAGGTGCTCATCGACCATCTCAAGGAATCGCACCCGGCCCTCGTCAGCGAACTCCTGCCCGACCTCGTCAACCTCGGGATCATCCAACGCGTTCTCCAGAACCTGCTCCGCGAAAACGTCGCGATCCTCAACCTCCCGCTCATCCTCGAGTGCATCGCCGATTTCGCCTCGGTTTCGAAGAACCCCGATGACCTTTCGGAACTCGTGCGGCGACGGCTCGGACTGTACTTCATCCCCGAATACGAGAGCCGGCCCGGGGCGATCAAGGCGATCACCCTCGATCCGCGGCTCGAGCAATGGCTGGCCGGCAAGGTTCACCGCACACCGTCGGAAATCGGCTTGGCGCTCGATCCAGCGACCGGACACCACCTGCTCGAGGAACTCGGACGCCGCTCCGGCGAGCTCGTGAAACAGGGTCTGCCCGCCGTGCTGGTCGTCTCCTCCGAGGTCCGCCTCCCGATCAAGCGGTTCTTCGAGCCATCCCTGTCGCGCCTTGTCGTCCTTGGTTTCCAGGAACTGCCGCCGGCCACCGAGGTGGAGAACACGGGCATCGTCCCCGTGCCGCCGCACCTGATGCGCCAGCCCGAAACCGCCCTCAAAGCCGCCTGACGCAGCGACCGCTTCACCCCCGTGCCCGCCACCACCTCCAACACCTCCGCAGCCTGCTACCGTTTCGTCGTCGCATCAGCCGACGAGGCCGCGCACCTGATCCGCGAGAAACTTGGCGCCGATGCACGGGTCCTCTCGGTTCGCGCGGTTGGGCAGGATGGCTGGCGCGGCTGGCTCGGCAAATCCCGGCTCGAGGTCATCGCACAGGTCCCCCGAGAGGCCCCGCCCGCAGAGGAGCCGCGCGACGCCGCGACAACACAGCCGGCAGACTCCATTCCGGAGGCCGAGGCCGACCCGTTCAGCCGGCGCAACGGCCACGCGCGATCCGATTCGCGAACCCAGCCGTTCCAGATCCGGCTGCCCGATTTGCTGCGCCGCTCCGGTTTCAGCGATGTGTTCGTCCAGCGCCTCGGCACGACGCCCGCCCTCAGCGACATGGACGACCGCCCCTTGCACCAGTCGCTCGTCCACATCGCAGACACGCTTCGCCGCCATACGTCCGCCCGCCCGGCGCGTCCCCTGCCCGCCCAAGCGGCCTTCTTCGGGCCCGCCGGGGTCGGCCGCACCACCGCACTCTGCAAGTGGCTCGCGACCGATGTGTTTCGGCACGGGCGCGCCGGCCGTGTCGTTCAGGTGGAGTTCGACCGGCCAAACCCCGCCGAACAGCTGGCCGTCTTCTGCGAGGCGCTCGGACTCTCGTACGAACACTATCCCGTCTCTCTCGCGGATCCCAACCCGGGATTCGTCTATTTCGACCTGCCAGCGCTCTCCATCCAGCGCCCCGCGGACAATACCGCCCTGGCCGGGTTCTTTGCCCGGGAGCACATCGAGGGCCGCGTGCTCGTCCTCAACGCCGCCTATGATTCAAACATCCTGCGCGACGCCTATGCCGCAGGGCGGGAGCTCGGGGCGACACACCTCGTCTTCACCCATCTCGACGAGCTGACCCAATGGGGAAAGCTCTGGGACTACCTCCTCGACGACAGCCTGGAACCCCTGTTCCTCGCCACCGGACCGTCGCTGACCGGCGACTGCGAGGAAGACGTCCACGGAGCCATTCTCCGCCGCACGCTGCCCGGCGCATGACATCCATCCCTCGGACCGTTCCATGAAATCCCTTTTCCTCGCCAGCGGCTTCGCCGGATTCGCCCTCTGCGCCATCGCCGGCCTCCTTGCCGGGCGCGCGCCGGACGTGATCCTGCGCGACGCCGCAATCGGCTGCCTCGCCGGTGCGCTGCTCGTGCGCTGGTTCTGGCGTGTGCTGCTCGGCGGATTCCAGGAGACGCTCAGAGTCCGCCGGCGCGCCGCCGAGGAGGCCGCGGCCGCCGCCCAGCAGAGCACCCCGCCAGCCAGAAACGCCCCGCTCCAAAAGTCCGCTCCTCCCCCCGGCGCCGCGGCGCCGAACCCCGCGTCCCGCACCCTTCCATTGGCCTCGCCCAAGCCCGCCACACGTTAACCCAGCCCAGCCATGATCTCCACCCCTGACACGATCGAAGAAAAAACCGCCGGCAGTACCGTCTGGCGTGCCTACCAGGGCGTCTCCAGCCAACCCGTCGACGAACGCGAACTGATCGAACGCTACCTGCCCCTGGTCCGCAACGTGGTGGATCGCATCAAGCTCAACCTTCCGGCACACGTCGATGCCGACGATCTCTACAGCGTCGGCGTGACCGGTCTCATGGCCGCCGTGCGCAAATACGATCCCACCCAGGACAGCACCTTCGCCGCCTATGCCACCATGAGGATCCGCGGCGCCGTGCTCGATGAACTGAGGCGGCTGGACTGGTGCCCGCGCCGCGCACGCGCCAAGGCGCGCAAGATCAAGGAAGTGATCAACGAGATCGAACAGTCCACCGGCGGCCCCGCATCGGAAGAGGAGGTCCAGCAGCGCCTGGGCCTCTCGACCAAGGAATACAACCGCTGGATGGAGGAAGCCCGCCCGGTCACCTTCGTCGCCATCGACGGATCCGCGGACGACGACCACGAAGGCGCCTCGCTCCATGAAGTCATCGCCGACGAGAACAACGTGCTCGCCCGGGACCGGATGGAGCACGAGGAACTTCTCCAACTTGTGTCTCAACGAATCCAGCAATTGCCCGATATACCGAGGAAGATCCTCGCCATGTATTATTTCGAAAACATGCGCCTGGCCGAAATCGCGGCAGTCTTCGGCCTGACGGAGTCACGCATTTGCCAGATTCACTCGCAAACGGTGCTGGCGTTGCGCGCCAGTCTTCAGCGCCAACGCAGCCTCTGACGGCTGACTGAGATGCTGGTACTGATCGGAATCCTCCTTGTCATCGGGGCGACCATCGGCGGCTTCATGCTGGCCGGCGGGCATCCTCTGGTGTTGCTCCACATCTCGGAATTTGTGGTCATCTTCGGCATTTCCGTCGGCATCCTGATCATCGCCAGCCCCAGCCACGTGCTCCAGGATGTGGCCTCCAAGATCCGCTTCGCGTTCTTTGCCAAGAAGCCGGGCAAGGAGCAGTACTTCGACCTCCTGAAGCTCCTCTACGAGATCTTCATGATCGGCCGGCGCAACGGCCTGATCGCGCTGGAGGAGCACGTCATGGATCCGGAGAAGAGCGCGATCTTTGCGCGCTATCCCGTCGTGACGGCCCACAAGGAGCGCCTCGAATTCCTCATCAACGGCTTGCGGCCGGTGATCGACGGCAAGATCAAGCCGGACCAGCTCGAAGTCCTCATGACGGCCGAACTCGACGCCAAGAGCGAGGAGGCCGACCACCCGGTGCATGTCCTCCAGATGGTTGGAGACTCGCTGCCGGGAATCGGCATCGTGGCCGCCGTGCTGGGCATCATCAACACGATGGCCGCCATCGCCGACGGACCCGCCGTGGTCGGCGAGCGCGTGGCCGCCGCCCTGACCGGGACGTTCCTGGGGGTGTTCGGCGCGTACGGATTCGTCAATCCGATCGCCACCCGCATCAAGTTCAACAACGCCCACGACCAGCAGTACCTCCGGTGCATCCTCGCCGCCGTCGCCGGATTCGCCAAGGGCCTCGCCCCAATCACCGCCGTCGAGATCGCCCGCCGCTCCCTCGACAGCGGCGTGCAACCGACCGTGGACGAACTGGAGACCGCCCTCAAGGGCATGAATACGTCGGGCAAGTGAGGACACCCCCGTGGCCAGACCCAAAGAAGCTCACCACGGCGGCGCCTGGAAGGTTGCCTATGCCGATTTCGTCACGGCCATGATGGCGCTCTTCATGGTCCTGTGGATCTCCGCACAGGACAAGAAGATCCTCATCGCGACCTCGCGATATTTTCAGAATCCCTTCAAGGCCGCGCTCGTGAGCACCGCGGGCGTCCTGCCGTACGATACCAACAAGATCGCCAAGGACGAGGGCGACGAGGAGGCCAGCGGCGCCGACACGAACAGCAACAAGCGGATCGAACTCACGTTCCTGAATTCACTGGTCAAGGATTTCTACCGCCTGCTCCACCTCGACGAGAACCTGGCCGACAAGCCGATCGACATCCAGGTGACGAGCGACGGGCTGCGGGTGACGCTCTTCGACCATCCCACGAAGCCGATTTTCAAGGAAGGCTCCGCCGATTTCACCGACTGGGGCCGGTTCCTCATGCAGAACCTCGCGTGGATGATCGAGCGGAACAAGTTCAGCGTCGTCGTCGAGGGCCACACCCGCGCCGGCGTCGCGTATCCACGCAACGATTACGGATCCTGGGAGCTCTCCGCGGACTGTGCGAACGCAGCCCGGCGCTGCCTGACCTACTACGCCGTGTCCCCCTCCAAGATCGAGCGGGTCTCCGGGTTCGCCGATACCATCCCGATCCCGGGTTTCGCGCCCGACGCCGAGTCGAACCAGCGGGTGACCCTCAGCCTCTCGATGGGAAACCACCGCGCCACGGAGGATCCCGCAGCCGCCGCGATCGAGGCATCGCCGCCCGCGACGACAACCGCGGCCGTCAAGCCCGCGACCTCGAAACCCTCGCAGAAACCCGCCACAAAGCTCCGCCTGTTCAGCGACCCGGATGCGTCAACCCCACCATGAAACATTATCTCCACGGCCGGACCCAGATCCCGGAGGAAGCGCTCAGCACTCCGCCCCCTCCCGCCGACGGATTGAAGGTGGCGCCGTTCGACACCGGCGCCGGAAGCCCGAACATCGAAGTGGTGAAGCAGGGCGAGAAGGTCACCCGTTTGATCGTCACCTGCACCTGCGGCGAACGGATCGAAATCGAATGCCTGTACCCGACCGGCGGGTGATGGCGGGCCAGCAATTCCTGCCGACGAGCGCCGGGCAGAATTTGCCGCAACGATTTGGCTGAGTCCATGATCTTCTGCGCCATCGCGTTACAAATCTGGCACTCCCAGTGCTTATGGGGCTCTGCCCATGAATGTAGGCCTGTACCAAAGCGCAGCTTCGCTCTCGGCACTCGAGCGTTGGCAGGAGACGGTCTCGCAGAACATCACGTCCGGCGAGGTGACCGCGTACAAGAAACGCATCACCTCGTTCAGCGGACAGGACAGCGGCGAGTTCCTCACCGATCCCAAGGCGCGCATCGGCCAGGACGAAGGCCAGGCCGCCGTGTTTCCGGTCGCCTCGTCGTCCATTAATTTCCTCGCCGGCGAGACCAAGCCCACCGGGCGCAATCTCGATGTCGCAATCCAGGGCGAGGGCTTCTTCGAGGTTCAGCTGCCCGACGGCACCCACGCCTTCACCCGGACCGGTGAATTTCATCTGCGTTCGGACCGGACCGTCGTGACCGGACAGGGCGCCGAGGTGCTCACGGACGGCGGCTCGCCCCTCAAGCTCAACATCGGCAAGGGCGACCTGGTCATCAACCAGAACGGATCGTTGACCCAGGGCACCACGGTCCTCGGCAAGCTTTCCATCCAGACGTTCCCAGATCCCTCACAACTGACTCCGCTGGCCGCGGGTTTGTTCGCCGCGCCTGACGGCGTCGCGCCCACCGCCGTCTCCGACCCCGAGGTCCTGCAGGGCAATCTCGAAGCCAGCAATCTCACCTCGTTGCACGAAATGGTCGACCTCGTGACCATCTCGCGGGCTTACGAGGCGAATCAGAAGATCATCACCAGCAGCGATGAGCTGCTCGACAAAACAATCCAGGCCTTCGGCTGATCCCATCCATGAACCTCTCCCTCTATTCCGCTGCAACCGGCATGGAAGCCCAGCAGATGAACCTCGACACGATTGCCAACAATCTGGCGAACGTGAACACGCCCGGCTTCAAGCGCAGCAAGATTGAATTTCAGGATCTCCTTTACCAGAAGCCCCGCACCGCGGGCGCCGACGCCGGCGGCGGCAACATCGTGCCCACCGGAATCGAAGTCGGCAACGGCACACGCGTTGCCTCAACCTCGAAGGAGTTCACCCAGGGCCAGCTGACCTCCACCGGCGGCAATCTCGATCTGGCGCTTCAGGGCGACGGATTCTACGAGGTGCAGCAACCGGACGGCACCACCGCCTACACGCGCGACGGCTCCTTCAAACTCAACGCCTCCGGACAGGTGGTCACCAGCGACGGCCTGCCCGTGCTGAGCGGATTCCAGACCATCCCCACCGGAACGACGGCAATCACCATTTCCCAGTCCGGCGAGGTCTCCATCCAGACCGCGTCCGGCACGACATCGTTCAGCCTGACCCTGTCGCGTTTCGCGAATCCCAGCGGCCTGCGCAGCCTCGGCGGAAACCTCTACACGGAATCCGCTGCCAGCGGCACCCCCGAAACCGGCAAGCCCGGCGAGAACGGATACGGCACCATCATGCAGGGCTACGTTGAATCTTCAAACGTCAACCTGGTGGAGGAAATGGTGAATCTCATCACCGCCCAGCGCGCCTACGAGATCAACTCGAAGTCCATCCAGGCGTCCGACGAAATGCTCCAGAACGTCGCCCAGATGAAACGTTGAACCGCCCCATGATCCGCTCTTTCGCAGCCCTCCTGGTTCTTTTCGCCCTCCTCGCAGGCGCGGTTTCGCGCCTTGCTGCGCAGCCGGCGGCAGCCCCGGCGGAGGCGTCTCCCGCCGCGGTGCCAGGCGACGCGCTGCTCGCGGACCTGGCGCGCGATCTGAGCAATCACTTCCACGCCGTCGGCGAACTCCAGCTCGATCCGGTCCGCGCGTGGGGCCTGCCCACGGTCCCGGCCGGCGCGCAGGCGCACCTGGTCGTCACGGAGTATCCCGTCGCACTCGCCTCGTCGATGCTCGTCCGCTGCAAACTGGAGACAGCCGGCGCGCCGCTCCCGCCCTGGTCGATTTCCGTGCGCGCCCAGCTCTGGACCGATGTGTGGACCGCCCGGGAGCCCGTGGATACAGGCCGTCCCTTCGATCCCGCCGCACTCGAACTTCGCCGCGGCGACCTGCTGCGGGAACACGACGCCGTGCCGGCGACCCTCAACGACCGCGACTATTTCTTCGCGCGGGCGGTGCCCGCCGGACGCACGCTCGTCTGGCGCGATCTCGTCCGCCGTCCGCTCGTCCGCAAGGGCGAAACCGTCGAGGTCAGCGCGAGCGACGGATCGCTTACCGTCACCGTCAAGGCGCTGGCGGTGCAGAACGGAGGGCGCGGCGATCTTGTGCTGGTCCGCAATCTCGACTCGAAAAAGGAATTCACCGCCATCGTCGTGGATGAAAACCGCGTCCAGGTGCACTTCTGAGGTCTGGATCATGAAAACGATTTTCGGTCTTCCCCTGTTTCTCGGTCTTCTCCTGCTGGCCGCCCCCGCGCGGGGCGATTCACTCTGGACCGACTCGCCGCAGGGCGAACACAATCTCGCCGCCGACCGGAAGGCGGCCCGCACCGGCGACATCCTCACGATCGTCGTGCAGGAAAGCGCGAACGCGAACTCCACGCAGCAGCGCACGGACAGCCGCACCTCGACGCTGCAGGACGCCGTCGGCCAGTTCCTCTTTTCCGCCGCCGCCAGCAAGATGGGAACGCACAACGGCGAACTTCCCGCCATAAACGTCAACGGCAAATCCACGTTCAGCGGAGGCGGCACCGTCGCCAACACCCAGAGCGTGACGGCCAGCGCCGCAGTGCTCGTGAAGGATGTGCTCCCCAACGGCAACCTGGTCATCGAGGGCGCCCGCATGGTCACGTTCTCCGGCGAGACCCAGTACATCGTGCTGCACGGCATCGTGCGCCCGGACGACGTCACCTCCGGCAACACCATCTCCTCCACCAACATCGCCGACGCGCGGGTTGAGTTCTACAACGAAGGCTCGCTGACGGACATGCAGAATCGCGGCTGGCTCAGCAAACTCTACGAGAAACTTCGCCCGTTCTAGATCAAAGCTGAACGACTGAAATGCTGAAGGACTGAAATGAAATCCGCTGCACAGACACTCCGCTTCCCATCTGGTCGTTCGTCCCCGTTCCGTCCATTCGCGTCCGGCTTTCCCGCGTTTCAGCTTTCCCGCGTTTCCGCGTTTCAGCGTTTCAGCGTTTTCTTTTTCTGCCTTTCAGCCTTTCTGGCCTTCAGCCCTTCGCTCCACGGCGCCCGGATCAAGGATCTCACCCTCGTCGAGGGCGGCCGCGACAATCAGCTGATCGGCTACGGTCTCGTGGTCGGCCTCGCCGGCGACGGCGACAGCACCTCCCAGGCCACACTCCAAAGCGTGGCCAATGCGCTCCAGCGCTTCGGCCTGATCGTCCCCTTCGACCAGATCAAGTTGAAGAACACCGCCGCAGTCATGGTGACCGCGGACATCGGGCCCTTCCTCCGGCCGGGCGCCCGCATCGACATCACCGTCGCGTCACTCGGCGACGCCAAGAGCCTCCAGGGCGGCGTGCTTCTGCAGGCCCCGATGCTCGGCGCCGACGGCCGCGTGTACGCCGTCGCGCAGGGACCGGTGGCGATCGGCGGATTCCTCGGGGGCACCGGCGGCCCAGGCGGCTCGACCGTTCAAAAGAACCATCCGACGGTTGGCACGATCAGCAGCGGAGCGATCGTCGAGCGGGAAATCCCGTCCGTGTTCTGCGGTCCACAGGGGCTGCATCTGCTGCTCCGCAATCCCGATTTCACATCCGCCGCCCGCATGGTCGATGCCATCAACGCCGTTTATCCCGGCGTCGGCGATGCGAAGGACGCGGCAACCGTGATCGTGCGCGTGCCGCCTGAGTTCAAGGGTCGCGAGGTTTCCTACATGGCCGCGCTCGGAACCATCGAGGTCACGCCAGACTCCGTCGCGCGCATCGTGATCAACGAACGCACCGGCACGATCGTTGCCACCGCCACCGTGCGAATCTCGCAGGTCGCAATCAGTCACGGCTCCCTGACCATCACCGTCGCCTCGTCCCAGGGCGTCAGCCAGCCCGGCGCGTTCAGCTCCGGCCAGACCACCGTCGTCAACGGCACCACAACCGCCGTCGACGAGGTCAAGGGCAGTTTCAAGGTCGTCGACGAACTGCCGTCCATCGAGCGCCTGGCCTCCGCCTTGAACGCGCTCGGCGTTTCCACACGCGACATGACCGCAATCTTCCAGACCCTGAAACGGTCCGGCGCCCTCCAGGCCGAACTGATCATCAATTGACCGTGCAAATCAGCCCGCTCAGTTCCACGTCCTCCATTGGCGATCCGGCCCGGCTCACCGAACGGCTGAACCGGATGTCGCCGGTCGAACAGCGCCGCGTGGTTGCACAGCAGTTCGAGGCAATCCTCCTGCGCCAGTTGCTCGCTCCCGCCCTCAAGACCATGCCGGGCGCCGGCAACGGAATCTACAGCTACATGCTCACCGACGCATTCGCCCAAAAGCTCAGCGCCGGCAACGGCCTCGGACTGGCCTCGATGTTGGAGCGCCAGTTCACACCCCGGGGCGAGACCGCCCAGGCCGCCCCTTCCGCACCCACCGCGTCTCCCGCTATTTCCACTTCCACTCCTCCCGCCGCTTCCGCCGACCAAACGCCCGCCGTCCATCTGCCATGAACATCACCTGGGAAATTGTCGCCGACAGGCTGCGCGATGAAGTGCAGGAATACGGGGGTCTCCTGCGTCTCTTCGAGGAACAACAGGAATGCGTCTTCAACCGCGATCCGGAGCGCCTCCTGCAGCTTATCGAGACCATCAAAGGCGCCACCGAGCGGGCCGAGGATGCCCGCCGCCAGCGCGAAAACTGCGTCAGGTCCTTCGCCGCCGGCCTGGGTCGCGCCGCCGATGCCACGCTGCGTTCCCTCCTCCCCTGCATCGACGACCACGCCCGCCCCCTTGTGGAAGCGCTCATCGACGAGGTCAACCGCCTCATCCACCGCGTGCGCCGGATCACCCGGCAGAATCACCTGTTGCTCTCCCGCACCCTGGAGCTGCAGCAAGGGCTGCTCCGCCAGTTCTATCCCGGCGCATTCACGTCCACGTACTCCTCCCACGGGCGCGTGTCCGTGGCGGCCGGCGGTCCGCTGGCCGCATATCGCGCCACCGGCTGAGCGGGTCCGCCCGCCATCCCCAGCCCAACTCGGATCAACGCCGCATACCCATGTCGCTCTTCACCAGCCTCACAAGCAGCGCCTCCGCACTCGATGCCGACAGCTACGCGCTCCAGATCACGGGCAAGAATCTCGCAAATACCAACAACGCAAACTACGCCCGGGAAACGGTCGTATTGGGCTCGAGCAGCGTGAACCAGAGTGCCCTCGGCGCCTCAAATTCCGCGCCGGTCGCACTGTCCGTCTCCCAGATCCGCGACGCCTTCCTCGACAAGCAGGTCTGCAAGGAGAGCTCGATCACGTCCGCCCTCACCACCCAGCAGTCTGCCCTTCAGGATGCCGAGGCCGCCCTCGGCGAAACCGTCAGCTCCAGCAGCGACGCCGCGTCCGTGGACGCCGGCGCGAGCCTCTCCTCCCAGTTGACCAGCCTCTTCAATTCGTTCTCCAGCCTGGCCGCAACCCCGACCGATTCCGGAGTGCGCCAGATGCTCCTTCAGAATGCCTCGACGCTCAGCAATGGTTTGAACCAGACCGACGCCGGCCTCGCGCAGGTGCAGTCGGACATCGACTCCCAGATCCAGGGCGGCGCCGCCACCGTCAACTCACTGCTCAATACGATCGCCAGCCTGAACAAGCAGATCACGACCGCCGAGGTCTCAACTCCGGGCTCTGCGGTCGACCTTCGCGACCAAAGGCAGACTGCCCTCGAAAGTCTCGCGGCCCAGATTTCGTTCACGAGCTCGCCCGCGACGAGCGGCGGCCAGATCAAGCTCACGGCCACCGATGCGAGCGGCAATCCGGTCGTACTCGTCGACGGCAACACAGTTGCCAACACCGTCGCGTTCGACGGCACCAACCTCACCGCAGGCGGCGCCACGCTGTCGCTCACTTCCGGCTCGATCAAGGGCGCCATGGACGCCCGCGACGGTGCGATCCAGACGCTTCGCAACAGCCTCGATGCGCTCGCCCGACAACTCGTGACCTCGGTGAACGCAGCATACAACCCCACCGGCACCACAGGCAATTTCTTCGACGCCGCCGGGACCACCGCCGGCACCATCGCGCTCGACGCCACGCTGACCGGCACAAACCTCAAGGCGAGCGACGGGGGCAACGCCGGTGATAACACGATCGCCCTCGCCGTCGCCGGCCTTGCCAGCAAACAGTTTTCCACGGGCGCCGGCGACGCCATCGACGGGACATTGACCCAATATCTGTCGGGCACCGTCAGCGCTTTCGGACAGACCGTGGCCGCTCTCAACAACAGCGTCGAGAACCAGACCTCCGTCGAGACTCTCGTCAAGACGCAGCGCTCGAGCGTCAGCGGCGTCAATATCGACGAAGAAACGACCAACCTGATGATGTACCAGAAGGCCTACGAGGCGTCCTCCCGCTTCATGAGCATCATTGACAACCTGCTGGAGACGTTGATCTCGCTGGGCACTGGCGCCTAACCCCGGAATCCCATGCGCATCGCCACCCTCACCGTTTCGAACGCCGCGCTGAACCAGATCGGGGACCTGACCCAGAATCTTTCGAAAGTACAGACTCAGATCTCCACGGGACAGCGGGTCTCCAGGCCCGAAGACGATCCCTCCTCCGTGGGCCGGATCATCAATCTTCAAATCGAACAGCAGCAGCTGGCCCAATACCAGCAGAACGCCTCCCGCGCCCTGGAAACCAGCCAGGCGTCGAGCTCGGCCCTCACCGACATCAAGAGCCTGGCCGATCGCGCCTCCGAGATCGCGACATACGCCTCCAGCACCGAGAGCGATTCCGAGGCGTCCGCCTACGCAACAGAGACCAACCAGCTGCTTGAACAGGCGGTGCAGTCCGCCAACGCCACGCAGAACGGCAGTTATCTCTTCGGCGGCACCGCCGTCGATACCTCGCCATTCCACGTCACTCGCGATGCTTCGGGCAACATCACCAATATCGCTTACGTCGGAAGCGCCACCGCCGCGTCCGTCCCGATTTCCAGCTCGACCAGCATCTCGCCCAATTCAGATCCCGCCACGAATCAGGCGCTGGCCGATTTCATGAATCATCTGGTCTCCCTGCGCGATGCTCTGACCGCCAACGACACCACCGCAGCCGCCACGGCGTCGACGGGCCTTGATACCACCGAGAACACGATTATCAACGGGATCAGCGAGGCGGGCGCAATACAGAGCCGTATTCAGGTCAACCAGGATCAAATGACACAGCAGGCGACACACCTCGGTCAGTCCGTCTCCAGCGAGCGGGACGTCGACATGAGCAAAGCCATGATCACCCTCAGCCAGACGCAGGTCGCGTATCAGGCCGCGCTTCAGTCCACGACCACGATCATGAGCAAGTCGTTGATGGATTATCTCTAGTCAACAAACGCCTCCATTTATGAAAGTCGCCACTGCCCTGCCCGCCGAGTCCTCCGGGACATCTCCTGCCAACGTGGTTACGCTGCCATTCGGCCTGATTGGCTTTCCCAACCACAAACGCATGGAGGTTGTCTATCTGCCGGAGCAACTCCCGTTTCTTTGGATGCGGCTCGACGGGCCGACGGCCTTGCACTTCGTTGTCATCGAGCCGGGGAATTTCATGACCGATTACGAACCGGAGGTATTTGACGAAGACGCGGTTGCCCTCGGTATCAAAGGCCCGGAGGATGCGTTGGTGCTCAACATTGTCTACGTGCAGCCAGGCAAGCCACTCGAAGCGACAGTCAACCTGGTCGGTCCGGTCATCATCAACCGGCACACCGGTGTCGGAAAACAGGTTGTGCTCGCCAACCATGGACGTTTCAGCGCCCACTACCCTCTGCTCGGCCAAATCGCGACGCCTTCCGCCGCACAAGCCTGACCGCCATGCTCGTCCTCACCCGCAAAGTCAACGAATCGATCGTGATCGGCGGCACAATCGAGATCCGCATCAACCGCATCGATGGCGACACCGTGAAGATCGGCATCGATGCGCCGCGAGAGATCCCAATCTTCCGCAAGGAAATCCTGACGGAAATCGCCGCCACCAACCAGCAGGCGGTTCTTAACACATCCGGCCATCGGCCTCCCGCCATCGGACTTCCAAAGCTCCCTCCACGCCCGGCCACGCCGGCACAAAACCCGAAACAAACATGAGCGCCATCACCAACAGCCTCCAGCCAGCCCAAATCGCACTCGCGCTCGACCGCAACCAGGATCTGCTGTCCGGATCCATCGACCAGCTCGCCTCTGGTTCGAAGCTTGCCAACCCTGGAGACAACCCAGTCGGGGCCGGCCTCTCAAACAAACTCTCTGCGGAAGACCAGCGTCTCTCGGCCGCGTCTGCGAACATCCAGAACGCCCTCTCGTACACGCAGGCCAGCGACGGCGTTCTGACGACCGTGGGAAACGTCCTGTCGCGCTTGAGTGAGATCGCCTCGCTCGCGACGGATCCAACCAAATCGAGCAGCGACGTCGCGGGTTATCAATCCGAGTTCCAGGCGCTCCAGGACGAGCTCCGCAAGATCATCGGGGGCACCACAGCCGAGATTGGCGGCACCGCCGACGTGCCTCCCCAGGCCACGTTTGACGGCACGCCCCTCTACGGATCCAGCGCCTCCGGCTACCAGGTGGTCCTCGGCGCGTCCGCCGGACAATCCATGACCGTCCCCGCAACCAACCTGCGCACGGGCGCAATGCTGAATCTGATCCAGCAGGATTCGTCCGGCGCCTATTCCCTCAATGTGTCGACCGCGTCCGCTGCAGACTTGTCGGACGCCATTCAGCAGGTGGCCGGCGGACGGGCCTCGCTGGGCGCCGCGCAAGAGCGCTTAAATCTCGCTGCGGCCACAGTTCAGACGCAAAGTATGAACCTGCAATCGGCAATGTCCCAGATCACTGACGTCGATGTCGCCGCCCAGTCGACCGCACTCGCAAAGTACAATGTTCTCGTGCAGGTTGACGCCGCCATTCTTGCCCAGGCAAACACCACGTCCGAAGCCGTGCTCAAGCTTCTGAAAAGCTAGGAGCTTGTCGGGCTTCGCCCTCCATGCTCCTGCTAGCGGCGGCGGACGGCCATCCCGGGAGTGCCGCCCGCCAAGTTCGTGAAATATCCGGACTGGGCACCGCGCTCCCAATTCTCGTCCAGGGGGCGCCCCGCCTCTGATGGGCGGTGTTCCGGGATTGCTTCCGTTGATCGAATTTCTAACATTGGGAAATGTTCGATGATTCCACTTCTCCCGATGCACGCGTCCGTCTGGTGGCCGACGACCGGGAACGGTCGGGCGGCGTGATCGACGCGTTGCGGGGTCTGCCGGGCGTCGTTCTTGAGGTGCAACGGCTCACCTGCGGTGACTATCAGGTCGAGGATCGGCTGGTGGTCGAACGCAAGACGCTCGCGGATTTCGCGCGTTCCGTCGTGGACGCCCGGCTTTTCCGGCAGGCGAGCGCCATGGCACAATCGTCCCATCGGGGAATCCTCATCATCGAGGCGGACGGAAGCGATCCGGCAGACACCGGATTGTCCCGCGAGTCGATGCAAGGCGCGCTCATTGCCGTCGGTGTTTTCTACGGAATTGCGGTGCTGCGCTCGACCGGCCCGGGCGAGACGGCGCAACTCCTCCTCTATCTCGGACGGCAGGCGCAGAAATATGCACACGGCGGGCTGTCGCGTCCCGGATACCGCCCAAAGGGCCGGCGCGCACGTCAGCTTTTCATCCTGCAGGGGCTGCCCGGCGTCGGGCCCGGACGGGCAGCCGGTCTGCTTGACCGGTTCGGATCGGTGCAGGCGGTCGCCACGGCATCCGTCGAAGAATTGGACTCCGTCCCGGGAATCGGCAAAGGCATCGCCGCGAAGATCCGCTGGGCGCTGGAGGCGGGCGGCACCCTTCCAGACCATCGAACGATGCCGCCACGAGCACTTGCCACCGCAAGCTCGCCCGGCACAATCTGATCTGAAACAACGGTGCCGAATCTATTCATCATCGCGGGCCCGAACGGCGCAGGCAAAACCGCCTACGCGCGGCGTTTCCTGCCTGAGGAAATGCGCTTGCAGGTGTTTTTGAACGCCGACCTGATCGCGGCCGGACTATCGCCGTTTGCACCCGACCAGGCGGCATACGACGCTGGCCGGCTCATGCTTCTCCGCCTGCGCAAACTGACGGACCATCGCGAGGACTTCTCGTTTGAAACCACGCTTTCGGGCCGAACCTATGCGCCGCTCTTGGAGAAGTTGCGCGCTGCCGGCTACCATATCTGCCTCGATTTTCTATGGATTCCTGAACTGGACGTTTCGCGGCAGCGTGTTTTACAGCGGGTTTCCAAGGGCGGCCACGACATCCCGGAAAGCGTCCAGAGCCGGCGATTTCACCTCGGGTTGCGTAATCTCGCAGGAATTTATCGGCCCTTGCTTCACCGGTGGCGACTGTACGACAACACAAGCGCTGACCCGCATCTGGTTGCTGAGGAGGTGGAGGGACGCATTGCCGTGGCAGACGCTCCGCTGCTTGCAAGAATCGAGCAGATTGCCGGTATTCGATTCGTCCCGGACACGCAGCCCGATTCAATCGAGGAGCCAGGACAGTTTTCTTCGGCGGAGAATACGCGGCGTTCGAAGCGGGCGATGCGGAAGGCGTTTGCCGATGTGGTGCTGGAGAACCTTCGCTACGGTCTTCCCGTGATCCAGTATCTCGACGGCAAGGTCGTCAAGACTCCCGCCGAGGAGCTCGCACCCCTGGCCCGCCACATCCTCGCCGCCGATGGCGAACCGCTGTCTCCCGAGCCGTAGGATATTTCTTCCGGCCTGTGTCTGCGGATTCGGTGGGATGGGAATTGTTTTACCACGGATTTTCCTCTTGCAGCCGCCCAGCTCCTCGCCCCATCTTGCACGGCTCGGCAATGACCGGTCCGCCGGTTTGGAACATCGGGGTGTAGCTTAGCCTGGTAGAGCGCTACGTTCGGGACGTAGAGGTCGTCAGTTCGAATCTGACCACCCCGACCAGTTTTCGCCGACGGCGAAAACTGGTCGCGCCGCAGGCTCGGCGAAGGCGGACCCTCTTCCCGATGGGCAAACCCCATGCATGAGCGATTTCAGCAACCAGAGGATCATCGGACAGAGGCATTCCAAGCTGCGGCGAGTGTCCGTCCGCAAACAGAAATTGAAGTTGGTCGTCCGTGGTCATCCGAAATCCAATGACGGATGCCTGCGCCACCAGCTCAAGCGTTCTTTTCGGCGCAATACTTATGCAGCCGGCATTGAGGCTCTTCGGATAGCGTGTATTCGATCAGGCCCAGTCCCAGAAGACCGAACGGAATTCGATCAGATTTACTGCCTCTGCCCCGCTGCATGATCGATTGCCGCCGTCCACTCGCGGCGGCAACATGGAACTGTTTCGATGCGCCCTACGACTCACCGCAACGTCGCGGACATTTTCTCGGCGATCTTCCGGGATGGTGTCGAAACCAGCGGATGTTCCCTCACCAACCCCCAGAAGACCCTGGCCGCTGCCATGGCGTTTTCCCATTCCTCGCGAAAACGGGGCACCGCAACCGCCGGCGGCACTGCGTTCACGGGGATCGCCCCCTGCCGCGAGGGCGCATAGGCCATCGGCAGCATGTCGTAGACCGGCGCCAGCCGGAACGGTCCATCGTCGCAGGGCAGGAACGAGAAATTAGCCCGGTGCATGTCGTTGTTGCAGATGCACCGCCCGAAACACCAGATTCGGCGCAGCGTCCGAGCGTCGCCTGCATTCAGGAGACCCGCACCCGACATCGCCGACGCCACATCGCCCCACTCCTCCCCGGCCAGTTCAAACGCATTGGCATCGAGGATTGCCCCGAGCGAAAGAACCCCGCGCCGACCCGTTGCGCCAACCCGATCGAAGCGCGTCAATTCAAGGAATCGCCGTCCTGAAAACTCGTGCAGACTTGACTCGGATGCATCAACTCCGAGTTGGGTCCTCAAGGTCTGCAGCGCAAGGTGCTCGCAGATCAACAAGTCGCCCCAACGGTCCCGGACCCCCGACGGTTCAGCCGTGGTGAACTTGACCAGGACATGACGCACCGCACCCGACGCCCCCCGCACGGTAGCGGCAAACTTCGGCTGCTCGCCCCCGGCTGATGAGCCGGCCACTTCGCCGCGCTCCGCTTGTGCGGCAAGTTCTGGGTACGCCACCCCGCGATCCCCGACTGCAATTCCGCCACGCTGCGCCTGGAGTTGGGTGATCCGCTGCGCCGTGGCATCGCCGACGAGCAGATCTCCCGGCAGGTCGTCGCCACGTGAGAGGAAATAGACCAGCGCATCGTCGTCAGACCAGTTCTGAATATCGGCCGGCACCATCAAGGAATCGGAACAGGCACGGGCGATGGCCCGCCCCAGAAAACCCTGCGGCCGGATATCCTGAAGGAAAAATGGAAGACCGGGGAACACTCCGAAATGTGCAAAGTCACTGGGCACCCATCTCGGAACAGCGCCACCCTCGAATAGAAATCGGAAACCTCCGTGGATCGAATTCAGGAAACCCTGCAATTCGATCCGTCCCCCGCGATCCACCCGGTAAACCGGCCACTGCGCTCCTCCTCCGCGCACGGAGCGACGCAGGGCATAGCGAGTCGACGGGCCGCCGCCGATCCGTTCAATCGCCACGCCCAGTGCCGCAATCTGCCGGGATACGGTCGGCTGACTCACCCTCAACCCGCGCGCCAACTCCTGGGCGGACTGTACGCCGTATGCCATCAACTGAAGGCGCAAGGCTTCGGACGGTGTAGATCTCCTGGACATCGTGAATTGTTAAATAGATACTCCAATTATTTCTTTTACCCTATTTGTTAATTATTTACGCATGTACGTCAATCCATTATGAATAGTTATTGAATAGATCGAATTGCCAGTATCCACGAGTATTTCGATGGCCCGGTGGCCGGGGATCTGCAAACGGAGGCACTGACCAACAGTCTGCATAGTCCGGGTGATTCGCGTGCTACCAGCCTGGCTCAACTACGCGAGGAATGGATTGTATTTGAGCTCGTTCTCCACCGTGGTCATCGGGCCGTGACCCGGGGCGATCACCGTGGTGCCTGGCAGCGATTCCAGAATGCGATGGGCGTGCCTGAGCAGTTGCGAACAGGAAAAATAGCCGCCGCCCAGCGAACCGGCGAAGATCAAATCCCCCGAAACCAGCAGTGCGCGGGCACGTGGCACAGACTTGGGCCGCACGACGTAACAATTGTGCTCCGCGCAATGGCCGGGCGTGCTGAACGCGGTGATCTGATACCCGGCCGCAACAACGGTCTCACCTTCGCCGAGCGGCCAGCATTCCGGGCCGGTCGGACCGGAGCGCGGCCCGTAAAACGTGCCCAGCCCGTGCTGGCGCAGCGCCCCGGAAAGGCCGCCGAGATGTTCCGCCTCCGGATGGGTGAGGAACACCGCCTCGATGCGCGTCACCGCCGCGGGCCACACCTGCTGCAGGGCGGCAAAATCCGTACCCCCGTCGAACAACACACCGACGCCGGTTGAGCAGTCAACGACCGCGTAGGCGTTGACCACCCCCACGCCGAACGGCATGCGCATCGGATGCACGCAAAATGGCAACCCGGTGACGCGCGGTCGCGGATACCGGTTCCGCGCCAGCGCGGTCAGCCCGACCTCGTTGAGTCCGAGCGCAGCGGCCAGCCGTTGCAGATCGCCGTCCGTCAGATCGTCGTACCGATAATCCTCCGCATTCCGGATCTTCTCCACGGACACGCCCGCATGCTTTGCCAGCTGCTCCTCATTGAAGCCGGCGCAGCGCGCAGCCTTGTCGAGCACGTCGCCGAGCTCGTCTTCAAGTGGAATGGCGCGGGCTGCTGTCATGGAAACCGGTGATGAAATCTAGCGATTCGAGTGTGAAGACCAAACTGTTTGTCTTAAATGGAATCGGGTCGGCTCAGAGTCAACGTGGCGCAGCGCTTGGTATTGACCCATCGCTTCGACCCGCGGCCATCGGCGTGGACGCCGTCCGGAGAACGATGCAGACGCCCGCATGAACGCCGCCCGCGCCGCCGCCAGTTTTGTCACGTATTACGTTACAAACCTTCGCGGGCGAACGGCAGCTTTGTCACGTATTACGTTACAAAGGCCGCGGGGGGAGCATCGCCTGGAGGCTGCGAGCGACGCGATGTACCGAGCGGTTCCGGCGGTCTCGCGCAGACCCGGTGCCCCAAGCGGTTCCGGCGGTCTCGAACGGACCCGGAGCACCGAGTCGTTCCTGCGGTCTGGGGCGGACCCGGGAAGGCCGCACCACACCTCAGCTCCGTCATCGCAGCGCTACAACACCGGGTGCCGGGTATGCCAGTCGTGGGCCGCCTCGTACGCCTGGGCGATCGCGAGCAGGTCTGCCTCCCGGAACGGCTGGCCGATGACCTGCAGGCCGATTGGAAGGCCGCCTTTCGTGAACCCGCACGGCACCGAGATCCCAGGAAGCCCCGCAAGGTTGAGACTGATCGTGTAGATGTCGCTCAGATACATCGCGAGCGGGTCGGCGGATTTCTCGCCGCTCTTGAAGGCAGCCGTGGGCGCCACGGGCGCCAGCAGCGCGTCAACCTCCCGGAACGCGCGCAGAAAATCGTTGCGGATGAGCGTGCGGACCTTCTGGGCGCGCAGGTAATAGGCGTCGTAATAGCCGCTGCTCAGCACGTGCGTGCCGAGGATGATCCGGCGCTTCACCTCGGGGCCGAACCCTTCGGCGCGCGTCTTGAAATAGAGGTCGATCGCGTCCGCCGCCGCCGGCGAGCGGAGGCCGTAGCGGACGCCATCGTAGCGGGCGAGGTTCGACGAGGCTTCCGCGGTGGCGATGATGTAGTAGACCGCAATCGCATACTCGGAGGCGACAGGCAGCGAAACCTCGCGGATCTCGCAGCCTGCAGAACGATAGTACTCGATCGCGGCCCGGATCGCATCGGCGACCTCGGAGTCAAGGCCTGCGCCAAAGTACTCCTTGGGCACGCCCAGCCGCCACGGCCCCCGACGGCCTGCGAGCTCCGCGCGGTAGTCGGGGACGGGGATCTTGCAGGACGTCGAGTCCAGCGGGTCGTGGCCGGCGATTGCGCCGAGCAACAACGCGGCGTCCCCGACCGTGCGGGCGAACGGACCGATCTGGTCGAGCGACGACGCGAACGCCACCAAGCCGTAGCGCGAGACAAGTCCGTAGGTCGGCTTGAGCCCGACCACGCTGCAGAACGAAGCCGGCTGGCGGATCGATCCACCCGTGTCCGAACCAAGCGCCATCGGCGTCTCGCCTGCGGCAAGGGCCGCGGCCGGGCCGCCGGAACTGCCTCCGGGCACACGCGTGAGATCCCACGGGTTGGCGGTCGTCTGAAATGCGGAGTTCTCCGTCGACGAGCCCATCGCAAACTCGTCCATGTTCAGGCGGCCCCATGGAATCGCGCCGGCATCCTTCAATTTGCGCGTGACGGTTGCGTCGTAGGGCGAAACGAAATTGGCCAGGATCCGGCTCGAACACGTCAACGGCTGGTCGGCGACTGCGATCACATCCTTGATGCCCACTGGAATTCCGTCGAGCGGCCCCCTTGCCTGTCCGGTCGCGCGGCGCTCATCCGACGCGCGCGCCTGCGCAAGCGCGCCGGCTTCGTCGAATGAATTGAACGCCCTGACACGCGCATCAACCGCCTTGGTGCGCGCGATGAACGCCGAGGTGAGCTCGACCGAGGAGAGCTTTCGCGCTTCGAGCAACGCGGCGAGTTCGGTTGCAGATTTGTAGATCAGTTCCAAAGACATCCGGAGAGGGGTTTCACAGGAGCCAAATATGCAAAACGCGGTTTTGCTCGCGACGGGAAGAAACTCGTAGCCGGAGTAGCGGCGAGCGCCAGCGAGCCGATATTCGATCTCGGATCCACTCGCTGGCGCTTGCGGCCACAACAGACCGCTGTTTCTTAAGAGTCCGCAGAGCAAGCAGAGCAGAATCCTCCTCAGCTCTCCCCGCGTTCTCCTGTAATGGAAATCCGTTCATTCCACGACGACCGGCACCACAATCATGTCGTCGCGCTGCGCCGGTGCATTCTTCAGCGCCAACTCCACCGGCAGACCCGGTTTCGCGACGTCCTCCGCCCAAACATTGAACACGGGAAACGCGTGTGCGGTCGGTTCGACCTGCGTCACATCGACCTCGCGGAGCTTTTCAATGTACTGCATCACATCGCCGAGCTGCCGCGAAAAGGTTTCCTTTTCCTGGTCCGTGAGCGCCAGCCGGGCGAGGTTCGCCACGTAGTCGATGTCGATGTCGGACGGTGAAGCCATGGGTGTATTGGTAGGAAGCCCTCTTGCGGGCGATCAACGCTTGCTCGCAGGCGATCAATGCTTGCCCGCAATTCCGGGTCTCCTTGTTATTTTCGCACGGTCCAGCCGCTGCTCTTCGCAATCTCGTCCTGGATTCTCTGGACGGCGCCGTTGACCTCGCCGTCGGTGAGGGTGCGGTCCGCCGCGCGGAACACGAGTGAGAACGCCAGGCTCTTCTTTCCTTCCGGCAGGCCCTGGCCCTGATAGACATCGAAGACCGCGACCTGCTCCACCTGAAACGCCCCGCCGACCACCGTCTGCGCCGTCCGGGCAAGCTGCTGGCGCACCGCCTCGGCCGGCGTGGCGTCGTCAACCACCAGCGCGATGTCGCGCAGCGCCGGAGGAAACTGGCTCACATCCTTGTAGCGCCGCGGACCGCTGCCCGCGGCGAGCTTTTCGGGTTGAATGGCAAAGAGGCCGCCAAAGACCTGCCCCTCGATGCCGAGCGCACGCACCATCCCGAGATTCATCAATCCGAACCGGACTTCAAAACCGTGCGTGTGCAAACCGCCAAAGGCGGCCGAGTGACCTTCCTGCCATCCAAAATACGCGCCGACAACAGGCGTCACGGGCACTGCGGACAGATCCACTCCCGCCAGGCCGGCAAGAATCTGAACCCGGTTCTTCGCCGTGTAGAAATCGGCCGGCGCGCGCCTGAGCCACTGCCGCGCCGCATCCTTCGACTGCACCTCGATGAAGCCGGCGGCCGCGCATTCGCAGACCTGTCCGTTGCACTCGAGGAAGATCCGTCCGGTCTCGCACAGGCGTGTCATCCCGGTGCCGCGCGATTGGTTGAGCTTGAGCGACTGAAGCAGCCCGATGAGCAGCGTCGACCGCAGGTGCGACTGGTCCTCGACAAACGGATTGGCAAGGGCCAGCTCCTGCACCGCCGTGGCGGAAACCCACTGTCCGATCTCCGTCACCGACCGCAGGGTGTAGTTCACGCATTCGTGGAAATGCTGGCCGACCAGGTAGTCGGTGGCCCGGCGGTTGAACAGGACCACGGGATCGTCGTCGCCGAGGAGGCCCGGCGCCATGACCGTGCTCGGCGGGATGCGGTCGGTGCCATGGAGGCGCAGGATCTCCTCAACCAGGTCGATGGGCCGGTCGAGATCGCCCCGCCAGCTGGGAATCGACACGGTCCAGAACGGCTGGCCGTCGGCGTTGAGCTCATCGCGCACCACGTTTAATTCGAGCGACTCCAGCGCGGACTTCATCTCCGCATCGGCGATGTCGAAACCGACCCGGTCGCGGACGAAACCCGGCGTGAGATCGATCTCGCTCTTCCACGGGCGCTCCTCGCCCACCTTGCAGACCGGCCCCACCACCTGGCCGCCGGCCGTTTCGAGAATGAAATCGATGGTGCGGTGCGCATCCTCCAGCAGGGTGTGCGGATCGACGCCGCGCTCGTAGCGGTACGAACTGTCCGTTGACAAACTCAGTTTCCGCGACGTCCACCGGATTGACGACGGTTTGAAATAGGCGACCTCGAGGACCAGGTCGGTTGTGGTATCGTCGACCTCCGCATTCGCACCGCCCATGATGCCGGCGATGACGAGCGGCTTTTCCGGGTCGGCAATGACGAGCATCTGGCTGTTGAGCAGGCGCTCCTTGCCATCGAGCGTGACCAGTTTCTCGCCGTTCGAGGCGCGGCGGACGATGATCCGGCCGCCCGCGATCTTCTTCGCATCGAAGGCGTGCACCGGCTGGCCGGTCTCAAGCATGACGTAGTTGCCGACGTCGACGACGTTGTTGATGGGACGCAAACCGACCGCCTTGAGCCGTTCCTGCAACCAGGCGGGACTCGGCCCGATCCTGACGCCGGCGATGACATGCGCCGTGTAGAGCGGGCAATCCTCGTCGGATTCCACGGTCACGCTTTCCAGGAGGTCGCGGCGCTCGGGCGCTCCGGCTGCCGGCGCAGTGAACTTCACCGGCGGGTAGATGAGATCCCGGTGGAACCAGGCCGCCAGCTCGCGCGCCACGCCGATGTGGCACAGGCCGTCGGGCCGGTTCGGCGTGATCTCGATGTCGAACACGACGTCGCCGGCTGGTAACACGTCGTTGATCGGCGCGCCAAGCGGCGGCCGGCCATCGAGGATGAGCAGGCCCTCGTGGGCGCCTCCGAGGCCCAGCTCGTCCGGCGAGCACATCATTCCGTCGGAAAGCTGCCCGCGTATCCTGGACTGCTTGATCTCAAAATTTCCGGGAAGGACGGCCCCGGGCAGCGCGACCGGCACGCGGTCGCCCACCTTGTGGTTGGGGGCTCCGCAGACGATCGTCTTCACTCCGCCGGCCGGACCGACGTCGACCCGGCAGACGGTGAGCCGGTCGGCCTGGGGATGCTTGTCGCGCGTCAGGACCTCGCCGACGACGACATGCGACAGCGGCGGCAGGCCGGTGCGGATGACCTGTTCGACTTCGAAACCGAGAAACGTGATCGCATGCGTGATCTGGTCGACGGAGGCGTCGATCGAGACATACGATTTGAGCCAGTTGAGGGAGACTTTCATCGAAAATTTCCTCCGGAAATTTTCACGCGAACTGCTTCAGGAACCGGAGATCGTTCTGGTAGAAATACCGGATGTCATCGATGCCGTAGAGCATCATGGCGAGGCGTTCGAGGCCCATGCCGAACGCATAACCGGTCCACACATTGGGATCGTAGCCGACCGCCTCGAACACCGAGGGATCGACCATGCCGCAGCCGCCGATCTCGATCCATTCCTTGTTCACCTTGGGCAGGTGCTTCGCGGTCAGGTCGACCTCGAAGCTGGGCTCGGTGTAGCCGAAATAGTGCGGGCGGAAGCGCGTCTTGGTTTCCGGTCCGAGAAGCGAGGCAAAGATGTAGTCGAGCAACGCCTTGAGGTCCCGAACGGTCACGTTCTTGTCGACCGCGAGGCATTCGAGCTGATGGAAGTTGGCGCTATGCGTGGCGTCCGTTGTGTCGCGCCGGAAGGTGCGGCCGGGCGAGACGATCCGGATGGGCGGCGGCCGTTTCAGCATGGTGCGAATCTGAACCGAAGAGGTGTGCGTTCGCAGAAGGTATTTCTCGCCCTCGACCCTCCGTGAGACGTTTCCGAAGCGGGCGGTGTCGGGGAAGTAAAAGGTGTCGGTGACGTCGCGCGACGGATGGTCGAGCGGCGTGTTGAGCGCATCGAAGCAGTAGAACTCCGTCTCGACCTCGGGGCCGTCGGCGACCGTGAATCCGACCTTGCGAAGGATGCGGCACATCTCCTCGCGCACCTGGGTGAGCGGATGGTAGGTGCCGGGGCCGCCATCCGGGGACGGCAGCGACGGATCGACGGGGGGTCCAAGCTGGGCTGCGATCTCGGCGTCCTCGATCGCGCGCAGGGACAGGTCGAACAGCGCCTGCAACTGGGCCTTGGCTTCGTTGATGGACCGGCCGAGCGCGGGCCGCTGGTCCTTGGGGACCGTGCCCATCAGTTTCATGAGCGCGGTGAGTTCGCCGTTGGGGCCGACGAACCGGGCTTTGGCCGCTTCAAACTCCGGGCGCGTGCGGATTGCGGCGAAGCATGCGCGGGCATTGCCCAGCAGGGCGGAGAGTTGGTCTTGCATCGTCGAAAATCAAAAAGGACGGGCGCTCAACGAGGCCCGTCCTCCAGTGAAATGGTTCGAAATGCGGAAGGCGAGCGGAACCTGCGCCGCATCGGCTGCGACGAACGCGACAACTACACGGTCCGCACCGCAGCCTTGGCCTTCAGCGCGACACGCGCCTTCTGCACCAGGCCGGCAAATGCCACTTCGTCACGAACCGCGAGATCGGCGAGCACCTTCCGGTCGAGCTCGATGCCGGCGGCTTTCATGCCTTCGACGAAGCGGCTGTAGCTGATGCCGGAATTGCGGCAGGCGGCGTTGACGCGCACAATCCAGAGACTGCGCCGGTCGCCCTTCTTCTTTTTCCGCGCAGCGTAGGAATACTGCCAGGCATGCTGGACGGCTTCCTTGGCGTAGCGAAACAGCTTGGATTTATTGCCGAAATAGCCCTTGGCGTATTTCAGCACTTTCTTGCGGCGCTTGCGCGACGCGGGGGAGTTGGTGACACGAGGCATGTTGGATTGGTGTGGTTTGGTCGCCGGCGGGTCGCCTGAAAATCACCCGCTGGACGAAGTTGGGATTAATGCGCGCTCAGAGGCCGAACGGGAGACAGCGCTTGAGTGCCGCGGCATGGCCAGGGGCCACCAGCTTGTCCTTTGACGCACGACGTTTCTGTTTCTTCGTCTTTGCGGACAGCAGGTGGCGAAAGCCAGGCGTGCGGCGCATCAGCTTTCCCCGGGAGGACAGCTTGAAGCGTTTCGCAACGGACTTCTTGGTCTTTTGCATGAGATGACTCCGATGTGCGGAGCCGGTCAGAACAAGATACGCCACCGGGCTTGGCAAGGGGAAAGTGGTCCGGCGGTGCAGAACCCGGCCGGCATGCAGCGCCGAGCGCCCGCAAGCCGGCGGCCGATTCCGGAACCACTCCCTGGCGCTCGCGGCCACAAATCCGGCGCCGTTTTCCAGAAGTCGGAATGAGAAGGCGCAGTCGCCCGACCCGGCCTCATCCCCGGAGGATCGGCGGGGTCAGCAGCGCGGCCTCGCGCCAGGTGCCGATCGATCCCGAAACCGCAGCACCGGCCTCAAACGGCGGATTCGCCGCGCTCGTCAGTGCGGATTCGCACGATGTCGTCGACCGGCAGGACAAAAACCTTGCCGTCGCCGATCTTCCCCGTCTTGGCCGACTTCACGATGGCGTCGACCGTCCGGGCCACGAGTTCGTCTCCCAGGGCGATCTCAATCTTCACCTTCGGGAGAAAATCCACCGTGTACTCGCTGCCACGATAGATTTCCGTGTGGCCCTTCTGGCGGCCGAAGCCTTTGACCTCGGTGACGGTCATGCCTTCGATGCCGATGCCGGAAAGCGCTTCCTTCACTTCCTCGAGCTTGAACGGTTTGATGATTGCGATGATGAGCTTCATGCGGGGAGTGGACAGGGGTTGAGGGAGTGGATGGGAGTTGATGGCGATGTTGAACGGGTCCTGACGCGGCGCAAGCTCAGGATGGCCGTCCGGGGAGAGGGCTGGACGGGACATCCACGCCAGGCGGCACAACGACCTGAATATGCAGATCCCGGAGCTGTTTTGCGGTCACCGGCGTCGGGCTCTGGGTCATCAGGTCCTGCGCCTTCTGTGTCTTGGGAAACGCGATGACGTCGCGGATGCTCGTCGTGCCGCAAAGCAGCGCGACCATGCGATCGAGTCCGAAGGCGATTCCGCCATGCGGCGGGGCGCCGTACCGGAATGCGCGCAGCAGGTAACCGAAGCGGCTTTCGACCACGTCGGCCGGAATCTTGAGCACGTCCTTGAAGACCTTCTCCTGCAACGCCGGCTGATGGATCCGGATCGACCCTCCGCCCAATTCCATGCCGTTGAGCACGACGTCGTAGTGCTGGCCGCGAACCTTCTGCGGATCGGAGTCAAGCAGCGCGGCGTCCTCCGGCACCGGCGATGTGAACGGATGATGCGTGGCGACGAAGCGCTTCGCCTCCTCGTCGTAGGTCATCAGCGGAAAATCGACGACCCAGAGGAAGTTCCACTGATTGGACGGCACGCTGAGCTTCCCGCGTTTCTGAAGCAGCGCCGCGCATTCGAGGCGGATGCGGCCGAGGATCGAGCACGCCTTCTCCCACGGCGCCGCGGCAAAAAAGACAATGTCTCCGTCCGCGATGGCGAGCCGCTGCGCGAGTTCCGCCTTCTCCGCCGCATTGAAGAATTTCACGATCGGCGACTTCCATTCGCCGCCCTCGGCCTTGATGAAGGCGAGCCCTTTCGCGCCCAGTGACTTCGCAACCTCCTCGAGAGCGCTCAGCTCGCCCTGTGTGATGTCAGCGAGGCCCCGGGCATTGAGCGCCTTCACGGCGCCCCCGGCCGCGGCGGTCGAGGCGAAGACCTTGAACGTGGACTTTCTGAAGGTCTCGGTGAAGTCGGCGAGCTCGAGTCCGAACCGCGTGTCCGGCTTGTCGACGCCGAAGCGGTTCATCGCGTCCTTGTACGCCAGCCGCGGAAACGGCGTCGGCAGGTCCACGCCGAGAATGTCCTTCCAGACCTTCTTGAGCATCCCCTCGAACAGCGCGTAAATGCCCTCGCGATCAATGAACGACACCTCGACGTCGATCTGCGTGAATTCCATCTGGCGGTCGGACCGCAGGTCCTCGTCGCGAAAGCAGCGGGCGATCTGCAGATAGCGCTCCACGCCCGCGACCATCAGGATCTGCTTGAACTGCTGCGGCGACTGGGAAAGCGCGTAGAATTCTCCGGGATGGATGCGCGACGGCACGAGGTACTCCCGAGCGCCCTCCGGAGTGCTCTTGAAAAGAATCGGCGTCTCGACCTCGATGAAACCCTCCGCGTCGAAATAGTCGCGCACCGACTTGGTCGCGCGATGCCGCACCTCGAGGTTCCGGCGCATCTTGGGCCGGCGCAAATCGAGATAGCGATACGTCAGGCGGAGATCCTCGTTGACCTTGTCGCCGGCGGCATCGTCGAGGGGAAACGGCGGTGTGTCGGAAAGATTGTGCAGTTCAAGGGCGGTTGCATCGACCTCGATCTCGCCCGTGGCCAGGTTCGGATTCGCCGTGCCGGCGGGCCGCTGCGTGACGCGGCCGGTGATTCCCACGACCGACTCGGGCTTCAGCTGCGCGGCGCGCGCGCCGGCGTCGGCGTTGGAATTGGGCTCCAACTTGACCTGCGTGATTCCCTGGCGGTCGCGCAGGTCGATGAAAATGATGCCGCCCTGGTCGCGGATGGAATCCACCCAGCCGGCCAGGGAGACGACGGCGCCGAGATCGGCTTTGGTTAGCTGGGCACAATGGTGCGTGCGCTTCATGTTGGAGGCGGGGGGCGAAAGGCGGCCAACTAAGCGCACCGCTGCGCCCGAGGGCAAACCCGAAATCGCCGCTCAGGTGTCGAACACCCAGGGAAAATTGGAGAACCCGAGCTGGTCGCGTTCGAGCCGCTGGACGCGGGTCGGCGTTTCCTCGAGGTTCAGCCAGTGCTCGTCCGTGTAGGCGCGAAGCTGTCCCAGGTAGTCCATGACAAAGCCGCGGGAAAGTTCGCTGTGCTCCTGGGTCGCCCGCTTGACGGCGTCGTCGAGCGCGAGCATGCCGGTCGAACGCAGCATTTCGCACATGGCCAGGATGCGGTTGAACTCCTCCTGCATCGCCGGGATGGTGGTGATCTGGCGAAGCCGTTGCGTCCATTCCCGGAACAACGCGACCGGAACGCGCGGCAACACCGCCTTCGCGTTGGGCGTGTCCGCCACCGCCGCCTGGTGCGCGTCCGCAACCTTGTTGATGAACGTGGTCTCCTCCTCAAGTTCGGCCGCCGCGACAATCGCGCGCTCCAGCGCTTCTTCGGCCCCTTCGGAAATCCGTTTCTCCCGCACATTGTATCCAGAGGTGATCATGTTCCTGGCCGTGCCCATCGCCTGCAGGTAGGCTTCGATCTTGCGCTGGAACCGCTCGATCGAATGCGCCCAGTCCGAGAAATCGTTCACGGCCGCCAGCCCCCTCAGGTACTCCGGGCATTGCGCCCGGACATGCTTCTCCGTAAGATCCACCAATTGAGGCAACAGGTGGGCCGCCACCTTGCCGAGCGTCTCGAGCGAGGCCTGGACCTTCGTCAGTTCCTCCCGGGTCGCCTTGATCGTCGCGGAAATTTCCCGCGGTCGGCCGGCCACGGCCATCAACCGGTCCACGGAGGACTGGGTTTTTTCCAGGGCCTCAATCCGCGTCACCAGATCATTGCGTGTCTCCTCCAGCACCGAGCTGGCCACCCGCAGGTGCGCGTCGTTGATCAATTGTTGCTTTAGCTCGATGCTGATCTCCGCCATGACGGTGAAGTGCTTGACGGTTCAGGTTTAACGGAAAAACAGCGCACCGCAAGCCTTCGTCCGCGCTATCGCAGGCGAACCGAAGCCCGCGCGGCGGCCCGGGCGCGCGAACGCGTGGAGCGGTTCCCCGCGTTTGCCTCTGAAGCCTGGGCGGATCATAGAATCAGGCTCCGCCCGGTCATCTCGGCCGGTTGGGGAAGCTTCATCAGCTGGAGCAGGGTCGGCGCGATATCGGCCAGACGGCCGCCGTCGCGCAGTCTGGTCGTGCCGGCGGCGAACCCCGCGCCCACCACGAAAACTTCCACGAGATTGAGCGTATGCGCAGTGTGGGGACAATTCTGCCCGGGATCCCACATCTGCTCGCAATTCCCGTGGTCGGCGCAAACCACCGCGGCTCCTCCCATCTTCAGCACCGAGTCGAGCAGCACGCCGGTGGCAAGGTCCGTGGCCTCGACCGCCCGGATCGCCGCCGGCAGCGAACCCGTGTGACCGACCATGTCCGGGTTGGCGTAGTTGACGACAAGCAGGTCGTACTTGCCGGACAGGATGGCATCGCGCGCGCCCACGGTCACGCCCATCGACGACATGTCGGGCGCGAGATCGTAGGTGCCGACCTTCGGGCTCGCCACCATCGCGCGGTCCTCGCCCGGGAACGGCTCCTCGCGGTAGTCGTTGAAGAAGAAAGTCACGTGCGGATATTTCTCGGTTTCCGCGCTGCGGAACTGCGTCAAGCCAAGCGAGGCCACGTAGTCCCCGAGAATGTTCTTCATCTTGGCGGACTTGAGCAGGATCGTTTCGACCGGCAGGCCCTTCTTGTACTCGGTCAGTCCGGCGAAGAACAGATCGAGCTTCGGACCGCGCTCGAATTCCTTGAATCCATCCTCGCAAAACGCGCGGCAGAGTTCGCGCGGCCGGTCGCCGCGGAAATTGAAGAAGACAACGCTGTCGCCGTCGCCGATCGCCGCCACCGGCTTTCCGTCCGCGCCGACCACCCAGGTCGGAATCACGAATTCATCTCCTTTTTGGGAATCGTTCGTCGGGCGGTCGTAATACTGCTGCACCGCGGCGGTGGCCGTGGCCGCCGTTGCATCGGCCTTCACACCGGCGAGCATCTGGTAGGCGCGGATGACACGCTCCCACCGGTTGTCACGATCCATCGCGTAGAAGCGGCCGCAAACGCTGGCCACCTGCCCCACGCCGAGCTCGGCAAGCTTCGCATCGAGCTGTTTGATGAAACCCAGACCGCTGCCCGGGGGCGTGTCGCGACCGTCCATGAAGGCATGGATGAAAATGTTCTTCGTCACACCCGCCTGTTTTGCCAGGCGCAGCAGGCCGTAGAGGTGTTCGAGCAGGCTGTGCACGCCGGCGTCCGAGGCCAGGCCCATGAAGTGAAGCTTCGTGCCCCGCGTCTTCACCCGCTCAAGGGCGGCGCGCCACACGGCGTTGCCGGCGATCTCGCCGTCCACGACCGCCTTGGTGATGCGCACGATCTCCTGGTCGACGATGCGGCCCGCGCCGATGTTCTGGTGACCGACCTCACTGTTGCCCATCACGCCGACAGGCACGCCCACATCGAGGCCGGACGCCTTGACAAGCGTCATGGGATACGTCGCGTGCAGCATGTCGTCGCACGGCTTGCGCGCGAGATGGACCGCGTTGAACCGGTCCTGCTCCGGATGCGGGTTCTTGCCCCAGCCATCGCGGATGACGAGGAGTACGGGTTTTCGATTTGAACTCATGAAAGGGAGGCGGTGGTCCGGCGAAGCCTCCGGCGGAGGCCGGCGCGTTCGCCAAACACCCCAGTGATGCGGTTGCCGTTCGTCACCGGCAATGCCAAAATCGGGTTGCACCGCATTTGACATCCCGCCGGAAACTCCCGACCTGTAATGCGCGCTCATGCCTCACCGCGCCGTCCTCCTCGTCAACCTCGGTTCACCCGATTCCACGTCGGTCGCGGACGTGCGGCGTTATCTTGCCGAGTTCCTCGGCGACGAGCGGGTGCTCGACGCACCGCCGCAACCCCTGCGCTGGCTGCTGCTCCATGGCATCATCCTCCGGACCCGCCCCGCCAAATCGGCCCACGCCTACGCGAGCATCTGGACGCCGGAGGGATCGCCCCTGATTGTGACGAGCCGGCGCGTCCAGCAGAAGCTCGCCGCCGCGCTCGGACCGGAACTGCCGGTGGCGCTCGCGATGCGCTACGGCCGGCCCTCGATCGCCGCGGTGGTCGCGCAGCTCGCCGGAAGCGGGATCAGCGACGTGCTGCTCATTCCGCAATACCCACACTACGCGATGTCGAGTTGGGAGACCGTTGTGGTGAAGGTCCGCGAGGAGGTCGCCCGCATTGCGCCCCGCCTGCGCGTACAGACCGTGCTGCCGTTCTATTCCGACGCGGACTACATCGAGGCATTGCATGCCACGATCCAGCCCGCGCTGGAACGACCGTACGACCACCTGCTCCTCAGCTATCATGGCATTCCGGTCCGCCACCTCCGCAAGGCGGATTCGTCCCGGGCCCATTGCACGAAGGCGCCCGACTGCTGCCACGCCTGCAGCCCGGCGCAGGAAACCTGCTACAAGGCCCAGGTCATCCGTACGACGGAACTTCTTGCGCGCCGCTCCGGCATCGAACCCGCACGGTATTCGATCTCGTTCCAGTCACGGCTTGTCGGAGAACCCTGGCTCACACCCTACACCGACCACGAGCTCAGGCGCCTGCCCGGCGCGGGCTGCCGGCGCCTGATCGTGGTCACCCCGGCCTTCACCGCCGACTGCCTTGAAACCCTGGAGGAGATCCGGGTCGCAGGCCGCAAGACGTTTCTCGAAGCCGGCGGCGAATCCTTCGAACATGTCCCCTGCCTGAACGATCACCCGGCCTATGTCGATTTTCTCGCCGGCAGGGTCCGGCGATTTTTCTCTTAACAAGCTGTCGGGATTGATCACCATCCGGGGCGGCGTGAGACGCAATTGCCCCCCGTGCCGCTGTTTCCACGCCGCAAATCACCGTGGATAGCCCACCTCAAGCGCAGTCGACCGCTGCAGCCGGGACGAACACCCGTGGACGGGAGCAGGCAATGCTGGTGCTTGACGGAAACGGGAAAATTCTGATCGCCGACGCCGGCGCACGGGCGCTCTGGCGAGTGGGAGACGGCGAACTGGCTGGGGGGCATTTCTCGGCGCTGTTCGTCTTTGAAGTCACGTCGAACGATCCCCACTGGCTTGAGTCCCAGTGGGACGTGCTGCTGGCCACCGCGACCGCCGCGCCGCTCCGGCTGACCGCCCAGCCCAGGGACGGCGCCCGGATGGATGTGTTGGTGCGACTCGAAAAGACGGCGCTGTCGTCCGCGCCGGCCTTCCTGGCGTTTGTGCAGCCGGCGGAGATTCCCGCGTCCGGTCGCGATCTCATCACGGTGCTTGCGGAGAACAGCCCGGTCGGCGTGTTCGACCTCAATTTCAAGTTGGGCGTCTTCTATTACTCGCCGGCCTGGAAGAAGCAGCTCGGCTACGCGGATCACGAGCTGTCGGCCTCGATTGAAACCTGGCGAACCCTGCTCCATCCGGAGGATTCCGCCGCCGCGCCCGACCGCGTAACGACAAAGTTTTCGAGCGGTTCCCGCAGTTTCTCCGCGGAGTACCGTCTGCGACACAAACGGGGCCATTATGTCTGGCTCCATGGGATCGGGATCCAGACCCTCGGTTCCGGGGGCGAAATCGAGCGCGTGGCGGGAGTGCATATCGACATTTCCGAACACAAGGAGATCGAGGATGCATCGGTTGAAAGCGAAGATCGCCTCCACGAGCTCTCCGGCCCTGGCCCGCTCGGCGTCTTCGACCTCAACTTCGCGACCGGGCGCCACTGGTTCTCGCCGGCGTGGAAACGCATGCTCGGCTACGCGCCCGATGAACTGACCGACGGCCCCGACGCGCTCGTCGGCGTGCTTCACCCGGAGGATGTTAAATCCGGCCTCAAGGAGTTTTTCATAACAAAGAATCCCGGCCAGTCCGCCTACGTCGACCTCTGCCGGCTCCGCCACAAGGACGGACGGTACCTGTGGCTGCTCGGGGGCGTCATTCGCCGGATCTCGCGCAAACGCGAGCTGCTCCGGGTCACCGGGTTCCATTGCGCCCTCCCGCCAGCGCTGCCCGCGGGCGGCGGCCAGGCGCTTCCGCTCGGACTGCTCGCCGGGGCGCTTGCAGAAGTCCACGAGGGCATCGTCCTTGCCGATGCCGAAGGACGGATCACGTACGCGAATGACAAGGCCGCCCAGCTTCTCCGGCAGACGGCCGACGAATTGCGCGGGCGACCGCTCGTGGAGGCCCTGCCACTGATCCACCGCACGTCCGGCCGCTCCGCGGAATTCCCGGTGAGCCGCCTGATCGAACTCGGCGAAGCGGTGTCGTTGAACAATGACTACGCGCTCGGCCGGACCGAGGGCGCGCCTCCCGAGCCCATCGCCTTCAGCGGGCGGCCCGTTTCCGATCCGTCCGGGCGGACGGTTGGCGCAGCGATCGTCTTCCGCAATCCGGGGGAGATGAACCTGACGCCGGAGGAGCTGGTCAAGGCCAACCGCTTCGAATCCCTCGGCGTGCTGGCCGGCGGGATCGCGCACGATTTCAACAACCTCCTCACGACGATTCTCGGAGGCATTTCGCTCGCCAAGGACAACCGCGACTACTCCCGGCTCGATGCGAGCGAGGAGTCCTGCATGGCGGCCAAGGGGCTGACCAAGCAGCTCCTGACGTTCGCAAAGGGGGGCACCTCCGTGCAAACCGTGCTCGCGCCCATCACGGTGCTCAAGGAGGCCGCGCGCGTCGCCTCGGCCGGCGCCACGACGGTGATTGCGGTCGATGTCGCGGCGGCGACCGGAAACGTGCTCGGCGACCGCGCCCAGCTTCTCCAGGTTTTCCAGAATCTGGTGGTCAACGCCATCCAGGCGATGCCCGAGGGCCGCCAGAGCCACGTCTGGCTGCGCGCCTCCAACACGACCCTGGCCGCGGACCAGGTGACCTCGCTGGCCGCGGGCGACTATGTGCAGTTCGAGGTGCAGGACGACGGCTGCGGCATCCCGGCTGAGAACCTCCAGAAGATCTTCGACGCCTTCTTCACCACCAAGAAGCATGGCACCGGCCTCGGCCTTGCCACGGTGCTCCAGGTCATCCGCCGACATGGCGGCCAGATCGGAGTCGAATCCATTGTCGGCACCGGCACGACATTCACGATCTTCCTGCCGCGGGCCGGGCAGCCGGTCGAGGTCGAGGCACGTCGCGCGCCCACGCTGCGCTTTGGCACCGGTCGCGTCCTGTTCATGGATGACGATGACAAGATCTGCGAGCTAACCGGGGGGATGCTGCAGAGTCTCGAGTACAAGTTCGACATCGCCAAGAACGGCGAGGAGGCCATCGCGCTTTACAAACGCTACCTCAATATCGGCCGCCCCTACGACGCGGTCATCATGGACCTCACCATCGTCGGCGGGATGGGCGGCGAGGAGGCATTCAAGGAACTGCGCGAGCTGGATCCCGATGTGCGCGCGATTGTCTCCAGCGGCTACGACAGTGACGAAATGCGCAAGCAATACCTCGACATGGGTTTCTGCGGCTATCTTACCAAACCCTATCGCGTCGGGGATCTCGGCCGCATCCTGAAGACCGTGCTGGGTTAAGGAATCCGCCCGGCGGATTCCTCCCGCCAGGTGAGCGCATGGCACACGGCCACTCCCGCGGCATCGGCCTCGTCGGAGGCGAGCGTCGCACCATGGCCCAGCAGCGCCATGATCGTGCGCTGCATCTGCTGCTTGCTCGCCCGGCCGACGCCCACCACGGCCTGTTTCACCCGCAGCGGCGCATATTCGAACACCGGTTTCCCCTGCAACGCGGCGGCAGCGATCGCCGCGCCGCGCGCCGCACCGAGAATCTGCGCGGTCTGGAAGTTCTGCACATAAATGGTCTGCTCGAGGGCCACATGACGGACCTCAAAGCCGCCCATGATCGTCGTGACCGCACGATGGATTTCCGCCAGCGCCTCGGCCATTGACGTCCGTTGCGGAATACGAACCGTGCGGGCCCGGAGCAGCAGCGCCTGCCGTCCGGCTCCAAATTCGATCAGTGCAAGGCCGGTGCCGCGCAGGCTTGGATCGATTCCCAGCACCAGACCTGAAAACGCAGGCCGCCGCAGATCCGGCGCCTCGGGCCAGACTGGGGCCGTCAGCCGGCCTTCAATCTTGGCTTTCCAGAGGTCTCTGACGGTCGCTCGTGCCATGATCGGATTTCACGGAATACCCGCCGCGCCTCCGCCACAACCGAATTCATCTGGCAGCCTGTCGGGCTTTGCCCTCCATGCTGCCAAACAAACGGCGGACGCCGTTTGGTTGGAGATCGAACATTCGCACTGCTATGCACAAGTCCGTCCCAAATGGCGCCAGCCATTCAGTTAGGAACGTGGAGGGTGAAGCCTGACAGGTTCCTGACAACGTCAACCCGGCACAAGCCATTGATGTACCGCAATGCGTTACAAAGAGGCCCTCACAACAACAGCCGCAGCCCGGCGACCAGCGTCAGCGCCAGCGCAATCAGCTCAAACCACTGCTGGTTGATGCGGTCCACGAGCCACCGGCCGGCCAGCGCCCCAGCCATCACGGCCGGCGCGAGCTGCAGATTGGCCAGAATGCTCGCAGGGGTGATCATTCCGAGGGCTGCCATGAACGGCACCTTGAAGAGATTGAGGCAGAGATAAAAGACGGCGCCCGTCCCCAGGAATTCCATCTTCGGCAGCCGCATCGCCAGCAGATAGAGGATCATGATCGGGCCGGCGGCATTGGCGACTTGCGTCGTGAATCCCGCAAGCACGCCGACCACAACCGCAAACCAGGGCGGGGCAGACGAAGCCCATTCCTCGCTGGCAACCGCAGGGGGGGCGCCCGCCGGCGCCTCGGCCCGGGGCCGTGACTCCATGCGGAAGCGTTTTCGCCACACATGCAGCACAAACATCGAAACGATGATCCCGCCAATCAGGCGCCGCATCGCGGTGTCGTTGAGCTGGCCGAGGGCCAGCGACCCAAACAGGACCCCGAGCGCGGTCCACGGAAACAGCCTCCAGAGATGCCGCCACACCGTGTGCCGGCGGTAGGTCGCCACAGCGAAGATGTCGCCAAAAATCAACAACGGCAGAACCAGTCCCGTCGCCTGCTTTGCGGGCAGCACGCTGGTGAAGATGGCGACGCACAGGATTCCGAGGCCCGCGATTCCGGATTTGGAGACTCCCGCGATGAACGCGCCAAGCGCAGCCACCGCCCATTGCCAGGGTTCAAGATGCATTCAAGAAAAGCCGCCAAACCACGGATTCACATTGCCGGTCTCCGATCGTCATGCAACGGAGTTCGGATCGCTCCGCCGCCGGAGCTGGCCGCAGGCCGCGTCGATCTCGCGGCCGCGCGCGCGGCGGAAATGCGCGACAATCCTCCGGGCCCGCAGCTCCGCGATGAACGCGGCGGCTGCAGCGGCGGTTGAGGGCTCGTAGTCGCGGCCGGTCAGGCTCGCACCGGTCGAATTGTAGGGCAGCAGGTTGACGTGCATCCTGCGGCCGGCCAGCAGCGCCGCGAGCCGCCTCGCGTGCTCGACCGAGTCGTTCACGCCGCCCAACAGGCAGTATTGGATCGAGACGGGCCGGCCTCGCTTTGCCTGATAGCGGCCGGCCGCCGCGAGGATCTCGTCCACGCCGAATCGGCGGCCCGACGGTATCAACATCGCGCGCGTCGCGTCGTCCGGCGCATGCAACGACACCGCCAGGTTGATGTTCAGATCCGCCGCCGCCATCGCATCGATGCCGGGAACGATTCCGACGGTCGAGACCGTCACATTCCGCCATCCGAGCGCACCCAGGCCCTCGCCCGCCATGCGCCGGACCGCTTCGAGCACGTTGTCCAGGTTCAGCATCGGCTCGCCCATGCCCATGAACACGACCGTTTGCAGGCGCCGGCCCGCCGCCTTCGCTTCGCGGCGCAGGTGGAGAAACTGCTCCACCATCTCGCCTGGGGACAGGTTTCGCTCGAATCCCGTCTGCGTCGTCGCGCAAAAATCGCAGGCCATCGCGCATCCGACCTGCGACGAAACGCATCCGGCAACACGGTCTTCCTGGTAACCCGGCATCACCACCGATTCGACGGTCTTCCCGTCGGCCAGCCTCAGCAGCAGCTTGACCGTGCCGTCTTCCGCGACCTGTCGCATTGCGAGCGCCGACCCAAACATGACGCACTCGGCGGACAGCCGCGCCTGCAGCCGCTGCGGCAGGTTCAGGCGCCCCCAATCCACGCATCCCGCGCCGGAATAGTAGTCCAACAGCAGCCGTTTGGCGTGCGAAATCTTCCCGCCCCAGGCCGCGAGCTGCCGCTCGAGCTCGGTCAGGCTGGATTCGGAAAGCGGTTTCATTGAATGGATCCGAACGGGGAGAACCGGCCGGCCTCGACCGAGAAGACCTGCCAGCGGCCCGGCGCCGCGTCCTCGGGCAGGCTCGTGCCGGTGGCGATGACCTGCAGTTCCGGGTCGAGCGCAGCCCAGAAGCGGTGGCGCCGTTCGGGGTCGAGTTCCCCCAGTACGTCGTCGGCCAGCAGGACAGGCCGCACACCCGTGCGCTCCTGCGAAAGCGCCACCTGGGCGAGCCGGAGCGCGAGCACGAGACAGCGTTGCTGCCCTTCGGACGCCACCTCGCGGGCCGGCTGCCCGTCGATGTGGAACTCAAAATCATCGCGATGCGGCCCGCGCTGAGTTGTCCGCAACAGCTCGTCGCGGCCCCGGTTTTCCGCGAGCAGCGCCGCGAATGCGCTCTCGTCCGCCCGGTCGAAATCCGGAGCGTAGGCGATCCCGGCGGTTTCTGCGGCCGGCGCGATCCGCGAATAGGCCGTCCGCAAGAGGGCCGCAAGCGCGCCGACGCCCTCGGCCCGGCGGGCGATCAGGCGGACGCCCGCCGGCACCAACTGCGTTTCGAATGCCGCAAGCTCCGCCGCAACCGTGGTCCCGGCGCACGCAGCCGCCCCGGACCGCCCGGTCTTGAGCAGGCTGTTCCGTTCCGCCAGGGCGCGGTGGTAGGTCTGCAGAGCGACGAGGTATTCCGGGTCGGTTGCCGCCAGCATCAGGTCGAGCCAGCGCCGCCGAAGCGATGGCATGCCGCGTACCAGGAGCTGATCCTGCGAGGAGAATGCAACGGTCGGGAACCGGCCCACGTAGTCGGCCAGCCGCGTGATGCGTTCCTGGTCGCAGTGAACCTCCTTTCCGCCGGCGCCAAGCTTGATCGTCACCGCCGTATCCCCAAACCGCTCGTGCTCCAGGGCGCACGCCACGGCGGCCTCCGCCTGCCCATGTGCGATCACCGCGCGCGCATCCGCCGTCCGGAACGAGCGCAGCGCCGTGAGAAAACCCGCAGCCTCCAGCAGGCTGGTCTTCCCCTGCCCGTTCGCGCCCACCAGAAATTGCAGGCGGCCGTCAAAGGCGAGGCTGGCAAGCGCGACATTGCGCCAGTTCTGTACGGTGAGTTTGCGGAGACGCATTCTGGTTTGATTTTCAGGCGTCCGCCGGAAAATCATCACTGCTCGGCCTCGGGCGCCGCCAGCTCGATCAGTTTCCGCAACGACTGGAAATGCCGGCCAAGATCGAAGTCGCCGCTCATGTCGCCCACGACCCGGTCGAAAAGCACCTTCTTGTCGGCCTTCAACGCCTGGATGCGTTCCTCAATCGTGCCGGCGGTGACCATGCGGTAGACGAACACCGTATTGATCTGCCCGATACGATGCACCCGGTCGACCGCCTGCATCTCGACCGCCGGATTCCACCAGGGGTCGAGCAGGAAGACATAGTCAGCCGCATGCAGCGTGATTCCGGTGCCCGCCGCCTTGAGGCTCACCAGCATCACCGCCGCTCCCGTTGCGTTCTGGAATGCCTGCACCGGTTTCTGCCGGTCGAGCGTCATCCCGGTCAGCTCGAAGCGCTGCAGGTCGGGGAAATTCGCGGCCAGCGCCTCGCGCACGCGGTTCAGGAACATCACGAACTGGGAAAAGACCACGACCTTGTGCCCGCTGCCCACGATTTCCGCGAGCTTCTCGACAAGGAGGTTGAGCTTGCCGCTTTCGGTGACCGGGGCCTTGAGCCAGGGCAGCAGATCCGGATCGCAGCACGCCTGGCGCAGGCGCGTCAAGAACGCCAGGAAGCCGAACGACTTCTCGCGCAACGCGGCATCGATGTCGTCGCCCAGCCGCGCGAGCCCTTCGCTGCAAATGCGGGAGTATTCCGCGCGCTGCAGGTCGGTCAGCGGACAAAGCAGGTCCATCTCCACCTTCGGCGGGAGTTCGCGGGCGACCTCGTCCTTGGTCCGCCGCAGGATGAACGGCGCCAGTTGCTGGCGCAGGCGCGTCAGCGTGCCGGCACGGTCTGCTCCCAACACCGCCTCAAACATCTGGCGCGTGCCCAGCAGCCCCGGCAATAGGAAGCGGAAGATCGACCAGAGATCGAGTTGACGGTTTTCCAGCGGGGTGCCCGTCAAAACGAGCCGGTGCCGCGCGCGGATCGAGCATGAGGCGTGCGTGACCTTCGCATCGGGGTTCTTGATGAACTGACCCTCGTCCAGCACCGCATAGCCGAATTCAACACCGTCGAGCAGGTGCTTGTGCTTGCGCAGCTGCGTGTAGCTGGCAAGCCACACCACCGGATCGCGGCGCAACGTGAAATCGTGCCCGGTCTTGAGCACGTCGCACTCCAGCTGGGGAAAGAACCGCGCCATCTCCTCGCGCCAGACCGGCACGACACTCGCCGGACAGACCACGAGATTCGGCAGGCCCGCCGCCGGCCGCGTCGCAAGGAGCGCCAGCACCTGCAGCGTCTTGCCCAGGCCCATCTCGTCGGCCAGCAACCCGTGGCATTCAACCTCACATAGGTGGTGAAGCCACTCAACACCGCGGCGCTGATACGGCCGCAATACCTCCGGCAGCAGGGGCGACGACGCCGGCGGCGCGAGCACACTCTGTCTCCACGCATCGACCTCCGGCGCAAGCGTGACCTTCAGGCGGTCGTCGTTGAAAAGCGAGAAGACCAGATACGGCGGCAGCCGGCCGTCAGCCTGCGCCGCCTCCTCCACGGTGCGCCGCCATTGCGTCAGCGACTCCCATTTCGCGCGGGCGATCGACACAATGCCCAGGCTGGGCAGTATGACCGTCGCGCCCTCCCGCCGCGTCAGCACGGCGACCTCATCGTCGGTCAGCAGGCGCTCGCCGGCACGGAAGATCCAGTGAAGCTTCAGGCCGGAGCCGTTGCGCCTGTCCGCCACGGCCTCGATCTCGACGGCGCGCTCACCCTTCGCCAGATGCTGCGCATTGTCATCGAGTTCGATCGTAAAATAGCGTTTCCAGATTGGCAGCACCGTACGCACGAACTCGGGAATCTCCTTCAACAGGTCGAGCACGTAGACGCGCGTCTCCTGATGGTAGTGAAAATGCGCCTTGCGCGCATAGGTCGTGAGGCAGATGAGCTTCCCGCGTTCCCCGGAACTGACATGCGCCGGCGGTGGATCCTCGCCATGACCGGCGCCGTTTCCGTTGCCGTTGGCTTCGCTGTGGCCATTGCCGTTTCCGGCGGAATGTCCCAGCGCAGGCATCCGCGTCCGGTCGGGGTTCAGCCAGAATGCCTGAAACGTCAGTCCCTCGATCTTGGTCTGAAACACGAGCAGCAGCGGACGCACCGCATCGCCGTTCCGCCCGTTGCCGCCGGCGCCATGAGCCGCTGGCGCGACCGGAGCCGGCTCGGGCGGCAGATCGTCCGGAAGCGGCGAAATCTCATCCGCGACAAGCTCCTCGATCTCGTGCAAACCGGCCACCGCGATCGCACGTGAAAGCTCGGCGTCCGTCGACGAGGACCGCACCGTGAACCCATCCCCTCCCCAGTCGATGACCGCATACTCCTCCTTCTTGTCGACCTTCCTGTGGATGATCGCGTCCTGAACCGTCAGCTCCACTTCGCGGATCTCGCTGTCGCGATAGATGCGGCGGCCTTGCTCCAGCTGGGCGGCGCTGAAATGTTTCGACCAATCCCGCTCGAGTTTCCCAAACCAGGATTCCAGAGACTGCGGAGTGTAGATGCGTTTCGGTCCGTGCCTTTGCATCGCGCTTAAAGGATCCATCGTAGAAGCCACCCCCAGCAGCGCAACCCCGAATTCCGAATTCTTGCGCCTAGGAGCCCGTCGGGCTTCGCCCTCCGCGCTCCTAAACAAATGGCTGGCGCCATTTGGGACGGACTTACGCGTAGCCGTGCGTGAGACCTGAAAAACAGCCAAGTGGGAACGGAGGCGGGAGGGAAAACGAGTCGGAGTCGCATTTCGCCGCCCCCGGCCCGGTTTTTCGACCGGAGAGAGGCTCGGTCGGCGGTTTTACGCCGCGACCGTGAGGTTTTTGAGGGCGAAGA
>Ga0265323_10000015_pt1 | contig 105428 bp, 66 predicted proteins | sample 41225metaG_FD_193580 | JGI IMG/M metagenome (GOLD analysis project Ga0265323, IMG submission 193580) | Rhizosphere microbial communities from Carex aquatilis grown in University of Washington, Seatle, WA, United States - 4-12-25 metaG | ecosystem: Host-associated > Plants > Roots > Rhizosphere...
TCGCCTGCGTAGCGGCGCGGTCACCCGTGACGATTGCACGCATTACGCAGCCATTCGCCACGATCTTGAAGCTCAGGGCGCAGGCATCGGCCCAATGGACACCCTCATTGCCGCTCAAGCCCTCCGCCTCGGCGCCACAATTGTCACCCGAAACGTCCGCGAATTCAGCCGCGTGCCGGGATTAAGAGTCGAAAACTGGCAAGACTAGCAGCTTGTCGGGCTTCGCCCTCCACGCTGCTGTGTCTTTGTGGTGAGATTGTCTGGTAGCCGGCGTCAGGTGAAGACCTGACAGGCCCCTTCCGCCTATCCTGACGACAGAATCAGGATCGGCGGCGGTGACGGCAATCCGTTCGGCGGATACGCTCCAATCGGAATGGACGTAATGTCACCCATCGGTCGAGCGGCACAAACGGCCGTCGCTCTGCAGGCCTCCGGAGATCCTGTCGCTCCTGAGCGCATGCTCCGGGTTCTCATTATCGAGGATTCGCCGATCGTGCGCGAACGGCTGATCGCGCTGATCGACCAACTGCATCTGCCAATCCGGGTGGCGGCGGTGGCCGATGGCCTGCAGGCCGTGCTGCGCTTTGAGAAACTGTGCCCCGACGCCGTGGTGCTGGACATCGAACTGCCCGGCCTGAACGGCTTCGATTTGCTGGCCCAGTTCAAACTGCAACGGCCGGGCTGTGTCGTGATCATGCTCACGACCTACGCCTATCCGGAATTCCGCGAGAACGCCATGCGACTGGGCGCGGACCATTTCTTCGACAAGGCCATGGAATTCGAGCGCGTCACCGAGGTGCTGAGTGCCCTGGTTGCAACCCACCGCCCGCCGGTATGAACCCACGCCCCGACGACCGAGATACCCGACCGACTCCCACGCGCCCGCGCGTTCCTGCCAGTCTTATAGCTTCTGCGAACGCTCCGCATCATTCCGATGAACCACAAAGGCACGAAGACACAAAGACCAAACACGGGACAGAGGATCGGCACTCGCCCTTTGTGCCTTTGTGTCTTCGTGGTGAATCCTCCGGTTGGATCCGAATTTCTGCAGTTCAATCTGAGCCAGTGAACAGCGACTACGACCATGCCAAGCGGTGATACCAACGATAAGCGCTCCCTTGGCGTGATGGTCACGATCTTTGTCTGCGTGGCCGTGGGCATTGTGGCGGCCGGCTTCATCCATTACCGGAATTACGAAACGCATTACCGCTCCGCGGTCGAGAATCAGCTCTCCGCCATTGCGGATCTGAAGGTCGGCGAGTTGGTACAGTGGCGCAAAGAGCGGCTGGGCGATGGCGGGGTCTTGTTCGACAACGCCGCCTTTGCCGCCCTGGTGCGGCGTTTCCTCGGACAACCAGAAGACGTGGAGGCGCGCCGCCAGCTTCGATCTTGGTTCGCCCGAATCCAGACGAATTCCCTATACAACCGCGTCTTTCTGGTCGATCCACAGGGCGCCCTGCGGTTGTCGGCCCCCGACACGCCCGAACCTCCCGCGGCCCATCTGGCCCAGGATGTCGCGGCGGCCCTGCGCTCGGAGCAGGTGACCTTCCTGGATTTTCACCGCGATGCACCCGAGGGTCCCATCTTTCTGGAGGTCCTGGCCCCCATCTTAGACGCGTCGGACGCCAACCGGCCGTTGGGTGTCGTTGTCCTGCGCATCGATCCCTCAACCTATCTTTACCCGTTGATCGAGCGCTGGCCCGCGCCCAGCTTGACCGCCGAGACCCTGCTCGTCCGCCGCGAGGGCAATGAAGTCGTGTTTCTGAATGAACTGCGGTTTCAAAAGAACGTCGCCCTGACCCGGCGCGCACCAGTAGATCAGAAGACACTGCCGGCGGCTCGGGCGGCATTGGGCCAGGAAGGCGTCATGGAAGGCATCGACTACCGGGGCGTGCAGGTAGTAGCGGCGTTGCGCACGGTTCCGAATTCGCCGTGGCTTTTGGTGGCCCGCATAGACGTTGCGGAGATCTATGCGCCGCTGCGAGTGCGACTCTGGCAAACGGCCGTGCTCGTCGGCGCCCTGCTGGTCGGCGCAGGGACGAGCGGCGCTTTGCTGTGGCGACAACAGCGCATGCGATTTTATCACGAACGCTACAAGGCAGCAGAGGCGCTCGTCGCCTCGGAAGTCCGCTACCGCCGGCTTTTCGAAGCAGCGCGTGATGGCATTCTAATCCTCGATGCGGAGACCGGGATGATCGTCGATGTGAATCCATTCCTGATCGAGATATTGGGTTTCTCGCGAGAGGAATTCCTCGGGAAGAAAGTATGGGAATTGGGACCCTTCAAGGATATCGTCGCCAGCCAGGACAACTTCGCGGAACTGCAGCAGAAGGAATATATCCGCTACGAAGACAAGGCGCTACAAACCGCCGATGGGCGCCGGATTGTCGTGGAGTTCGTCAGCAATGCCTATCTGGTGAGCCACCACAAGTTGATCCTGTGCAATATCCGCGACATTACCGTCCGCAAGCGTGCGGAAGCGCAAATAGTCGAACAGTTGGACGAGCTGTGCCGGTGGCAGGCCGTAATGCTCGGGCGCGAGGACCGCAACATGCAACTCAAACGCGACGTCAACGAATTGCTGCGCCGCCTGGGCGAGCCGCCGCGCTATCCGGGCGCGGTGGAAGGCAGTGAGCCGTCAGCAGTGACCAGTCATCAGTAACCAGTGACCGATGGGGAAAACGGACCATGAAAAAACAAAGCCAACGCGGACTCCGGAAACCCGTTGCACCCCCCCAAGAAGACGCCTCCCCGACAGCGGACGACGCGCGCAACGCGGGCCGCAGCACCTTCCCCATCGTCGGCATCGGCGCGTCCGCCGGGGGACTCGAGGCGCTGGAACTGTTCCTGAAAAACGCGCCGGCGCGCAGCGGCCTGGCCTTCGTCATCGTCCAGCACCTGGACCCGACGCACAAGGACCTCATGGCGGAGCTGCTCCAGCGCGTTACCCCCATGAAGGTCGCACAGGTCGAGGATCGCACGCGCGTCCAGCCGGACTGCGTCTATGTGATCCCGCCAAATAAGGACCTGTCCCTTCTGCACGGGGTCCTACACCTGCTCGATCCGGTGGCGCCCCGCGGGCTGCGCCTGCCGATCGATTTTTTCCTCCGCTCCCTGGCCGATGACTCGAAGGAGCGCAGTATCGGCGTTATTCTTTCGGGCATGGGCTCGGACGGCACGCTGGGGCTCAAGGCCATCAAGGGGCAGGCGGGCGTGGTCTTTGTGCAGGATCCGGCCTCGGCGAAGTTTGACGGCATGCCCCGCAGCGCCATTGACGCCGGACTGGCGGACGTCGTCGCCCCGGTGGAGGCGCTGCCCGGCAGGATCATCGCCTATCTCCAGCACATGCCGCTCCTCGCCCAGCCTGGAGTGGTCGAGAAGGACGACGTAACCCACACTGGCTTCGAGAAGATCGTGATCCTGTTGCGAGCGCAGACGGGCCACGACTTTTCCCACTACAAAAAGCAGACCGTCTATCGCCGGATCGAGCGGCGCATGGGCATCCACCAGATTGCCCGGATCGCCTCCTATGTCCGGTTTCTCCAGGAGAATCCCATGGAGATGGAGTTGCTGTTCAAGGAACTCCTGATCGGCGTCACGAGTTTCTTCCGCGACCCGGCGGTGTGGGAGCAGTTGAAAGCCGAGGTCCTCCCGGCGCTGCTGAAAGACCGCCCGCCCAGTCAGGCGCTGCGCGTCTGGATCCCCGCCTGCGCGACCGGGGAGGAAGCCTATTCCCTGGCCATCGTCTTCAAAGAGGCGCTGGAGCAACTCAGGCCGGCCCGCGGACGCACGCTCCAGATCTTCGCGACCGATCTGGACAAGGACGCCATCGAGAAAGCCCGCGCGGGCCTTTTCCCGGCCAATATCGCCGCGGATGTGTCGCCGGAGCGGTTGAGCCAGTTCTTCGTCAAGACCGAGCGCGGCTACCAGGTTAGCAAACCCATCCGGGAGATGGTGATCTTCGCGCTGCAAAACCTCATCATGGACCCCCCCTTCACACGGCTCGATATGGTGAGTTGCCGCAACCTGCTCATCTACCTGACGCCGGAGTTGCAGAAGAGAATCCTGCCGCTCTTTCACTACAGCCTGAATCCCGGCGGCGTGTTGTTGCTGGGAAGCGCCGAGTCCAACGGCGGATTTAGCAGCCTCTTCGCGCCGCTGGCGGGCAAGACGCAACTTTACCGGCGGCTCGAATCCGGCTTGCGGGCGAAGCCGGTTGAATTTTCCGCCGCGTTCCTGGCCGTCCGGAAGAATGTGCTACCGCTGGCGTTGCCACCGGCGGCCAGTCTCCAGTCGCAGGCGGAACAACTGCTCTTGCAGCGGTATTCCCCGGCCGCCGTGCTGGTCAACGACAAGGGCGACATCATCTTCATCAACGGGCGTACGGGCAAATACCTGGAGCCGGCGGCGGGCAAAGCCAACTTGAACCTCTTCGCCATGGCCCGCGAGGGCCTGCGTTATGAACTGAGCGATGCCTTCCGAAAAGCGCTCCGGCAAAAAGACGCGGTCGTCCACAAGAGCGTGAAGGTCGCGACCGATGCCGGCGTGCGGGCGGTGGACCTCACGGTGCAAGCCATCACGGAGCCGGAGACGCTGCGCGGCCTGGTCATGATCGTCTTTACAGACGTGGCCGCGCGTCCGGAAACGAAAGGGCCGGCCGATGGTCGCTCCGCCGGCAGCGCCAGGGTGGCGGCACTGAAGCGGGACTTCGATCACGTCCGCCAGGAATTGCAGTACGCCCGCGAACAGATGCAGAACTGCCAGGAAGAGGCCAAATCCGCCAACGAGGAAATGCAGTCCGCCAACGAGGAAATGCAGTCCACCAATGAGGAGCTGACCACCTCCACGGAAGAGATGCAGTCAATGAACGAGGAACTGCAGACGCTCAGCGCCGAGCTGCAACACAAGGTGGAAGACCTGTCCCGGCTCAACAACGACCAGAGAAACCTGCTCGACAGCACGGAGATCGCCACCCTGTTTCTGGACGCCGCGCTGCGCGTGCGGCTGTTCACGGTCGGGGTGAACAAGATTTTCAAGCTCATCCCGGGCGACGTGGGCCGGCCGATCACCGATATCGTCTCGGAACTGGCCTATCCGGAACTGGCCGACCACGCGCGCGGGGTGCTGCGGGCGCTGGCCGTTCACGAGCAAATAGTCGCCGCGAAGGACGGGCGCCAGTTCCGCGCGCGCATCATGCCCTACCGGACCATGGAAAACATGATTGATGGCCTGGTCATCACCTTTGCGGACATTACGGCCGAGATCAAGCGGGCCGAGGCGCTGCGGAAAGCGAATGACCTGCTTCGCCTGGCGGTGGTTGTGCGCGATGCGCACGATGCAATCACCGTGCAGGACCTGGAGGGCCGCATCCTGGCCTGGAACGCGGGAGCGGCGCGGATGTATGGTTGGAGCGAAACCGAGGCGCTGTTGATGAATGTCCGCGACCGGATACCGCCGGAGCTGCGGAAGGAAGCGCTGGCCACGCTACGTCAGCTTAGCCGGGCGGAAGTTCTGGAGCCGTATCGCACCCAGCGGATCACCAAGGCAGGTGCGGTCGCGGAAGTCTCGATCATCTCCACCGCCTTGGTGAATGAGACCGGGGAAATGTATGCGATTGCGACCACGGAACGGGCGAAAAGATTGACGATTGACCGACCGAAGGAGTCCGCGCCATGAAGAAGGACCAAGACCCGCCCGCAGACGCCCTCCGGGGTCAGAGCGGCGCCGAACTGCGGCGCTGCGCCGATGAGCGGTTGAGTGAAAAACAGAGAAGTCAGAGGTCAGAAATCAGAGATCAGCGGACGACGGACGACACACAACGGCTCGTTCACGAACTGCGGGTCCACCAGATCGAGCTGGAGATGCAGAACGAGCAACTCCAGCAGGCGCGCGCCAAGGCGGAGACGTTCCTGGCCCAATACACCGGCCTCTACGAATTTGCCCCGATAGGCTACATGACCCTCGACCGCGAGGGGACGATCCGGGATGTGAACTTGACCGGCGTGCGCTTGCTCGGCGTCGAGCGCTCCCAGCTGGTAAAGCGTCGCTTCGGTCAATTCGTTGCCGAGAGCGACCGGCGCGCCTTCAGCGACTTTTTGCAGAAAGTCTTCGCGAGCGAGGACAAAGAATGCTGCGTAGTGACACTGCCGCGTGAAGATTCTCAGCCTCTCGTGGTGCAGGTCGAGGGCACGCGCTCCGCCGATGGGCAGGAATGCCGCGCGGTGGTGCTGGACATCACCGGCCGCCGGCAAGCCGAAGAGCAGACGCGGGCAGCCCAGGCTGAGACGCAAAGGCTGCTGGTGCTGTCCGAGCAATCCCGCCGGGCACTCCTCAACGAGGCGGAAGACGAAAAAGAAGCGACGGAGGCGCAAGCCCTCCAAACCCGCATCGCCAACATCTTCCTCACAGTTCCCGACGACGAGATGTTCGACGAGGTGTTGAAGGTCATCTTGGACGTGATACACAGCCCGTTCGGGGTCTTCGGATACCTTGACGAAACCGGCGCGCTGGTGGTGCCAACCATGACCCAGCAAATTCGGGACAAGTGCCGAGTTCCCGACAAGACGATCAGATTTCCACGGGAGACTTGGGAGGACAGCAGTTGGCCGCGGGCCATTCTGGAAAAGCGAAGCCTCCACTCCAACGTACCTTCCGTCAACATCCCGGCGGGCCATGTCGGCATTCAAAGGCACATCTCCCTGCCGATTCTGTTCCAAGGCGAGGCCATCGGTCTCTTCCAGGTGGCCAACAAGGAGGCGGATTACGCGGAAGCGGATGTTCGCACGTTGGAGGCCATCGCCGGGCATGTCGCCCCCCTCCTGAACGCGCGATTGCAGCGCGAGCGGGCGCAAGAGGCCCTCCGCCGGCTCAACGTCGAGCTGGAGCAGCGCGTGCGCGACCGCACCGCCGAGCTGGAGGTTGCCAACCAGGAACTCGAGACGTTTTCCTATTCCGTGTCGCACGACCTGCGCGCGCCGCTGCGCAGCATCGACGGCTTCAGCCGGATCCTGCTCGAGGACTACCGCGACAAGCTGGATGACGAAGGCAAGGACAGCCTGAAACGGGTGCGCGCAGCCAGCCAGCGGATGGGAGAGCTGATCGATGATTTGCTCAAACTGTCCCATGCCTCGCGGACGGAGATCCGGCGGGCAGAGGTGGATCTCACCGCGCTGGCCAGCGAGGTTGCGGCGGAATTGACGCGGGCCGAGCCGACGCGATCGGTGCACTGGGTGATCGCGCCTGGCCTGGTCGCCACCGGCGATCCGCAGCTGCTCCGCGAGGTTATCGAAAACCTGCTGGGTAATGCGTGGAAGTTTACGGGCAAGCGGACCGATGCGGTCATCGAAATCGGCGCCACGAATGCTGAGGGGATGGGCGCCTTCTTTGTCCGCGACAACGGCGCGGGATTCGACATGGCTTACGTCGGCAAGCTCTTTGGCGCCTTCCAGCGGCTGCACTCGACGACAGATTTCCCCGGCACCGGCATCGGCCTGGCCACGGTGCAACGCATCATTCATCGCCATGGCGGCCGCGTCTGGGCGGAGAGCGAAGGCAACCGCGGGGCGACGTTCTATTTCACGTTGGGTGCGAAGGAGTGAGCCATGAAACCGAGCGAAAACCGAAGGAAAAAAGAGCTGGAGCTCGAACCCGTCTTCGTGCGGGGAGAGACCCATGAACCACAAAGCCATAGAAACACAAAGAGCGCCCCGCAGAGAATGGACCGGCATCCGGCCTTTGTGCCTTTGTGTCTTTGTGGTGAAATCGTCCGACTCTGGTCTCTGCCCTGCACAATCCCCAATCCGGTGAACCACAAAGGCACAGAGACACAAAGGACAATCCACGGAGGTGAAGCCCGGTGGGGTTCGGCTTCCTTTGTGCCTTTGTGTCTTTGTGGTGAATCCTCCGGTTTAAGCATGGGCGCGCTTGGACTTGCCGAGATTCAGTCCTTCCTCCATCAGCGCTTCGCGGACCAAGACTGCATCAGATCCGTTGATTTGAAGGACATTTACAGTGGCCCGACCCAGCGGCGTCAGCCCGACGAGCTTGGCTTGTTTCCAAGCGAAGTGCTCAACCCAGCGGTCGCGGCGCGGATGAAACAGGCGGACCACCTGGCCTGTGGTGGGATCAATCCCGGAAAGGTTCGGCCCCTTGTGTTTGTTGCAGCGCAGACACGACCACGCGAGATTGGCGGACACCGTCGGCCCGCCGTGTTGTTGCGGGATGATGTGATCCACCTGGAACCGCAGTTCAGCGAACCGCTCCGGGAACTGACAATACTCGCAGCAAAAACGAGCGCGCAGTCGCACTTGAGCCTTGAGCCGCGGGTCCACGAGCGGGCATCAGGCGGCCGGCCGCGCCCGTTTCTGCGACGACCGGGCTTTGGACTTCAGAAACTCCAGCGCGCTGCCGATGGCCACGTAATCGTCCAATTCCCGTTCCTCCTCGGGGGTCAAGCCACCCTCCCGCGCCTTGGCTGCAAGTTCATCGGCCCGGTCCAAATCGCGCAGCGAGAGCTTCAGTCGCAAGAGTGCCCGGGCTTCGGCCGGCGAGAAACTCCTCACCTCCGGCTGGATCGCCCGCTTCCAAATGGCGACCGGGGAGTGGTCGGCGACAACTGCATTCATCGGCCATCACCTTGCCCCGTTCCCGGCGCATTTCAAGCCCGGATACCCCCACATTTTACAGGAGGCAGCGGAGGACGCGGAGAGAATGAATTCGGATGCTCCGAAACAATCCATTCACCGCGGATCGGTGAACCACAAAGACACGGAGACACAAAGAGCGCCCCGCAGAGAATGGACCGGCATCCGGCCTTTGTGCCTTTGTGTCTTTGTGGTGAAATCGTCCGACTCTGGTCTCTGCCCTGCACAATCCCCAATCCGGTGAACCACCTTGTCTGAACCTTTCCCCTCTGAACCTGCCCGATCAATAAACACCATGAACGACAAAAAGATCATCCTGTTGGTGGAAGACAACCCGGACGATGTGAGGCTCACGTTGCACGCGTTCAAAAAATGCAACATCGCGAACGAGGTCGTGGTGGCCTCCGACGGAGTCGAGGCGTTGGATTACCTGTTCGGCGCCGGAGCTTATGCCGGCCGCGATTTGAGCGAGCAGCCCGCCGTCGTGTTCCTCGACCTTAAACTGCCGAAGATCGACGGCCTCGATGTCCTGCGCCGGATGCGGGCCGACCTCCGCGCCAAACTCCTGCCGGTCGTCGTGCTCACGAGCTCGAGGGAGGAACAGGATATCGTGGCCAGCTACGACCTCGGCGCCAACAGCTACATCCGCAAGCCGGTGGATTTCGACCAGTTCATCGAGGCTGTCCACCAGCTCGGCCTCTATTGGCTGCTGCTCAATGAAACGCCGCCCAACGGAAAAGGCACGCCATGAGCACATCGCTGCGGACGCTGATGGTCGAGGATTCGGAGAACGATGCGCTCCTGATACTGCGGGAACTCCGCCGCGGCGGCTACGACGTCGCGTGGGAGCGAGTTGAGACGCCGGAGACGATGCGCGCAGCGCTGGATCGCCAGCCATGGGACATCGTCATTTCCGACTTCAAGATGCCCCAGTTCAACGGCATGAACGCATTGAAGTTGCTCAAGGCGAGCGGCCAGGACCTGCCGTTCATACTCGTCTCGGGAACGGTGGGTGAAGAATTGGCCGTTGAAGCGATGAAAGCCGGTGCCAGCGATTACCTGATGAAGGGGAAGCTCTCCCGCCTCGTTCCCGCCGTGGAGCGCGAATTGCGCGACGCTGCTGAACGGCGCGAGCGCAAACGGGTCGAGGAGACGTTTCGTGCGCTATCCGCCCGCCATGAAGCCATCCTGGCCGCCGTCCCGGACATGATCATGGAGGTTGACAACCGCAAGGTTTACACTTGGGCGAATCCGGCCGGCCTGGCCTTCTTCGGCGCCGATGTGATCGGCAAGGAAGCCGCCTTCTATTTTGCAAGCGAACAGACCACCTACGACTCGGTCAGGCCACTGTTCGATCGGGGCCAAGACAAGGTCTATGTCCAAAGCTGGCAACGGCGCCATGACGGGGAAAAACGCCTGCTTGCCTGGTGGTGCAGGGCGCTCAAAGACGGGAACGGAAGCGTCATCGGAGCCCTGTCCTCGGGGCGGGACATCACCGAGATCAAGCGAGTGGAGGAGGCGCTGCGGCTGGAGCAGTCCCTGTTCACCAGCCTGATAAGCACGATTCCCGACCATATCTATTTCAAGAACCGGCAGAGCCGCTTTATCCGGATCAACAATACGATGGCGCGACTTTTCAGGCTGAGCAGCCCAGGCGAGGCGGTCGGCAAGTCCGATTTCGATTTCTTCACTGATGAACACGCCCGCCAGGCCTTCGATGACGAGCAGCGGGCGATGAGCACCGGCGAGCCGATCATCGGCCTCGAGGAAAAGGAAACCTGGCCTGACGGCCGGATCACCTGGGTGTCGACCAGCAAGGTTCCCTTGTGCGACGCGAACGGATGTCTCACCGGCTTGGTCGGCATCTCGCGCGACATCACCGACCGCAAGCAGGCGGAGGAGACCTTGCACGCCAGCCAGCAGCAGTTTCAGGCGGTCTTCGAGCAGGCCGCGGTGGGAATGGTGATTGCCGATGGAGACGAGTTTCGGATTTTGAAGGTGAACCACCGATTCTGCGAAATCCTGGGTTACTCCGCCGAGGAACTCCTGGGACTGACATCCCGGGATATCACCCATCCGGACGACATCCCAACTGACGTCGAGCAGGCAAAGAAGATTGGCGCTGGGACCGTCCAGGGATCTTCCTGGGAAAAGCGTTATCGGAAAAAGGATGGGACGACCGTGTGGACCAGGGCCTTTGTGGCTCTGCTCGATCCGACCGACGGCAGCCGGCGCCTGCGGATCGGCGTGATTGAGGACATCACTGAGCGCAAGCTGGCCGAGCAGAAATACCAGTCGATCTTCGACAATGCCGTGGATGGGATTTTCCAGTCGACGCCAGAGGGAAGGCTGCTCGTCGCCAACGCAGCCATGGCGCACATCTTCGGCTATGCTTCGCCCGACGAACTCATGGGCGACCGAACGGATCTCGCACGGCAGGGCTATGCCGATCCGGCGCGGCGCGAGGAATTCAAACGGCTGATGGAGGAACGCGGCGCCTTTGACGGCTTCGAGTTTGAAGCCCTCCACAAGGATGGCCGCAAGATCTGGGTCTCGGAGAATGTGCGGACGGTGCGCGACGCTGGCGGCCGGGTTGTCTGCTACGAAGGGACGCTGCAGGACATCACTGAGCGCAAGAACGCCTCAGACCGCGTCCGCGAGCAAGCAGCGTTGCTCGACACAACCAGCGACGCAATCTACCTGACCGCGTTGGATGGCACCATCCGTTCCTGGAACAAAGGCTCCGAGCAGATCTATGGCTGGTCCGCCGCCGAGGCGCTTGATCGCAAGACGACGGAACTGCTCTCGATTCCCGGCGGCGACACCGCTGATCCGCTGGCCGCGGTTCTCCAAGAAGGAGACTGGTCTGGCGAGCGGCGGCACAAGACAAAAACAGGACGGGAAGTCGTGGTCTTTGCCCGCCTGGCACTCGTGAGGGACGCTGCGGGCCAGCCCGTGTCCGTCTTCACGATCGACACGGACATCACGGAGAAGAAGCAGCTCGAGGCGCGCTTCCTGCAAGCACAGCGGCTGGAGAATCTCGGCGCGCTGGCCAGTGGCATCGCCCACGATCTCAACAATGTCCTGGCCCCGATTATCATGGCCTCGGAAATCCTGCGATCGAAAGCGCAGACCGACTCCGAACGGAACATGCTCGCCACGATGGAGGCGTGTGCGCGGCGGGGAGCGCATATCATCCGCCAGGTTTTGACCTTCGCCCGGGGCATCGAAGGGAAGCGCATCGCGCTACAACCCCGGCATCTGTTGAGCGAAATTGCCGAGATCGCCGGCGAGACTTTCCCCAAGAACATCGAACTGGAGACGGATGTGGCCAAGGATCTGTGGCCCGTCATCGGCGACGTCACGCAACTGCACCAGGTCGTGATGAATCTGTGTGTCAACGCACGCGACGCCATGAAGGAAGGCGGGCGGCTCGGCATCAGCGCGGAAAACGCCGATCTGGACGAGACGTTTGCCCTGATGACACCCGGGGCCAAGTCAGGTCCGTATGTCCATCTGAGCATTTCCGACACGGGCACCGGCATCCCGCCGGAGCACTTCGACAAGATCTTTGACCCGTTCTACACGACGAAAGCGCCGGGCAAGGGAACCGGTTTGGGCCTGTCCACCGTGCTCGGCATCGTGAAGAGCCATGGCGGTTTCATCCAATTCAAAAGCCAGCTCGGCAAGGGAACCTGCTTTGAGGTTTACCTGCCCGCCACACCTGACGCCAAGCCAGTCGCAAGGCCGAGTTGCGCGCCAACGCCCCGCGGCAATGGCGAGCTGATTCTGGTCGTCGATGACGAGATCTCCATTCGCACGGTGGCAACCAAGATCCTGGAGGTATCCGGCTACAAGGTCGTGTCGGCCGCCGAGGGCACCGAGGCGCTCGCGGTTTTCATGCAGAACCGCGCCGCCATTGCCGCCGTTGTAACCGACATGTTGATGCCCGGCATGGATGGACCGGATCTCATCCGGGTATTGCGCCGGATCGACCCCCAGATCCGGATCATCGGCATCAGCGGCATGGGCGACAGCACCCCCGCAGGGGGCGTCGAATCGCTGGCCATGTCGGCGCTGCTCACCAAGCCCTTCACCGGCGCGAGCCTCCTGTTCGCTCTGCATGCCGTGCTGCAGGCTCCGCCAGGCGCCAAGGTCGACGCATCTACCTCACCGTGGCGCGGGGTGTCCGCGGCTCCGTGGGGTCCAGCTTCCGGCTCCGCTGGAAACTCCAGGCGCCAGTCTCCGACTGGCGAAATCGCCGGTCAAAGACCGGCGCCACCCGGAGGTACGGCGGTGTCGCCTGACCCCGCTTCTGGAGACGGAACGCCAGCCACAGACCAGACGCACCTCTAAACCTTAAACCAAAACCATGTTTGGGTAGGGGCGCGATCTTGCCTGCCGGCCGTAGCCTTGGCGAAGGCTGGTCGCGCCCTCCAAAACGGGCGCAGTCTTGCCTGCGCCCTCCAGAACAATCTCCGTGGACGCCCATTCCAGCCAAACTTCTTCATGAAAACCCTCGCACCAAAATGACCATCGAACCTTCTGACTCAAGCCGCGCGACGAGGGCGTCGCGTCTCCATGGGGCAGCCGGACCAATGGAAACGGAATCCCAATGAAACGTGCCGACCAGTCCCTTCGCTGGTGGCGCTTCGCGCTGGCCGCGGCGGCTTTGTGGACGGCGCTTATCGCTGTGTCCCTGGCCTGGGGCAAGTTCGAGCAGCGCGAGTTCAACATGCTGGCCATCGTCAACGGCATCATCTGGATGTTGGGGCTTGGAGTCATCGGGTTCGGCGCGCGCCGGCTGCAGGCATACAACCGGGAGCGCGCCAAGGCAGAGGCGGTCGAACAGGCCCTGGAGCAGGAGCGGTTTCTCATGCGGACGTTGATGGAGACCCTGCCGGACAACGTGTATTTCAAGGACCGTGATTCGAAGTTCATCGCAGTCAGCGCGTCCAAATCCCGACGCGATGGCCTGGAGGCCGCCGCCATGGTGGGGAAGTCTGACTTCGACCTGTTCTCCGATGAGCACGCCCGGCAGGCATTCGCCGACGAACAACGCATCATTCAGACCGGTCAGCCGATCGTCGATCTTGAGGAGCGCGAGACCAGGCCGAATCGACCGGACACCTGGGTTTCGACGACGAAGATGCCGCTGCGGAACGCGCAGGGGCAGATCGTCGGCACCTTCGGCATCTCCCGCGACATCACAGAGCGAAAACGAACCGACGAGGCGTTGCGGGTGGCGGTGAAGGAGGCGCAGGCGAGTGCGCGGCTGAAATCCCAGTTCCTGGCGAACATGAGCCACGAGATCCGCACGCCCCTCAACGGGGTCGTCGGCATGATCGGTCTGCTGCTCGACACGGAACTCACGGCCGAACAACGCACGTTCGCCAACACCGTCCGGACGAGCGCCGATGCCCTCCTGACCATCATCAACGACATCCTGGATTTCTCCAAGATCGAAGCCGGCATGCTCACCTTTGAGCTGCGACCCTTCGAGCTGCGTGTTCCCGTGGAGGGTTGCCTGCATTTGATGGCTGAACGGGCGCACGCCAAGGGTCTGGAACTGGCCTACCTCATCGACGACAACATCCCCGTTCAGGTCATCGGCGATTCCGGCCGCCTGCAGCAAGTGTTGCTCAACCTCGTGGGCAACGCCCTCAAGTTCACCGAGCACGGCGAGGTCGTCGTGCGGATCACCAACACGGGTGAGGCGAATGAAAGCGTGCAACTGCGCTTTGCCGTCACCGACACGGGCATCGGCATCACGCCGGATCAGCGAAAACGTTTGTTTCAACCCTTCACGCAAGCTGACGGAAGCATCACCCGCAAATTCGGGGGCACCGGTCTGGGCCTCGCGATCTCCCGGCAACTGGTCGAACTGATGGGCGGTGAAATCGGCGTTGAGAGCGAGCCGGGCAAGGGTTCGACATTCTGGTTCACCGTGAAACTCGCAGTGCAACCGACGGCGCTCCGCGTGATCCCGCACCGGGTGGATCTCGCCGGTCAGCGCGCCTTGATCGTCGACGACAACCAGACCAACCGCGAAATCCTGCAGCGCCAGTTGAGCGCATGGCATATCTCCGCTGTCTGCGCGGCGGACGGCAAATCGGCGCTGGCATTGCTGCGGAGCGCGGCGCAGGCGGGTCAGCCGTTCCATTTCGCCCTGCTCGACATGCAGATGCCGGGCATGTCCGGCTTTGAACTGGCCCGCAACATTTCGGCAGATCCGGCGCTTGCCAGCCTCAAGATGCTGATTCTGACATCCATGGGCAGCATTCCGCCTTTCGGTGAAATCGCCGCGGCGGGGGTAACCGCGTGCCTGGCCAAGCCCGTTCAACAAGAGGAATTGCGCGAGGCGATCGCGTCGTTGCTCGGGATGGGCAAGCACCGCGTGATCGCTCCGCCCGCCTTGCCGCGACGTCAGCCGGAACCCAAAGCGCTGCGCATCCTCCTGGCGGAGGACAATGTGGTGAACCAAAGCGTCGCCCGCATGCAGCTCGCCCGCCTGGGCTACAGCGTCGACATCGTTGCCGATGGCCGCGCCGCGGTCGAAGCTGCGCAAGCCCGTCCCTACAACGTCGTGCTGATGGATGGCCAGATGCCGGAGATGGACGGCTATGAAGCCACCCGCCACCTGCGCGCGTGGGAGCAGACGCGGCGCGCGGCCGGCGGAGACGTCGTGCCCCTCTACATCATCGCCATGACCGCGGCCGCGATGACGGGCGACCGGGAAACCTGCCTCGCCGCGGGAATGGATGACTACATCAGCAAGCCGGTCCAGGCCAGCGATATGGCCGCCGCAATCGTCCGCGCCACCAACAGAATATGACTCGTCGCATGATATCATCTCTTCCATGATCGCTGAATCGACTCCCGCCACACGTCGCGTGTTGAACGGCATGAGGATTCTCGTTGTCGATGACGATCGCCTCAACCGACGGCTTCTCGCGGCCATTCTGAGCCCCGAAGGATGCGATGTGATCGAAGCGGACACCGGCGAAAAGGCGCTCGAGCTCTATCCACTTGCGCCCCCGGACTTGGTGTTGCTCGATGTCATGTTGCCGGGAATGAACGGATTTGATGCCTGTCGCGAGCTGCGCAGCCGTTACGGCGACAGTGCCGCGCCGGTGATCTTCATCACGGCACGCGCCGAATCGGATGACGTGGTGGAGGGCCTGGCCGCCGGCGGCGTCGATTATCTGCCGAAGCCAATCCGGGCGAAGGAGGCGCTGGCCCGCATCCGCACTCATCTGCAAATCCGTCACCTGCTGGCCGAACAGCAGCTTCTGGTCGGGCAGCTGAGCAAGGCGAATGCCTCCAAGAACAGGCTGCTGGGCATGGCGGCACACGATCTGCGCAATCCACTGGCCTCCATCCGGGGACTGGCCGAATTCCTGCGCGATGGCGTCGTTGGCAAACTCACTCCCGATCAACTCGACCTCGTGGAGACCATCCACGCCGCCAGCAAACAGATGCTTGTGCTGGTCAACGAACTCCTCGACGTGGCAACGATTGAAGCGGGTGAACTCAAGATCTTCCCGGAGATGGCCGATCTGACCGAGATCGTCGAGAAGGCCGTCTATCTCGCCAACATCGAGGCATCGGCGAAGCACACGAAGATCGCAATCGTGCCACACGATCGACCACCCCCGCATCGCTTCGACCCGAACAAGATCCGGCAGGTCGTGGACAATCTGCTGAGCAACGCAATCAAGTTCTCGCCTCCGGGCTCGACGATCACCGTGGACGTCGAGGCGGTGGCCGGCTCAATCGTGTTCGCAGTCCGGGACCAGGGTCCGGGCATACCGGACGCCGAACGCGACAGGCTGTTCAAGGATTTCGGACGCACCTCCGCCCGGACGACCGGCGGGGAGAAGAGCACCGGATTGGGCCTTGCAATCTGCCGCAAGATCGTGGACTGCCACCACGGCACCATCACGGCGGAAAACCTCCCCGGAGGCGGCTGCGTTTTCCGCGTCACCCTGCCCGCCTGCCTAACATTGCCGAATGAAGGGACAATGTCGGGCATGCCTAGCCCGCATATTTCACAGTTCTCGCCACCGCTATGATCACTTATCCGCACGCGTCACATCTGCTGGCGGTGGTCGCAGGATATGCGGGCTAGATTCAAAACCGCCCCTCTGAAGAGAGATCATGCCACCATATACAACCGAGAACAGTGGTCTGGCCCACGAAGATCCCAGGAGCTTGCCTGGCCTACCTGCGGAGTATTCTGGGGGCGGTTTTGCCAGTAGCCCGGATGTGTTGACCTGCAGACTCGGCCCGCGGATCGTCAACAGTCTGCATGCAGGCTGCCGAGTGGAGTGCGAAACATCCGGGCTACGTGAAGGTCCATCACTGCAATCGTTAATCCTCATCGACCATGCCATTCACCGGGAAAATCCTGCTCGTCGACGACGAGCCACACGTAAGGAAGTTCATCGGCCTTCTCGCCGGCGGCCTCGGCTCGCCCGTGATCATCGAGGCTGCCAATGGCGAGGAGGCCCTGGCAAAATTCGCCCTGGAATCGCCCGATCTGGTGCTCCTTGACGTAAACCTCCCCGACATGGACGGCCTGCAGGTCCTGTCCGCAATCCTCGCGCAGGATCCGGATGCAAAGGTCGTCATGCTCACGTCGCTCGCGAACCGTCAGACCGTCGAGGAAAGCCTCCGGCTGGGCGCGGTGGGCTACATCCGCAAGGACACGCCGAAGGATGCCATCCTCGCCGAGCTGGCGGATATCATCCACGATAACCTTAAACCACCTGAACCGCAATGACCGACCCCAATCCAACGCCCCCGGCGGCCTCCGTCCCGTCGCCGCAGATCAGCGAGGTCCGCTACCCGCTCTCCGAAATGCTGCGCGAGATTCAGCTGGAACGCAGCGAATCGTCGTTCGGGATGGAGACGATCGACCAGGTGGAAATCCAGAAAATGTTTGCCAGCCGGAGGCGCCGACATGTCCAACACAAAAAATAAGAGTTTCCTCGATCGTGTTCGCAAGACGCCGGGCTTCGGCTTCACCGATGAGTTGAATGAACTTGTCGACCGGCATGGCCCCGATACCCCGGAGTTGCTGCAGGCGATCATCGACGCGCGCCTCATCGGAAAGGAGGAGGCCTGCCGGGAATGGGCCAACGTGCTCGGCTTCGCCTACGTCGATCCGTTCGCTTCAATCATCACCGACGAGGCGGTCGAGAAGTTGCCGCATGAGGTTGCAAGCAAAACGCTCGCGATCGGCCTCTATGTCATCGAGGGCATTCTCACCGTCGCCATGGCGACGCCTGGGGACGAGGCGCTCGTGCGGCGCCTGGGGCAGATCGCCCAGATGCCGGTCAGTCCGGTCTTCGCCTCGGCGCGCGAACTCACGGATGCGATCGCCATCCACTACTCGAACGACAAGAACATTGAGGAGAACCTCAGCTCCCTCGAGCACCTCGACGTCTTCAACCGCCCTGAATATTCGAAGGAACAACTCGCCGCACTCGCTGAGTCCACCTCGCTGATCCAGGTTCTTGATTCCATCATCTATTTCGGCATCCGCGAACGAGCCACCGACATCCACATCGAGCCCCAGGAGCTCCAGTCGCGCATCCGTTTCCGCGTCGACGGCATGCTGCGGGAGGTCCTGACGTTCTCGCGCAAGCTCCACCGGGCGATCATCTCCCGGCTCAAGATTCTCTGTTCGATCAACATCACCGAATCGCGCTTTCCCCAGGACGGACGTTTCTCGATGGCCGTGGGCGGCGGGACAACCCACTTCCGGGTTTCGATGATTCCCACCCTTTTTGGCGAGAAGTCGGTGGTGCGCATCCTCGCGACGACGGGCCGGAAATCGATGGTCACCCTCGACAAGATGATGATCTCGCAGACCATCCTGCAGCCGTTCCGGCGCCTGATCCAGAACCCGAACGGCATCGTCTTCGTCACCGGTCCAACCGGCTCCGGCAAGACCACGACCCTCTACGCTGCGCTCCACGAGATCAACAAGCCCGACCTGAACATCTCCACCATCGAGGATCCCGTGGAGATCCAGCTGGCCGGCCTCACCCAAAGCCAGGTCAACGCCCATATCGACCTGAACTTCTCGACGCTGCTTCGCGCCCTGCTGCGTCAGGATCCCGATGTCATCCTCATCGGCGAAATCCGCGATCTGGAAACCGCCAAGATCGCCACTGAAGCGGCGCTCACCGGGCATCTCGTGTTTGCAACATTGCACACGAACACCGCGGCGCAGGCCATCGTCCGTTTGCTGGAGATTGGCGTTGAACCCTTCATGGTCGCGCCCTCGATCATCGGCGTGCTCGCGCAACGCCTGGTGGCGCGGATCTGCGAGCATTGCAAGGAGGCGTACTATCCCCCGCCGGAGACGCTGCGCCGCTATTTTCTGGACGACGGCCTCACCGAGGTTCCGTTCTATCGCGGGCGCGGATGTCCCAAATGCCGCGGCACCGGCTACAAGGGACGAATCGCGTTTCATGAACTGGTCCTGATCACCGAGGAGATCCGCTCGATGATCTCCGAGGGCCGCAGCGCCCAGGAGATCACCCGGACCGCCGCGAAGGTCGGCTACCGGCCGTTGCGCTACGACGGCCTGAAGAAAGTCCTGCTTGGCCTGACAACCATCGACGAGATCGAGCAGAACACATCGTTCGAATTCGCCCAATAGGAGAACCACGCAAGAAAAGGAGGGTTTTGAGGGATAGTGCTGCAAATGCAGTTGTCCCTCGCCGCCGAATCCGGCCCAATGCGTTGCATGTCGAGCGCTGAATACCGGACCACGCCGATGGAGACCGACAAGACTCCACCCGGAATCCTGTACATCGTCGGTAACGAGGCGGCCGAGCGCTTCAGTTACTACGGGATGAACTCCATCCTCGTGATCTTCATGACGGGTTATCTGCTCAACAGGCAGGGGCGTCCCGACCACATGACCGAGGCACAGGCCGACGCCTGGTATCACACGTTTGTCTCATTCGTCTACATTCTGCCCATTCTCGGCGCATTCCTTGCAGACGCGGTGATCGGCAAGTACCGGACGGTTCTGTTCCTTTCCATCGTCTATTGTTTCGGGCATTTCGCCCTCGCGCTCGATGACACCCGCGCGGGACTCACCATTGGCCTCACGCTCATCGCCCTCGGAGCCGGAGGAATCAAACCGTGCGTCAGCGCGATCGTCGGCGACCAGTTTGGAGCGTCCAACCACCATCTTCTTTCGCGGATCTTCGCCTGGTTCTATTTCTCCATCAACTTCGGCTCGGCCTTTTCGACAATTTTGATTCCTGAGCTGCTTGACCGCGTCGGACCGCGAATCGCGTTTGGGACTCCAGGCATCTTCATGGTTCTCGCCACCGTTGTCTTTTGGTTTGGCCGGCGAAGGTTCGTCCACATCCCGCCGGTGGGAATCCAGCCATACGTACGGAATCTCCTCAAGCGTGAGAACCTTGTCGCGTTGGCCAACTTGCTGATCCTCGTGCCATTCGTCGCGATGTTCTGGGCATTGTGGCAGCAGAATTTCTCCTCGTGGGTCGTCCAGGGCGAAAAGATGGACCGGCACCTGTTCGGCGTGAACTGGCTTCCGGCCGAGATTCAGACCGTCAACCCGATCTTCATCCTCGTGATGCTGCCGCTCTTTTCGTACGCGGTCTATCCGGCGTTGAACCGGCTCTTTCGCCTGACTCCGCTCCGCAAGATCGGACTTGGCCTGTTTCTTGTCGTCGTCGCGTTCCTGATCGTGGGTTGGATCCAGCTGCGCATCGACGCCGGCCAGCACCCGCCCATTCTCTGGCAGATCCTCGCTTTTGTTGTGCTTACCGCGGCCGAGATCATGGTCTCGGTCACGCACTTGGAGTTCGCCTACACCCAGGCGCCAAAGGGAATGAAATCGCTCGTGATGTGCACCTACCTCGGAGCCGTCTCCCTGGGCAATTTCTTCACAGCCCGCGTCAATTTCTTCATCCAGAACGCCGACGGGTCCTCAAAGCTGTCTGGCGCCAGCTATTTCTTTTTCTTTGCCGCGGTCATGTTTGCCACCGCGTTGGTTTACGTGCCCGTTGCCCGCGCCTACCGGGGCCGGGCAGTCTGATTAAGATTGGCGTGATGTCGGGCTTGGTCGCAGAACTGCAACCGGAGGGCGCCGCGTCTCCATGGAATATGCGGCTCAGATATCAATCACATCATCCGATCGTGGAGGCCGCTGCTGCGGTGGCGGCGGCCGTTGCCGGGTCTTGAGCAGGCCGCTGAGAATGATGTTGGTCAGGCTGACAATCAGGGAGCCCCACATCGCGGCCCAGAAATCGCGCACGTGGAATCCATCGACGAGACGCGAAACCGCGAGAAACAGAAACGCGTTGATCAGCCAGATGCCAAGCCCGAGCGACAACACCACGAAGGGCAGCGTGAAGATCACGAGCAACGGCTTGAGAATCGCGTTGAAGAGGCTGAGCAAAGCCACGACAACTAGGAGGGTCGCCCCAGAGTCATAGGTGATGCCCGGAACGATGTGTGCGCTCAGGGCAACGCCCACGGCGATGATCGACCAACGCAAAAGCAGGTTTAACCACGAATGACGGCTCATCGGCGAAAAACAGCACTGTCGCCACGGCGACCGGAGGAGCAATGAAAATCCTCGTCGTGCAGGACCATCTGCGGAGCGGCGGCACCGAGCGGCAGTCGATCCTCCTCGCCCGTGCGTTTGCCGCGGCGGGCCACGCCTCCACCCTGCTCACGTTCCGCCCGGGGGGCGCGCTGGCCGGAGAACTCTCCGGCGCCAGCCACAATTCCCTGCTCCCCTTCGATCTGCGTCTTGACTGGTTTGCGCCCGGCCTGCTGCGCGCCGTTGCAGCCGCCGCTCCCGACGTTGTCCTGTGCATGGGGCGCATGGCCAACTGCTACGCGGGTTTCATTCAACGGCGCAATCCACGTCTCGCCGTCATCGGCACGATGCGGACAGGAAAGACACTGCCATTCCTCTTCCGCCGGTCGTTGCGCCGCGTGCGCCACATCGTTGCCAACAGCCATGCTGCCCGGCAGACGCTGATCGATACCCTGGGCATGCCCCCCGCAGGCATCACGGTCATCCATAATTCGCTCGTTTTTCGCGACGCCGCGAGCCCGAAACGAAACGAGGAACTGCGCGCAAAATGGGGCGCCGGGCCGGCCACCACCATTCTGCTTTGCGTTGCGATGTTCCGGCCGGGCAAGAATCAGGAGGAGTTGATTGAAATCGCGGCCGGACTTCCCGCCGGCTTCGACTTCCAGCTCTGGCTCGCGGGCAAGGGCGAGACCCAGCTCGCATGCATGCGTCGCATGCACGAGCGTTGCCTCGGGGCGAAAGTGAGGTTTTTTGGCTGGCAGCGCGATCCCACTCCATTTTACGCCGCGGCTGACATCGCGGTTCATGCCTCCCACACCGAATCGTTGTCGAATTTCGTGATCGAGGCCCAGGCGTGCGGCCTTCCGGCGGTCGTCTGCGATGTCCAGGGAATCAGCGAGTGCTTCGTCCCCGATGACACGGGATTTGTGCTCCCGCATGGCGATCGGGACGGGTTCCGACGGGCCATCCAGCGGTTGGCCGGCGACACGGCGCCGCAGCGCGAGGCCCGGGCCGCCCGCGCCCGCGCATACGCTTTGGCAACTTTTGACCCGCAGAACCAGATGGCCGCGTATCTGGATCTGTTCGCACGGCTCGCGCAGGTGCCGGCGGGTTCCTATACCCAACGTCGTTAATCCTTGCGCATTGCTTGGAACACGCCGCTCGGAGACTTGCGCGACCGGCAGCATCGTGTTGCCTTTCGTCTTCGCGTGTTCATCGGTTGCGTCCGTGGCAAAAAGCGAATCCGACGGCTGCATCCGCCTGCGCGGCGTCCGCCAGAACAATCTCCAGGGCTTCGACCTCGATCTCCCGCTGGGGAAATACATCGTTGTCACGGGCCTCAGCGGGGCGGGCAAGTCGTCGCTCGTGTTTGACACGCTGCATGCCGAGGGCCAGCGGCGGTATGTCGAGACCTTCAGCGCCTACACGCGACAGTTTCTCGAACTCCTCCCAAAACCACGCGTCGACTCCATCGAGAACATCCGGCCTTCGATCGCGATCCAGCAGACCAACACGGTCAAGACTTCACGCTCCACAGTGGGCACGATGACGGAGCTCACTGATTTCTTCAAAGTCTGGTTCAGCCAGGTGGCCGAATGCTTCGATCCGGAGACCGGCGAGAAGGTTGAGGACGACAATCCGCAGACGATCTGGAGGAAGGTGCAGTCCGCGCTTCCCGAATCCACCGCGCTCGTGGTCTTCCGCGTCACGCGTCCGGCGAATCTGAAATGGGAAGAGATCATGGCCGGTCTCGCCGCCCAGGGCTACACCCGCGCGCTGATTTCCACCGGGGATCAGGAGTACCGCGCCGAGAAGATCGCGGCGCTTTCCCCGCAGCCCGACATCCTCGTTGTTCAAGACCGGGTGACCGTCTCGGCCGAAACACGCGGGCGGGTGATCGAGGCAGTGGAAGCCGCAATGCACTTCGGCCACGGCGAAGTCTTCATCTTTCGCGAAACATCCGCCGGCCGCTTCGCCGAAAGCGGGCACTATTCGCGCGGTCTCCATTCTCCGGAGACCGGACGCGTTTTTCGCCAGCCAACCCCGGCGCTTTTCTCCTTCAACTCGCCGCTCGGCGCCTGTCCGCTGTGCCGTGGCTTCGGCCGGACCATCGACGTCGATTACCGTCTCGCGATTCCCGACCATTCGCTCTCGCTCGACGACGGCGCGATCAAGCCATGGGAAGGCGAAATCTACGGCGAATCAAAACGGGATCTCTACGTCTATGCGAAGCGGCTGAAGATCCCCACCAACGTGCCCTTTGTCTCGCTGACACCCGGGCAAAAGGATTTCATCGTCAATGGAGACCCGGACTACGGAAAGCCGGGCAAATCATGGCCGCATGCCTGGTACGGGCTCAAGGGGTTCTTCCGGTACTTCGAGTCCAAGACCTACAAGATGCACGTGCGGGTCTTCCTCTCCCGCTACCGGGCCTACAACCGGTGCCCGTCCTGCGGAGGCGCGCGCCTTCAGCCGGAAGCCCTCTGCTGGAAGTGGCGCAACCGCACCCTCCCAGGCCTGTACCAACTCCCTGTCACCGACCTTCTCGATCTCGTCGAGGGCGCACGGGAATCAACCCGGCTCCCCGGCCGCGGCGAAACGCATTCCGCCGATCTCGCCTACGACTCCATCGTCACCCGCCTCCGATACCTGCAACAAGTCGGACTGGGGTATCTCACCCTCGACCGCGCCTCGCGTACGCTGAGCGGAGGTGAGGTCGAACGCGTCAACCTCACCGCGTGCCTCGGGACATCGCTGGTCGACACCCTCTTTGTGCTGGACGAACCCAGCGTCGGCCTTCACCCGCGCGACATCGATCGCCTGATCGGAATCATCCGGTCGCTGACCGGCGCGGGCAACACCGTGATCGTCGTCGAGCATGACGAGGCCATGATCCGCGCGGCCGATCATGTCATCGAGGTCGGCCCCGAGCCCGGTCGTCAGGGAGGCAGGATCGTCTTTCAAGGATCCGTCGAGGCCTTGCTGCGATCCCCGGCCAGCATCACCGGGGCCTACCTTTCCGGCCGCCGCCGCGTCGAGCCACCCGAGTTCCGGCGGCCGGTTTCGGGAGCGCTGGATCGAATCGCGCCTCGCGATGCGGAAGCCCTGACTTCGGCGCCGTGGCTGCGTTTCACCGACGTTTCGAAACACAATCTCCGCAATCTCTCGTTTCGTGTTCCGCTGCGCCGGCTCGTCTGCCTGAGCGGCGTCTCAGGCTCCGGCAAGTCAACCCTTCTGGACAACGTCATCTTCCAGGGCCTTCTCGCCCGACGCCACCAGATGCCGGAAGATCCAGCCAGCATTGGCGAAATCCATTCCGACTTGGAGTTTTCCGAGATCGTCCTTGTCGACCAGTCGCCCGTGAGCCGCACGCCGCGATCCAATCCCGCGCTCTATTCGGAGGCATGGGAGCGCATCCGGGACCTCTACGCTGCAACGCCTGCCGCCCAGGAGGCCGGCTATACCGCCAGCAGCTTCTCCTTCAACAGCGGTGACGGCCGCTGCGACCACTGCCAGGGGCTGGGCTACGAACGGATTGAGATGCAGTTTCTGTCCGACGTCTTTGTGCCGTGCGCGGTCTGCGAAGGTCGGCGTTTCAAGCCCGAGGTTCTCGCCATCACCTGGAACGGCCGCTCCGTCGCCGATCTGCTCAACACCACGATCGACGACGCGCTGCCGCTCTTTGCGGCCCATCCGGACATTCAACGCCGGCTTGGCGCCCTGGCCGGAGTCGGGCTCGGCTATCTCACGCTCGGCCAGCCGCTAAACACCCTCAGCGGCGGCGAGGCGCAACGGCTCAAACTGGTCCGCTATCTTGGCACGCTCACTTCTGACGAAACTCCAAACTCCAAATTCCAAACTCCAAAGAATGAAGCCACGGGCATTCCACGCCCGGAATCCAAATCCCAAAACTCAAAACTCCAAACCCAAAACTCAAAACCCAAAACTCAAAACCCCGAATTCAGAACCCTGAACCCTGAACCCAGAACTCAGAACCCTGAACCCAGAACCCTGAACCCTGAACCCAGAACCCTGAACCCTGAACCCGCTCCCCAGCCCTCCAGCGGCGCATTGCTGCTGCTCGACGAGCCGACGACCGGCATGCACAAGCATGACGTCAAGCGTCTGCTCGCCGTCCTGCAATCGCTCGTCGATCGCGGCCACAGCGTCATTGTCATCGAACACAATCTCGACGTGCTGCTGGCCGCCGACTGGATCATCGAGGTCGGGCCCGACGCGGGCGTGGACGGAGGGCGCATCGTGGCCGAGGGCACGCCGGAGGAGGTTGCACGCACCGGCACCGCAACGTCGCCGTTCCTCCGCGCCGCGCTCGCATTTTGTAACGTATTACGTGACAAAGCCGCGGGGGCGGCGGGGCTTCCCTCGGATGGCGCCGAAACCGGCGTTTGCCCTGTTGAGCGGATGGTCGCTGAGGATCCTCTGGGGGCAACGATCGGGCGGACCAAGGAGGGCCACGCCGAGATCTCCGTCATCGGTGCCCGCGAGAACAATCTGAAGAACCTCTCCGTGACGATTCCGCATCATCAGATGACCGTCGTCACAGGCGTCTCCGGATCGGGCAAATCCACGCTCGCTTTTGACATCGTATTTGCCGAGGGCCAGCGGCGCTTCATGGAGTCGATGTCCCCGTATGCCCGACAGTTCGTGGAGCAGCTCCCGCGACCGGCCATCGACCGTCTGACCGGCATCCCGCCGACGGTTGCGATCGAGCAACGCATCACACGAGGCTCGCGCAAATCCACCGTGGCCACCATCACCGAGGTCGCGCAATACCTGCGCCTGCTCTATGCGCGGCTCGGCGTGCAGCACCATCCCGAGTCGGACCGGCCCGTCACCCCGCTCTCCCCCGCGCAACTCAGGCTGCTTCTCGCCAGGGTTCTGGCCGGCCCCAAGGCCCGCCGCTCCCGGCATCTCTACCTCTGCTCGCCGGTGATTCGCGGCCGCAAGGGTCATCACCAGCCGATCACAACGTGGATTGCGAGCCAGGGTTACGAATTGATGCGTGTCGACGGACGCCTCGTCCGCGTGGCGGACTTTCAGAAACTCGACCGATACAAGGAACACGACATCGAAGTGGTCGTTTGCGATCTGAAGGGCGGCGCTGGCGCGCCGCCCAAAGCGAAAAGCTCAAAGCTCGAAACTGTAAGCTCCAGGCCTAACGCCAACAGCCTGAAGCTCGGGTCGGCCGAAGCGCTCGGTCGCGCACTTCAGATCGGGAAAGGCGCCTGTTTCCTGCTTTCATCCGAAGGCGTGGTTCTGTCGTGGTTCTCGACGACCCGCACGGACCGCGTTACCGGAGAATCGTTTCCCGAACTCGACCCGAAGCATTTCTCATTCAACTCGCCCAAAGGCTGGTGCCCCGTCTGCCGGGGCCATGGGCGGGTCTATGATTGGATGCTGAAGCCCGAAGAAGACGAGGATCTGCCGCCGGAAATTGCGGACCTTGCCCGGGGCGGTGACGGCGAGGGCGGCGGCACACCCTGCCCGGCCTGCCATGGCGAGCGGCTCAATCGCGTCTCCCGTGCGGTGAAGCTGGGCTTTCGAACCGGCCCGCCGCTTTCGCTGCCTGCGCTGCTGCATCTGCCGCCCGCCGGGCTCCTCGCCCGCCTGCGGCGACTCGACCTCGATGCCCGCGGGCGGGCGGTCACGATGGACATCGTCCCTCAGATCGAGGAGCGCCTGAAGTTTCTCGACCACGTTGGTCTCGGCTATCTTTCGCTCGAACGCCCCACGCAGACGCTTTCCGGCGGCGAGGCCCAGCGGATCCGCCTCGCGGCGCAACTCGCGTCCAATCTCTCGGGCGTGCTCTACGTGCTCGACGAGCCGTCCATCGGCCTGCACGCGCGCGACAACGAGCGGCTGATCGGGACGCTCGAAGCGCTGCGCGACAAGGGCAACACGCTGCTCGTGGTGGAACACGACGATGTCATGATGGAGCGGGCCGACCGCATCATCGACCTTGGCCCGGGAGCCGGCACGCACGGTGGCGAACTTGTCGCCAACGACACCCCGGCCAACATCAAGCGCGACCGGCTTTCACTCACCGGTCTCTACCTCGGGCGCGGACTCCCGCATCCCATGCGCGGAGCCTACAGAGAAATTCCAAACTCCAAATTCCAAACGCCAAACCTACCCCTCGAAACTCATAACCCTGAGCCCAGAACCCTGAACCCCGAACCCAATACTCAAAACCCGAAACCCAAAACTCAAAACCAAAAACCCGCCGCCGGTGAGGCGTGGCTCACGCTCTCCGGGGCGCGCCATCGCAATCTGCGAAACGTCGATCTGCGGATTCCGCACGGCAGGCTGATCATGGTTTGCGGGCCCTCGGGTGCAGGCAAATCGACGCTTTTCGGCGACCTGCTCCGCCCCGCGGTTGCCTGCGCAATCAAGCACCGGAAATCCCGGCTCTCAGGTCGCGAGTTCGCGAGGCTGGGCGGCTTTTTTGGGGAGCCATCGGCCGCCGGCCCGCCTGGCAGTGCGACGAACCAGGCCGATCGATCTCCGCCGGCATTTGCAGACCTTCAGGGCGCGGCGGGATTCAAGAGCGTGATCGAAGTCGACCAGGCGCCGATCGGCAAGACGCCGCGCTCGACGCCCGCCACCTACCTCGGGATTTTCGATCTGATCCGCCAGTTCTTCGCGTCGCTGCCGGACGCGAAGATTCGCGGCTACACGGCTTCGCGCTTTTCGTTCAACACGGCCGGAGGCCGTTGCGAAACCTGTCAGGGGGCGGGCCGGATCCGGCTTGAGATGGCATTCATGCCCGACACCTACCTGCCTTGCGACGGCTGCAGCGGCCTCCGGTACGGCCCCGACCTCGCCGAGATCACCTGGAAAGGGAAGAACGTCGGACAGGTGCTGCAGCTTACGTTTGAAGAAGCAGCTGGATTCTTCAGCTTTCATGCCAGGCTCGGCGAAGTCTGCCGGCTGATGTGCGATTGCGGACTCGGCTACCTGACTCTCGGCCAGATCAGTCCGACGCTCTCGGGCGGGGAGGCGCAACGTCTGAAGCTCGTCAGCGAACTTGCGCGCGGCCTGCAGACATTCACCGAGCGCTCCCGCGGCGTGCAGCCCCGCAATCTCTACCTGCTCGAAGAACCCACCATCGGGCTCCATCTGAGCGACTGCGAGAAACTGATCGGCGTCCTGCACAGGCTGGTGGACCAGGGACACACGGTGGTTGTGATCGAGCATCATCTCGATCTGCTGGCCGAGGCGGACTACATCGTCGAGCTCGGTCCCGGCGGCGGCCCGGAGGGCGGGAAAATCCTCTATCAGGGCGCGCTTGCTGGTCTGCTCAAAGTCCGGCGCAGCCCCACAGCGCCCTATCTGCGGGCGAAGCTGAGCCTCTAGCCCGCATATTTCTTAGCGCGGCGCCGCCGCAACCGAAGGTAGCGCCGGTCGAAGACTGGCGCTACTTGGCTGTCCGGTCTTGCCGTCGAGGATGCAAAATCGTCGCAGACATGAACGACGGAGTCCATACGTAACCGGGCGGTGGCCTTGCCAGACGCTCATATGCCGAATGATCGTCCCCTGAGAATCAGTGTCCATCGGTGTCCATCCGTGGTTTCCTCTGCAAAGACCCGGCTAAGTCCGTCCCAAATGGCGCCAGCCATTTGCTCAGGAACCTGGAGGGAGAAGCCCGACAGGCGCCTCGCTAGGCGATCAGCGCAGTCCGCACCGCGCGGGACAGTTCTTCCATGTTCAACGGTTTGAGCAGGCATGCCGACAGCCCTGCCACCCTGAAGCTTCGCGACAGCAACTCGGGATTGATGTAACCGGTGAGCAGGATGCGCCGCGTCGCCGGATGCTTGTCCTGCATCCGCATCAGAAAACTCAGGCCCGCTTCCCCGGGCATGACATGATCGCAGACCACAACCGAATACCGTCGCTCCGCCATCCGTGCTTCGGCGATTGCAGCCGAGGAGGCGGTCGCGAGCTCGAAGTCCCCGCCCAACCCCTGTCGCATGGCGTCGAGCAGGGCCGGCTCATCATCAACCAGCAACACCGCCTCGCGCTCATCCGGCGGACACGGCGACTCACTGGGAGCCGGGGCCGCTTGCGTCATGCGTTCGCCTGCCGCTCCGCCGCGTCGTGCAGTTTGGCGGCGTCCTGCACCACCTTGATCAGGTCCGCCAGCGAGATGGGCTTCAACAGATAACGATAAAGCGCCGCTTCGTTGACGCTGCGCAGGAGCATCTCCGGCTTCATGTAGGCGGTCACCAGGATGCGCTGCATCTCGGGATACTCCTCCCGCGTCCGCACGAGAAAACTCATGCCGTTGCCACCGGGCATCAGGTGGTCGGAAACCACAACTTTGAATTTTCGCCGGCGCAAGAGCGATTCGGCCTCCTGCACCGACGTCGCCGTGGCGACATCAAAGTGGGGACTCAGCGCCGCAGCATAGACAGCCAGCAAAGGCCTCTCGTCATCGATGAGCAGCACCGAGTCTCTGCCTTGCTCGCCGACCTCTCCGGGAGCGGTGTCAGGGACGTTAACCATGGCGAGCATCCTGTCTTCTGATTGGAACTTGGCAAATCCAATTAGCAGGCAATTTGGATTGCGTCAGCCCCGATCGAATCGTTCCATGACGTCTAAGCTTCGAAGCATGGAAGAATCGAAACTGCATGCCGCGATCCGCGAGGGGACCTTCTTTCAGATCCCGGCTTCCCAGCTGAGCGTGGAGAACCTCACCACGCCAAACGCCGCAGGGAACACCCCGCTGCACACTGCGGCGCGCTATGGCAGGCTCCGCGAACTGCCGGCCGCGGTCATGACGGCGCAGCATCTGCTCCGCAAAAACAGGTCGGGCTATACGCCGCTTCACCATGCCGCCGAGGCCGGTCATCTTCTCCAGGTGCCCGCAGCGCTCCTCACCCTCGAGAATCTGCTTACCCGGAGCAACAGCGGATACAGTGTCTTTCACATCGCCGCAGCGAACGGGCACCTGCGGCAGCTTCCTGCCGGGCTGCTCACCCTCGACGTCATCACCCACAAGACCGAGCTCGGAAACACGATGCTGCACGAGGCCGCTGAAAACGGCACCCTCGCGCTTATGCCGCAGGAACTCCTGGCGCCGGAGCTGCTGGGCGAGCGAAACATCAGCGGCGAGACGGTGTACCACGTTGCCGCTCTCAACAACCACCTCGGCCAGATCCCCGCGCAGTTTCTCACCCGCGATCACCTGCTGCAGCAGACGGCCGCAGGCGACACCGTGCTGCATGCAGCCGCGATCTCGGGGCATCTCGACCAGATCCCGCCCGCGCTTCTGGTGCATGATCATCTCATCATCGCAAGCAAGTCGGGATACACCGCGATTCACGCCGCCGCCGAGACCGGCCAACTGGACCAGATCCCGTTGGCCGAACTGACCGTCGATCTCCTGCTCACGCACAACGATCACGGCGACACTGCGGTGCACGCGGCCGCCTTTGCGGGCCATCTGGACCAGATCCCGGTCTCGCTGCTCACGGCCGAGCTGCTCCGCATCCGGAATTACGACGGCGTCACGCCCATCCGCACCGCCGAGCGCAACGGCAATCTCGATCAGATCCCGCCGGCGTTCCGGCCCAGACCGCTCGGCATGCTGCGGCGGATCATCAAGCGGATCGGGGACACCGAGGCTCCCTGGAGCTAGCCCCGCATGTTTCACTGTCTCAGTCGTCCTCACAATCATTCTTCCGCTTTCGATTGGGGCGTCGGCAGGAGTCGCAGGATTCCCTGCTGGTTTTGCCTTCCACTTGCCGCTCCGACCCCCTATTGCCTTACGCTCTTTCACCTTTGTCATGAACACGACCATCACAGCCATCACCGCCCGCGAAATTCTTGACTCCCGTGGGAATCCCACGATCGAAGTCGACGTCCGCCTCGCCTCCGGCACGCTCGGCCGCGCCGCCGTGCCCTCCGGCGCCTCCACCGGCGAACACGAAGCCCTCGAGCTCCGCGACGGCGACAAGAAACGCTTCCTTGGCAAGGGCGTGCTCAACGCCGTCGCCAATGTGAAGGCGACAATCGCGCCCGTCCTCATCGGCCAGGACGCCCTCGACCAGGTCGGCATCGACCGCGCCATGATCGCGCTCGATGGCACCGCGACGAAGTCCAAGCTCGGCGCCAACGCCATCCTCGGCGTCTCCCTCGCCTCCGCACACGCGGCTGCGGCCGCCCTTGGCCAGCCGCTCTACAAATATCTCGGCGGGCCCAACGCCAAGGTGCTCCCGGTGCCAATGATGAACATCATGAACGGCGGCGCGCACTCCGACGCCCCCATCGATTTTCAGGAATTCATGATCATGCCCGTGGGCGCCCGCAGCTTCCGCGAAGGCCTGCGCATGGGCGCCGAGGTGTTCCACTCCCTCAAGAAGGTGCTCAAGGAGCAGGGCCTCTCCACCGCGGTCGGCGACGAGGGCGGGTTCGCCCCAAAGCTGGCTTCCACCGAGGCCGCGCTCGACGCGATCGCCCTCGCCGTCAAAAACGCCGGCTACAAGCTCGGCAAGGACGTCATGCTCGCCCTCGACTCCGCCGCCTCCGAGTTCTACGACGCCGCAAGCAAGAAATACGTCTTCAAGAAGTCCGACGGGCGCAGGCTCTCGGGCGACGAGATGGTCGATTTCTACAAGCAGCTTATCGCAAAGTATCCGATCGTTTCGATTGAGGACGGCTGCGGCGAGAACGACTGGATCACCTGGAAGAAGCTGACCGACGCGATCGGCAAGAACATCCAGCTCGTGGGCGACGACATCTTTGTGACCAACACGGAGATTCTTGCCCGCGGCATCAAGGAGGGCGTGGCCAACTCGATTCTCGTCAAGGTCAACCAGATCGGTTCGCTCACCGAGACGCTCGACGCGATCGAAATGGCCAAGGAGGCCGGCTACACGGCCGTCATTTCGCACCGCTCGGGCGAGACGGAGGACACCACCATCGCCGACATCGCGGTGGCGACCAACGCCGGCCAGATCAAGACGGGTTCGCTCTGCCGCACCGACCGCGTGTGCAAGTACAACCAGCTCCTCCGCATCGAGGAAGAGCTCGGCAAGAGCGCGATCTACGGCGGCAAGCTGTAGCCATGGAACTCATCTCCGCCTCCCTCTGCGATTTCGCCTCCGACTACCAGGGCAAGCTCTGCGTCCTCGGCGCCTTCGATACGATTGGCGCCAAGCAGTTCCCCGCGGTGCATCCGCAGTGCTCCGTCGCCCTGCGAATTCTTCTGAGGGAGGAGGACCGCGGCTCGCACAAGCTCCAGGTCTTCTTCATCAATCCCGACGGCCACTACCTGATCGCCGCGGAGCAGAGTCCGAACATTGACTTCGACGTCCCCTCATTGCCGCCGGAGGCGTTCTTCCTGTCGCGAAACTTCGTGCTCCATTTCCAGGGGCTGCCGCTGCCGCAGCCCGGCCAGTACGAAATCCGGATTCTGATCGACGGGCGGACGATCAGCACGCTTCCGCTGCAGTTCGTCCACGTGAGGGAAGTGAGCTGACGGGGCGGGCGGCGGTCCCGCACGGACCGGGATGCCATCCCCCGACGGCTGCCGGTCCGGACGCCCCGATTCCGTCCGGGCCCGCCGCCCTACGCGGACTGCGGACCGAGCCGCAGATTGCGGGCGTGAAACGTAATCGCATCCCGGATACGCAGGTCCCAGTAGTCCCAGTCGTGATCGCCGGGGAATTCGCGATACGTGTGCGGCACCTTCGCGGCGGCCAGCCGCTGGTGAAAATCGCGATTGTGCTCGAGCAGGGAGTCCTCCGTGCCGCAATCGATCAGGATCCGCGGCAGCCGCAGGCGGCGACGCCGCGCGCGCCGGACGAGGGCGATGAGATCGTGCCGCGTGCCCTCCGGGCGCCGGCCGAAAATCCGGCGCAATTCGGCGAGGAATTCCGGCGGGTGTTTCCGAAGAACCTCGTGCTTCCTCGCCCGGGCGGGACTCAAGTCCAGATCCAGGCGCATCAGCGCTCCCGAGTGGCTGTGAACGGAGCAGAAGCGGTCCGGATAGCCGAGCGCGACGCGCAATGCGCCGTAGCCGCCCATCGAAAGGCCTCCGATCGCCCGGGCTCCGCGCGATGGCCTGGCGGGAAAGTTCCGCTCCACAAACGCCGGCAGTTCCTCGCCGATGTGCCGCGCGTAGGCCGGGCCCTCTTCGTTGTCGGTGAAGAAACCCCGCGCGCCGTCGGGCAGCACCGCAATCAACGGGAGATCGCGCAGATACCACTCGAGACGGGAATGCCGCAGCCAGTTCGTCGAATCTCCGGCGATCCCGTGCAGGAGGTACAGGGTGGCAAACGGCGGCTCCCCGACCGACGGCAGGATGACCTGCATCTCAGTCTGTTTTCCGATGACGCTGCTGCGCCAGTGAACCTGTGCCCAGGACATATCCCGACAGTAAGTTTGTTTCGATGGAACTGAAAACAGAATTCGGGCGGCTGCAGGCGCAGGGACTTCAACGCCCGCCCCGTCCGTCCTGCTCCACCCCGGCGTCCTGACCCGACCGCAATGCCTTGAGGTACTGACTCCGTCCGGCTGGGCGGCTCCCGGTCGATCCCTTGTTGGATTTCTCCCCGGCGCGGAGCTCCTCCTGCAGCGTATGCGGAGCATCGGGCAGCACCGGCGCATGGAACTCCATCTCCCGCCGGTGAAGCAATTTTCCCCCCAACTGCCAGGCGACGTCCTTGATGGCCATCAAAGGATGCTCGTTTTCCACACTGATTGGAATCAGGAGCTGGCCCTCCGATTCTTTTTGCAACATGCTTGCGCCCATCGTCGCAAGCCAGCGGTTGTCATAGGCCTCCCGAGTGAGGCTGAAGGGCACGCGCATCCGGACCGAAACGTCGAGCACATAGCCAAGCGCCAGGCTCTCCACTTCGGTGGCCGGTTCCAGCTTCTTGACGAGGGACTGCGCATCGAGATCGTTCGGAAAGTCCGCTCGCTTGAACCCATCGTCGGACCAGAGCGTCTTGCCTTCCAAAGTCTTTGCCAGAGTCGAGACGGCTGTCGCAAGAGTTGTGCAATGCGCGAAGACGAACGGGGACCGTGTGAGGCGCAGGTCGGCCACTTTCATCCCGGGCAGACAGGCGGAAAATACGCGCTCGTCCTTGTTAGCGCCATCAAACTCGATTCGCATCTGAATGTGATGGAACTCAAGGAAGGCTTCCAGCGTCGTCGGCGTCTTGTCAGGCATGTGTTACCTCCCAGCTTCCACGTTTGAGGAAGGGCCTGAAAATAATGCTTTCCGCAGAGTTTCACGCAACAACATTTGGCGCCGCAGCCGTCGGGATGTATCTGCCGATTGACGGTGGACCGTAGCGGCGCGGCGTTCCGCGCCGCCAGAGCCCGCGGCCTGCCCAAGATCCCCGACCCGCCTCGGTGCGCCGATCAAGGAGCTACTGCCTTGGCGGCACACGCCACGGCGGCGTGCTCCACTCGCCGTCATCCGCCGTTGCACCTGGCGGGTCATTCTGCGCCACAGGGGCGGCGCGCGGCATCAGGAGACCGAAAAGACGTCGCACCCGCCGCGTTGACACCCTGATGCACATTACACGCCGCGGGAAGCTGCGGTTGGAGGGATGATGCCAGTAGACGTCGATCTCGTCATCCAGCGCCTCCGGCTTCGTGAGTAGTCCGACCCTCGTAACCAGCTCGTGGTCCGCTTTGAAAAGGCTCGGCAACACAGGGGCAAGAAGATACCTGAACACCAGCGCGCGGCGATACAGGCAGGATCGCAGCATCACGTCGTGGTATTGCCGGGGCTCGAGCCCGCGACTGCTGCAAAAGAGCTCAGCGAATGTCTTCAACATGGTCGATCGGTGCTCCCCACGGGACCGGATTGTGTGAGAATCGTCAGCCTTTGCTTCACAAATCAGAATACCAGAAGTACTTCCAGTAGATAGTATGCGCCGCTGGCACCGTCAAGATCTACCGGTTGGGCAGGGAGTAGAAGAGCGCATCTGCAGATTGACTGCAGCCAAAGACGCAAAACACGGTTTTCTGAGAAACCGTAGCGGCGCGGCGTTCCGCGCCGTCGGAGCTGGACGCAGCTCCGCGACAAAATCCTCCTTCGCAAGGCCTACTGAGGACAGGTCGCCAGCCTCCGAATCCACCGTCAACCGGTAGAAGCGCCCGGCACAGGCCGGCCTCAGCGCGGCCGGCTACTACGCAAGCGCTGCAGCCTGCGAGAACATCCGCGCTCCGCTAGTCCACCGAGGCGGTCGCCATCAGGCGCATTCCGGTTGCACGATGCCAGAGATGATCCCCAAAAGCTCTTTCGGATCAAACGGCTTCACCAGAAAGCCCTGAGCGCGGGCATCGACGGATTTCTCGCGCGCCCACGGGGAATCGTGCGCCGTGATATACAGCATCGGAATGGAAACTCCGCGCTGCGCCAGCGCCGCGGCAAGCTCGAATCCATCCATTCCCGGCATCTGCACGTCAACCACCACGCACTGGACCGCACTGGCAATGCAATCGTCGAGAAATTCAGGGGCGGACGCATAGGCCTTGACCGAATATCCCGCAGTGTGAACGAGTCGCGTCAGAGCGCGCAGCATGGACGTATCGTCATCAACCAACGCGACGGTAGGCTTCGAGTCGGTTACGTTTATGTTACTGTCGGAAGATGTGCTCACTGGCGTCCTGCTGTCCAAAATGGGCTGGCGTTACCAAAGTTCTGAGGGGCAACAGAAGACATCATAACCAAGAATGACGAAAAGCGCTATCAGACCTTCTGCTAATATCCCCCGGAAAGCACACCTGCCGATTGACGCTCGACGTAGCGGCGCAGCCTTCCGCGCCGTCGGAGCCGGACGCGGCTCCGCTACGGAATCACCGGCTCCTCGGCTTCGCTCGAGGTAGCGGCGCGGCGTACCGCGCCGTCAGAGCCGGACATCGTGTTCGATTCCGGAGATTTCACCGATCCTCATCCGCCGCCGGAACCGGTGAACTCGCCGCGTGGGGCGCTCCGTTTACCCCTGCGGCTTCCGCCACCCGCACAAGCTCGGCAACCGACGGGACCTGCATCTTCTGCATCACCCTGCCCCGATGCACCTTGACCGTGGCTTCACTCGTGCCGAGCTCCGCTGCGATCTGCTTGTTCAACATGCCCCGCACCACAAGGCGCAAGACGTCCGTTTCCCTCGGTGTGAGCGCCTGGAGCCGGGCCAGCGCCTCCTGCTTCCAGGCGTCGGCCGCGCGCCAGGCCCGGTCGCGTTTGAACGCCTCCCTGATCGCCGCCACCAGCTCCGTCTTCTGGACCGGCTTGGTCAGAAAATCGATCGCACCGCCCTTCATCGCGGTCACGCTGCTCGGCACGTCGCCGTGACCCGTCAGGAACACAATCGGGGTCGTGATGCCCCGCGAAACGAACTCCGCCTGCAGGTCGAGGCCGCTGCGCCGCGGCAATTGCAGATCCAGGAGAATGCAGCCGGGGCCAGCCAGCGGGCCCCGCTTGAGCAGCTCCTCGGCGGACGCGAACAGCTCGACAACGAACGCCTCGGTCTTGAGGAGCCGGTGAACCGCGCGGCGGAAGTTTGCATCATCATCCACCAAAAGCACGATTGGTTCTGGTTCGCTCATGCGGAATTTTCCTCCGGCAGGACCGGCAGTGTGAAGTTGAATGTCGCGCCTTGATCGGGATTGTTGATGGCCCACAAGCGGCCCGAATGGGATTCGATGATCGACCGGGCAATTGACAAGCCCATTCCCATTCCGTTCGGCTTCGTGGTGTAGAATGGCTCCCAGCGCTCTGCGATCAGCTGGGCCGGAAGACCGGAGCCGCTGTCGGACACCGAAACCCGTACCGAGCCCGATCCGTCAACCGAAGTCTGGATCTGGATGACACGCTTCCCGGGTTCCCGGCCTGCCATCGCATCCGCGGCGTTCAACACGAGATTCATCACCACCTGCTGCAGTTCCACGCGACCTCCGGCAACCCGTGGCAGCCCGGAAGCCAGATCGAGCCGCGCGACGACATTCTTGACGACCAGCTCGCTGCGCAGCAGAGCGAGGGTCTCGCGCACGAGTTCATTGACGTCGAGCGGCTGCCGCTCCGCCGCCTCCTTCCGGAACATCGCCCGCAACCGGCGGATCACCTGCCCCGCGCGCTGGTCGTCCTCGATGATGTCGCCGAGGGCGCTCCGCACCTCGTCGAGGTTGCCGCCATCCTCGGCGAGGAGGCTTTGGGCGGCCTCGGCGTTGCACAGGATTGCGCCGAGGGGCTGGTTCAGCTCGTGGGCCAGGGAGGCGGCGAGCTGGCCGAGCGTGGTGACGCGGGTGACGTGGGCCAGCTCGTACCGCAGGCGCTGCGTCTCCAGCTCCGCTTCCCGGCGCGCGGTGATATCGCGGTTGCCGGCGCGGATGCCCAGGAACGCACCGTCCTCCGCAAGCACCGGCTGGCAGGCGTGTTCGATCCAGCGGATGCCGCCGTCCTTTCGTTGTATCCGAAACTGAATCACACCGAGTCTTGAGACCGAAAATGCCTCGTGCCGGTGTTCCCGCATGACCCCAGCGTCCTCCGGGTGGATTATCCGGTACATCAGCTCAGGATCGGCGATCAACTCGCGACTGGAATACCCCGTGATCCGCTCGCACGACGGGGAGCAATAGCGCAGGGTGTGCTCCGGAGTCTCCCAGTATTCCCAGTCCTGCGTGAATTCCGCAACCGTGCGGAAACGGAACTCCGCCTCCCTCAGCTCGGCTTCCTTGGCCCGGCGAATCGCGATCTCCGAGATCAGCTGGGCGTTGAACTGCCTGAGCTGTTCCGTTCGTTCGTTGACCTTGCGCTCCAGGTCCTGCCGCGCCTGTTCCAGGGCTTCCTCGGCACGCCGCCGCTCCGTGATATCGATCGCGGTCAGTGCCAGGACCGCGGTCGCGCCGCCGATGACGATCGGAGAGAAGGTTGCCAGATGGGAGCGCCCATCCGCGGTGTTGTATTCTGTCGTGATGGCGACGGACGTGTCGAAAACCTGGGCAATCGTCTCGTTGATCCGCTGCCGCTGCCCCTCCGGAATCCACGAGAGCGCGCTCGTGCCCACCATCCGTTCGCGCGGGAGCCCTCCAAGGCCCTGGCTGGCGAATTGAATGTATCCCTGCCGGTCGATTTCAAAGATGAACGCTGGCGTATTCTCGGTGAGGGCTCGGAGCCGGGCTTCATTCTCCCGAAAAGCCATCTCCGCCCGCCGGCGCTCGCCGCGCAACCGGAGCGCGGTGATGCCGTAGGCGAGGTCGTCCGCCAACCCGCTCAACAATTTCATTTCCTCATCGGAAAACGGATCCGGCTCCCGGGAATAGATCGTGATCACTCCAAAGGCCTTCCCCGCCGCCAACAGGGGAAGGGCCATCGACGACGCATAACCCCGCTTGAGCGCCTGCTCCCGCCATGGCGCAAAATTCGGATCGGTCTGCATGTGCGCGCACCGGCATATCGTCGCCGTGCGGATTGCCGTGCCGGTGGGGCCACGGCCCCGTTCGGAGTCGGCCCAGGTGAGTTGGAGCGTGTCGAGATATCCGTCCTCGAAACCCGCGGAAGCGACCACCCGGACGCTCCGGGCCTCATCCTCCTCGGCAAAGCCAATCCATACCATCGCATGCCCGCACTCTTTCGCAACGAGGCGGCACACGTCCTGCAAAAATGTCTCCTCGTCGGTCGCGCGGACCAGAACCTGGCTGCTGCGCCCCAGCGCATGAAGCGTGCGGTTGAGCTTGCGCAACTGCGCCTCCTGACGTTTGCGCTCGGTGATGTCCCTCAGGACGACTTGCACCGCAAGACCCTCCTTGTCTTCGACCCGCGACGCCACGATTTCGACGTCCCGCACCGATCCATCCGCTTGCACGAATCTCTCCTCGGCCAGAACGATATTTTCCCCGCTCTGCAGCCGGCGTATGCGTTCGCGGATTCCCTCGTGGTTGTTCGGATGAAACAGATCGAACGGCGACCGGCCCAACACCTGCTCCGCAGCCGTCGCTCCAAAGAGCCGCAGGGCCGCCGGGTTTGCCAGCTCGATGCGGTTGTTGCGGTTGACGAAGATCGCATCCGCGGACATCTCGATCAAGTTGCGGTACCGCTCCTCGCTGCGGCGGAGCGCCGCATCGGCCTGCCGTCGCTCCAGCTCGCCGGCCGCGCGCACGCCAACCATCTGGAGGATCGACTCCGCCTGTCGCGAATCGGCAAGCGGCTTCCTCCCGATGACCGCAATCAGCCCGATCGGTTTCCCCTGACGGCTCCAGAGGGTGATGCCGACATAGCTCTCCGCATGCAGTTCCTGCAGCACCCCATCCTTGGGAAACAGCCGGCAGACCTCACGGGGGAAACAGCAGACGGACTTGCCCACCACGTCGCCACACGGCGTGTCTTTCAAGGCATAGGTAATATTGTCCTCGAAATTGCCGTCGTGAAAGACCGCCAGAGTCCGGGCGGCCAGGAGCCCGTCCTCCAGGCTGTCGATGCAGACGAACTCCATGCCCAGAATCCGCGCCAGTGTGCTGGCCAGCGCCTGGAAGAAGTCGCCGCTGGAATCCGTGCCGCTCGCCTGCCCCAGGAACCGTAGAACGTCCTCAATCTGCTGACGGTCGGTGATGTCGTGCCAGACCGTGACGGTGCCAACGACGCGGTCGCCGACGCGCATGGGCGTCGCGGTCGTTTCGAGCACCCGCTCCTGGCCATCCTGGCGGTTGATGCGGAGATTCCGGTTGATCACCGGTTCGCCGCGGAGCGCGCGCGGTGTCGGTTGATCCTCCAGCTTGAGCGGTTGTTCGTCGAGGGCGCGACACCGTGTCCGCTCGATGATCTCGCGGACGTTCAAGCCAGTCGGGTCGAATCCGTAGATCGGAATGAATCCGGGATTTGCGCGCACCACATTCATGCCGGTGTCATACACGAGGACGGCGTCGTTGATCGACGCCAGCACGGCCTCTGTCTCGCTCGCGCGCTGACGGGACTCGGCCAGCGCCACGGCCAGCCGCTCCTCGGTCTGCTTGAGCTTGCTGATGTCGATGTGGATCCAGAGGCGGCCGTACCGCCGTCCCTGCACCGTCATGGGCACGAAATCCCTCAGGCAGGCGCCGCCGTCCCGCATGGCAAGTTCCTCGCCTTTGACCGGTTGTCCTTGAGCGACGATTTCCTGGATCCGGGCCACAGCCTCGTCAGGATGCAGATACGCTTGTTTGATCTTCTCAATCAGATCCTGCGCGGACAGTCCCGTCAGGTCCTCGGGCGCATCGGCAAGACCGAAACGGTTGCAGAATGACGGGTTTGCGAACTCCACCGCGCCCCCATCGGTCACCAGCAACACGGCGGAATACATGCTGGAGAGAATATGGTAGAAACGTCGCAGGGTGGTTTGCAGCGCAATCTCCGCCCGTTTGCGTTCGGTGATGTCGTTGAATAGGATCCCGACCTTGCGACTGCCGGGTCCGCCGATCCGGTAGGCGCTCACATCGTACCAGCGGTTCAGCGCCTTCGCTTCGTTGACAAAACGCGCGGGTTCGCCCGTCAGCGCAACCTCTCCGTAGATGTCGAACCAATACGCCTCATGCTCAGGCGCCAGTTCCCTCATCCGTTTGCCTTGCGCATTGCGCAGGCCGGTTTGCATTTCGAACGCGGGATTGATCTCCAGGAAGCGGTAATCGACGGGCCGCTGATCGGGGTCGAAAAGCACTTCGATGATGCAAAACCCCTCCAGCATCGACTCGAACATGCCGCGATATTGCTCCTCCGATCGGCGCAACGCCTCCTCGGTCCGCTTGCGCGCAGTGATTTCCCAGCACACGCCCGCCAGCCGGACGGCCCGGCCCTCGTGGTCGCAGTGAACCCTGCCCCTGGCGGCAATGTGGTGAATGCTGCCGTCCGGCCACACCACGCGATACTCCGCGTCATAGACGGTTGTATCGAGCGCTTTCGCGAGCGCGGCCTGCGCGGCATTGCGATCGTCAGGGTGGATGACCCGGAAGAACTCCTCGGCAGTGCCGGTGAACGTCTCGGGTGTCGTTCCGAACAGGCGGTGAACGCCGGCGTCCCAAATGCGCTTGTTCTTGACGATGTCCCAGTCGAACGAGGCCATCTCGGATGACGCCATGGCCAGCTGCAGTCGCTCCTGACTCTCCCGGACCGCCTCCTCCGCCCGCTTCCGTTCGGTCAGGTCGGTCGTAAAGGTATAGTAATGCAGGGCGTGGCCCTGCTCGTCCTTCGCCAGATGGACCAGCAGCTCGATGGGCACGACCGTGCCGTCTTTGCGGCGATATTCCTTCTCGTACCGCACGGGCACGCCCGTGCGATGTAGTTCCTTGAGCTTCGCCCATTCCAGGTCATGCCACTTGGCCGGGGTAAGCACCTTCGACCAGTCCAACGCTGCAAGTTCCTCCCGACTGTAGCCGGTAAGGCGCTCGAACGCTCCATTGATGACGCCAAGCCGGCCGTCCGGATAGCCGACTCCGAAGGGCTGGTCGGCTCGCTCAAGCAGCTCGGCCAGGAACCGGTTCCGCTCCTCGCTCGCCCGCAATTCCTCCGTCCGCGCCTCCACCAAATCCCGAAGGTGCTCCTGATAAATGCGCAACTCCTGTTCGCTCTGGCGACGGCGCCCTGACTCATATTTGAGCAACGCAAAGATCGCAGCCAGATCGATGACACCCAGGATCGCGCCGATCACGATCCAGCGGATTGTCACGGTGGCGCTTGCCTCCTTGGCGGCGATCCGTTGCTGGCGCAACCCCACCTCCACCTGCTCGGCGATCTTCTTCTGGCTGATGATCTGGGCCATCTCCGGTTCATCCTGCCCCGCAATCATCGCCTCACCGGCAGCCTGAGACCCCTTCGAAGTACGCAGCGCGATGGATTCCTGAAGTTGCGCCAGCTTGCCCCGGATGAGCGCATCGATCGCTTCGATCCGCCGCACCTGGTCCGGATTGTCGCTAATCAGTGCCCGCAAAACGGTGACGTGACGATCCACATCGCCGGCTGCGGCGGCATACGATTTGAGAAACGATTCGTCGCCGAAAATGACAAAACCGCGTGCCGCGCCCTCCGCGCTCTGAATCGCCAGGATGACATTGTCCATTTCGCCGATTACGGCATCCGTATGGAACTCCCATCGGTCGGCCTCACGGGTGGCCATCAGGCTCCGATAGGCCGCCACGCCCACCGTCATGAGCAGGATGATGGCAATCGCAAACGCCGCGTTGAGCACCAGGCGGAACTTGAATTGCCCGATCGGCGCCAGAGGACGAAATTGAGGACGGGTTGCCGCGCGCGACGGCGGCGGCATGTTGGCGATCGCGCGTATTCGCTCCTCGGTCTTGCGGATCGCCTGCTGGCGGTCATACGCCGCCGCCCGCTCGCGGGTCTCGTGGTAGAGTCCCGCCATTGCGCTCATGAAAACGCCGGTGCACGCAAACAGCACCAGTCCGAGGACGTCGGCCCATTGATCGACCTTGAACTGCCCGGTCGGCGGGAGAATCCAATAGTCCGCCCCAAGGCTTGCAAGGGCGGTCGCGAGCAGGCCGGGTCCAAATCCACCGAGCACAGCCGCCAGCATCACGAACGGAGACAATGTGACGTAAGGAAGACGGTCTCCAAATTCCTCGCTGAACGGCAGGCGCAACAGGAATCCAAGACCGACCACCACGACCGCGAGCGCATAGCGCACGTAGGCGCGCTGGAAGAACTCGCTGGAGAACGGTGGCCGGCTCGAAACTACCGGATCGGGTTGCCCGATGGTCGTCATGGTCAAATTGCCGAAGATCGAGGACCTGTCTGAGCGCGGGAACCATACGCAACGTCGTTGATCTTTGCGCATTGCGTGGAGGGCGAGGCTCCCGCCGAGCCGTAATCTGAATCGCAGACGCGGCTCGGCGGGAGCCTCGCCCTCCATGGCCTACGATGCGCAAGGACTTTTGACGCGCTGTATAACCGCCCCGCCGGAGATCGGGCGCGAGGCGCCCGGAGAACATGCCGCATCGAATCGGCCATTTTCTCTGGTGTGGAAATGGACATGGGGTGGCCCAAAGCCGCAGGGCGTCAAGCCCAGCACGGCTATTGAATCCGGCTTCACAGCTCAAGTCCATTTGCCCGGCAGTGGGCTGCGAGAGGCATCGGAAACACCCGTCCAGAGCCGCATTCCGCCATGGCATTCACCTATGAGAATGCACCGCGGCGCATCTCCGGAATAGGACCCGGAGGCATACGACTAAGTGCTTACTACCTACGTACAATAGATTTCCGCGATGTTTCTTTGCTAATCTCACCCCGCGCTTTTGGAACCAATGACACCCCTCCACCAACCAGCTTCCAACAGTCCTGTTCGTCCGCAACCCCGTCGCCGCGCGGATGGCGAAGGCTTCGGCACTCCGGCAGCCAACATCGCAACACGACGGCGGGTTTAATTTCTCCCATGCAACAATCCAATCCCTTCAAGCCATTCCCGATCCGCGTCGAAACCCCGGCTCCGGCCCGGATTGCCACGGCTCTCACCCGCCACGCGAATGGTCCGAGACCGGCGTTTCCGAGCTGGCCCGGCGGCTCCCGCCATACGGCCTCGTATGAGGCGCCTGCGTTTGGAACGGGGCTGCCAATTGCCGACGCCGAGGCATCCGACGCCCAAACGCCCGCGAGCGATGAGCCGAACGCGGTCGATCATCGGGATGATCGTTCCCTCCTGCAGCTCTATCTGAACGAGATACGGCGGACGCCCCTCCTTACAGTGGAGGAGGAGGTTCAGCTCGCGCTCCGCATCCGGCGCGGCGACGACGCTGCCCGGGAGCAGATGATCAAGGCCAACCTGCGCCTGGTCGTCAAAATCGCCTACACCTACATCTATCTCGGGCTGCCGATTCTCGACCTCATCAGCGAGGGCAATCTCGGCCTGATCAAGGCGGTCGAGCGCTTCGATCCGGCGAAGGGCGGCAAACTCAGCACCTATGCCGCCTGGTGGATCAAGCAATCGATGAAGCGCGCGGTCGCCAATCAATCGAAGACGATCCGCCTGCCGCTCCATCTGGTCGACCGGATCGCACGCATGCGCACCGTGATCAACCAATACATGGAGGAATTCGGCCGCGAACCCGACAACGAGGAAATCGCCTACGAACTTGGAATCCCCGTCAGGAAGGTCGCGCTGCTCAAGACGGTGAGCGTGCGCCCGGTGTCGCTCGAGGCGCCGCTCCGGGAGGACAGCGACGCCCGGGTGCTCGGCGACATCGTGGGCGATGAAAATGCCCGCAACCCCGAGGAACACCTCTCGGACAAGGCCCGCTTCGACGACCTTCGCTCAATCGTGAATTCGCTGGATCCGCGCGACGCGAGGATCCTCACCCTGCGCTTCGGCCTCGACGGCGGCGGGGAAATGACCCTCGAGGAAGTGGGCCAACGATTCAACATCACCCGCGAGCGGATCCGCCAGCTGCAGGACCTGGCCATGCGCCAGATCCGGCACAAGATGAACGAACGGAACAAGCAGCGGACCTGGAGCGAGGTCAAGGAGGAGCTCCGCACCGTGAGGCGCATGGAGATCCTTCGCGAGTTCGCAACCCAACGCGGTATCCGCCCTTCCAGTACGTGCGTGGAATTGCGAACCGCGGAACCGCTGCTGGACGAAACGGCGGCGGAACCGGCCGCCGCGACCAATGATTGAGGGGCTTCAGGAAGCCCAGGTCGCAGCCGGGCGCGGATTCCCTGTTTCGATCGAGCGCCTTTGGAGCGATCTGTTCCAATTCGTCGCGCAGCGCACGCACAGCCGCTGCCGCCTGGAGGTTTGCGTCACCTGCCTGGCCGCGCAAACCGGACTGGAGGAGCAGGTCGCGCTGATGTTATCCGACGTCCATGGGCTTCCGGACAAGGTCTCGTCGAGGCGCATGGGCATGTCCGTGCCCGGATTTCAATGGCTGTTGCACCAGACCCGCAGTCGCCTGAATCGACATGCGGGAGGCGTCTGCCCGGTCGTCGCACGAGGCGGCCGCGAGGTCATCTGCACGGCCGCACCCGCAGCGCGGCCAGTCGATGGAGATACTGCCGGGCGGCCGAAGGACAATTGCTACCGGCCCTACCGAATGGGCCTGAGCGCGGGCTCGATGGAGCTGATGCGCCGCAAACTGGTGAAGGACCTGTCGCCGTAGGGTCCGCCATCGCTTCACTGGGCAACTTCGATCTTCGAGGCAGTGAGGATGTTCTTGCCATCCTTCATCTCAACGGTGCCGGTCGCGGTAACCTTTGCCGGTGCCTTGCAGACATTCTTGTGGAAGTTCTCGCTGACCGCGTTGTCGGCCAGATAATACACGACCTTCTGCCCGTTCTCGGCCGTCGTGATTGCGGTCTGGCAGTCTTCGGTTTCGTGCATGCTGCACTTGGCGCACGCACCCTCGCCGGTGACCGTGACCTCCTTTGCATCAGCAGCGAGCAGACCGCCGGTCGCAATCAGGAGACCGACGAAAAGCGAGGCGAACAGGGATGATTTCTTCATGGTGATGAGACTCCGTTTTCCGGTGATTCGATGGATGTGCTGAGGGATGCGGCGCGAGGTCGATGCAAGGCGGAAGGGAGTCATTTGTCCCCCGATGTCAAACGCCGCCGCGGTCGACTCGCGTTCCCTCCGCCGGCTGTGCCAGAGGCTCAGCGGCGCACCAAGCCTCAGCGAAGGAGCCGGCATGCCATCCGTAGCTCCAGCAACGGAGCGAAGGATGGCGCCCCCACGGGGAATCGAACCCCGGTTTAAAGATTGAGAATCTCTTGTCCTAGCCGCTAGACGATGAGGGCGTTGCTGGAACGGCCGAATTTTGGGCCATCGCCGGGAATCTCAAGGAAAAACTGCGCCGACACGGTCTCGCGGTCAATTTACCCGGACTTCCTACAGTAGATCGCAGTACCAAGTACCATGTACCAAGTATCAAGTATCAAGTGCCAAGTACCAAGTGCCAGGTAACAGATTCCAAGGAAGGCGAAACAGAGGGATTCAAAACTCCAAGCCCAAAACTCAAAACCCTAAACCCAAAACCCTAAACCCAAAACCCAGAATGGGCATTCCGGACTTCCCAAGGATCAAGTCGTGGGTATAGTCCCGCATCCTGGTGCAGAAGACCTTGATCATCTTCAAACCCGACTGCATTGAGCAAAGGCACATCGGAGACGTCATCGCCCGTTTCGAGCAGGCCGGCTTCGCGATCATCGGCTGTAAACTCACCCGGCTGAGTCCGACGCTGCTTCGCGAACATTACGCGCATGTTGCCGACCGGCCATTCTACCCAAACCTGGAGGAATTCATGAGCTCCCGGCCGGTGATCGTGATGGGGTTGGAGGGAGACAACGTCGTACAGCGGGTCCGGGATCTGCTCGGGCCAACGGATTCGCGCAAGGCTGCCAAGGGGACGATTCGCGGCGATTTCGGCACCGACACGACGGTCAACGTGGCGCATGCGTCCGACAGCGAGGCAAACGGGCTGATCGAACTCGCCCGCTTCTTCCGCCCGGAGGAGTTGGTCGCTACGTCGTAAAAGCAGCTCCGGAATTGCGGTCGCTCCGCACAGGCGTTCGGAACGTGCGTTGTCGCCGGCCGCGCTGAGGCCGGCTCCAGGGTCAGCCCATTCGACAAGCTCAGGACAAGCGCCCCCGGCTACAAGTTTCTTCCCGTAGCGAGCAAAACCGCGTTTTGCATGTCTTGCCCCTGTGAAATGAGTCCGATTACTTCGCGGGCGCGGCATAGACCGTCTCGATGGCGGGAAGATTCGACGCCGTCACCGCGACCGGAGCTGTTCCGGAAGGAGCAAACGTCGCGTAGACAACTCCCAACAAGTTGCCGGCGTCCACCACGGTGCTGTCCGGCCGATCATTGTTGTACCCCTTGACCTGCCAGCCGCCAGCAACGGGAGCGATCACACGGTGCGCGACCTTTTCTCCAAAACGATTCACATAGACCGCGATCATTCCGATCCGCAGGCGAGCGGCGTCGATCTTCTTCACCACGACCACTGCGTCATCACCAAAATAGGGCTCCATCGATTGACCCGCGATGCGCACCACGCTCAGTTCCGGCCGGTGTTCCGCAATCGCCCGCGCGTCGGAGACCGCCGCATCGAAGCTCAATCCCGCCACAGCGCGCTCACTGGCGCCAGCCGTTCCCACCAGCGAGAGCGCAAGCGCGCTCATCGGGAGGATCCGGCGGACTGTGGCGTTCATTTTCACGCCAGCAGCGTAACCGCCCAAGTGGTTTCCAGGTACTCGGCCTCCCCCTCAAACCACTCATTTCCGTTACCTTAGATTGGAGGCAGACTCCTCCCGGTATTCCCGCTCCAACCTCCCGGTCCAATTGCAACGAGCCCCCAGAAGCCCTGGGCAAATCCCCCTAGCAGCCTCTCGGGCTTCGCCCTCCATGCTGCTAAACAAACGGCGGACGCCGTTTGGCGCTGAATCCGCACCATACGAAGAAAGTTCTTCATCGTGCGAATCCTTCATTGCGGGAAAGCGTCGAAGCAGCATGCCTGCCCGCTTTGTCGACCTGGACCGCCGGACGCCGAAGTTTCTGCCGTATGATCTGCGCGAGTGGGCGACGCATAAGTCCGTCCCAACTGGCGCCAGCCATTTGCTCAGGAGCGCGGAGGGCGAAGCCCGACAGGTTCCTCCTTCGTATCCGTCCGCGGGAAAATCCGAGGTTCAGCGTGGTTCTCCGGGAGCATGAAGGAACACTGCTTGGAACGCGTCCTGCAGTTTTGGATACGCAAACGAATAGCCGGCATCGATAAGGCGCTGCGGCACGGCTCGCGTGCTCGCCAGCAACATCCCGTCAGCCATCTCCCCAAAGATCGCGCGCAGGACAATTGCCGGCACCGGCACCAATGCCCAGCGGCCCAATGCGCGGGCCAGCACTGCCGAGAACTCGGAGTTCCGCACCGGATTGGGCGCCACGGCATTCACGGGCCCGGTGAACTTGCGATCCTCCAGCACACGCCGCACGACGCCGACCGCGTCATCGAGCGCAATCCAGCTGACCCACTGCCGGCCAGAGCCCAGCCGCCCTCCCAGTCCGGACCGAAACACCGGCGCCATCTGCGCAAGCGCCCCGCCTCCGCGCCCCAGCACAATTCCGAGACGCAACAGGACCGTCCGGATCCCGGCGCTCTCCGCGAATTTCGCCTCCTGCTCCCAATCGCGACACACTTCCGCGAGAAACCCCCGTCCTCCCGCACTCCCTTCGCGGAGTTCTTCGTCGGCACGGTCGCCGTACAGCCCCACTGCGGACGCGCACACGAACACGGGCGGACGATGATTCAGACGACTCATCACCGCCACCAGCGTGCGCGTGCTTTCGACGCGGCTTCGCAGAATCTCATCCTTGCGCCGCGCAGTCCATCGGCCGGCAGCGAGATTCGAGCCGCCGAGATTCACGATCCCGTCGAGTCCTTCAAGGGCGCTCCGCTGTTCGACGTCGCACGACGCCGGATGCCATTCCACTTCGCCCGGCCGCATCACGGGCCGGCGGACAAGACGAAGGACATCATGGCCTTCGGCCTCCAACCGCCCCACCAGCGCTTTTCCAATGAAACCAGATGCTCCGGCGACGGCGAACCTCATGTCCGCAATATGACAATTTCGCCAACAATTCCAAGCCACAGCCGCACACGGACGAAGCCCGTCCGGCCGCCAACCCGGGTGTTTCCTGGCGCGTCCCAGCCGCAATCAAACCCAAATCATTTTACAGGGCGACGCGGTGAAAACAGAGGGATTCCAGGCCGGCCTCAGCGCGGCCGGCTACAACGGATCACTGTTTCCTAGGACGCGAAGGGAACAGAGGGTCGGATTCCAATCCGCCTGGTCTCTGCGCGCTCTGCGATCTCCTGTAAAAAGTCCGGGGGTTGAATTCGTCGAATGACGTATTCGGCCTAAATGGTGTTCTCGTACAAATGTTCGTACGCCGCGGCGGCCTTCTGCCAGCTGAAGTCGCGGCTCATCCCGCGCTTGACCACTCCGCCCATGCGCTCCGGTTGGCCGAAGAGCTGGAGCGCACGATAGAGCGCCTGCACGAAATCCACGGCCGTCGGAGGAAACACGATTCCGGTGCCGTCCTCAGGATGCTCGTCGATGTCGGCGACCGTATCAATGAGACCGCCGACGCGCGCCACGACCGGCACGGTGCCGTACGCCTGGCTGTACATCTGGTTCAAGCCGCACGGCTCGAAATGCGACGGCATGAGGAAAAAGTCCGCGCCCGCCTCGATCAGATGGCTCATGTCCTCATCGCATTTCACGCAGAGCGCGATCTTCTCCGGATGGGCCTTCGCGAGATCCTGCAGGGCGTCCTCGAAGCGCTTCTCGCCGGTTCCGAGCACGATCAGGCGGCAGTCCTGATCAACAAAGAAATCTTTCGCGACCAGCAGAAAATCCAGGCCCTTCTGGGCGGTCAGCCGGCAAACCATGCCGAAGACCGGCCCCTTGTAGGTGTCGTCCATTCCCATCTTCTTGAGCAATGCGGCACGGCACACCGCCTTGCCCGCAAGGTCATCTGCGGCGTAGCGCGCCGGGAGCAGTCCGTCCCTTGAGGGATTCCACACCCTCGTGTCGATGCCGTTGATCAACCCCACCAGGTCGTCCGCCCGCGTTCCAACCACGCCCTCAAGCCCGCAACCGAACTCGGGTCTCTGGATTTCCTTCGCATAGCGCGGACTCACGGTCGTCACCCGGTCCGCGAACAGGATGCCGCCCTTCATCAGGTTGATCTGACCGTAGTATTCGAATCCGTCGATGCCGAGGAGTTCGTCGGGGAGGTTCGTCAGTGCAAACGAGCGCATCGGGAAGATCCCCTGGAACGCGATGTTGTGAATGGTGAAGACGGTCTTCATCGCGAACGAGATCCCGCTGCGACGCTCCTCGTCGCGCACCAGGAGCGGCATCAACGCCGCCTGCCAGTCATGGCTGTGGACGACGTCCGCCCGGATCTCGGCGATGCGCATCACCTCCACCACGGCTTTGCAGAAGAAGATGAACCGCGCATCGTTGTCTTCATAATCGCGTTCGCCGTTTCCGTAGGGATACTGGCGGTCGAAAAACTCCTCCCGCTTGATGAAATAGACGGTGAGCCCCTTCTTCACCGGCAGCACGCGGACATCGCCGGTAAACACGCGGTCGCCCATCTCCACGCGCAATCCCAGATGCCGTTCGGCGCGCGCCAGATCCTTGTGCTCGAGTGCGGTTCGGTATCCGGGCACAAAAACCGACACGTCGTGGCCGTTGTCAGCGAGCGTGGACGTCAGCGAACCGACGGCATCGGCCAGCCCTCCCGTCTTGACATACGGGTACAGTTCGCTGGCAACGTGAACGATTTTCATGGTGATGAGCTGGCGCGGCGGAACCTCAATCCGGCGATGCAATCAACGCAGGGCGGTTCGTCAGCCCGCTCCCAGAAGGTTGTGGTTGCGGGGGACGGCACGGCACTGCAGATCCGCCGTCCGCTGCACCGCGCAGCCAGAGAACCCGACCTGATTGCAACGTGATTCGCAATTTGAAGACTCTAGGGGAAGTCCCCCCTGCAGGCCAGTCGAAAGCGGCGCAATGTGTCTGGACCGAGGGGATGCATCACTCGTTCGATTAATCGTTTGCGGCAGCGCGCTTCCACCAATATGCTTTGATGATGCAGCTTCGCGAACGTCTTTTAACCCTGTTTCGTGCCTCCGACTACGTTCCGCTCCCGGAACCGGAGATCGCACGCAGCCTTGGCCTGGCCAAGAGCGAGCGCCGTGCTCTTTCCAACGAGATCCGCCAGTTGCTTGGCGCCGGCGAGGTCGTGTGCATCAAACAGGACCGGCTCTGCCTGCCGCACGACGCCGATCTCGTCACCGGGAAGATCCAGTTCCGCCAGGGCGGCTCCGCCTACGTCATCCGCGAGAAAGCGCCCGGCGAACTCGAAAAGGACGCGGTCCAGATCTCCGCCGAGGACACCGGCGTGGCCATCCACGGCGACAAGGTTGTGGTGCGACTCGGCGCCGGGCTGAGCCGCCCGCACGGCGGCCGCCACGGCGGCGAACCGATCGGTCGCGTCATCCGCATCCTCGAGCGCGCGCACGAAACGCTCACGGGCAATCTGCAGCGCACAAAACTCTTCTTCTACGTCGTCCCCGACGACCCGCGCTTCACCCACGACATCTATGTGCCCGATCCCGCCAAATCGGGCGTGCGCCCGGTGCCGGCGGTCGGCGACAAGGTCGTCGTCAAGCTCCACGAATGGAAGCAGCGCCACGTCAACCCCGAGGGCACCATCGTCGAACGCCTCGGGCGCACCCACGAGCCGCGCGCCGAGCTGGCGGCGATCTATCACAAATACCGCCTGACGCCCGACTTTCCGGAGGACGTGCTCCGCGAGGCCGCCGCCCTGCCCTCCCGCGTCACCGTGGCCGACCTCTTCGGGCGGCTCGACTATCGCGCCGTGCCCACCTTCACGATCGATCCCGACGACGCAAAGGACTTCGACGACGCGCTGTCAATCGAGGAACTGCCGGATGGCGACGTGCGCGTGGGCGTGCACATCGCCGACGTCAGCAGCTACGTGAAGGCCGGAACCGCGCTCGACCGCGAGGCCCAGCGCCGGGGCAACTCCACCTATCTCGTCGGAACCGTCGTTCCGATGCTGCCGGAAAAGCTTTCCAACGGGCTGTGCAGCCTCGTCGAAGGCGAAGACCGCCTGACCAAGGCCGCGTTGCTGACGTTTCACAAGGGCCGCCTGCGCGCAACCGCCTTTGCCAACACCGTCATTCGCAGCCGCAAGCGCCTGACGTACCGGCAGGCCTACGCATTCCTCAAGGAGGACAATCTCGACAAGATCCGCCGGCTTCCGGCTCCGCCCTCGCACCAGACCGGCTCCACGGGCCGCGCGCTTTCGGCGCTTCGGCGCGACGAACTCACGGACCTCCAGCGATGGATCCGCCGCCTGTGGGATATTGCCGCACCGCTCCGCCGCGAGCGGCTGCGCAATGGCAGCCTCGATCTCGACATGCCCGAGGTGAAGATCTTCGTCGACGAGCAGGGCTACGCGGACCGCCTGGAACGGATCGAACAGGACGAGAGCCACCAGTTGATCGAGGAGTTCATGCTCGCCGCAAATGAGGCCGTCGCCCGCGTCACGCGCGAGCACCGCCTGCCGTCGCTCTACCGCGTGCACGACGACCCGGACGAGGAGAAGCTCAAGGAATACCGCAAGGAGCTGGCCACGTTCGGCGTGTCGGTGGGAGACCTCACGCAGCGCACCGAGATTGGCCGCCTGCTCAACATCCTCAAGTCGCACCCCCAGGGCTACACGCTGCGGACGCAGCTGCTCCGCAGTCTGCGCAAGGCCGTCTACCGCGCCTCGCCCGACGGACACTACGGCCTCGCAAAGCAGGACTACACGCACTTCACGTCGCCAATCCGGCGATACGCGGACCTGGTGGTTCACCGCGTGTTTGACCAATACCTCATCAAGCACCTCGGGCAGCCTGCCCCGCGCGGCTTCCAGTTCGGCTACAACCTGGCCCGCATGCAAAGCCTCGCCGAACACCTCAGCCTCACCGAACAGAACAGCACCGAGGCCGAGCGCGACTCGCAGAAGGTGAAGCTGCTCGAGTTCTTCGAGCGCGAAGTGAACCGCAAGAAGAAGACGGTCTTCCCCGCGGTCATCACCGACGTGCGCAATCACGGGCTCTTCGTCGAACTGCCGGACTCGATGACGTTCGGGCTGATCCACCTTTCGACGCTGCACGACGATCTGTATATGCTGAACGGCGCCGGAACCGCCTTGATCGGCCGGCGCACCAAGCGTCGGCTGGAGCTCGGCCAAAAGGTGGGCGTCGTCACCGAGCGCGTCGATCGATTCAAGCGCCAGATCGATTTCCGCCTGAGCGCCTGACGGGTGAGGAAGGCGCGCATCGTGCGCGCCGCGGTGTAGGAAGCCCGCTTGCGGGCGATCCTAACGAGCGATCCATGGTTTTGCAGGAAGCCCGCTTGCGGGCGATTCATGGCCGTGCGGCGGGCGTTTCTTGGGGATCGCCGGATTGCCCCCGCCGCTACGGGCACAACCGGCTCGCCTGGCGGCCGCCGCTACGTTCCAGCCTGCAAATCGCAGCGGGCGCCCTCACCCGTCAGCCGACGATGAGCATCTGCTGTGTGTCGGCCACGGCCGGATTGACAGCCTTGATCTCCGCCGTGTCGGTCCCGTTCACTTCGTAGAGCTGATAATCCGCCAGGGGCTTCGTGAAACGGCCGTAGGCCAGATCGAACTCGGCTTCCGTCATGCCGGAGGTGAACAGCTCCACAACGGCCCGTGGGAATCCTCTCAGGACTTCCCGCGCCGGGCGCCGGGCGATGAGAGCCTGAGCCGCGTCGAGCGACATTTCCACCATCACCGGAAACCCGGGAAACACGTCGCACGCGCAGCGAAAGCGGACCGAATCCCCGTCAACCGTTCCGACGAACGATTTCGTGGCACGGCGGTGATAGAGCGTTTCCATGAGGACAAAGTGGTTCACAAAACAGCAGGCGCAACTCTCCCAATGCCGCCGAGTCTGGGCGCATCAATCGCAACGCGCCAGCACGTTCTGACTGCGATGACCCGTACGGCAACGCACAACCGGGGCGACTTCGCCGCCCCGCACGCCCCGTAACGCGGTGCGTTTCGATGTCCCGGTCGGAACATGCAATCGCACGTACCGCCGCCCCGATTGTCGGCTTCAATTTCCGCCGGATTGCCGTAGCGCAGCTGCCAGCGCCTGCCGGGCCTCGGGATCGTTTGGCGACAGCCGCAACTCCTCACGAAAAGCCGCGGATGCCGCCGGCAGATTTCCCACCTGAAACCAGCTCGCCCCGAGATTGTGCCAACCCGGTGCAAAATCCGGTCTCAAGCGCAGCGCATCCTCATATTGCGCGATCGCGTCCTTCAAGCGTCCGGGAATCTGCGCCAACGCGTTGCCCAGGTTGAAATGCGTCTGGGCAGAGTCCGGGTTCAGCCGGAGCGCCACTTCAAACTGGGCGATCGCGTCATTCAATCGTCCGGGAATCTGTGAGAAGGCCAGGCCCAGGTTCTCGTGCGCCCCCGGAGAATCCGGAGTCAGGCGCAGCGTCGCTTCGAACTCGGCGATCGCGTCGTTCAAGCGCCCGGGCATTTGCGCGAAAGCAAGCCCCAGATTGTTGTGCACCTCGGCAGAATCGGGTTTCAGGCGAATGGCCTCTCGATACTGGGCGATTGCGTCATTCAGCCGTCCGGGCATCCGCGACCAGGCAACGCCCAGGTTGTAATGTGCCTTGGCATGATCCGGCTTCAGGCGCAGCGTCTCCTCAAACTCGGCGACCGCGTCATTCATCCGCCCGGGCGTTCTCGACCAGGCGACGCCCAGATTGAAATGCGCCATCCAGCAGCCCGGATTGCGCTCGAGGGTCATTCGGTAGAGCGTGTCATCGTCGTGGAACATCCCGCAATGGGACCACGTGAGTGCGCCAAGCAGCACCGCAAGCGCCACGACAAGCCCGGGACCCATCCAATGAAGGCGCGGCCCCACGCGGCTCCAGCCCGCTGCCAGACCCGCGGCAGCGAGCGCGAGCAATCCCAGGTCGGGCAGGTATTGCCAGTGGTCCCAAACCCACGAGTAGCGTTCGCCGTAGAGGTTAACAAAGCCGAGCACCGGGAACAGCGAGCCTGCGAAGAACAGAAGCGCCGCGAGCGGCGCGCGGGTGCGCCGCCGGAGTGCCCAGAGTGCGGCGCCGAGCACGAGAACGCCGACTGGGAAAAGCCATTGCCACCAGACCGCGGCGTCCACCGTCCAACGCGGGTAGATGAAATTGAGGTCGAACGGCCAGACGAGTTTCCCGATGTAGAACCAGATTGCACGGCCGGCAACCAGTCCGCGCCCGAGCAGCGGCAGGTCGAATTCCCCGCCCTCTGCGCCGACATAGGTCCGTTCAACCCAACTGCTGAACAGCCCCGCCGCCGCGCCCAGGACGAACCACGGTATCAACGGCAGAACATCGCGTCGCCAGTCGATCCGCGCGCGCTTCCACCAGAGGATCACAAGCAGGGCGGCGGGCAGCGTCACCGTGACGGTCTTGCACCACAGCGAAAGCACGAACAGCACCAGCGCCGCAAAATAGGTTCGCGGCCGCCGCGATTCGTCAAAACGCAGATAGACGAGTGCAGCGGCGAGGTAGAAGACCAGCGAGAGCGTGTTCTTCTGCTCCGTGATCCAGGCGACCGACTCGACATGCACCGGGTGCAGCGCGAACAGCAGCGCGGCAAGCCATTCGACTCCGGCGTAGGGACGCGGCTCCGAAGGCCGCATCGGGTCTCCGCCTTTGCCGACCGCGCGTTGATCGACTTTCACGGAAGCGCGGACTGGCTGCCCGCCGCCGCCGAGCATCTGGCGCAGAACGAGCGCGAAGAGCACCGCCGAGCCGGCGTGCAACAGCAGGGTGACGATATGATAGCCGAGCGGATTGTCTCCGAATAGACGGTGCTGGATCCAAAACGCGCTATGCAGGAGCGGATAGTATTGTTGCGTCGCTCCAGGTTCGGTCCAGATGCGCAACAGGCCGCCGACGGAGCGCAACGCCGGTGCAGTCACGTAGTCGCTGTCGTTCCAGATGAAGATCCCCGAAAGCGACGGCAGGTACGCAAAAAGCGTCGCGCAAAAAATCAACGCCGCCGGACCGGCAATCCTGCCGATGGCTGGTCTGGGGTCTTCCGTCCCGCGGGGGGATCCTTTCTTCACCGCCAAATACGAACAAATCCTGCCGCGCGCCGCAACCGCCGAATCCGCCTCAGCCCACGATCGTCAGCACGACGCCGAGCAGCACACCGGCGACCGCGATCATCTTTCGCCTGCTGTTCCGCTCCCCGAACAGGAACAGGCCTCCGGCGAAACCCACCAGCATGCTTGCGCGGCGCAGGCTCGCGACGATCGAGATCAGCGCCGCGGGATTGCGCAGGGCGTTGAAATACACGAAATCCGCCGACAACAGCGCTAGCGACAGGACGGGGATGCTCCAGCGCCAATGGAACTCATTGCGGGTCCACCAACGGAATCGCCACCCGACCGCGAGCGGGAGAAAAAGGAGTGCCAGATAGATCGAGAACCAGGCCTGGACGGTCGCGGCGTCGAAGCCGGCCGAACCGAAAAGGAATTTGTCGTAGAGGGCGCTGATCCCGTTGAGCAGGGTGCCGGCGAGAATCCAGCCGATCCAGCGGCTGCGATGAAACACGATGCCTTCGCTGCGGCCCGCGAAGGAGAGCTCCACAAACGAAGCGAGCGCCGTGGCAACACCCAGCATTTGGAAGAGGCCCGGCCGCTCACCGAGGATCGCAAGCCCTCCGATGAGGGTCCAGACCGGCCCGGTCGCCCGGATGGGCGAGGTGATGGAGACCGGCAGGTGCTTCACCGCGAAATACGTGAACACCCACGCCGTGGCAACGAGGATGGACTTCGCCAGCAGAAGCCCGTGCTGGTGCAGGGAGAGCGGCGCAACCGCCAATCCCGGCGCGAGCGCGCCCTGGCCGAGGCGCTGCGCCGCGAGCAGCGCGAGCCAGATCGCGGCGCTGCAGAGGTTGCTGAGAAACAACACCGGCAGGACCGCGTTGTCGCGCACCGCGTGCTTTGTGAGCACTTCGTAGCACCCGAGCAGGAGTGCAGAAACCAGGCTTGCGGCGATCCAATGCATGCGAAAAAAGGATCGTACCTACCGGGCGGTCCTTCGACTGGCAAGGCGCGAGCCCGCAAATCTCGCAGCTCGGCCGGCAGAGTCGGTCCAATTGAAACAGATGCGCCACTGGTCGTTGATGCGGATTGAATGCTGGCCACCAGGCCATCGCGCGCGAAGACGATCGAGCTACAGTCGCTTCTTGGCAAACGCGCGACCGGAAGCACTCTTCAGGTATGTCTCAAATGCCAGCGCCCGGCCTGATCACGATCATCTTGCGCCTGCTTTGCGCAGCAATTCGGCGATTTCCAAGTGGCCCTTCTCCACGGAAATCTGTAGTGGAGTCTTGCCCTCCGTCCCGACATGGGGGTCAGCGCCTTTTCTCAGCAACAGCTGCACAACTTCAATGTACCCCTCGTGCGCTGCGAAACAGAGCGGCGTGCTGCCGTGTTCGCTCTTGCCGTCAACCGCTGCGCCTCTTTCCAATAACAGCTGCACGACATCAAGACGCTTCATTAGCGTCGCGTACATGAGCGGCGTAGCACCATTCTTGCTCCTGCCATCAATCTTGGCACCCTTCTTCAGCAGGGCCTTCACCGCTTCAAGATGCCCATTTGCCGCCGCGAGGATGAGCTGTGTGAAGCCATCGTTGCCCTTTTCGTTAATCCAAGACGTATCCATCTGGCAGATCGCTGCTACATCTCCTGTTCTTGCCGCAGCATAGTTTTCCACATCCGGCAGGGGCTGAACGCCTGTTATCCGCAATAGATCGGTTATCTCAACCTGGCAGTGATCTACTGCCATTCGCTCCAAGGTTTGGCCTTTCAGGTTTACGTATGCCCCCTGTCGGACCTCTGGAATCTCAGATCGACAAAGCTCGGCCAAGTCCTCCGGAGTAAATGCGACTACGGCCCTTCGCTCCTGCAAGCGGCCGCCCAGGTTGCGCGCGGCCTAACCCCGCGCGCTCAATCAGCCCACCTCGCGCGAACGCGTTACCGATCAAAACCAAAGTCCATCGCCCCCTACTTGGTGCGAAGAATGTCGTCGGGAGAATGACACGTCACGTCGGGAAACTTGCGGAAATCGAGGTCATAGCTTGCGACTGGCGTCGCGCCTCGCGCGGCGAGCGCTGCAGCATAACAGTCTGGGAAGTCAACGGCCAGCCGCTGGCCATCATCGACGCACCCGAGCTCGATCAGGAACTGGACCAGGCGCCGGCCGCGCCGAAGAATAGCTGACCCACCTCCGGCCCAAGCTCCCGTCCAGAAGGCGCCGGCATCGTCCGCGCATCGAGGGTCGCCAGAGCGGATTGAATTGAACTGTTGCCGTGGACCGCACCAAATGCAGGGCGAAGTTCCCGCCGAACCGGGGCGGAAACGGAGCTCATCCCTCCACCCAAGCACGGCCTCAATTTTGCTTGAGCCGCTCCAGGTGCACTCAAATCCGCAAATGCCGTCCCCACTCCACGAAGCGCCCGCACACCAGAGGTTGCGTTGTCTGCACCTGGCATTCGCCGTTCTGCTCGCCTTGCTCCCAGCCCCGGGGGTGCATGCCGAGACAAAGAGCGTGCAGCTCCTCGATTTGCTGCGCGCACTCAAAGCGGCGCCCAATACGCAGGCGATCGCAACGCGCCAGGGATACGCCTTGAATGACATCCAAATCGGGGCCGCCGATGCGAAGGCGCAGCCAGGAGATCAAGTGACTGCATTGGTTTCGCTGTTATCATTCGATGGCAGCACGCGTCCCACCCAATGGATCATCCGTCTGCAGCTGGCCGCAAAGCCCCGCGCCGATTCACCACAGTCCAGCACGACCGATCTGACCGAATACACGAATACCGGAGAATCCATCACCTTTCACTCGGATGTGTCCGAAATGGATCTGGAAACCTTGGGTCCCATACCCGCCGCCGCCAGTCCGGATCTTCGGCTGGACGCAAAACGCCAGCGCATCTCCGTAAACACCGATTTTCTGTGCCTCGATCTGGCCCGGACAGCGCGGATCATCGCAACCATAAAACAGCCGACGGCAAGAGGCGGCCTGTCCGTCAGATCACGCCCTTTCCCGGCTTCCGAAGTGGCAGCGGGGCGCGACTATGCGGCTGTGAAGAAGCTGACGCCGGACGACGTCCGCTCGTTTGCTGGAAGTGCGCCGGCGATAGATCAATTTCTCAATATCGTGCGGAGCACACCCGGCCTGCAAACCATACTTTTCCAGGTACTCGACAAACCTTCCATCATTGATGTTTTCCGGCATGGCGCCTCCAGCGCTCTCAACATCAACTTCATCGGCGGAGGCACATCGGATGGCCGCGACATGTTCTGGACTGATGGAAAGTCCACAGACTTCTGCAGCCTGCTCTTCAATCTTGAGGTTTTTGGGAAACCCGCCCTGTCAGTCGTGCTTTATGTGGCGCCTCCGATGCCTCCGTTGCAGGTGAGTGCCGGAGTCGTGGGCATTGTCGCCCTTTCGCCAAGCCGGGCGAACAAGGTTGTGGTTGTGCGTGTGCTGTCCGCAACGCCGGGCGCAAGCCCCGTCCAGCCGGCGCCATCGGCACCGTGAGGAACGCCAGTGCGTCTTCCGCCGCGCCCGGGATCCAGTTTGTCACGTAATACGTTACAAACCTGGTCTGCCTGCGCCATCTCCAGTGCCGTGGAAACTCCAACTCGTAACGTAATGCGTTACAAAGGGAGTTCAGAACCGCCATTCGACGCCGCCGTAAAATGCCCGCGGCAACGCGGGGTAGCCCGCGACCTCCTGGTAGCTGCGGTTGAGCACATTCTCCGCCCGCACATTCAGGATCAAATCAGGCCGCAGCGCATAACTTGAATAGAGCCGGACCGTCGTGTAGCCGCCGAGCGGCTCCAGACTAGACGCTCCATCCACGCGATCGGCGACCAGATGTGCTCCGGCTCCCATCAGCCATTGCTTGGTGACCTGGGCCTCGAGGCCGCCATCCAGTGTATGCCGTGGGCGTCGGATGAGCCGGGCGTCGGTGACATCGTCCTTCGCATCCAGGTAGGTGTAGCCGACCCGCGCCGTCGCGACCGAGCAAAGCTTGGCGTTCGCCTCAAGTTCGACGCCGCGGGTCGTGGCGCGGTCGACATTGACCTCTTCGCCCGCATAAGTGACCCAATTTTCCACCTCGTATTCGAGCAGGTCGCGAAAGCGGTTCTCGAAATACGTCGCACTCAGGGTCACGCCGCTGTCGGGGAGCGTCTCGTCGACACCAACATCCCAGCCCCGCGACGTTTCGGGCCGCACGCCTGGATTCGGGAGCTGGTATGGCGGCAATCCGTAGCGGTCGGCCGGCGTGGGAGCATTGAACCCCGTGCCGTACGTCGCACGCAGCTTGGTTGCGCTTCCGACGCGATACGCCACACCCGTGCGCCAGGTCGTCGCGTCACCCGCGGTGTCAAAGTGATCGTTGCGGAGCCCGGCGGTCAGCTCGAATTCCGGGACCGGATGCAGCGTCGACGAAACGTATTCGGCCAGCGACCGGTCGGTCGTCATCCCTCCGGATTGATAGTACGACCACTCGGCGTTCGCTCCGGCCACCAGTTCAGCCCACGTCGCCGCCTCCCAGGTGTTCTGCCAGTCCAGGATCTCGCGGGTGTTGCGGACATAGTAGAAATCGTAGGGCGAGCCGTCATTGTAGGTGTATTCGTCCTGGTACCACCCGGCGGTCAGGCGCGAGCGGAAATCGCCGCCGGCCCGGGCCTCCGCGTAGGCGGTGGCGAGATCGGTCGTCGTGTTCACGGCGCCCGGCGGGTAGAAGCTGCCGAGCGGTCCCGGCTCCTCGTAGTGACCGGTCAGCCCGCGCAGCGTGGTCCCGACGAGAAGCCACGGCGTTGCCTGCTCTTCCAACCGGGTCGAATAGTTCCAGCTCTGGTCGCGATTGCGGGGCCGGTCGTTGTCGGTCGCCTCGTGGCCGACGGACGCGCTGTAGCCGGCCGTGCCGGCACCGCCGGAAACCGATGCCGCCGCCCCGTAGCTGCCGAAGGACCCGGCATCGGCGGAGACCACTCCCGTGGGACTGCCCGAGCCGTGCGTGGTTTCCAGCAGGATCACACCGCCCATGGCCGAGCTGCCGTAGAGGGTGCTCTGGGGGCCGCGGAGCACCTCGATGCGCTCGAGGCCCGCAAGACCGGCCCCGCCAAGGAAATTGGAATACGAGGCGTTTGAGGTGTTCAGCCGCACGCCGTCGACGACGAACAGCGTTTGGTCGGAGTTTGCCCCGCGCATAAAGACCGAACTCTGCGCGCCGACAGCACCGGAGTTCACCACGATCACACCCGGCGTCTGGGCCAGCGCGGTGCGCAGATCGGGGATCTGCATCGCATCGAGGTCCGGAAGCGGGAGCGCAGTCACGCTGCTTGACGCGCACTTCGGATCCTGGGCGGTGCGCGTCGCCGAGACGACGACCGGGGCCAAGCGCTGGACCTCTGTCTGACCGAGCACGGCAAGCGGCGCGGCCACGCAGGCCGCCGCCAGTGGAATCAACAGCCGGCGCCGCGCGGGCGCCAGCAAACGGGTTTTCATTTCTGCTCCTGATGTTTAATGGCAAGAGCAGAAACACGGGCCCGGCGGCCCGCCGTAGCTTTTGCCGGCCAGCCGCCCCCACTATTTTTCCACTCTCACCCTTCATTGATGCGATGAAGGTTTCTCGCCGGCGCGCGCATCCGCACCAGCGTGGGTGAGCGTCCAAAGAGCAGATGTTCGGACTCCGCATTTCCCGTTCCCGGCAAATCCGCGATCGAAATCCCGGATGCGAAAACTCCCTCGCCCCTGACCTTCACCAAGGCGTACGCCCTGATTGGCTTTGCCGCCGATTGGTTCCCGCCCAGCGCCTGATAAATGACTTCAGCCGTCGTTGGGGACCACCGGCAGTCGGGGTCTGTGATGCGATACCGCAGCGCTACTGTGGCCGGTTCTCACGGCCTTCCCTGCGTCTCTGGAACAAAAACAAAGAACAAAACGGACCGTGGGATCTGAGCCCTGTGCCAAATTGACTGCAAGCGCGTTCTGCACGCAGGCGATGCGATCCGATGTGGTGGCGCGGCGGCACGCGGCTCCGCGACGGCGCGGCCACGCCCGCACAATTCCCGCAGGAATTCGCTTGCCACGAGTATTACGCCTTATTTCGTTCGTAACATTATGGAAAAGGTCGCCCGCTTCAGCGTTTCCCTCGACAAGAAGCTTTTTCGCGAGCTCGACCGCATGGCGCGCGAGAAGGGCTACGACAACCGTTCGCTCGCCGTTGCCGACATGATCCGCTCCCAGCTCATCGAGCACTGGCAGCAGATGGGCAAGGGCGAGATCGCCGGGAGCATCACCCTGGTCTACGACCACCATCACCACCACCTCCAGGATCTGCTCACCGACCTCCAGCACGAGCACCGCGAGGTCATCATCTCGGTGCTCCACTGCCATCTCGACCACGACAACTGCCTGGAACTGCTCGCAGTCCGCGGCCAGGCCGCGTCCATCAAGAGGCTCGCGGACGCAATGATCGCCGCGAAGGGAGTCAAGCATGGCAAGCTGACCATCACCACAACCGGAGAAAATCTTCCCGCATGAAGACAACCCGACTCGCAGTGCTCACCGCCGTCCTGTCCGTTCGCCTCGCCGCGGCGGACACCGATGCCGTCACGCCGCTGCCGGAAGTCCGCGTGACCGCAACGCCGATCATCCAGGAGAACCGCCTCACGCCGCTGGCCGGCGAGGTCACGGTTGTCACGGCGCAGCAGATCGCCGATCTCAGCGCGCAGGATCTGCAGTCGGCGCTGCGCGAGACGCCGGGCGTCGTCGTCACGCATTACGATCCGGTCGGCAGCTTCGGCGGCGGCCAGGGTGGCGCGATATTCATACGCGGAATGGGCGCGTCCCGCCCGGGCGCGGAAATCCAGCTGTCCATCGACGGCATCGCGAACTACAACAGCCTGTGGACGCACCCGCTGCTGGACATGCTCAGCGTGGACATCGCCCAGAGCATCGACGTCTACAAGGGCGCGCAGCCGGTGTTGTACGGCAACATGGCGTTCGGCGTGGTCGACGTGACCACCAAGCGCCAGGCCGTTCCGGGCTTCAGCACGAGTCTGCAGACCGCCTACGGCTCCTATAACACTTTCGCGGAAGTCGCCGAGCAGGGCGGCAAGGTGGACAACTTCGACTATTATCTGGTCCAAAGCTACCGCTCCTCCGACGGCGACCGCCCGCATTCGGATGGCGAACTGCAGAATTACTTTGGACGCTTCGGCTACGCGCTGAACAAGAACTGGGACGCGCACGTGGTGTTCAATCGCACGGACAACTATGCCGACGATCCCGGCGTCCTGAACAGCGGGTCCAACAACGGGCGTTTCAACGACGACGACGATCTGGTCATCGCCACGCTCGAAAACCACTACGACAAGGCCGACGGCTATGTGAAGGCGTATTGGAATCGCGGCACGCTGAACTGGGTCAACCAGCTCGACTCCAACACGCATCTGAACCAGGACATCACGCTGACCGACTACGACAATGATGGCGTCAAGACGCGGGAGACGTTCAAGCCATGGGACGGCGGCGCCCTGATGGCCGGCGTCGATGCGGACTTCATCAGCGGCAAGGATTACACGCTGACCGCAGGTGCCCCTGCCTGCTTTCCGCGCACGAAGTTTCAGATCGTTCAACCGTATGCGTCGGTCAGCCAGCGGTGGAATCTCGACAACAACACCTACCTGCAACCGTCGGCCGGCGTGCGATATTTCGATCACGACGTTTTCGAGAGCGAGTTTGCGCCGCAGGCCGGGCTGGTGTTCGGCCTGACGGACACGGAGCTCCATGCGTCCTATGCCCGCGGCATCAACTATCCCGGCATCTTCGTCGCGGCGATGCCGGCGCTCAACGAACCGAGCTACCGCAGCCTGCATGCCGAGACGCTGGACCACGATGAACTCGGCGCGAGCCGCCAGTTCGGCACGCTCGCCAAACTTGACGTGACTCTGTTCCACGACAGCGGACGCAACCGGATCGTCTTTGATCCGACAAAGCCCCCTTTCCCCTTCCCCTGGGAAAATATCGGCCGTTTCCATACCCAGGGTCTGGAGACCACGGTGACGGTTGCGCCGCTCCGCGATCTCTCGTTGTTCGCTGGCTTTACCATCCTCAGCGCCGATCCCGGCAACCTGCCCTACGCACCCAAACGGACCGCCAGCGCGGGCGTGTCATACCGGTTCATCCAGCATTTCCATCTCAGCGTCGACGGCCAGTACGTCGGCAACCAGAACGCGCTTACGCTCGGCCCCAACCCGGCGGTCTCCACCAGCCCAATCAGCTCTTACTCGCTGGTGAATGCGAAGCTCAGTTGCGATTTCTCGCTTCCAGACTGGGGCCTCCGCGGCGAGATATTCGTCAGCGGCCAGAACCTCACCAACGCCCACTACCAGCAGCAGTACGGCTACCCGATGCCGGGCACCAACGGCATGGGCGGAGTCCGCGTGAGCTTCTGACCTCGCGGCGGCTGACTTCAGATCTGTGCCCATTGACATCCTGCAGGCCCCGCGAAAACGCGCCCCGTTCCGCGCACCATCCCTCCCTGCAAATGCAGGGTGCGTCGTGATACGCCCGGCCATCCCGGGCGCCGCACGGAATCCCGTTTGTGACGCAATGCGTGACAAGACGGGCTCGGGATTCCCTACGCACCCGGTTCGGCAAGGACCTTCTGCAGCAGCGCACTCAGCGCAGACAGCTCGTACGGTTTCTCGATGAATCCCGCGAGACCGCCGCCGGCAAAACGGTCCATCACCTCGGAATCGCTGTAACCGCTGGCAAGAACCACGCGCACGTCCGGCTGAATGCGACGGAGCTCCCGGAACGTCTCCTCCCCGTTCATCTGCGGCATCGCCAGATCGAGCAAGACGCAGGCGATTTCCCCGGAATGCTCCCGAAACAGGCCGACCGCCTCGCGTCCATCGCCGGCAGCCATCACCCGGAATCCGCAACGTTCGAGCATCCTGCCGGCCACGCGCCGGACCGGCTCCTCATCGTCCACCAGCAGCACGGCACCCGTCCCGCGCCAGGGCGGCGCCGCTTCGCCCGGTGCGATCTGCGCCACCCGCTTGCCGCTTGCCGGGAACAGCACGCGGAACGCGGTTCCCTTGCCGCGCTCGCTTTGCACCTTCACGATCCCCTTGTGCCGGCCGACGATCCCCAAGACCGCCGCCAGCCCGAGACCGCGCCCCGTGAATTTCGTCGTAAAGAATGGATCGAAGATCCGCTCCAGCGTCGCCGTGTCCATGCCGCAACCCGAGTCGGCAATCTCGACGTACACGTAGCTGCCCGGCTGCGGGGGCACCGTTCCTGCAACGCTGCCGGCGCCGCGAAGATAGTCGGCATCACACTGCATCTGCCCGGTGGATACGGCGATGACGCCGTCATTGTCGCCCACGGCTTCCGCGGCGTTGATCACCAGATTCATCACGACCTGGCGGAGCTGCGCAGCGTCGCCCTCGATCGCCGGCAGATCCGCCGCCAGCTGGCAGCTCAGCCGGACCTTCTTTGAAACCGATACGTGCAGGAGGTGAACGAGTTCCTGAACCAGGCGCGAGAGGTCGACAACGTCCACCACAAACCGGCCGCGCCCGGCATACGCGAGCATCTGCCGGCAAAGCTCCGCCGCCCGGTGGGACGCCTCCTCGATCTCCCGCAGGCTGCCGATCGCAGGCGATTCCGGCGCGAGGTCCATCAGCGCCAGATTGGCGTGCCCGACGATGGCGGTTAGTAGGTTGTTGAAGTCGTGCGCAATGCCGCCTGCGAGCAATCCGAGGCTTTCCAGTTTCTGCGCCTGTTGCATCTGCACATCGAGATTCCGGCGCTCCTCCTCCGCCTCAAGGCGTTCCGTGATGTCACGAATGGCAACCATGTGAACCGGCCGCCCGTGCATCTCGAAGAACGACGCGGTCATCTCAAGGGGGAACACCTCACCGTTCTTCCTGCGATGCCAGCGCACCGGAATGAGCGACAGGCGGTCGATCACGGCCCGCCGGGTCTTTTCCGGCTCGGCAGAGACGTCGGTGTTTTTCATCTGCAGCCATTCGTCGCGGCTGTAGCCGTAGAGCCGGGTGGCGGCGGCGTTTACCTCGAGGACCTGCCCGGTCGCATTGTCCACCACGATGATCGCATCCGACTCCAGATCGAAAAGCCGGCGGTAGCGCTCCTGGCTCTCGCGCAGCGCCTCTTCCGCCCGCTTGGTCACCGCGAAAAGCCGGGCGTTCTGCAGGCTCGCGGACACCGTCGCGGCAAGCGCCTCCAGGAAATCCGCCTGATGCGCGAAGTCGCGTCCTGTGTCGGAAGCGAGCCCCAGCACTCCGATGATGGTCTCGCTGTGGCGCAGCGGAAGCGCAGCAAATGAACGAAATCCCGCCTCCTTGCATTCTTCCCAGGTGCAGCGAGCATCGGCAAAAATGTCCCGCGAGTAGAGGGGTTGGCCCAGCCGCACCGCCAGACCGCACATGCACTCGCCCACCCGGTGCTCCGGAATCTGGCCGAGCCGTTCCCGGCCGGTCTCAGGCGCGATGCCGGTCAACACAAGCCGTTCCCCGTCGCGCAGAAACAGGAAGGCGAGGTCGCACCGGACCGTGTCGAGGATGATCCTGAGCGCGGACGCGACCACCGTCTCCAGGGCCAGCGAGGAACCCACCTCACGGCCAAGCGTATTGAGGGCGTTCACCTCCGCAGAGCGGCGGCGCAGCTCTTCCTCGGCCCGCACGGATTCGGTGATGTCCTGGATGAGGGGAAGAAAGAACAGCGGCTGGCCTTGCGTGTCCCGGATCAGCCTGATGCTCACCCCGCCCCAGACAACGGATCCATCCTTGCGAACGTAGCGTTTCCTGAGTTCCGCCCGATCCAGCGAGCCGGCCACCAGCGCACGGATCTCGGGCGCGCCGATCTCCCGGTCTCCGGGATACGTCACCTCCAGGAATGTGCGGTCGAGCAACTCGGCCTCGGAATAGCCCAGGAACCGGCAAAAGGCCTCGTTACACCGGAGGAACCGGTAGTTCAGATCCACGACGACCGCCCCGACCGGAGAGAGGTCAAACATGCGTCGCAACAGATCTGCCGCGACAGGATCGCCCGGATCGGTTCGGACAGTTGCGTGCATTGCAGAGGCAGACCGGCGGCAGGCTCAGAGACCGGCCGCGCTGACATGAGATGGACCGGAGACTCGGCCTGAAACACGGACTGTGCACTTGTGTTTCGAAACCCGCTCGCTTTCAACACGATTCCCATGAGGTAAAGTCCTCAGGACGCATCTGGATATTATTCCTTTGGCATGGCTGTGAATACGCGCACATTCTGACGGACCGACCGCGCCTGGGCTCGCGACGAAAACCACGGCGCATCTTCCTCAATATGGAGCTTCCCCCATGAACCCACTCCGAATGCTGACCCTGTCCGCGATCGCCATGGCGTGCGGCGCCTATCACGCAAGCGCCCTGGACCGGCCCGACGTGACCTTCAAGGTCTTTCAGTTCCCCGCCGACAAGATCCCGCGCATCGACGGCAACGCCGACGACTGGGCGATGGTGCCCGACGACTACGTCATTCGCATGGACCAGTTCGTCGACGACGAGGGCGGCCACATGAAGCCCGATCCGAAGGACCTCGATGTGAAGGTGCGCGTCGGCTGGGTCAAGGGACTCAACCGGCTCTATTTTCTGTACGAGGCCTATGACAATTATTGGGACTTTTCGCGGCCGGATCTGCACAACGACATGTTCGAGATCGTGGTCGACGGCGACGCATCCGGCGGACCGTTGATCGACAAGGCGCACAAGGAGCTGTGGACGCCCGAGGTGGTGGGCGCGGCCGCCACTCCCGACGACCGTATCACCGTGCCGGACGCGCATTGGGCGATCCACGGCGTGCATGCGCAGAACTACCACATCTTCACTCCGGCCAGGGACAAGGACTGGTGCATGGCGTGGGGTTCGCCGACCTGGATCAAGGAGCTGCCGTGGGCCAATGCCGCCTGCGCGTACAACTTCAAGCCGGGAGAATCCGGAAAACTCGTATTGGAATTTTGGATAACCCCGTTTGACTACGCAGGCCCCGAGGGGCCGCAGCGGGCGGTGGAATCCGTTCTGGCCGAGAACAAGATCATCGGCCTGAGCTTCGCGACGATCGACTACGACGACGTGAACAAGCGGGAGCGGAGCTTCTGGAATCTCTCCCGCCATCACATGATGTACGGCGACGCCTCGTACTTGTGCGCCTTCAGGCTCATGCCGCTCGAGCCGCAGTTCCACAAACCGATCGAGGCGCAGTGGTCCTGGAAGGTCATCGACATGGACCGGAGGCTGGTCGCCTTCAAGGACCTCTCCAGTGGTCAGATCACCGCCTGGAAATGGGATTTCGGCGACGGCGAGACCGCGACGGAACAGAATCCAATTCACCAATACAAGAAGCCCATCACTCCCGTCGTGATCCTGGATGTCGAGGGGCCGGCCGGCACGGCGCGCCGCTCGAAAGTCTGGGATGTTTCGCTGAAGTAGACGCCGCTCTGAACGGGCGGCCCCGGGGGCAATTCGCTGCGCCGCGGCTCGATCGAATTCCCGGCTCCCGGCTCCGTTCCACCCAATTTCATCTCATCGCATGAACCCACGCACCGTGTTCCCGCTCGTTCGGACAATTCCGCTGTTTCTGGCCTGCCTGGTCGCGGCGGCGCAAACGCCGCCCGTTTCGCCGGCCGCCGGCCCGGGTCCGGAACCCGGCCGCTCGGATCCGATGTTCATCAACATGGGGGGCGGACAGGCCAATTATCCGATGCCGTATGCTCCCGCCTCGGTGACCGAGATCACGGCGGTGCTCGATCGCATCCACGCCTACCTCGATGCTGCGACGCCCGACCGGCTCGTCGACCGCACGACCAATCAGGTCATCTCCGACTACTCCCAGCCCAACCCCAATGCCACGACACCGCGCAGCGACTTCCAGCTCGTGGGCTACGAATGGGGAATGACGTATGCCGGCATGTTGCTCGCTGCCGAGACGACCGGCGACCGACGATTCGCCGACTACACCGCAAAGCGCTTCAAGCTCATCGCCGACATCCTGCCGATGTTCCGCGCCCTTGCTGCGGCTACTCCGGCGCCCGCGACGCCCCAGGCCCAGGCACCCGCCGGCCCGCCGGCTGGTCCCGGGCCCGCGGGTCCCGGCGGCTTCCCGGCCGGTCGCGGCGCCTTCGGCCGGGGCAACCCGGTGCGCCCCCTGCTCACGCCGCGTGCGCTCGACGATTGTGGTTCGATGTGCGCAGCCCTGATCAAGGCCCAGCGTGCCGGGGTGACCGGCGTCGAACTCCGGCCCACGATCGACAACCTGATCGGCTGGATCAGTGCAAAGCAATTCCGGCTCGCCGACGGCACCCTGGCCCGGAACCGCCCGCTGCCCAGCTCGCTCTGGCTCGACGATCTTTTCATGAGCGTCCCGGCGCTCGCGCAGATGGGAAAGCTCACCGGCGACACCAAGTACTACGACGACGCCGTCAAGCAGGTGCTGCAATTTTCGGAACGGATGTTCGTCAGGGAAAAGGGGCTGTTCATGCACGGCTGGGTTCAGGGCATGGACGTCCATCCGACCTTTCATTGGGGCCGCGCAAACGGCTTTGCGCTCATGAGCATGGCCGAGTTGCTCGACGTGCTGCCCGAGGATCATCCGGGTCGCGCCAAGGTTCTCGAACTGTACCGCGCACACGTCCGCGGGCTCGCAGCCTGCCAGGGCGGCGACGGCCTCTGGCACCAGTTGCTCGACCGCTCCGACTCCTACACCGAGACATCGGCCTCGGCGATCTTCGTCTACGCGATCGCCCGCGGCATCAACCGCGGCTGGCTCGATCCCCTCGCGCACGGCCCGATGGTGTCGCTCGCCTGGAACGCAATCGCGAAACGGGTCAACGAAAAGGGCCAGGTCGAGGGCACCTGCGTCGGCACCGACATGGGCTTTGAGCCAACGTTCTACTATTACCGGCCGACCAGCGTCTACGCGGCCCACGGCTACGGTCCGGTGCTGCTCGCCGGCGCCGAGATGATCACCTTTCGCAACGGGAAGGGCAGGGACGCCATCGTCAACTTCGGCGCCATTCAGATGCAGCGCGAGCGTTCGTTCTTTTGATCCCCTCCAGCCTCGCCTTCCCGCCTTTTTATCGATTTGAACCCGGCCGCGCTCCGTCAACAATCATGCTCATGAAAAACCTGATCCGCCCCACCCGTGTCATCCTGTGCTCGCTTGCGTTCCTGACTGCGGATTTGTTGGCGCGCTCGGCCTCCCAGCCGATTCCCAGGCTCGAGAAGCGCGGCCAGACCGTTCAGCTGATCGTCGATGGCAAGCCGTATCTGGCACTGGCCGGCGAAACGTCCAACACCGCCTCTTCCAGTCTCGAGTACATGGATACGGTGTGGTCGAAGCTCGTTGAGATGAACCTCAACACCGTCCTCGTGGCCGTCGCGTGGGATTGGGTCGAACCCGTCGAGGGCAAATACGACTTCGCCCTGGTCGACGGGCTGCTCGCAGGCGCGAGGAAGCACAACCTGCACCTCGTGTTCCTCTGGTTCGGAAGCTGGAAGAACGGCATTTCCAGCTTCGTGCCCGGCTGGGTGAAGGCCGACCAGCAGCGTTTTCCGCGCACCCAGATCAAGGGCGGCAGGTCGGTGGAGATTCTCTCCACGTTCAGCGACATGAATTTGCAGGCCGACACGCGCGCCTACGTGGCATTCATGCGGCATGTCCGCGCAGTGGATTCCGGGCAGCGCACGGTGCTGATGATCCAAATGCAGAACGAAGTGGGCCTGCTCGGCGACTCGCGGGACCGCGTCGCGGCAGCTGAGACCGCGTTCGCGGGTCCGGTGCCGGCGGAATTGCTGGCCTACCTGCAAAAGAACAAGGAGACCCTCTGGCCGGGTCTGCGCATGCTGTGGGAGGCCGCCGGCGCCAGGGCGGCCGGAACCTGGCAGGACGTGTTCGGTACCAGCACGGCAACGGATGAGATCTTCATGGCATGGAATTATGCCCGCTACATGGGACACATGACCGAGGCGGGCAAGGCCGAGTACCCGATTCCAGTGTACACCAACACCTGGATCGTCCAGCCCGAGGACAAGGGGCCGGGCGATTATCCGACCGGCTGCCCGCAGGCGCTCACCATCGACATCTGGAAGGCCGGCGCTCCCGCGATCGACCTCAACTGCCCCGACATCTACCTCCCGAATTTCAACGAATGGGTTGCGTTGTTCCACCGCTCCAACAACCCGCTCTTCGTGCCGGAGTCGAAGGAGGATGCAGGCGGCGCAGCCAACGCGTTCTACGCCATCGGGCAGCATTCGGCGATCGGGTACTCCCCGTTCGGCATCGACAACCCCAGCCGCCTGGCCGTGCTGCCCGGCGGTCTCAGCGGCCAGCCGCTGCCCCGGGCCTATGCTCTCCTCGCGGAAATGGCTCCGTTGATTCTCGATGCCCAGGCCAAGGGGACGATTGCAGGCGCGTGGCTGAACACCAAGCTGCAGACACAGGACATCCCGCTCGGAAATTACACGGTCAACGTCGATCTCCGGCGCAACCGGCGGGATCCGTCGCAGGTTCCGGCATTGGGCTATGCCCTGGTCATCTCGGTCGGTCCCGACGAGTATTTCGTCGCCGGCCAGGACGTGCAGGTCACGTTCGCTCCGAGGACGCCCGGGCCGGAAATTGCCGGCCTTGCGCGCGTCGAGGCAGGCGCGTTTGTGAAAGACAAGTGGGTTCCCGGACGCATCCTGAGCGGCGACGACATTCTTCTCGATTACGATCTGGCCGGCGCAGCCGCGAAGAACCAGTCTGGCAGCGGCCTTCGCTTCCGGTCAGACGGACCCACCGTGCAGCGTGTGCAACTCTACCGTTACCGATAGGTCCAACCGCTCGTCTCTTTCGTCGAGAACAACGATCATCCGTGGCGGCCGGGAGATTTCCAGCCGTCTGTGTTCTATTCCCAATATGAAAAACCAATCGCTTGTTCGCGCCGTGTTCGCCCTTGGCGCGACAGTCCTGCTGACATCGACAGCGTCCGCCCAGATCGGCCGGCGTTTCCCTTCCGAGAAGAAGGTCGTGCCCGATCCGGTGACCGGCGTACCGCTCACATTCTTGACGAGCACCCCGGCGCGCGATTCCAAGATCTATCAGACACACCCGCAATGGACCTCCGATGGCAAGTGGGTGATCTTCCGCTCCAGCCGGGTGCCCGGCCAGGCAATGGCCGTCAACGAGGACAACGGAGCGATCGTGCAGGTGACGAATGGCGGCTTCATGGGAATGCTCTGCGTCGCCCGGCTTTCGATGAAGCTCTACGTCATGCGCGACCCGAATGCGGTTCCGGGCCGTTGGCGCGAGGAAGGCGGACCGCCTGCCGGTGAACCACCGAGGCCCGCCGCCCCGGCATCGGTCGCCGCGGCAACTCCATCCGCAGCGGGTGCCGCACCCGCTCCCGGCGCACCTCCGGCCGGACCCGGAGGCCCCGGCGCCCGTGGCGCCTTCAACCGCCCGCACGGCCCCTTCCAGATCGTCGAAGTCGACCTCGCGAAGCTCTTCGCCGACAGCGAAGCCGGAACGCTCAAGGCAGCCAGCATCTACGAGCGCGTCTGCGGCACGATCCCGGCCGAGATGGGCGCCGGCGGCGACATGGCCCTCGATGCAAACGAAGACGTCGCCTACTTCCGCATCCAGAACCCCGACCTCGCCGCGAAGCTGCCCGCGGGCACGAAGATCGCCGAGCCGTTCGGTCCGCGCGGCATGGGTGCCGGCCCGGCCGGCCTCGCCGGAATGAACCTCAAGACCGGCGAGATCAAGTTCATCGTCGCCGTGCCCTTCCAAATCGGCCACGTGCAGACCAATCCCTGGGTGCCCGGCGAGATCGTCTTCTGCTGGGAGACCGGCGGCAAGGCCCTCCAGCGCACCTGGACGGTCATGGCCGACGGCACCGGCCTGCGCCCCCTGTATCCAGAGGCTTCCTACGAATGGATCACGCACGAGGCCGTCATCACGAAGGATGAAGTCGCGATCGCGATCCTGGCCATGCACCGATGGCCCGGCATGGGTGAGAACCAGGTGAGTCCGTGGGGGGACGCGGGCGCCCCTTCGCATCCGACCGGCGTCGGAATCGTCAACCTGCGCACGCGCGAGATGCGGATCGTCGGCCAGGTGCCCATTGGCGACCCGGGCCGCTCCATCTGGCACGTCAACGGATCTGCCGACGGCCGCTGGGCCGTGGCCGACGATTTCCAGTACCGCCTCTGGCTGATCGACCGGCACACGGGTGAAATGGCACTCCTCGCCGATCTCGGTCACAAGGCAGGGACTCGCGAGAAGCCGGGCGCCGCCGATCACATCCACCCGACGTTCAATGCCGACGGCACCAAGATCGAAGTCGAGTGCGCCATGCTTTCCGCCGACGAACCGCCGCGCGATGGCCGGCCGGCGAGTCTGCCGATGAATATCTGCGTCGTCCCGGTGCCGAAGTCCTGGCTGGCACGTACCTACAGCCCAACGATCACCCAGTGATCTCTTCGCCCCCGTTCTCGTTCGACCGGAACATGATCTTCAATTGCGAATGCCCCAATCACCCACACCAATGAGAATCCCGGAACTGTCCTGTCGCGCCGTGCTCGGTTCGCTCGTATTCCTGGCCGCGGTTGCGCAAGCGCGTTCCGCCGCGCCAATGCCAGGACTCGAGAAACGGGGCGCCGCCACCCAGCTGATGGTCGATGGCAAGCCCTATCTGGTGCTGGGCGGCGAGACCGACAACACCGCCTCCTCCAACCTCGAGTACATGGACACGGTGTGGCCCAAGGTCGCCAGGATGAACCTGAACACCGTACTTGTGGGTGTCGGTTGGGACTGGATCGAACCCGAGGAAGGCAAATATGACTTCACGCTCGTGGATGGGCTGCTTGCGGGCGCCCGGAAGAGCAACCTGCGCATCATCTTCCTGTGGTTCGGGAGCTGGAAGAACGGACTCTCGAGCTTTGCACCCGAATGGGTGAAAGCAGACCAGCAGCGTTTCCCGCGCGCACTGCTCAAGAACGGCAAGTCCGTGGAAGTACTCACGACATTGAGCGACGCCAACCTGCAGGCCGACAATCGCGCCTACACCGCCTTCATGCGCCATCTGCGCGACGTCGATTCCGAGCAGCGCACCGTGATCATGATCCAGCTGGAAAATGAAGTCGGGCTGATCGGGGACTCGCGCGACCGGTCCCCCGCCGCCGAAGCCGCGTTCGCCAGGCCTGTGGCTGCGGAGTTGATGTCCTACCTCCAGGCGAACAAGGAGACGCTTTGGCCGGAGCTGCGCAAACTCTGGGAGGCTTCCGGCACCAAGACCTCCGGAACCTGGCAGGAGGTCTTCGGCACCACTACTGCGACGGACGAGATCTTCATGGCGTGGAACTACGCGCGATTCCTGGATCACCTGGCAAAGTCCGGCAAGGCCGAATACCCGCTTCCGGTGTTCACAAACACGTGGCTTGTCCAACCCGAGGACCAGAATCCGGGCGACTATCCGTCCGGCTGCCCGGAGCCTCTCGTGATTGACATCTGGAAGGCCGGCGCGCCCGCGATCGACATCAACGCGCCCGACGTCCACCTCCGGAATTTCAACGACTGGTCCGAGCAGTTCCACCGGCCCAACAACCCCCTGTTTGTGCCGGAGTCGTACGGCGATGCGGGCGGCGCAGCAAACGCCGTCTATGGCATTGGCCAGCACGCGGGGATCGGCTACTCGCCTTTTGGCGTCAACAATGGGGAGCACTGGGGCGAACTGAAGCCGGACAGCAACACGCCGGTGCCGACGGAGCTTGGAAAGCTGCCGCTCGCAAAAGCCTATGGCCTGCTGGCACAGATGACGCCGCTGATCACGGAGGCCCAGGCCAAGGGCAGGATCGGCGCCGCATGGCTCACGACCCAGCTGCCGAGAAAGGACATTGCGCTGGGGAATTTCGTGGTAAACGTCGACCTTCAGCGGAGCCGGCGAAACCCGGTGCCGACACTCGGCTACGCCCTCGTGGTCTCGGTCGGACCCGACGAGTACTTCATCCTCGGTCACGAGGTTCAGATCATCTTCACGCCGAACACGCCGGGGCCGGAAATCGCCGGCCTTGCCCGCGTGGAGACCGGCAGTTTCGTGAACGGCCAGTGGATCCCCAAGCGCCGCCTCAACGGCGACGATGTCGTGTTGGATTACGATCAGGCGGGCGCCGCCGGGAAGAACCAGTCGGGCAGCGGCCTGATCTTCGGGTCAGACGGACCGTCCGTTCAACATGTGAAACTCTATCGCTACCGCTGACATCCATTTGCCATTTCGTTTTGCCTTCGGGAGCCGGTCTGACAGATTCACGATACGTTCGATGCACCCACGAATTCCAATGCTCCTCCTGCGCCCGTTGTCGCTCTCGCTTCTCGCACTGACCGCGCTCGCCGCCGAGCCCGCTGTCTTCCAGCCGCCCGCTTCGCCGCGCGCGACCTATAACTTCAATCCCGGCTGGAAGTTCGCTTTCGGCGACGCAGCCGGAGCCGATCAACCGGCATTCGACGACTCGGCCTGGGCCGGCGTGAGCCTTCCGCACACGTGGAACGAGACCGACACCTACCGCGCGTACATCAGCCATGGCGGCGGCGACCAGAGCGAAAAGATGCTGGGCGTCGGCTGGTATCGCAAACACTTCAAGCTGCCCGCCAGCGCCGAGGGCCAGAAGGTCTTCCTCGAATTCGACGGCCTGAGGCAGGCCGGACGCTTCTACCTCAACGGCCAGCCCGTCGGCAAATATGAGAACGGGATCACCCCCCTCGGCCTCGATATCACCAAGTTCGCGAAGTTCGGCGGCCAGGACAATGTCCTCGCAGTGAAGGTGGACAACAGTCCGGCCTACAAGGAAGAGGGAACCGACACGCCGTTTCAATGGAACGCGAAGGATTTCAATCCGAATTTCGGCGGCCTCAACAGGGACGCAAAGCTGATCGTCGCCGGCAAGATTTACCAGACTCTGCCGCTCTACGAGAATCTCCGGACCACCGGCATCTATGTGTATCCGGAAGCCATTGACCTGAAAAACAAGACCGCGGACATCAAGGTCGACGCAGAGGTCTTGAACGAGACGGGCGACTACGCCTCAATCACGCTTTCGGCCGTCGTCGTGGACGCCGACGGCATCGTCCGGGCGCAGCTGGACGGAAACACCTCCGACCTTGTCGCAGGGCAGTCGGAAGTCTTTTCCGCCTCCGGTTCCCTGAAAGGTGCCCGCTTCTGGGACGTGAACGACCCGTATCTTTACCGCGTCTATTCCATTCTCAGCGTGAACGGCAAGGTGGTGGACGTCAGCGAGACGCAGACCGGCTTTCGCGAGACCGCGTTCAAGGGCGGTGCCGGTACGGGCGGTGTCTGGCTGAACGGCCGTTTTGTCTGGCTCACCGGCTACGCGCAGCGCTCGGCCAATGACTGGGCCGGCCTCGGTGGCGCGTATCCCGACTGGATGCACGATTTCACCCTCGCGCTCGTGCGCGAGAGCAACGGCAACTATCTGCGCTGGATGCACGTCTCGCCCGAGCGGGCCGACGTCGCGGCATGCGATCGCCTGGGCATCGTCGAGGTCTGCCCTGCAGGCGACAAGGAACGGCTTGTCACCGGCCGCCAGTGGGACCAGCGCGCCGAGGTCATGCGCGACTCCATGATCTTCTATCGCAACAACCCCAGCATCCTCTTCTGGGAGGCGGGCAACACCATCGTGAAGCCGGAGCAGATGGAGCAGATGGTGGCCCTGCGCAAGCAATGGGACCCCCATGGCGGCCGTGTCATGGGCACGCGTGACAATGATCAGAGCGACCTCAACAAGCTTTTGACCCCGATCTGCGAGTACTACGGCGTCATGATCGGCCAGGCGCAGCAGACCGACAAGATCGCGGGGGATGACATCTTCCGCGGATACACCATCTCGCGCCGCGATAGGGCTCCGTTGGTCGAAACCGAGGATTTCCGCGACGAAGCCGGGCGCAACATCTGGGACGAATTCTCGCCGCCGCACTTTGGCTTCAAACCCAAGAGCGGCTCGATCGGCGGACGGCCCGTCGACACCTACCATTGGAATTCCGAGACGTTTTGCCTCGCCGGCGCAACGCGCTACGCGAGCTATGTGCGCAACCGGATCGACAACACCGACCCCGCGCACTCGAAATGGTCGGCCTACTGCTCGATCTATTTCACGGATGAGGATGCCGACGGCCGCCAGCAGGGAAGCTACGTCCTGCGCGTGAGCGGCAAGGTCGATGGCGTGCGCCTGCCCAAGGAGCTGTTCTACGTTTCGCGTGTGATGCAGAACGAACAACCCGATTTGCACGTCATCGGGCACTGGACCTACCCGGCAAACACGACGAAGGCCGTCTATGTCGCAGCCACGCACTGCGACCAGGTCGAGTTGTTCCTCAACGGGAAATCCCTGGGCGTGGCGACCAGGCCGATGGAGTTTGCGGATCCTTACAAGGGAGAAGGCCGCGTCCCGGGAGCGGAGCTCCTCGCCGGCGAGAATACGGGTTATATTTACGCGTTTCCCAGCGTCGCATTCGTTGCCGGCTCACTCAAGGCCGTCGCAACCAGGGGCGGCAAGATCGTCGCGCAACAGGAACTCGAGACCGCGGGCGAGCCCAAGGCAATCAAGCTCACCGTTCACACCGGGCCGCAGGGCCTGCAGGCTGACGGGAGCGATGTCGCCCTGATCGATTTCGAGGTCGTGGACGCGCAGGGCCGCCGTTGTCCGACCGACGAAGCCCGCGTGGATTTCTCCGTGAGCGGTCCCGTGATCTGGCGCGGCGGTTTCAACGCCGCAAAACTCGACTCGACGAACAACCTCTACCTCGACACCGAATGCGGCATCAACCGCGTGGCCGTTCGTTCGACGCCCACACCCGGCACGATCACCGTGACCGCGACGCGCGAGGGACTGGTTCCAGCAACGGTGAAGATCGACTCGAAGCCCGTGGAGATCGCCGACGGTCTCATGCGCACCCTGCCGCCGACGCTGCCGCTCCCGAAGCCCGGCGCACAATAGACGATTCTCCACGAACCGAGTTCTTCTTTGTCCGAAATCGACCTTCTGTCGGTCGAGCCGCTGCGCCTTGTCCCTTGGAGATCATCCACGTCATTGATCCTCAAATCCCTTCCGTGAAATGAGGTTCTCCATTAGCGTCAGACCATCCTCATGAAAACGCATCTCCAGGCTGCAACGCTCCGGCATCACGTCGGATCGGGTATCCGGTCCTCCACGACTCGCGGCGCCAGGCTCAGCGTTTTGACGGCGCTGGCGATCATCGTCGGCTCGACCATCGGGCAGGCCGTTCAACCGGTCACTCTCAACTGGCTCGACGGCAGGCCACCCGCAACTCCGCAGAGCGTGAGCTGGGGCGTTCCCTGGCCCAGGGGCACGGTGCAAAAAACAGACTCCTTCGTGCTCAAGACCGCCGACGGAAAAGTCGTCCCGGCGCAGACTTGGCCGATGGCCTATTGGCCGGACGGATCGATCATGTGGAGCGGACAGTCCATCGCCGCCAACCCGGACATGGCCGGCCCGCTTCAGCTCGCGGTGGGCGCGACGCCCGATCCTGCCATGAAGGTCATTTGCACGCAGGACGACAAGGCCATCACGATCGATACCGGTGCGATCCGCGTACGCCTGCCGAAGCAGGGGGCGAACCTCGTCGAATCCATTTCGATCGGCGACCGGAAGATCGCCCAGGACGGCAGGCTCATCTGCCGGCTTGAGGACCGCTCGAATTTCGAGGCCACCCGCACGGTCCGCGAAGAGGAGTTCACAAGCCGGATCAAGACGGTCACGCTTGAGCAATCCGGCCCCGTCCGGGCGGTCGTGAAGATCGAAGGCGATCACAAATCCAATTCGTCGGACCGCGCCTGGCTGCCATTCGTTGTCCGGCTCTATTTCAACGCCGGCATGGACTCGATCCGGATCGTCCATTCGTTCGTCTTCGACAGCGACGGGCAGAAGGACTTCATCAAGGGCCTGGCACTCTCGTTCTCCGTGCCGTTGCGCGAGGAAGTCATCAACCGCCACGTCCGTTTCGGCGGCGACGAAGGCATGTGGGCCGAACCGGTCAAGCCGATGGTCGGCCGGCGGATCATCACCGACAGCGCCGACAATCCGGTCTTCCCCGCCCAGGTGGCCGGCCAGCGGGTCCCCAATGCGGATCAATACGTCCCGCGTCAGCAGCAATACCTTCGCGAGATCGCCGACTGGGACGACTACAAGCTCACACAGGGCAACGCCCATGGATTTGTGATTGAGAAGCGCACGCAGGCGAAGAGCTCGTGGCTGCACGTCACCGAGGGCAAACGCGCGATGGGAATCGCATTTCTCGGCGACGTCACCGGCGGTATCGCGGTCGATGTTGAGAAGTTCTGGCAGAAGAACCCGGCCGCATTCGAGATTCACGGCGCGACCTCACCGCTGGGTGAATTGCGGGTCTGGCTCTGGGCGCCCGATGCCCCGGCGATGGACATGCGCCATTACGACATCAAGGGGCATGGCCTGGACATGGCCTACGAGGACTGGAAGGAAGGCTGGGATTCGCCGCTGGGCGTTGCCAACACGACCGAACTGACGCTCTGGGCGCGCTCCAGCGTCCCCGCAAATGCGGACCTCGTGAAGATGGCCAAGGCCGGCGCCGAACCGGCCCTGCTTGTCTGCACGCCGCAATATTACCACGACCAGCGGGCCTTCGGATTCTGGAGCCTGCCGGACCGCTCGAATGCAATCCGGCGGTCGCTCGAAGACCAGCTCGAGACCGCAATCGACTTCTACCGCGACGAGGTTGAGCAGCGCTCGTGGTTCGGCTTCTGGGACTACGGCGACATGGGCCGAATGTACGATGAGATCCGCCACGAATGGCGCTACGACATTGGCGGCCAGGGCTGGAACAACACCGAGCTTTTGCCAGACTACTGGCTCTGGTATGGATTTTTGCGCAGCGGCCGGGCGGACTTGTTCCGGCTCGCGGAGGCCATGACCCGGAACACGAGCGAAGTGGACGTGCACCATCTCGGGCGCTTTGCCCCGCTGGGCTCGCGACACAACGTCAATCATTGGGGCGACGGCGCAAAGCAGCCCCGCATCAGCCAGGCGGGCCTCAAGCGGTTCTATTATTTCCTGAGCACCGACGACCGCATCGGCGATCTCATGAGGGAGCAGCTCCCGGCGGACGCAACCTACGCCGAGGTGAAGCGCACCGATCCGATTCACCCCGACAACCGGGGCAAATTCACGACCGCCAGTTTCGGCACAGACTGGGCGGGCTATTGCTGCAACTGGCTGACCGAGTATGAGCGCACTCTCGATCCGCAGTGGCTCAACAAGATCAAGGTGGGCATGGACACACAGCTCGCGCTGGCCGACAAGCCTGGCCAGTTGCTCGGCGCGGGTGCGTACGATCCCGCGACCGGCAAGTTCATGGGGCGGGCGGAGAGATTCCTTGACGCTGGCGCCGCACCAGGCGCAGCGACCCCACCGCCGGCTCGCACCGGGACACAGGGCCCCGCTCCGGCACAAGGCCCCCGTCGCGGCGGCGCCGGGGGAGCACGCGGCGAAGCCGATGTTGGCGGCGCCACCGGCTTTGATCTGCTGTTCGGAACCGTCGAGATCATGTCCGAAATGGAACTGGTCGTGGATCATCCCAAATACTGGGAGGCCTGGCACTACTATGCCGCGCACACGCCCGGCAATCCCATGGCCTACGCTGCCTACGTGACGAAGAACGCCGACCTCGGCAGGCAGGCGGCGCAAACCCTGATCGAAGATGCGAAGCACCATGAAATCCGCCCGGGCCAGTTTGGCGTCACTTTCGACGTGAAGCCGCATCTCGTGCCCGCCCCGGATGTGCCCAGCCCCCTCTGGGAATTCCCGGGCCGGCCCGAAGGAGGGCCCGATGGCCGCCATTTTGGAACCCTTGTTGAATCCCTGGACTGGGCGGGCGAGTATCTTCCGAACGATCCGCCGCCGGCTGCTCCGGCTGAAAAACACTGAGCTGAATTCATTCATGGTCCAGTTGAGTCGTTCCGACAAAATCGCACATTTCCTCCCATGCTGACGCGGCGACAATTCATCGGTGGCGTTGTGAGTCTCCCGCTCGTGACCACCCTCGCCCGGGCGCAAAGCACCGCGGAGATCCCGGCGGACACGTACTCGGATTTCTCGAAGCGCTTGCGTCCCATCGGCCGGATTCTCGAGTTGGAAGGATACTACGTCTGGTGCAACGCACCGATCGAGGCGCCCGACGGCAAGACCCATGTCTTCTTTTCCCGCTGGCCCGCGGCAAGACAGATGGGCGGCTGGATCAACGCCTCCGAGATCGCCCACGCGGTCGCGGATCGACCGGAAGGGCCGTACACCGTCATCGGCACCGTTCTCGCTCCGCGCGGACCGGGCTTCTGGGACGCCACGACCTGCCACAATCCGCACATCAAGAAGGTCGGCGACCGTTACGCGTTGTTCTACATGGGCAACTCCAACGGCAAGACGGATACCAAGCGCATCGGAGTCGCGCTCGCCGATTCACTCGACGGACCGTGGCAACGCTGCGCCGCGCCGTTGCTCGAACCGGGTCCGACCGGAGCCTGGGACGATCACTGCACCACCAATCCATCGTTGATCCAGCATCCGAACGGCGAATTCTGGCTCTACTACAAGTCGTGGAATACCGCGGAATACGAACACGGCAAGCCGCCAATCCGGGGCAACCGCAAATACGGGCTGGCAATCGCCGACCGCCTCGAAGGGCCGTATCGCAAGCATCCGCGCAATCCGCTGATCGACTTCTCGGGCCGCGGCCAGAACCGACAGTGCGAGGATGCCTTCGTCTGGCTGGAGGATGGCCGGTTCAAGATCATTGTGCGCGACATGGGCGTCTTCAATCACGAGGTCGGGCTCATCATGGAATCGGACGACGGCCTCGCCTGGTCGGAGCCGCTGATCGCCTATCGCCCTGTGCGCGCCTATGTCGACCAGCCGCCCGCGCCCAAGCACCTGACGAAATACGGCCGCTTCGAGCGCCCGCAGCTTCTTCTGCGCAACGGTCATCCCGCCTACCTTTTCACCACCACCCAGGGCGGCCGGTACGAAACCTCGTCGCCATTCATCTTCAGGATCGTATAGGGCACATCCGGCACTATGACAGCCAGCCCCAGGCCTGTTCAGGTCCGTCTTCGCAGAAGAACGCGTTGAGCAGTCTGGCCCGGTTCTTCAGCGCCCAGGATCGCCCGAGAATGAAGCAGGGTTTCGTCCATGCCTCGCTGTCGATTGCGCGCAGAGCGGTTACCGAAACCAGGAGCATTCCCTCCGCAGGATATCCCGTCCGCGGATCCAGGATGTGCGAGAAGACGCGCCCCCCGGCTGAAAAGGTCTGTGCGTATCCGCCAGACGTCGACAGCGCCATATCCTTCAAGAACACCTCCGTTGCGGAACCCTGCCGCGGCCGCTTCGGATTGCGAATGTCAACCCTCCATCCCCTCGGCTCGTCCGGCGGCGCCCCCATGCCATAGATGCTGCTGGATGACGCCATCACCAGCGCTGTGTCGAAGCCTCTCGTTCTGAGGATCTCCACCATGCGGTCGACTGCATATCCTTTGCCGATTCCACCGGGATCGATCTCCATGCCTTCGATGTCGGATCGCACCGTTCCGCCAGCCCGATCCAGACACAGATGGCGGTAGCCGACCGTGTTCAACACCGCCGCAATTTCATCCCGACCCGGAAGCCGCCCGGCGCCCTTGAAGAATCCCCAGGTCTTCATCAACGGGCCGACCGTGATGTCAAACGTCCCCTCGCTCCGCCTGCTGTAGTGGAGACATTTTGCAATCAGCTTGAACACTTCCGGCGTTGCAGCCACGGGCCTTTGTCCGGCCAGACGGTTGATCTCGCTCCACGCACTCGCGGCCCGGTAAACCGAAAGCAGATTGTCCAGCCGCTGAACCTCCGCAAAGGCGGCATTGATGGCCTCCTCCATCCTGTCGTGATTCTCTCCATGGAGCGCAACCGAATAGGTCGTGCCCATGGAGTCGAGGCTCGTCTCCAGGCGAGTCACGAATCAGGCCTTCTTCGCGTCGCGCAGGATCCTCTCACGGACTGCGGCGAAATCGAACCGGGCATCGGCGATCGGAACCCCAACGACCTCGTTGCGCTTGAGGTCGCGCAGGCCGACCCCGAGTTGTTCACCGAAGCGCAGCATGCTGTCGGCGTTGGTGAATGGAGCCGTTCCACGATCGGCCAGCGGATCGAATCCCATGACCGACATCGCGACAGCATCGGTGGCCACGGTGTTGGTTCCCGCAATGATCACGCCGGGGTTGACCGCCGCCTGGGGCCGATTTCCGTAGTTCGTCTCCGCGCCGGTGGCGGTGCGAATTCCGTCGATGATCGCCAGGTGGACAGGCCGCGCCGCATTCAACTCGGCGATGATGCGCGGAAGCCGCACGCCCTGATCCTTGGAGAAATTGGGGTCCAACTGCTGCGGCGCGCTCTTCGACGGCGCGCGCCGCGCAAAGTGAAAGACGCCGCCCCGCCCTCCTTGCGGGCGTATGGACGGCTCGTCAATCCCCGCGCCCTCTCCATAGATGGTGATCGGCGTGGTTCCGTAGATGTTCTTCATCGACAGGGTCACCCCCGTGCCGGCGTGCTCCTTCAGTTTGGCGTTCGAGATGAAGACATCGCAGTCCTCGTACGAATGGTTCAGGTCGTAGCCGGGAAAAACGAGCCCGCCCCCGGGCACCATGAAGCGCGAGTATTTCTTCCCCCGCCCGAGGTAATTCGTGTTTTCGAACTCCACGTTGGGCGCCGCGCTCAAAATGTCCTCCGGCCGCCAGTTCTGCGCGAGCATGACCTCTTCCAGGGTCTCGGCCGTCGACCAGGGGCCTTCGAGCACGCGGATCCGGCGCGCCCCGGCCTTTCCCAACAGATAAACAGTGGCCGCGATCATGCGCGGATGTGACCAGAATGTGTCCTCCATCCTCGCGGTGCCCAGGCGTTGCCAGCGGACTCCAATGAAGTTCACCTTCATCGCCACCGTCTTCCCCTTCACCAGACGGCGCAACCCGCCCAGCTCGTCGAACATCTTCTCAAGCGTGGGGACCAGGTCGGGTCCGTAATCCTTGCACCGGCCAACAGTGACCCGACCCGCCGGTGCGTTGAGCGCCACACCCGGCGCGGCGGGCGCGAGGACGGTGTCGGCAAACCCCAGCGCAGGCCGCGTAAGCAGATAACCCGCCGCCACACCGGCTCCGGCAAGCCATTCCCGTCGATTGAGATCCTTTTTCATGGTCGTGTCCTTGGATTCCTATGTCTCCATTTGCACCGCGCCATACACCGAGATGCGCGGCAGTGACAGTTCCGCCCCACCCGTCTCCTGGGGAGTCCATTGGAGCGCAACCGGCGCGTCGATTTCCGGGCTCACAAAACGAGCTGATCGATAGGGCGCCTTCAAATAGACGAGCGCATTGTCACTCCCGGGCCGCCGCGAGTAGTTCAACACATGGATCACTCCCTGACCGCCCGCGGGCGACGCCTGAAAGAAGTAATTCATCGATGCGCCGTTGTACAACCGCACCGGATCGCCGCGATGGCTCAGGATGTTCTGGACGTCCATGCAGGTGAAATAGGTGTCGGGCGCGTCTTCCTTCGCCACGGCCAGACGGCCTTTGCCAAGGCTGCGCACGTTGAAAAGAAGATACGTCTCAGCCGAAGAAAGCTCCACCGGCACGCCTTCCGGGTTCGGCCACTTCGAACGCACAAACAAAGTGCCGCCTTCGTTGACAAAGGATATCAACTTCTCCCGCAACCTGGGTTCCGGAGGCTCCTGGTCCACATGGAGAATTCCCTGCAGCCCGTCGAAGGAAGCGGCCAACGCCCCTGATCTCGGAATCACACGGAACGGCTCGCGCAGCCGGGGAAGCATGTTCAAGGCATCCTCGCCGAAGAACCGGTCCGGCTCTGAGAAATTCGACATCACTGCAAGCCGGCCCATCCGCTGATAGGTTTGGGTCGCCTTGTTCTGCTCGAAGAACGCCGACACGTCCGTGATCCGCTTCCAGTCCGCCAACGCCTGCGCGTTCGTGGCGGCCAGACCCGCGCGCATCGCGTCATCCAGCGAAATCAACCATCGCCCGCCATAGGCTTCGGAGTCCGCCACGGCCAGAAGATAGTTCTCGACGGTCAGCTTCGCCTTCCTTGGAGGATCGACGACAATCCATACGACCTTGCCTGGCGCCAGTGCATGAGCCATGGCGAGCAGCGCTCCGTTGGAATCGATCCACGGAAGGTTCGTCGGGCCGCCGGTCGGAGTCTTCTCTTGTGGAACGCCGGGCCAGAGTCCGTCCGCGATGCTCAAGACCGGCGAGTTGGCGCCCCAAAGCGCCCCACCCGACTTGGTCCACGCAATGACCGGGATTCCGCTGTCGCCGGGCGGGACCGCATCCATGGCAACCGCGGACAGACCCGCCGCACGCGCAGTCCTGATGGCGGCAGTCTTGTCGGCCGACCCCTCAACCAAGCCGACGAAATCGAACCCCGCCTGCCGGCCTTTTTCGATCAGCGGCTTCAACGCCTGTTGCTGTTCCGCGTCCTCCGGCAAGCCCGAGGCCCAGCTGACAACCAGGCAGTTGATCGGCGTTCCCTGCACCAGCGCCAGCATCGACGGGTCCTGCCACTTGCCAAGAACCTCGGCAATCTCCGGCGTGAAATCCTTTCCCTTTTGTCGCCTGGCAATGTCCAGTGGACCTGCCGCCCATCGCATCGGTACAGACTGTGTGCCAATAGCCATCGAATTATGCCTCCAAATATCGTGCGGATTTCGAGCGTTTGCGGAGACCAGATTTCAACGCCCAACGGGGTTCAACGGGGATTGCGTCCCATCCTGGGTTTGTCTCCTCTGCTTTTGTCGGCACAACGCGTGCTCGTCAAACGCCATTTCCAGAACCCGCAATCACGAAACCTGCGCCAAAACATTTTCGGTCTTTACATCGCATGCAAGAAACAAGAACGATCCGCAGAGCTCGCCCCAACCCATGAGACCCCATCGCGAATGAAAATCGCCGAAACCAGAACTGACCGGTCGCGAATCGCTGCGATTGTCACCGCTGCGACCTTGATGTTCGCTGCGGCGGCATCCGCGCAAACCGTCCGTTACGAGCCACAGCCGACCGGCAGCAAGATGAAGATGGAAGGCACGTCGACCATCCACGATTGGACGGTCGAGAGCCCGACGATCGGCGGTTTCATCGAAGCGGACCCCAATTTTCCCGAATCGGCGCTCAAGGATCCGAAATCCGCGAGACCCGATGTCCAGGTCTTCATCCCGGTCGAGACCCTCAAGAGCTATGCCGAGGCAATGGACGCCGTCATGCAGGATCACATGAACATGGAGAAGTATCCTCGCATCGAGTATCGGCTCACTGAATTGAAGCCAAGGTCCGCTCCAGGCGCCGCCGGTCCGCTAAAATTCTACGCCGTCGGCGCTTTGACGGTATCGGGCACCACACAAACGGTCAGCATGCCGGTGACGATTGAACGGATCGACAAGACGAAGATAAAAGTCGTCGGTTCGACGCCGCTGAAGATGACGGATTTCGATGTCGAGCCGCCCGCACCGCGAATCCTCGGAATGCCGACGATCAAAACGGGCGATGACATCACGATCAGTTTCGAATGGCTGTTGGAGCAGAAACCCGGGCCAACCAAGACGCAGTAGCGGTCGCAGAATCCAAAATCTGCGCCGGAAACAAACCGCTCGTTTCTCGAGCCTGTCGGCGTATGGTTTCCGACATGAGAAACCTGTCACCCGTCCGCGGCGCGATGTTCGCAGCCGCCCTCCTCGCCAGTGCGTCCGCCGTCGCGTCCAACGTCGGCAAGCGCTTCCCGTCCGAGATGCACGTTTTCATCGACAAGATCACGGGCGTGCCCGTCACCGCTCTCACAACCGGTTCGGGCAACAACGCCAAGATCTACCAGACCCACCCGCAATGGACCGCTGACGGCCAGTACATCATTTTCCGCTCCAATCGCGGTGCAACCGCGGGTGCAGCCGGCGCACTGATCAGCGCACAGGCGTTCGCCGTCAACGAGACGACCGGCGAGATCATTCAGCTCACCGACGGCCCCGACACCAACGTCGGCAGCCTCAATATCGCCCGAAAATCGATGAAGCTCTATTTCTTCCGCGGCGGCGGCCCGGGCGGCAAGACTCCTGCCAGGCTCATCGAGCTGAATCTCGAGACTTTGTTCGCCGACAGCGCGGCGGGAAAGATGAAGTCGGACGACACCTACGAGCGCGAGATCATGACGCTGCCGTCGAATCTCATTGAAGCCGGTGGTTTCGCCCTCGATGCCGACGAGAAGGTCGCCTACATCGGTGTCACGCGCCTCGACGCGATCCCCGGCGGCAAGGCTCCCGAGATCATCGGCCTGGCCGAGGGCGCATTGCACGGCACCCAGGCCACGCTCGCCGCACCGCCGCCCCCTGCACCCGGAGTAACCCAGGGCACGGGCGGCCAGCGTCCCCCCGGCGTGCGCATTCCGCCCCGCCCAGGCGGCATCCGCTGCATCGACCTCGCGACCGGAGCAATCACAAAGGTCATCGATACCGACTTCACGATGGGTCATGTGCAGGTCAACCCGTGGGTGTCGGGCGAGATCATCTATTGCAACGAGACCGGCGGCGATGCGCCCCAACGCATGTGGACCACGCTGGCCGACGGCTCCCATAACCGCCCGCTCTACGTCGAGAATCCGGACGACTGGATCACCCACGAGGCGGTCATCACCAAGGACGAGGTCGTTTTCAACATGATCGGTCATCAGGCCCGGCTGCGCATGCACGCGTCGGGCATCGCCGTCATCAACCTGCGCAACGACCAGATGCGCGTCTACGGCCAGGTCGACGACCAGCCGCCAGGCGCCCGCGGCACGGGCGGCTTCTGGCATTCCAATGGCTCTGCCGACGGACGCTGGCTCGTGGGCGACACCTTTGCCGGCAATGTCTGGCTGATCGACCGCCGCGACGGCGCGATGACGATGCTGACGACCGACCACAAGATGCGCCCCGACCACACCCACCCGACCTTCAGTCCCGACAGCAAGCGCATCCTCATCCAGTCGGGCCTGCTCACCGACGGGAAAAGCCTCGATTTGATGACCATTACGATTCCGCAGTATCTGCAGAATCGATACTAGGACATCGTCCGGACGCCGCAGTCTGCGAAGAGCAGGAAACCCCGCCAGGGCTTTCCCGGGGCTCTGCACTACCTGCTGTTCGGTGACGGCCCGCGCGATTGTCTGATTTCGCTTCCGATCGCCCACCCGGTGATGCGATCGACGAAGACCAGACTGTCGGAGCGTTCCCCTGCGTCGTCTCGAAGATCCAGCGGCAAATCGGCACGTTGCGCCCCGCCCCCCGACCAATGCTCGTCGCGCGAAACCGGTTCGGACATGGCCGGGCCTCTCCGGAGCTGCCAGCTGAAGCGCGCCGCAGCCCGCTCCGGCGGCAAGCCGGCAGAATCCGCCGGGGACGGCTCCACCGCCATCCAGTACCAACAACGGACCCGCGCGGCGGCCTTGAGTGCCACCTCACCCTGCCGCACGGAGATCGTCGCAACAGGGCGGTCTCCAGCCCGGCAAAGCGTATACTCGGCCTGCTCCGGCGGAGTACCACCGGACCACGTGATCTCCGCCCGGGCGCCGTTCACGCTTGCGCCGTTGGGCACGCTGCCCGCCGCAGTCCGCCAGTAAAGTCGTTCTCCTGTTCCAGCAGCGGATGCGGTCACTTCCAGCACGTAACCACTCCAAAGCACGGGTTTCTTGAACGTCTCTGGCATCTGGTTCTTGCGTTCGATGAAGTACCGTTCGCGCAGGCTCCCGATCGCGTCGTCCTGTCCTGCGAGCACGGGCTCAGTCGGCAAGATCACATCGTGCACGAGTTGCGGGCGCCATGACGATACACGAACGTGAAGTTCTCGGACCAGTCGTTCACCGTCATCCGGATCCCCCGCATTCTGTTCCGCCGGAGAAACCGATGTTTTGCTCGTTGTCGATTCGGCAGCGCTGGAATCCTGATCCGGTGAAGCAGTCGCTCCCGGCCGGTTCCCACGGGGCGAATGACCAACGTGCGGTTGAGCCGCCGCCGGCGGCGGCGCCGCGCGCTCCTGATTCTCAACCGGCGGCGGGATCGCCGGGGCAACCGCACCGGCCGAGACGACGTCGCCCGGATTCTTTGCCTGTTCCGCCGGCGATCGCTTGGATGGCGATGCCCGCAATGTTGTCGCCGATGCCGCTGAATTCTGCTCTGACGGAGTCTCCTGCACCGCGGAAGCTGCGTCCGAATCCGAAGTCCCGGCCTGCGCCGCGGACTCGGTGACCGACGGCCCCTGCGCCTGCACAGGATGCGCTTGCGCGGCCGGTTTCTCCGTCTTGATTTCAGCGAAAGGCATTGAAACGACTGCCCGGGCGTCTGAGGCACTGGTTTGATCCGGCGACTCGCCTTTGGGCTCCGAGGCCTGCCCAAGATTCGGTGCTGGGGCAGCCATCGTGCGCCCCGCCCTTCCACCGGCCACCTGCGTCCGATCGGCCAAATGCACTGCCGGTCGCTCCTGCGCGGAGCTGCTCGCGCCCTGGGAACCGCCCACATCGTCCGTGTCTTCAGAATTCGCTGTCGGCAACCGGCTGGAGTCTTTCTCTGTTTCCGCCTGGACCCTCCCTGATTTCGCCCCGGTCGGCGCGACCTTGGGTTCCGCTCGATGGCTTTCCGTGAGTTTCGCGTCCGGCTCCTTCTCCCCACGATCTGCGGGCGATGTTGCGTCTGGTGCGCTGAAACCCTGCTTCGCTGCCGCACTCTCTGTTTTTGCCTCCGCCGGTCGCGACGGCTTCGGCGGATTCCGATCGGCCGATGGTCGCGTTGCGTCTGAAGGTTCTTCCGGATCCAGAGGTTTCGTCTTGTCCGTGGCCTCGGGCGCCAGATCACCTCTGTCTGCAGCATTGTTCACCGCGCCGGACTTCTCGGGCGTGTCACGCGGCTCCGCCGGATTTCGTTCGCCCGGTTCCGGTGGGGCGCGGTTCGGTTTGTTCCCCAACTCCGGCGCGCTTCCATTCTCGCCGTCCTGGCCCGCCGTGTCGGCCGACATCGCGGCCTGTGATGCCGGAGCAGACGCGGCAGGCTCTGCCCTGTCCTGCCCCGCCTTCGACGGCATACGCCTCATCGGCGTTTCAGATCGGGCCCCGATCCGTCCCGTATTGGCCAGACGCGATGATGAAACCGGCACGTTCTTCCCGATCGTTCCTGAAAACTGCCCCGACGTCAGAGACGATCCAGCGGATGCCGACCCCACGTTGACATCACCGGCCTGCCACCAGCGCCAGGTCCACCAAACCCCGCCCGCCACAGAGATTGCGACCGCTGCGATCACCGAGGCCCGCAGCATTCGCCGGCGCGGCTTTGCGCGGCTCGCGACCGCTTCCGCCTTCTCGGCATCCTCAGCGGCGCCGATCGTGCGCCCCGAAGGCGACGGCGCCCCGGTGGCGGCTGCAACACCAGTTGCGATGACAAGCGATGTGCTCCGCAGTTCGAGGTTCGTGATCGAAGTTTGCTCCACGGTGACGGGCACTCCGCTCACCGGGAAGTCGACCCGGTTGGAAACCACCCGCACCCGGTGTGTTCCCGGGCCGATCTTCTGGAGACGGAACGCGCCAGACGCATCCGAGCGCGTTCGCGCCAGGCGCACACCGGTCCGGCTTTCGAGAACGACCTCGAAGTCGGCCGCGCCTTTCTCTCCCACCAGCACAATGCCGCTGACTTCGCAGTCGTGCGCGTCGGGATAACGCACTTGCGCCGGAACCGACGCGCCCCAGCTGTGGATCATCACGCCCGTCTCGGTGCGACAGACGTAGGCCGCGAGCTTTGCGTCGGTCTTCCCGATCAGCTTTGAGACGACTTCATTGACCTTCGAAAGCAGCTGTTCGGCACCGTCCTCCGCACTCAGGCCACCGAGGTTTTCCGAACCCAATTCCGAAGCATCCGTATTCTCCGCGAATGAGCGGTTCGCGTTCGCCAATCGCTCGCGCACGCCCGCTAGTTCTGACGCCGTCAGCGGCTTTTCGCCGGCGGGTTCCCTCCAGTTCCAGCCGACACCGCCTTCGTCGGGGCGCCGTTGGGGAGCGAGCAGGATTCCCTGAAACTCCCGTGCCAGCAACTGCCAGTACTGGTAGACGGAGCGGTTGCCGATCTTCGCGATTGTCGATCGATCGATTCCGAAACGGATCTCAGCCGTCATGCGCCGCAAACTATCGCTTTCGCTCATGTCCGTCGTCCGTCATGTCGCGGTCGGTCTCTCCCGACGGTGCGGTGAGCAGCGTCGCCAGGCGCCAACGATACGTTTGTCCGGCATCAAGATGGCTCGTGAACCGGCGCGCCGATTCGATCCCGGCATCGGCGGTCAGCGCGGTTTGCTCGAGGACGTAATCGCCGCCGGGAAGGTCAATGCTTTGCGATGCCCGCGCCATCAGATGCAGAGCCCGGGTCTCGCCGCCAGCGGCGGGAGCAATTGCAATCTGCCATTCGCAATCGCTCAAGTTGACCACCACGAAATGGGCCGCCGGGCCGGCGCCCACAGAAGGCTGCGGGACGGTCCCGCAGCCGGCAGCCAACAGGCACAAGCCAATGGCGGCCGTAAGCGCCGATTTTGGGCACAGCTTACGCATGTCTATCCTGATCGACACACTCAGGCGGTTATCCCTTCAAACCTTCCTTTTCTTGCATGATCTTCCTATGCGGCGAGGCGTTCGAATCCCGCAGGGGCGCAGGCTCGCCTGCAGATGCGCCGTAGGGGCGCAGTCTTGCCTGCGCCCTTTCCCGTGGTCCGGGAGAATTGGGCGCGACCAGCCGTCGCCAAGGCTACGGCGCGGCAGGCCAGCCTTCCACAGAGCCTACTGGAGCCCAATCGCTTCCAGCCCAATGTCCCGCGCTTTGAGGGCCTCGCGCACCGCCGCGAGATCGAGTCCGGCACCCGGCTTCACTCCATTCTCGCGATACCAGCCTTGGTTCATCTCGAGCGCGAACTTGAGCGCCCCGCTCCTCGACCGGATCGGCGTCTCGTCGTAGGGCAGCATCGTGTAGATTTCCTTCAACTCGCCGGCAGCTGTGAAGAACCCGATGTCGAGTGCCGAGGGCGTGTTGCGCATCCAGAAGCTCATTTGCGTCGGGTCGCGGTAGATGAACAGCATGCCCTGATCCTTCCCGATATCGCGCCGCTGCATCAGCCCGCGTTCCATTTCAGCTGGGAATACCGCAAGTTGCAGCTGCACCATCCGTCCGCCCACCTTGATTGGAAACCAGTCGTTGACGGTCTTCGGGTGAAGAACGATCTCCGGCGCATTTCGCCCGCAGCCCGACACAAGCGCACAAAACACAAGCGCCACGATGCCTGCATGCCGTTGAAGTCCTGATGATGCCCAAAACATCTTTGCGTTTTTTCCGGGATTCATGGGTAATGAGGCTCAGTTCGTACTTCAACCTCGCTTTCCCCGCAATGCAACCGCCGCCTCTTCTTTACGCCGATTCGAATACCAACCCGGATCAGCGCCATTTTGGCCGGGTTCAGATTCCCGATCCGTTCATTTCGTTTCGTGCAGGCAGGCGCAAGATCTGCGTTGTGAGCGCGCTCGAGTTTGGCCGGGCAAAGCGCGGCTCAAGTTTCGACCTGGTTTTGCCGCTGGAAGCATGGCACCGCAAGGCGCGGCTGCGCTGGCCCGACCGACGCATTGGGCCCGCCGAGGTCATCCTGCTTCTGGCGGAACGGTACCGGATCCGGGCGTTCACCGTGCCCGACGATTTTCCCGCAGGCGTGGCATTCAAGCTCGTGAACGAAGGCCTCAAGATCGTTCCCGCAGCCGGCATGATCTTCCCCGAACGCGAGATCAAGAGTCCTGCTGAGATTTCCGCTCTCCGTGCCGGCAACCGCTGTTCCGCCTGCGGCATCGCCGCAGCTGAGGATCTCCTGCGCCGCGCGCAGATCAGAGGTCGGTGGCTCTACAACAAGGGCCGGAAGCTGACTTCGGAGGATCTCAAGTTTGCCATCGAAACCGCCTGTCTTGGCGCGGGCAGCGTCTCGCTCGACACGATCGCCGCTGGAGGCGACCAGGCCTGCGACCCGCACGAAAGCGGGCACGGCCCCCTCCGCGCAAACGAACTCATCGTCGTCGACGTCTTTCCGCGCCACACCGCAAGCGGCTATTATGGCGACATGACCCGCACGTTTCTGCGCGGCCGCGCCTCGGACGCACAGCGCCGCCTCGTCGCAACGGTGCGCTCAGGCCAGCAACTGGCGATGGGTGCCATACATGCCGGCGTCAACGGACGGGATGTCCACAACCGCGTGGTCGGGCATTTCGACGGACACGGTTATCCCACCCGGCAGACGCCCCGCGGCTCGACCGGCTTTTTTCATGGCACCGGCCATGGGCTCGGACTCGCCGTGCACGAGCTCCCGCGCATCTCCGGGACCACCGATTATGTTCTGAAGGCCGGAGCCGTCGTCACCGTCGAACCCGGCCTCTACTATCCCGGGCTCGGTGCGTGCCGCATTGAAGACGTCGTGCAGGTGACCCCTGGCCGCCCGAAATTGCTCTCGCACTATCACTACGACTGGGAGATTCGCTGATGCCCGCCATTTCACCCACCAGGACACGCAATTTGCTCAAGAAAATCGCCGCCCTCCGCATCCTGGTGATCGGCGACGTGATGCTCGACCACTACATCTGGGGCGACGCCACGCGGATCTCGCCCGAGGCGCCAGTGCCTGTGGTCAAGCGCGACCGGGAAACCGACACGGCCGGCGGAGCGGCCAACGTCGCCGCCAACGCAGCATCGCTGGGAGCCGCGGTCGAACTGGTTGGCGCGATCGGGCGGGACGCAAACGGAGAAAGGCTCCTGAGCCATCTTGCCGCCCAGGGCATCCGGTTCGACCGGAGGTTTCTGCAGGACAGCTCCACGATCACGAAGACCCGGGTGGTCGTGCGAAACCAGCAACTCTGCCGCATCGACGCGGAGGACGATCCGCAACATTATCGAGCGGCCTTCGCCACAAGAAGGTCCCTGGCGCTGCTTCGACGCAAGATCGCCCAATGCAATGCGGTGATCATTTCCGACTATGCCAAAGGGCTTCTCAGCACGGATCTCATCGCGAAGATCGCGGCCTCAGCGCGGACGTCCGGCAGCTTTGTTTCCCTTGATCCAAAACCATCGGGCGGAAACGAATCCGATGGCCTGGACCTGATTACACCCAATCATAAGGAAGCCGTGGAGCTTTCCGGGTTGAAACCGGGAGCCGACGGCCGGATTGACGACGCGGACATCTGTCGCCGGATCTGGGAGGAGTACCATCCCGACAACCTGGTCGTCACACTTGGCGCCGAGGGCATGCTCCTCAGCCAGCGGGGTGCGCTCGGGCGAAAGATCCCGACCGCCGCACGGGAGGTGTTCGACGTCTCGGGAGCGGGCGACACCGTGATTGCGGCCCTGACGCTCGCAATGGTTGCGGGTGCGGACATCGAGACCGCCGCGCATTTTGCAAACGCCGCGGCCGGCGTGGTCGTTGGAAAGATCGGCACCGCCACGGTCACTCCCGCCGAGCTCGTGGCCTACGTAGCGCATTCGCCGTGAGCGCTTCCGCCGCCCGAACCGGCCGCGCGCTCTTCCTCGATCGCGATGGCACGCTCATCGTCGACAAGGTCTATCTGGCCGATCCGGCGGGTGTTGAAATGATCCCTGGCGCCGCGACTGCGCTGCGGCGTGCCCGCGAGCTGGGCTTCAAACTGTTCCTCTTTACCAATCAGTCCGGCATCGGCCGTGGCTATCACACGATTGAGGACACACACCGGGTGAATGCGCGACTCCTCGAGCTGCTTTCGCTGCCGTCGCCGGCATTCGAGGACATCTGCATCGCGCCGGAAGCGCCGGGACAGCCGTCGCTTTACCGGAAGCCCTCGCCCCGGTTCATTCTGGAAATGATCGACCGGCACAGCCTCGATCCGGTGCAATGCTACATGGTCGGAGACAACGTTACCGACAATCAGACCGCCCTCAACGCCGGGATTCACTCGATCCTGGTGCGGACCGGCAAGGTCGACCCCGGATCGATTTCCGAGATCGCCGAACAGCAGATCCCAGTGTTCGACGACATCGCGGCCTTTGTCGCGACGCTCGCGTAGCTTCCCGCGGAATCCTCCGGCACTGTCTGGCGAAATTCGCAGGAGGAGCTTGCTCGCGGATGATCTGCGCCGCGTGGTCCACCATCGCCGCATCTCCAAGAGACACGCACGACGAGGGCGTCGCGCGTCCGTGCTTTTGTCGATTCGCTTCGTCGCGGCGGGTCCAAGATGCGGTGCCGCACCAAGAGACGCAATTGTCGATACAATTTGACCACAAGTCCCTTCCTCTCGGTTGGTTACAAAACATGCCATCGATGAGTAGACCATTCAACAAATTCGTTTTTCTGCGCCAAATCTTCGAAGCAACTCACAGAAAACTCGACGATTTGATCCATGGCCGCCATTGTTCGCGAAGCCCCTGGTCCTGTCTGCAATCCGATGTCGGCGCCCGCATCGCTTTCCAAATTTCATGTCTCCCGCCGCCTGCCGTCCTGTCCATCTGCGTTGCGAGTATTTTGAGAATCCCCTCGGCATCGATGAGCCCCATCCCCAACTCGGTTGGTGGCTTGACTCGGAGCACCGCCGCGGTGCACGCCAGACGGCTTACCAGATCTTTGTGTCGTCCGAACCGGCCGGAACGCCCGATCTCTGGGACAGCGGCAAAGTTCCCTCGGATGCGTCGACACACATCGTTTACGCCGGGAGGCCCCTGCGTTCCCGACAACGGGTCTGGTGGCGGGTCAAGGTTTGGGACGAGCGCGGCCACCCAATCGAGTCAACCGAGTCCGCCTGGTGGGAGATGGGCTTGCTCGAACGCAGCGACTGGAAGGCCCAATGGATCGGTGGCACGCTCACCGGCGGACGCTGGACATCCGTTCCAGCGCCCTATTTGCGGCGCACATTTTTTGTAGGCGCCCGTGTGGCGCATGCACGCGTCTACGCGACCGCGCTCGGCGTCTACGAGGCGCGCCTCAACGGCCAGCGCCTGGGCTCCATGCAACTGGCTCCCGGCTGGACCGACTACCGCAAACGCGTCGCCTACCAGACCTTCGACATCACACCGCTGCTCGTGGTCGGCGACAACACGCTGGGCGCGATTCTCGGCGATGGCTGGTATTGCGGGCACGTCGCCTGGCGAGGGCGACAGATGTACGGCGACCGGCCGAAGTTGCTGGCGCAAATCGTCATCGATTACCTCGACGGAAGATCGGAGGTCATCGGCACCGACTCCACATGGAAATTCGCCTACGGTCCCCTGCTCGAAAGCGACCTGCTCATGGGCGAAAGCTACGATGCGCGCCTGGAATTCCCCGGCTGGGACAGGCCGGGATTCGAAGATCGCGGCTGGCTGCCCGCGCGCTCGGGCAACGGCAACGGAGTCTCGCTTGACGCACTGCGGGCGCCTCCCGTCCGCGCACTGCACGAATTCAGGGCCCGGCCGCTTGCCGCCGTTCCCAGGCGCCGAAACCGGACGGTTTTCCGCTACGACTTCGGCCAGAACCTGGTCGGCCGTGTTCGCCTCCGTGTGAAAGGCGCCGCGGGAACCACCATTACGCTGCGCCATGCCGAGATGCTCGAACCCGACGGACGCCTCTATTGCGCCAATCTGCGCACCGCCCGGGCGACAGACCACTACACGCTGCGCGGCGAGGCATCCGGCGAGATCTTCGAACCGCGTTTCACCTTCCACGGCTTTCGCTACCTCGAGTTGGAGATCGACGGTGCAGATGTCACAATCGAGGAAGTCACCGGCGTGGCGCTTCATTCCGACCTTCCGCTGACCGGCGAGTTCTCATGCTCCGATCCGCTCGTGAATCAATTGCAGCGGAACATCCAGTGGAGCCAGCGTGGCAACTTTCTCGCGGTGCCAACCGACTGTCCCCAGCGCGACGAACGCCTGGGCTGGACCGGCGACGCCCAGGTCTTCGTCCGCACCGCCGCCTTCAACATGGATGTAGCCGGCTTTCTCAACCACTGGCTGCAGAGCCTGGCCGACGCACAGACGGCGCAGGGCACCATTCCCGCCGTGGTGCCGGCGACCGACGACCTTCACGCGGACGGCGGTCCAGCCTGGGCCGACGCTGCCGCAATCTGCCCGTGGACCGTCTATTTGAGCAGCGGTGACCGCCGCGTGCTCGAGCGCTGTTTCGCGACCGGCGCGCGTTACATCGACGAAGTGCGGGCGACCAATCCCGATTTCATCCGGCGCAAGACCGCGCATGGTTTCGAGGGCTACGGCGACTGGCTTGCGCTTGACGAAAGCAACAAGACCGACGGCGGCACCCCGAAGGACCTGATCGGCACCGCCTTCTTTGCGGAAAGCGCGCGCCTTGTCGCCGCCATGGCAGAGGTACTTGGAAAGAAGAGCGAGGCAAAAACCTATGCAGCGCTCGCCAATGCGGTGCGCAGAACATTTCATCGGAAATTCTTCACCCCGGATGGTTCACTGACCGTCCCCACACAAACCGCCTGCGTGCTCGCCCTGCAATTCGATCTGGCGCCGGCCAAACTCCGCTCCCGCGTTGCAGCCTGCCTGGTCGAGGATATTGAACGGCGCGGCTGGAGGCTCTCAACCGGTTTCATCGGCACCGGTTATCTTCCCCACGTCCTGGCCGCAACCGGCCATCTTGAGGTCGCCTACAAACTGCTCCTCCAGAAACAATGTCCGTCCTGGCTGTACCCCGTCACCCAGGGAGCCACCACGATCTGGGAACGCTGGGACGGTTGGACGCCGGAGCGCGGCTTTCAGGATCCCGGAATGAATTCATTTAACCACTACGCCTTTGGAGCCATCGGGGCGTGGTTGTATGCGGTTGTGGCCGGCATCGAGATCGATCCCGGGGCGCCCGGCTACAAACATGTGCGCCTTCAGCCGCAACCCGGAGGTGGAATCGCCTCCGCGCGGGCCCGGCTCGCATCGCCGCATGGCGAAATCTCCAGCGCCTGGCGCACCAATCCATTCCGCTTTGACTGGGAGGTCACGGTGCCCGCGAACACCACGGCCGCCGCCCGGATTCCTGTTCCCCCCAACGCCCGGATGACCGAATGCGGCAAGCCGTTCAACCGCGCCCCGGGCGTCAGCCGGATCGCGCGCACGAAGGATTCGATCACGTGCGAGCTCGCGGCCGGCCGCTATCGCATCACCGCGGAATGGACGAAGAAGCGGGCGCAAAACAACAATGATTCCCGATGAAGACACGTTTGCTGGGCGCAGTTCTTGCCGTCCTGTCCATTGCCACCGGTATCCTGGCCGGGCCGCGCGACGACCAGTGGAAGAAGGTGGACGAGGCCGTGAGCAAAGGCCTGCCGAAGACCGCGATTGAGGAGCTGCAGCCGATCATCGCCGGCGCCCTGGCCGACAAGGCGTACGCCGAGACGATCAAGGCCATCGGGCGCAAGGTCGCACTCGAAGGCAACATCCAGGGGAACAAGCCGGAAGAGAAGATCCTCCGGCTGCAGGCCGAACTGGAGAAAGCCCCCGCCGAGATGCGGCCGATGATGGAAGCCATCCTCGCCCATTGGTATTGGCAATATTTCCAGCAAAACCGCTGGCGGTTCATGCAACGGACCCAGACAGCGGCGGCGCCGGGGCCGGACATCCAGACATGGGACCTTGCGCGCATCCTCGCCGAAATCGACCAACACTTCACCGCCGCGCTCTCCGACGAAAAGGTCCTCAAGACAACACCCATCAGCGATTACGACGCTCTGCTCCGGGAGGGGAACGTGCCGGATAGTTACCGGCCGACCCTGTTCGACTTCCTCGCGCACGACGCCCTGTCATTCTACCAGGCCGGTGAACACGCTGCGGAAAGGACCGAGGACGAATTTGAACTCGACGCCGCCAGCCCGATTTTTGCAGACGCCGCCGAATTCGCGAACTGGCAGCCGTTCGACTCGGCTCACGGCGGGCCGTCCGACGTCGCTCGCGTTGGGCCGCCGGCGACCACCGATGATGCATCGCCGAAGCTGAAAGCAATCCGGCTCTACCAGAACCTCCTGAAGTTCCACGAAGGCGACGACGACCGGGCCGCCTACCTCGATGCCGACCTCGCCCGCCTGATGTACGGCCACAATGCGGCCGTCGGCGAAGACACGAACGACCGCTACAAGGCCGCGCTCCAACGGTTCATCGACGCCACCGCCGGGCACGAGATTTCCTCCCGCGCGATCGCAGCGCTTGGAGCCCAATTCTACCAAGAGGGCGAGCCAGCCGAGGCTCATGAGCTGGCCCGGCGCGGCCTGGACGCGTTTCCGAAGAGCGCCGGCGGCGCGATGTGCTTCAATCTCATCCGGCAGATCGAGTCAAAATCATCCAGACTGGACACCGAACGCGTCTGGAATGCTCCGTGGCCCACGCTGAACGTCACCTACCGCAACGTGACAAAGGTCTATTTCCGCGCCGTGGCGATCAGCTTCGACGACTACCTGGCGCGGGTTCGATGGAACTTCGGGGGCATTGATGCCAACCAGCGCATGGTGTGGTTCGCCGCCAAACCATCCCTCGAATGGAACGCCGACCTGCCGGCCACCTCGGATTACAAGGAGCGCACCGAGAAACTGCCCGCGCCGACGGCACTGAAACCGGGGCTCTATGTCATTTCCGCCAGCCACGACAGCACGTTTGGCAAGGAAGAAAATATGGTCAGCGCCGCGACGGTCTGGGTCAGCGACCTCGCTCTCGTGACCCAACTCCGCAGCGACGGCAAACCGAACAGCGGCTTTGTCCTCAATGCCCAAAGCGGCACTCCGGTCGCCGCCGCAACCGTTCGCAGCTGGCGGTGTGCGCCTGACGGCTGGTGCGAGCCGCTCTCACCGACGACGACCGACGAGAACGGCCGGTTCCAATTCTCCTTCGCCGATCAAAGGAACATTGTCCTGCTCGCCGAACATGACGGCCAGGCCGTCTCCAGCACTCATGAGTTTCAGCGAGTGAACAACATCGACCGCGATCGCGCCGACGCACAGACGGTGTTTTTTACCGATCGCGCCCTCTACCGCCCCGGACAGACGGTCAATTACAAGGGAATTTGCCTCCGGTATGACAGCCCCGGTGGCAACTACGAAACGATGGCCGGCCAGGAAGTCACCGTTTCGTTCCGCGATCCGAACGGCAAGGAAATCGCCAACGCCACCCACGTCTGCAACGACTACGGTTCCTTCAGCGGGAGTTTCACCGCGCCGCGCGACCGCCTCGCGGGTGCAATGTCACTGCAGGTGACGAGCGGTCCGCGCGGATTCTCCAACTTCAGCGTCGAGGAATACAAGCGCCCGAAGTTCCAGGTGGAAATCGAGGCGCCGGCCGACGCCGCCAAACTCGATGCCCCCGTCGGTCTCACCGGCAAGGCGAAGGCCTACACCGGAGCCGCAATCGGCGGAGCAAAGGTGCATTGGCGCGTCGAGCGCAGCGTCCAGCTACCCTACTGGTGCTGGTGGTGGCAGCCGCCCACGACCAAGGCCGTCGCACACGGCACCGCCGTTACCGAGCAGGACGGTACATTCAAGATTGGATTCACCGCCGCGCCGGATCGAGCCGTGCCCGCGAAGAACGAACCGGTATTCGTCTTCACCGTCCATGCCGATGTGACCGACACGACCGGCGAAACACGCTCTGACAGCCACACCGTGCGGGCGGGGTACACGGCGCTGCAGGCATCGCTGGCCGCGGGCGAGTGGCAGACGCCGGACAAACCGGTCGCATTCACCGTCGGGACAAAATCGCTCGACGGGGATCCGCAGCCGGCCAGCGGCACCGTGACCATCCACGCGCTCAAGCAACCGCGCGAGGTCGAGCGCCCGCGGTTGCGACGCGAGCAATACCGGTGGTCAACCAGCGCCGGCGAGCCGAAAGCCGATCCGTCGAACCCCGATTCGTGGGAGCTCGGCAAGGCCGTCGCCGAACAGGCATTCACGGCAGACGCGACCGGCAAGGCAAAGGTCACCGCGACATTGAAGGCCGGCATCTACCGTGCCTCGCTGGCAACAAAGGACCGGTTCGGCAAAGAGGTCACCGCGCGGCAGACCATTCAAGTCGTCGACCCGGAGGAGCAGCACTACGGCGTCAAGCTGCCAAATCATCTCACCTCGGCGAACTGGTCGGTCGAACCGGGGGAGACATTCACCGCGCTCTGGGGCACAGGATACGACACGGGCCGTGCGTTTGTCGAACTGGAGTGCGCCGGAAAACCATTGAAGAACTACTGGACAGCAGCAGACCGGACACAGGAACTCGTGAAATTGCCAGTGACCGACGCAATGCGCGGAGGGTTCACGTTGCGAGTCACCTACCTCCGGGAAAATCGCGCGTACCTCAACGAGCGCCTCGTTTCCGTACCGTGGTCGAACAAGCAGCTCTCAGTGAAGTGGGAGCATTTTCGCTCCAAAGTCACCCCCGGCCAGAAAGAGACGTGGACCGCCGTTGTGACCGGACCCGACGCCAGGCGCGCCGCCGCTGAGATGGTCGCGACACTCTACGACGCTTCACTCGACCAATATCGGCCGCACTACTGGCCGCAGGCGTTCTACGGATTTCGGAGCGAGTTCATCCGGGTTAACTCCGAGTTCCAAAATACCAGGCAAGGTTTCCAATACATCTTCGGCCAGTGGAAGACGGAAGGCCGCAACGTGGATTGGCATTACCGCACCTTTCCGCCCGAGATCATCGCCAACCGCTTGGGCTACGCGAGGACATTTGGCTCTGCCGCGAGAAGCGAGGGTGTCGTCGAATTCGGAGTTTCGGCGTCGCAGAACGGTGCCTATCACGTAGCGAGCACGCTTGCTGGGACTCGCCTGGACAATAATGCCGTAGACTTGCCCTCGTCCATCACCGTCGTGACGAAGCAGCAACTCGCGGACATGGGCTCGATGAACATCAACGACGTGTTTTCATTTGAGCGGAACACGGAGGGTGCCCGCCGAATGGCCGCCACTGCGTCCGACCTCACCAAGGTCGCCGCTCGCAAGAACCTCAATGAGACCGCCTTCTTCTTTCCGCACCTGCTCGCAGACAACGACGGAGTGGTGAAGATGGTGTTCACGATGCCGGAGGCATTGACCGAATGGAGATTTCTCGGCTTCGCCCACGACAAGGAGCTCCGCGCCGGTTTTCTGACCGACACAGCCGTCACTGCCAAGGACCTGATGGTTGAGCCAAATCCGCCGCGGTTCGTTCGCGAAGGCGACGCGATCGAGTTCATCGTGAAGGTCAGCAACCAGACCGACAAGCCGCAGGCCGGAAACGTCAAGCTGACGTTCGCCGACGCCGCGACGCTGAAGCCGGTGGACGAGGCGCTCGGCAACCGCGCCACCGAGCAGCCCTTCGACGTGCCTGCCAGACAATCACGCAGCTACGCTTGGCGGATCGCCGTGCCCGACGGAATGGGTTTCCTCACGTACAAGGCCGTCGGCGCGACCCCGAAAGCCAGCGACGGCGAGGAGGGATTCCTTCCGGTATTGAGCCGGCGGATACTCGTGACGGAATCGTTGCCATTGCCCATCCGCGGCAAGACAACCCGGGAGTTCGTATTTCAGAAGCTCCTCGACTCCGGCAAATCCGACACGCTCCGCAGCCAGTCGTTGACGGTTCAGATGGTGTCGCAGCCCGCCTGGTACGCGGTGATGGCGCTGCCGTACTTGATGGAGTATCCGTATGAGTGCAGCGAACAGCTCTTCAACCGGCTCTATGCGAATGCGCTCGCCCGGCACATCGCCAGCTCCGACCCGAAGATCCGCCGCATTTTCGATCTCTGGAAGAACACGCCCGCTCTCGATAGTCCGCTGGAGAAGAACCAGGACCTGAAATCGGTGATGCTCGAAGAGACACCGTGGCTGCGCCAGGCAACGGCTGAAAGCCAGGGCCGAAGAAACGTCGGCATCCTTTTCGATGCGAACCGGCTCGACGAGGAGATGGCGGTCGCTCTCAGACAGCTCTGCGATCGCCAGCTCAGCGAAGGCTTGTGGTCGTGGTTCCCCGGCGGCCCCCCAAGCGAGTACATCAGCCTCGACATTGCGACCGGCTTCGGCCGGCTGCGGCACCTCGGCGTCGACATCGACGTGATGCCCGCCCTCAAATCGCTCGGCGCGCTCGATGCTTGGATGGACAAGCACTACCGCCAGATACTCGAACTTCCGCACCCGGAGGCCTACGTCCCGAGCTATATCGACGCGTTCTATCTCTACGGTCGCAGCTTCTTCCTCAAGGACCAGCCCATCGCAAAAGAACATCAGGAGGCCGTGGACTTCTTCCTGCGCCAATCCCGCAAGTTCTGGCTGCAGGTGGATTGCCGGTTGAGCCAGGCGCAACTCGCAATCGCGTTGCAGCGGTTCGGCGACAAGGAAACGCCGCAGGACATCATGAAGTCGATCAAGGAACGCAGCGTCAGCGATGAGGAACTCGGCATGTTCTGGCGCGACCAGGAGTTGAGCTGGTGGTGGTATCGCGCACCGATCGAGACCCAGGCGATGATGATCGAAGCGTTCGCCGAGGTCACCAACGACGCGAAAGCGCTTGAAGACTGCAGGGTCTGGCTGTTGAAACAGAAACAAACGCGAGACTGGAAGACCACCAAGGCTACCGCCGACGCCGTCTACTGCCTGTTGCTGCGCGGCGACAATCTGCTCGCCAGCGATTCGCTCGTTGAAGTCGCGCTCGCCGGAGAGACGCTGAAGCCGGAGAAGGTTGAAGCCGGCACCGGTTTCTATGAGCGGAGGTTTGTCGGCGATGCGATCAAACCCGCGATGGGACAGATCAAAGTGACGAAGTTGGACGAGGGCGTCAGTTGGGGAAGCGTCCACTGGCAGTACCTCGAAGACATGGGCAAGGTCACGCCGCACGAAGGCACGCCACTCAAGTTGAAGAAGACGCTCTTCATCAAGGAGACGACCGCGAAAGGCCAGGTCCTGAAGCCGGTGACCGGCCCGGTGTCAGTCGGCGACGAACTGGTGGTCCGGATCGAGCTGCGCGCCGACCGGGACATGGAATACGTTCACTTGAAGGATCAACGCGGGAGCGGCACCGAGCCGGTCAACGTGCTGAGCCGGTACCATTACCAGGACGGTCTCGGCTACTACGAAAGCACGCGCGACACCGCCAGCCACTTCTTCATCGATTACCTGCCAAAGGGTGTCTACGTGTTCGAGTACTCGACCCGCGTCCAACTCAAGGGGAACTACCAGACCGGCATCGCGGAGATCCAGTGCATGTACGCGCCGGAATTCAACAGCCATTCGGAGAGTCTGTCCCTTGAGGTCAAGTAGGTGACAAGACAAGACGGCTGATGCCCGGCGCATGCCGAGTCCCACGATCGCCAGCGAGATCAGCGCGCTGGCGGGCATGAGCGCCGCCGGTTGCGCTCGACAGCAGCAACCTGCGCCCAACGCCCGATCAGCATCAACAGGACGAATGAGCCGACAACGTCGAAGTACACGAAACGCTCGTCCGCCGCGAGCCATCCGTAGACCGATCCGGCATACGCGCCGAGAATGCCCAGTGCGATCGGCAGGTCGATGTGGAGCACGCGTTCGCGGAACGCACGCGCGGCGCGTCCAAGGAAGTAGCTGCCGCCTGCAAGGACGCTCAGTGTGCCGAACAACATCGCCAGTGTGCCGAACAACCGCGCATAGGGAAACGACGCCGTCATTCCGAAATAGCGCGGCAGCGTGAACAGCATGAGGTTCATCGCAAACGCGGCGCACAATCCGATGCGCTTCACCAGGTCGCGCGACTCGGCCTGCGACGCAACCTCCGCAGCGGGCGGTCCCAGGAGATCGTTGAACGATTGCAGGGGGCGGGCGAAGCGCGACGCCTCGACATCGTAATACCGGTCCAACCCTCCCTCCTGAACCAGATGAAAGACAGACGCACAGCTCGCGCAACAGAAGCCCGATGCCCGCATTGCCCCGGTGCTCAGCGGCGAACCGCAATGCCGGCAGGCGCCGGGTCGCTCCGCCGCCGATGGCCGTGGGCAATCCGCCGCCAGTCCACCCGGCGCCCGACCTGCAGATCGCTCCTTTTCGCGGTTCATTTCCGGGTTTCCAGCAGTGTGGAGGACGCAGTCCGACCCGTCAGCCCGGATGTCGTTGACGCCGAGCCGCAGATTTGCGCATCGAACAGGCTGTGGCTCTGCGGCAGAGTGAGGTGCGAAACATCCGGGCTAGTGGCAGACAAAGTTGTCGATCCCAGGACCCGTGAAACCCAGGGTGCCGCGCAGTCGCCAGGCGATGGCAAGGGCCGCGGCGAGCGCGAGTACCTTCTGCAGCCTGCCGAGCCAGTGCGTCGGCAGTCTCGGGCTGATCCAGCTGAAATTGACCTGCAG